>ENA-UEQE01002697-UEQE01002697.1-human-gut-metagenome-genome-assembly--contig:-NODE-2697-length-12272-cov-5.189176_pt1 | contig 12272 bp, 8 predicted proteins | sample MGYA00242934_ERZ507935 | MGnify/ENA primary metagenome ERZ507935 (study PRJEB26167, sample SAMN06115423) | human gut metagenome | host: Homo sapiens | place: China:Anhui | collected 2015-03-30 | study... | reverse complement strand
ATATAGCCGCTATTTCTCAGATAAACAAAATAGGTACTGAAAGGAAGCTCATTGTAGGAATACATATAAGAGGCAAGGGACTGCTTCATGGTGAGACCTGACAGATAAAAATCATTATCGTCTGTGGACTTCATCGTTGCAAGATGGTATAGTTTGGTATTCATGCTGAGCTGTCTTGTGATAGAATCCATGGTTGTGAAATTATTATCTAAAAGTGAAACGGCACTTTCAAAGGTAGACTGATCCTGATTCCAGAAATCCTCTTCAGAGCGTGTTGTTGAGACACGGTGGAGGTGTACCATCAGAAGTAAAATGATAAGTAAAAAGACACTGTATGTAATAGCAAAGCGAATCATGAGAAACGTAGTGGATTCATTTTTTGCTGTGGCATCCGCTGGTGGATTCAAATTTATTCTCATAGGTATTAAATGTCCTTTTTTCATGTTTTTTAATCGTACGTTTTCTATTTTATCATAATATGAAAAAAATACAACAAAAACTCAAAAACCCAGTAAAATCAATGGCTTGCGTAGTGTTAAAACAAATTTTGTACCCCCTGTCAAATATTGTTTCTTGCTGAAAATCCCATAAGATGGTAATGTATGAGCAAGACATGAAAGCACTTACATCAGAGCAGTGTCGAAACAAATTTTTTCCTAATAAGGAGGTTCTTATGAAAAAGAAGGTAGTATCAGTCCTTATGGCTGCCGCTATGGTAGCTGGTATGGCAGGATGCGGTTCCAGCAACACTGGTAACGCAGGAACAACAAATTCAAATGCTTCTACAAATAATGAAGCAACCACAGAGAGCGGTGATGCTTCCGCAAGCACAGCAACAGATTCTGATGTTGAGAAACCAGAAGAGATCACCATTATGGTAGATGGAACTGTTTTCACACAGGAAAACGGACAGGCAGAGTTCATTGCTAAATTGGAAGATCTTCTTGGAATGAAGATCAATGTGATCCAGCCGGATCATGATGCTTACTATGATGTAGTAGGACAGACAGTTGCAAGTGGTGACTGGCCAGACGTTATGATCTTATCTTCTACCTATTATGCAGGTTATGCAGAGCAGGGAGTTCTGTGGGATATGACAGACGCTTATGCATCTTCTGATTTAAAAACAAGACAGGATGCATACGGCAGCACAGGAGTTATCGATGGTGTAAGACTTGATGGTAAGTTATACGGTATGCCGGCAGCTCGTGGTAACGGATGTGTTACATATGTTAAGAAAGCATGGTTAGACAACTGCGGACTTGATGTACCGACAAACTATGATGAGTATCTTGCAATGCTCGAAGCATTTACAACCGGTGACCCGGATGGAAATGGTGTAAACGGAGATACCTACGGTGTATCTGCTGCTGGTTTCATCGGAACAGAGGCTCCATATACAAACTACTTACCAGAGTTCTATCAGGATGCAAACCCAAGCTTCTATAAAGCAGAAGACGGAACATGGAAAGATGGATTCACAGAGGATTCTATGAAGAGCGCACTTGAGAGAATGGCAGCTGCTTACAAAGAGGGCGTGATTGATCCTACCACATTAACAAATGGTACATCTGACTGCCGTAACAAATTCTATGATGACAGCTTTGGTGTATTTACTTACTGGGCAGGTACATGGGCAACCAACTTAAAGACAAACCTTGAAGCAAACGGTAAAGACGGTGAGTTAGTAGCATTACCTCCGATCGCTGAAGTAGGTCAGTACCTTGACCGTGTTCCACCAGTATGGTGCATCACATCTGCATGCGAGAACCCGGAAGGCGTATTCAAATATTTCATCGAGCCGATGCAGGATGGCGGAGACGTTCAGTTCTTATGGACATACGGTGTAGAAGGCATTCACTGGTCAACAGCAGCAGAGACATTATTTGCTGGAACAGAGAACGAGAAAACATATGCTGATGGTGAGTTCCATATGTTAGAGAACCGTGAGAAAGAGGGTACACAGTACACCAAAGCTCACATTGATCCAATGCTTGCTTTAGTTGAGCTTGCTAACGATCCTCAGGAAGAATCTGTAGCAGCAGAGGCAAAAGAATCTGCACAGTTATTCAATGATAACTGCAAAGCTGCTGATCTTGTTCCTACCACAGATGAGATGAGCGAGTACAATGGTGATTTAACAACATTAAAGAACGAGCTGATCGCAAAAGTTGTTATGGGTGAGATCACTGTTGATGATGCATATGCACAGTTTGAGTCAAATCACGGTGCAGAGTGGTCACAGGCAATCGTTGATTCTTTAAACAAATAATAAAACTTTCCGGTAAACGGAACTAAGAACTATGATTGGTGTCCTGGCTGCGGATATCCGCAGCCGGCATCGATCATGGATTACAAATTCATGTTTGATTGAAAAGGAAGAACAGATATGAGAAAAAGTAATGAAAAATCAGCCGTAACGGCTACAACCGGTGGAAAGAAGAACCACCTGGCAGCAAAAATCTATAAATACAGAGGATTCTATCTGATGTTTCTTCCTGTATTAATTTTTGCATTAATATTCTTTTATTTGCCAATGCTTGGAATCCGTTTTGCATTTACCGATTATAACGGAATCAAAGGAATACCTTACAGATTAGTATTATCAAATTGTTTTTGACAACAGCAGCTGCTGTTATTGTTTCTATCTTTTTAAATGAGATTGCAAACATTCATTTTAAAAAGATCGTGCAGACAATTATTTATCTGCCACACTTTATGTCATGGGTAGTTACCGCATCCGTCTTTACTTTGATCCTGGCACCGACAGCAGAAGGTCTTGTAAATACATTCCTGATCAACGCTGGTGTACTTGATTCCGGAATTTATTTCCTGGGGGATTCAAAATGGTGGAGACTTGCGTACTATATCATTAATATTTGGAAAGAAACCGGTTGGCAGACCGTTATCTTTATGGCAACGCTTGCCGGAATAAATACAGAGCTTTATGAAGCTGCAGCAATGGATGGTGCAGGACGCTGGGGCAAGATGAGATATATTACTTTCCCGGCTTTACAGAATACGATCCTTACTGTTTTGATCTTAAACCTTGCAAAGGTTATGAACCTGTTCGAGTCCGCATTCGTAATGCAGAACGATGCTGTTTTAGGTACTGCAAACGTACTTGAAACCTATATTTACTATCAGACCTTCAACAGTGGTGCGATTCCAAATTACGGTTATACGACAGCCGTTGGTCTGTTCAAATCTCTGGTTGGTTGTGTACTGGTACTGTTCTGCAATCACTTAAGCAAGAAAGTACGTGATGGACGCGGAATCGTCTAGGAAGGAGCAGCAGATATGAAAAGCAAGAAAAAAATAGAAGTTTTCCCGATCGTAAACGGGTTAATATTTATCATCTTAAGTTTACTGATTATCATCCCGATGTGGAAAGTATTAGTTGACTCATTCGATTTAAAAACCGCATATGGTATGAAATTATGGCCGGAGGAATTTGGTCTTGCAGGATACATTTCCGTATTCAAAAACCCTACGCTGTCCCATCCGTTAATGATTTCTGTAATCACAACGATTGCAGGTACGATCATCGCCTTGATTTTATCTACCTTTGGTGCATATGTACTGATCCAGTGGGATATGCCGGGACGTAACTTATTTGCAAACTTATTACTTTTTACCATGATTTTCCAGGGTGGTATGATCCCTACCTACCTCGTATTAAAATCATTACATTTAACCAATACCATCTGGGTCGTTATCTTATTCCCGGCACTGAACGTGTATAACCTGGTATTGATGAGGAACTTCTTCGAAGGTATTCCTGCCAGCCTGTTTGAGTCGGCAACACTTGACGGATGTACGCCGATGCAGACATTTATCCGTATCGTACTTCCAATGTCAAAAGCAGCATTGGCATCTATCGGTCTTATGTTTGCCGTTACATACTGGAACGACTATACTCATTACAAACTTTACATTACAGATTCAAACCTTTACAACTTCCAGATGAAGTTAAGAAGTATCATCATGGGTAGTGATCTTCCACAGGCAAACGGTGGTGCAACAGAGAACACCGTAAAGAATGCGGCGATCATTGTTATCATCATTCCTTTCATGATCGTATATCCGTTCTTACAGAAATACTTCGTAAAAGGTGTAAATATCGGAGCTGTAAAAGAATAAGGAGGAAATGTTTGTATGACGACCATTTTCTGGGCAGGAGATTCTACCGTACAATACAATGACATTCTTACATTTCCGCAGACCGGCATAGGACAGGTGATGAACCTGTTCCTAAAGCCGGAGGTGCGGGTGGAGAACCATGCCAAAAACGGCAGAAGCACAAAGAGCTTTATCGATGAGTCGAGACTGACACCGATTTATGACAAAATTACCGCAGGAGATTTTCTATTTATCCAGTTTGGACATAACGATGAGAAAAAGAATGATCCGGAGCGGTATACAGATCCACATTCCGATTACATGGTGAATCTGGAAAAATTTGTAAATGCAGCAAGAAACAAAGGAGCATGGCCGGTTTTTATTACGCCATTAGAGCGCAGATGTTTTATTGATGAGGAACATTTAGATATCGGAGAACATACCGATTATGTGGCAGCAATGAAACAGACGGCTGAAAATTTAAATGTTCCGCTGATCGATCTTTACAGCATGAGCCGCGCGGAAATGCGAAAGGCTGGAGCTGAGAAAACCAAAGAATGGTATATGCATCTGCCGGCAGGTGTTTATCCGTCCCATATGGACGGGCTGACCGACAATACGCATCTGAAATATATGGGTGCCGTTGTCTATGCAGGATGTATTGCGAGAGGTTTAAAAGAACTTGGCGGTATCTATAGTGATTTATTAGTGGCTTGGGAGTGATCCCTTGCCATTTTTGTATCAGGAAATAAAACCAGTGTTTAGGAGGATTTGAGGGTTATGTCATTATTATGGAAATCAGATCAGGAAGATGGAACTTATAAAAACCCGATACTTTTTGCAGATTATTCCGATCCGGATGTGATACGCGCAGGGGATACCTATTATATGACGGCGTCCAGCTTTAACTATGTGCCGGGACTGCCGATCTTAACATCAAAAGATCTGGTAAACTGGGAACTGAAAAATTATGCGATCGAAAAGATCGATGAGCCGGGCTATGATCTGCCGCAGCATGCAAAGGGCGTCTGGGCACCTGCGATCCGTTACCATGAAGGATATTTTTACATTTACTACGGAATGCCGGATGAGGGTATTTACATGGTGCGCGCAAAAGATGCACTTGGGACCTGGGAAAAACCGGTACTTGTGTTAGCCGGAAAAGGTCTGATCGATTCCTGCCCGTTCTGGGATGAGGATGGAAATGCATATATCATCCATGGTTATGCGAAGAGCCGTATTGGATTTAAGAGCCATCTTGGCATATTCCCGATGTCATGGGATGGAACAAAGGCGACGGGGGAGGACCATATCCTCTACTGTGGACTTAAGACACAGCCGACGATTGAGGGACCAAAGGTATATAAGCGAAACGGATATTATTACATTTTTGCTCCGGCAGGCGGTGTAAAGACCGGATGGCAGGTGATTCTGCGCTCAAAAAACATTTACGGACCGTATGAGGAGAAAAATGTGCTTCATCAGGGGAACAGTATCGTAAACGGACCGCACCAGGGAGCACTGGTAGATACGGTAAACGGCGATGAATGGTTCCTTCATTTTCAGGATCGCGGACTTTACGGACGTATTGTCCATATGCAGCCGGTCGTATGGGAAAATGACTGGCCGGTCATGGGGATCAATGCAGTGGATGGCTGTGGGGAACCATGTATCATCCATAAAAAACCAAATACCGGAATCACAGAGAAACCTTGTTACCTTGCGGCGGGAGATGACTTTTCATCGGAAAAACTCGGCTTGCAGTGGCAGTGGATTGGCAATCCGAAGGATGATTTTTATTCTTTGAAAGAGAGAAAGGGATTTTTGAGATTATACTGTAAAAATCCATCCGGAAAAGCGGAGCCGATCCTCTGGGAGTGTTCGAATGTGCTGACGGAAAAACTGGTCTGCCCATATTTTAGAGCGTCTGTCTGTGTTGACATTTCAGCATTGTCTGAACAGGAGCAGGCGGGAATGGTCATGATGGGCGGTCACTATGCATATCTTGCAGTCCGCATGATCAGAGGTCAGAAACGTCTGATCCTTGGAAAATCTTATGACGGTGAGGATGGAATGCGCGAGAAGGCAGAGCAGCTTTTGGTACTGCCGGAGGGACAGGAAAAAGTTTATCTGATCTTTGCGATGCGCGAGGAAGATAACGGTAGTGTATTTCATTGTTATTATTCACTGACCGATGATACGGATCCAGCTTCCTGGACGGAGGTGCGGGCAGAGTTCACACCGTCTGACCATACCTGGGTCGGCGCAAAGATCGGTCTGTTTGCGAATATTGTTGGCGATAAAGAAGCCGGCGGTTATGGGGATTTTGAATATCTGCACGTAGAGGCATTAGAAGATTAATATGGGGCTTTTGAGAGAATTAGAACAGAAAAATTTAGATGGTGTGATCCGGGAACTGACGGAAAATCCAACCTGTATTGATGATACGACGGAAAAAGGTGTGCCGCTTGCGTTATATGCCGCAGAACTTGGAGATTTTCCCGTTGTAAAATATATTGTCGAGTATTCGAGAGCGAGTATGAACACAATGGATGAAGACCACCGGACGATTCTGCACTATGCAGCGAGATCCGGGAATCTGGAGCTGAACCGGTATCTGGTGGAGAAGGTCGGAATGGATATTACTGCCGGTGACAGATGGTGTGTGACACCATATCAGATTGCATATGAAAGAAAAGATGAGAAACTTCTTTCTTATTATAAAGAGCGCATAGGTGCATCTTATGAGGAGATGTATCATAATCCGATACGCCGTGGCATGTTCCCGGATCCATCAATTGTGAGAGTCGGGGAAGACTACTATATGGTGAATTCCTCGTTTATCTTTTTTCCGTGTATCCCAATCTCACATTCGAAAGATCTGATCCACTGGGAGATCATCGGCCATGCGGTTACAGAGCCGGAGTGGGCATCACTGGATGAGCTGGAGGGCGGCAGAGGTTACTGGGCACCGGATATTTCCTATGATAATGGGAAATTTTATATCACGGCAACTTATAGACTGAATGACACAGGAACCGTATACCGCAAACAGATCGTGGTGAGCTCAGAGAAACCGGAGGGACCGTACAGTAAGCCGGCAATTATCGATGAAGATGGAATCGATCCGTCCATCTTTCACGAGGATGGCAGACATTATATGCTGTTAAACCGCGGGGCGAGGATTTTAGAACTGAATGATGACTGCACAAAGCAGATCTCTGAGGCAAAATTGTTATATTACGGAGATCAGAAACGTGCGCCGGAAGGACCACATCTGTTAAAAAAAGACGGTTATTATTATCTGTTCTTGGCAGAAGGAGGAACCGGAATGGGACACAGGATTTCTGTTGCGAGAAGTAAGACACTTATGGGAAATTATGAACCGTGTCCATACAACCCGATCATGCGGCAGATGGATGAGGGGGCAGCAATCCAGAGATGTGGTCATGGAAAGCCGGTCTGCACACAGAACGGGGAGTGGTATATGGTATATCTCTGCGGCAGGATGATCGGAGATGGTTACAGTATGCTTGGCAGGGAGACGGCACTTGATCCGGTAAGCTGGACAGCGGATGGCTGGCCGGTCGTAAATGGATTAAAAGGTCCTTCTGTTTTGCAGAAAAGACCGGATCTTCCGGTGTGGATGCCGGAAGAAGAGCCGGATATTGGCTGGAACCCAAAATGGATGACACCACGTGCACCGGAGCCGGAAGGAATCCGTTTTCTCTCATCAGGAATCCGTATCAAAGGGAGCCGTTTTCCACTCAGAGATGTGGCTGCTAAAAATATTTTATTGCAGAGACAGACTTCGTTTTGTTTTACTGCGGAAACGGAACTTGTGATACCGGGACTTACAGGTGGTCAGGAAGCAGGTTTAGTCTGTTATTATGACGAAAATACATGGGTGTGTCTTGCAGTCTGCAGGGAAAATTCTTATTATATCCAGGTAAAAGAACATATTGGGGATAAAGATGTTCTGCATGAGAGACAGATGCTTCCATGTGATTGTTCAGGGAAAAAGATCAGCCTGAAAGTGGAAACAGAGTATTTAAAGCGGCGTTTTACTTACCGGCTGCAGGGGGAAGAAAAACATATAGCAGCAGAGATTGCGAATGTTTATTATCTATGCGATGAAGGAATTCATATGGGTAAGCGCTTTACCGGGGCAATGACAGGTATTTATGCGGTTGCCGGAGAACACAAATTGTATGCAGATTTTTTTAATTTTATTTATCAGGATATCGAAGCATAAAAAAGTCAGTATCAGAAAAACGAGGGAGACAAATGGAAACAAAAAGACAGGAAGATATCAGAAAACTTATGCAGATGCCGGAAGAGGCGATTGCTTCTCTGAATGAATCAGAGGCAGACCGGCTCGGAAGACTAGCAGTCATGTTTTATAAAGAAACAGGAGATGGAGTATATAAGGAGAAAGCAGAACAGATCCGTGCAGCGCAGGGCGAATTGCCGGAGGATATCTGTGCCATGCCTTTTTTTATGGAATATGAAACGGTATGTGGGAAAAAAGAGCGGTACAATAAGATCGTTGACCGGATGGAAGATGAGGCGTCAGCCGGATTTGCCGATGCAAAAGCAAGAAATGCATATTTAGCAGCCCTGGTGGATGTGATTGATGGAATCAGTTTTGAGATTTATGAAAAATACCGCACTTTGACCGCAGTTTATAAACGCGTATTAAAGGATGCGTTAGCTGAGGGAGAAGAAACAACGGAACTTGCCTATGCCATATTAAAGGGCTGCAATATTGGAATTTTGCTGAAAGAAAAATATGCAGAAACAGGTGCTTTAATGGCAGGGCATCTGAAAAATACGGGCATGACAGATCAGACGGAATATCTGTCAGACATTACAGCAAGAACAATAGAACAATATGATCTGCTTGCGATGGAACAGTCGGAATAGGGAGGAAAAGAGTCATGGAAGTAAAACTGATTATGAAATCTGCCCGCAATGCGGTCATTGAAATTGCAGATGGTGGAATTTACAATACAAAAGAAACATATCATGTTCTGCTGAACGGTGAAGAGGTATTTTCAACGGATACGGTTATAAATTCATTGTTTGATTTAAAACCGCAGACTTCCTATGAGGTTTCTGTAAGAACAGCAGATGGTACCGAACTAGGAACGGTATCGTTTGTTACAGCATATGAATTTGTCACATTAAATGTCCGTGATTTTGGTGCCACAGGCGATGGAAAACAGGATGATACGAAGTTTATACAGGCAGCGATCCTAGCCTGTCCGAAGGAAAGCCGTGTGCTTATTCCAAAGGGAAGCTATCGCATTACCAGTCTGTTTTTAAAAAGTAATCTGCGCCTTGAGCTTGCAAAGGGAGCAGAACTTATCGCAGATACAGACAGGGCGGTCTATCCGAAATTTCCTGGTATGATTGAAAGTTATGATGAACAGGGTGAATATAATTTAGGAACGTGGGAAGGAAATCCATTACCGATGTTTGCCGGCATCATCACCGGACTGGATGTAGAAAATGTATTGATCTACGGAAGAGGAACGATAAATGGCAATGCTTCAAAAGAAAACTGGTGGAAAAATCCGAAAGTCATGGTAGGAGCATTCCGCCCGCGTCTGTTTTTCTTAAGCCATTGTCAGAATGTGACACTTTGTGGTGTAACTTTCAAGAACAGTCCGTCCTGGACACTGCATCCGTATTTTTCAGATAACCTGAAATTCTACGGACTTACGATCAACAATCCAAGCGATTCGCCAAATACGGATGGCCTGGATCCTGAATCATGCAAAAATGTAGATATTGTCGGTGTGAAATTCTCACTTGGAGATGACTGCATAGCAGTTAAGTCTGGTAAGATCTATATGGGAAAGAAATATAGGACACCTTCTGAAAATATCCATATCAGACAATGCCTGATGGAAAATGGTCATGGTGCAGTAACAGTCGGAAGTGAGATGGCTGGCGGTGTCAAAAATCTGGTCGTGGAAGAATGCCGGTTTTACGATACAGACCGGGGACTACGTATCAAGACACGCAGAGGACGGGGAAAAGATGCCGTTTTAGATCAGATTATTTTCCGGAAAATCGATATGGATCAGGTTATGACGCCGTTTGTGATAAACTGTTTTTATTTCTGTGATCCGGACGGCAAGACCGAGTTTGTCCAGAGCCGTGAAAAAATGCCGGTAGATGATGGTACACCTGCGATCTTAAGACTTGATTTTGAAGATATTAAAGCCCAAAACTGTCATGTGGCAGCTGCATATTTTGATGGACTGCCGGAACAGAAAATTGAGCAGATCATTATGAAAAATATTACAGTGACATATGCTAAGAATCCGAAATCCGGCGTTCCTGCCATGTCTTCCGGTGTGGAAGAGTGTACAAAGAAGGGAATCTTTGCGCGCAACATCAAAGAACTGGTATTAGAAAACGTGGAAATAGAGGGACAGGATGGAGAACTTCTTGTTACAGAGGGAATTGACCATTTCGTGCAGTAGAACAGAAAGAGGAAAACATATGCAGTTAGGAATACGTTTACATGATATCAAAAAAGCACCACTTGAGGAGCGCCTTGCAATCGCAAAGGAGCAGGGGTTTTTGTGCGGACATCTGGCACTCTCAAAAGTAATCACGGAATATCCGGTGGATGATGGGGCACTGACTCCGGGGTATGCAATGTACTTGAAAAAAATATTCGCAAAAAACGATCTTGATATTGCCGTACTGGGATGTTATTTAAACCTTGCAAATCCAGATGAAGGACAGCTTGCAAAGATCACACACCGTTATCTGGCGCATATTCGGTTTGCATCACTGCTTGGCGTCGGGGTAGTCGGAACAGAGACAGGTGCTGTCAACGAGGCATATAAGTTTGAGGAAAAAAATCACTCGGATGAGGCGCTGGATATTTTTATACAGAATGTGAAACCGGTGATTTCCTATGCAGAAAAAATGGGCGTTATTTTTGCAATCGAGCCGGTGTGGAAACATATCGTATGCAATCCGAAGAGAGCGCGGAAAGTGCTTGATGAGATCGCGTCTCCAAATCTTCAGATCATTTTTGATCCGGTCAATCTTTTGGATATCAGCAATTATCAGAACAGGGATGTGATCATAGAAGAAGCGATAGAGCTGCTTGGAGATGATATTGCAATGGTCCATATGAAAGATTTTGTGGTGCAGGATGGGAAACTGGTGTCAGTCGCTGCAGGAACAGGTGAGATGAACTATGAGAAGATTATTCGTTTCATTAAGGAGAGAAAGCCGTATATACATGTGACGCTTGAAAATACAACGCCGGAGAATGCAGTACAGTCTAAAGAATATATTCAGGGATTGTATGATTCGTGCCGGATTTAAAAGAAGTTTTTTAGAAAAAATCAGGCTGGGAAGAAAGTAGGATTGCATTCCTGTGATATAAGATGTAAAATAAAATTGATAATATAAAAAAGAGGAGAATAAAAATGTTAAGAAAACAGACAAAAAAGATTTTAGTTGTTATGCTGTTTGCGCTGACATTAGTTCTTGCCGGAAGAGTTGATGCGAATGCACAGACTGCTGCACCGGCAGGCGTGAAACAGGTAAAAGCGGGCAGCAGTTCTGTAACAGTGCAGTGGAACGCTGTTATGCAGAATGATATCTGCTATTATTACCGCGTCAGTGATGATGCAGGCTTTAAGAGCAATACCACCAGAAGCAAACGTAATTATAATGCATCCGAAAGTTATATTTCCGGTCTTTCTGCGGGAAAGAGTTATTATGTCCAGATCGGAACATCTACAACAAAATCATCCAGTGCACCGGATGATACTGCATGGTCAAAAGCGATCGAAGTTGTGACAGTTCCGGAGCAGGTGGTATCGAATTCTGTAAAACAGACCGGAGCAGGCACGACATCCATTTCGCTGAGCTGGCAGGCTGCTTCCGGGGCAAACTGTTACAAACTGACCTGTTATCAGAGTGGAACGAGCGAAAACAATGCATCAGAGATTGTTTCCAAAAAGAACAGTGTCAAGATCACAGGATTAAAGAAGAACAGTCGTTATCAGGGACATATTTATGCAGGAAGAACAAGCAGTACAGGTTATACCGCATATGCAACTTCCGGTGGTTATTATTCAAATTCAGCAGTGACACCTACTAAGATCACA
>ENA-UEQE01002693-UEQE01002693.1-human-gut-metagenome-genome-assembly--contig:-NODE-2693-length-12280-cov-9.574695_pt1 | contig 12280 bp, 9 predicted proteins | sample MGYA00242934_ERZ507935 | MGnify/ENA primary metagenome ERZ507935 (study PRJEB26167, sample SAMN06115423) | human gut metagenome | host: Homo sapiens | place: China:Anhui | collected 2015-03-30 | study... | reverse complement strand
GCCACCCCGTCTTCGTTATGACCGGGCTGCGAGTTACAGAAGTACCTTTTGTGAAGTACCGGACGATTGAACTATTCTGTTTTCAAAGAACGGAGTTTTATAGAAAATCTTCGGAATTTAAGGCTTCCGAAAAATTGTCCCTCTACTTACGAGCCATCGAAAACGGCCAAAAAATAGCCTAAAAAAGAAATTCGTTGAAAAGTTTTTGGAAAATATAGTTGAGGTGGCTGTTTGATTAAAATAACATTGACCCATGGGGCGACCGATGGAGGACGGAACTTTGCAACAATGGCAGTGCCTAAAGTTGAAAGTGGTCTTGAAAAAGATGCCCTACACTTGGTAGGCATCGAGAACGCCTGTTTCATAGCATCGAAGGGGAAATTGTAATTGAATTGTAATTCTTGAGGCCGAATCTCCACTTTTGAAAAAGTCCTCTCACTTGGTAGCCGGCGAAAAAGGCCAAAAGACAACCATCTTTTTGAGAATTAACAAAAAGGTCACGAATGAGTGGCTTTCAAAGAGGCACTTCTACTATTAACAGAAAAAGTGGCCTAAAATGGGGGGTGTTGACGCTGATTTTTTGCCTTCATTGAAAGTTGAGAGAACTCCCTCACTTGGTAGGCATCGAGAAAGGACGATTGACAACCTTCATTTTGAAAATTAACAGAAAGTTAACAAAAAACAAGATGCGCTGAACAAGAAACAACAGCCGCCCACTCCGGGAGAGAGTGAGCGGCTGTTGCAATTCAAGTTCTTAATTCAAGAAAAATTAGATGGTTACAAAAATATTTGTCAGTGTGGCGACAAATGCTTCATCCTGTGCCTTCGACCGTTTTGCACTCCCTTTCGGGTGCTTGCCGGCACGAAGGAGCTTTTTGTTTTCGTACCGCCGCAGCATGAGGGCATCCATGTTGTCAGCAGTGTACTCCAAGCCGTTCTGATTCAGCACTCTGGCACACCGGGCAAGGCACATACTCGCCAATCCATAGTCCTGTGTCACGACAATATCTCCCGACTTTACTCGGTTGACCAACGCAAAGTCCACACTGTCAGCACCCTTGTCGAATACCAGCGTCTGCACACCCTCACGCTCGATTTGGTGAGAGGTGTCGCACAAGATGATGACCGGGATGCCGAACTGCTTTGCAATCTGCAAGGTCAGGCCAACCACGGGACAGCCATCCGCATCAATCAAAATATTCATCACATATCCTCCATCACCCATCGAAACGCTCTTGCGGTACGCAAATCAGCGTCCTTAAAGTGCCCGCCGCTGTTCCACTCAAGGGTGCAGTCTGTGCCACACTCTGCAAGTCGGCTGTGCAGGGTGCGGATGTTATCCCCTACCGCAGCCATGACAGCGTTTTTCGTATGCTCTTCCTTGTCGCCAAGGCTCAGATAAACGCGCTGTGCCTGTATCGGGTGCTGCTGTTCAAACTCCATCCAGCCCGGAAACCAAACAGAGGGCGAGGCGGCGGCGACACCGTAGAACAAATCAGTCTGGGTGGATGCCCACAGCGCAAACAGCCCTGCCAGCGAATAGCCGCCCAGAATGATTTTGATGTTTTCCGGGAGATAAAACTGCCGCTTCAGCGTTGGCACGACCTGTTCTGTCAGAAAGCGCAGGGTGTCCGCAGCATTGCCACCGAAGCCTTGCTTTCCCCAAACAGCAGGGGTTTTCCACGGGGAAAGTGCGTCATTCCAGCTTTCCGCTGGGATGGCCGCAAACAGATACTTTCGGTTGCTTTGTGCAATAGCAGCCACTTCGTCATCCATGCTTTGCAGCTCATGTTCACCGGTCATTTGGAGCAGTAGGTATTCTGCATGGGCTTCGCCGTAAATGCGGCAAGGTCTGTTTCCGATTTGCATTGTCTGTGCAGTCACTGCGGTGTCCTCCCGAAAAAATTTTGATAAGCCCAGTATAGCAACTGAAAAATCATTTTGCAATTCAAAAGGCGTTCATAGCCGTAGCAAGCAGTGTCTTCGTATATACAAAGACCATTTTTGCATTGCAAAATGCTTGTTGGGAAATCCCAAACCCTTGAACCGCATCCGACGGATGCAGGCTGCGCGTTTTTGCAAAACGCTTTTTTAGGACTCCGCAGGAGTGTGCAACCATCACGGAATCGTGATGATTACAGGGATTGGGATTGCATCCCAACAAGCGAATGAACACAGCAGAATTTTAATTCTGCGTGCGAATTTAGCCTTTGTGCGCACAAAGGCTCTGCTCGCCACGGTTATGGCTCTGCGAATGCGATTGAGAAACTTTTCATTCGCATTGCAAACCGGGTGGCACTTTTGTATAATTGGTTCAATGAACACACGCATAAAATCGGAGGGGCTGTCCGATTAAAAAATCTAAAAATGCGCTATTGCAGGCCACTGGGAGGAATAGCATGAACAAGCAGCAACTCGCATCGAAAATCTGGGAATCTGCCAACAAGATGCGCTCTAAAATCGAAGCCAACGAGTACAAGGATTACATTCTGGGCTTCATGTTTTATAAATTTCTGTCGGACAAAGAAGTCAAATGGCTGAAAGAGAATGACTGGACAGACGAATATCTGCCGGATTTGACCGAAGACGATGCCGAAACGCTGGATACCGTTCGGAAGAATGTCGGCTATTTTATCGCCTATGAAAATCTGTTTTCCACATGGATCAGCAAAGGCAACGACTTCAAGGCTGACGACGTAACGGTGGCATTGCAGGCATTCAGTCGACTGATCGACCCGCACCACAAAAAGGTGTTTGACGGTGTCTTTGCTACGCTGCAAACCGGCCTGTCCAAACTGGGTGAAAGCTCCGGTGCGCGGACAAAGGCCATTCGCGACCTGATCTATCTCATCAAAGATATTCCCATGGACGGCAAGCAGGATTATGATGTTCTCGGCTTTATCTACGAATATCTGATCAGCAACTTTGCAGCAAACGCAGGCAAGAAGGCCGGCGAGTTTTACACACCGCACGAAGTTTCGCTGCTCATGTCTGAAATCGTGGCGTACCACCTGAAAGACCGGGAAGAGATCAAAATTTACGACCCCACCAGCGGTTCCGGCTCACTGCTGATCAACATTGGTCAGTGTGCCGCACGGTATATGGGCAATGGCAACAATATCAAATACTACGCACAGGAGTTGAAGGAAAACACCTACAACCTGACCCGCATGAACCTTGTCATGCGCGGCATTCTGCCCGACAACATTGTAACGCGCAACGGCGATACGCTGGAGGAAGATTGGCCGTACTTTGAAGAAAACGACCCGGTCAACACCTACGACCCGCTGTTTGTGGATGCGGTGGTATCAAATCCCCCATATTCGCAGGCATGGAATCCGAACGACAAAGAGAACAACCCACGCTTTTCGGATTACGGTCTTGCGCCCAAGGGCAAGGCGGACTATGCTTTTTTGCTGCACGACCTGTACCACATCCGTAATGATGGTATTGTGACCATCGTTCTGCCCCACGGCGTTCTGTTCCGTGGCGGTGAAGAAGGTACGATTCGCAAAAATCTGATTGACCACAACAACATTGATGCAATCATCGGTCTGCCCGCCAATATTTTCTTCGGCACAGGCATTCCCACCATCATCATGGTGCTGCGGAAGAATAAAAAGGATTCGGACGTTCTGATTATTGATGCGTCTAAGGGCTTTGAGAAGGACGGCAAAAACAACAAGCTGCGTGCCTGTGACATCAAACGCATTGTGGATGCTTACAAGGAACGCCCGGATAAAATCGAAAAGTTCGCACGCAGAGTATCCCGTGCGGAGATCGTTCAGAACGATTACAACCTGAACATTCCCCGCTATGTGGACTCTTCCGAAAAGGCTGAGAGCTGGGACATTTATGCTTCTATGTTTGGCGGTATTCCCGAGGCCGAACTGCAAGACCTGTCTGCCTACTGGACAGCATTCCCGCACCTGAAAGCGGCTCTGTTCAGCCCGGACAACGAAGCCTATTGCCGTCTGAATGTGGCCAATTTGAAGAACGCTGTTCTGTCCCACCCGGATGTGGTGGCGTTCAAGACCGCTTTCCAGAATGCTTTCGGTGACTTTGATGCCTATTTGAAGTCCGCACTCATCGACGGCATGACGCAGCTGAATGCTGCCGGCGAGGAAGAACGCCTGAGCCGGGAAATCTTTGCACGGCTGGCAGGAATTCCGCTGGTTGACCGCTATGCAGCATACCAGCTTTTGGACGATGACTGGAAGAAAATCTCTATTGACCTTGAAATCATCCAGACCGAGGGCTTTGCTGCAACCAAGCAGGTAGACCCCAACATGGTGCTGAAAAAGGATGCCGAGGTGCAGGACGGCTGGGTGGGCCATGTGCTGCCCTTTGAGCTGGTGCAGAGCGTTAAAATGCATGAGGAAGTGGCAGCACTGCGGGCAAAAGAAACTCGCCTTGCCGAAATTGCAGGTGAGTATGAAAGCTATCTGGACGAACTGAGCGAGGAGGACAAGGAACAGGATTTTGTCAACGATTGTGCCTTTGTTGCCGCTGAGGTCAAAAAGGCCATCAAGGCGCGGGAGGTAGAGCCAGCTACCTTGAGTATCCTGAAAGATGTGGACGCGCTGTTTGCCGAGGAAAAGACCCTGAAAAAGAAAGTCAAGGACGACAGTGCGGCACTCCATCAGCGCACCAAGAGCGTGATCGAGCACCTGACCGATGAAGAAGTGCGTGACCTGCTGCATCGCAAGTGGATCCTGCCCCTGATGGAAAATCTGAACAGCCTGCCGGATGCCGTTCTGGACGATTTTGTGAAGCAGTTGGATGCCGTCTGCAAGAAATACGAAACCACCTTTGAGGACGTAGAGAGCCAGATTGCCGATACCGAGCACGAATTGCTGGGGCTGCTGGACGATTTGCAGGGAAATGAATTTGACATGAAGGGCATTGCAGAACTCAAAAAGTTGCTGGGAAGTGAATGATTATGCAGGATAACGAGAAGAAACCTGCCCTCCGGTTCAAGGGCTTCACTGACCCTTGGGAACAGCGTAAGTTGACAGAATTTGCGAATTTCTTTTCTGGTTTAACGTATACACCTAATGATATCAGGGAAATCGGAGTGCTTGTTCTTCGCTCATCGAATGTGATCAACGGTGAAATCGTTGATGCTGATAATGTTTATGTTAACCCTGAAGTTGTAAACTCTGAGAATGTCAAAGAAGGAGATATTGTTGTTGTCGTTCGCAATGGTTCTCGTTCACTTATCGGAAAACACGCGAAGATAAAACGTTTTATGCCCGACACGGTAATTGGTGCATTTATGACTGGCATTCGCTCGGAGTGTCCTGCATTTACAAATGCGTTATTGAATACGCCTCACTTCGATGAGGAAGTTTCTATGAATATGGGCGCTACCATCAATCAGATAACTGGTTATATGTTCTCAAAGATGGAATTTAGAGTGCCAACAGTAGATGAGCAAAGACAACTTGGCGCTTTCTTTGAAAATTTAGACACCCTTATCACCCTTCATCAGCGTAAGTATGAGAAGCTAGTGAATATCAAAAAGTCCATGCTGGACAAGATGTTCCCCCAAAATGGGGCATCTGTGCCGGAAATTCGCTTCAAGGGTTTTACTGACCCTTGGGAACAGCGTAAGGTCGGAACGCTGATTGAAGATTATACTGAAAAAACTGTGACTCAGAATCAATATCCGGTTTTGACATCATCCCAGCAACAGGGAATTGTCCTTCAAGAAGATTATTTTGCAGATCGACAGGTAACAACGGATAATAATGTTGGCTACTATGTACTACCTAAGGGCTATTTTACTTATCGAAGCAGAAGCGATACGGATGTATTTGTTTTCAACCGAAATAACATCGTAGACAAGGGGATTATTAGCTATTACTATCCGGTCTTTGCTCCTAAATCTTGTGATTCAAACTTTCTTCTAAGGCGCTTGAATCACGGAATAAAAAAGCAGCTTTCAATGGCGGCAGAAGGTACCGGTCAAAAAGTTCTTGCACATGCAAAGTTCAAAAATATGGTGGTTGACGTCCCATCTCAATCCGAACAAGAAAAAATTGGAACAATTCTCGAAGAGTTGGATGCCCTTATCACCCTTCATCAACGTAAGTTGGAAAAGCTGCAAAACATCAAGAAATCTTGTCTTGAAAAGATGTTTGTATAAAAACAAGTGGTGCAATTTGCCCGCAACCAGAAGATGGACGTACCGTCGTTTGTTGTTTGGCTAAGGAGCAACGCAATTTCTCTTGCCAATTCAGAATATGCAAAACAGGCTGATGAATGAAAATTAAGGCAATGTCAGACGCTTGGAACAGCTGTGTTTTAAGACTATCGAGAGTCAAAAATCAAAATTTGAGCCGAATACGCAAAACCGAGAGTGAAATTTTCAGCGAACATTCGGTAGGCGGTGGAAAATAGCTGCTGAAAGTGTGCATTTGCTCCTACTTGGGAACAGCGTAAGCTGACGAATTTGTGCGAAAAATTCACAGACGGTGATTGGATTGAAGCAAAGGATCAAAGTGATTCTGGTGTGAGGTTAGTTCAAACTGGAAATGTTGGAGTAACCGAATATCTTGACAAACCTAACAATAAAAAATGGATATCATTCGAGACGTTTGAACAGCTTCACTGTGAAGAAGTTTATCCGGGAGATATATTAATTTCTCGATTGCCAGAGCCAGCCGGAAGAGCATGTATTATGCCGAACCTAGGCACAAAAATGATAACAGCGGTAGACTGTACAATCGTGCGACCCAACGCAGTGACAAGCACGCGGTTTTTATTGCAATATCTGTCATCACAGGCGTATTTTGATGCGGTAAATACTTGTCTTGCAGGAGGAACACGACAAAGAATAAGCAGAGGTAATCTGGCGCAATTTAATGTTCCAATTCCATCCAGCAAAATAGAGCAAGAAAAAATTGGAGAGGTTCTTGAAAAACTGGATACCCTTATCGCCCTTCATCAGCGTAAGCTGAAAAAGCTTGTACAAATTAGAAAAGCCTTCGCAGAGAGGTGCTTTTTGCAAAGTCGAAAGGAGTTCGTTATGGCGTTTACAAAAGAAGCCGATTTTGAAGAGGCGGTGGTAAAGCTCCTGATAGAACGCGGCTGGAAAGATGGTGTGCTGAAAAACTACACCGAACAGCAGCTGATCCAGAACTGGGCGAACATCCTTTTTGAAAACAACCGCGGCATTGACCGACTGAACGATTATCCGCTGACGGATGGTGAGATGCAGCAGATCATGGAACAGGTCATGAACGCGAAAACGCCGATGAAGCTGAATAAATTTATCAACGGCAAAAGTGTGCTTATCAAGCGTGACAATCCTGACGATAAGCTGAATTTCGGCAAAGAAGTGTCCCTGAAAATCTATGACCGACTGGAAATTGCAGCCGGACTCAGCCGCTACCAGATCGCAGAGCAGCCAAAGTTCCCCACCAAGTCCAAAATTTTGAATGACCGCCGCGGCGATTTGATGCTGCTCATCAATGGTATGCCGGTCATTCACATGGAATTGAAAAAGAGCGGTGTTTCCATCAAACAGGCTTGCAACCAGATTGAAAAATATGCCGCAGAGGGCATTTTTACGGGACTGTTCTCGCTGGTGCAGATTTTTGTGGCCATGAACCCGGAAGAAACGGTCTACTTTGCCAATCCCGGCCCGGAAGGACAATTCAACCCCAGCTACTATTTCCATTGGGCGGACTTCTACAACGAGCCGATGAACGACTGGAAAGACGTTACAACGGCACTTTTGTCTATCCCGATGGCGCATATGTTGGTGGGCTTTTATACCGTTGCCGATGGTTCCGATGGCATTTTGAAGGTGATGCGCAGCTATCAGTACTACGCTGCCAGCAAAATTTCGGATGCCGTTTCCAAGGCGAAATGGGAGAATGACCAGCAGCGCGGCGGCTACATCTGGCACACCACAGGTTCCGGCAAGACCATGACTTCTTTCAAGTCCGCTCAACTGATTGCCTCCTCCAAGGATGCGGACAAAGTGATCTTTCTGATGGACCGAATCGAGTTGGGTACCCAGAGCCTGAAAGAATACCGCAACTTTGCAGAGGAAAACGAGGAGGTGCAGGCTACCGAGAACACGGATGTTCTTGTGGACAAGCTGAAAAGCACTTCGCCGTCCGATACGCTCATCGTCACCTCCATCCAGAAGATGAGCAACATCAAGGATGATGCACAAAACAAACTGAACCCCAACGACATTGCGCTGATCAACGCAAAGCGGTTGGTTTTTATCGTGGACGAGTGCCACCGCTCCACCTTTGGCGATATGATGCAGACCATCAAGCATACATTTCCGAAAGCGCTGTTCTTTGGTTTTACCGGCACGCCGATCCAAGGCGAAAACCAGAAGAAAATGAGCACCACCGCCACCGTTTTCGGCAACGAACTGCATCGGTACAGCATTGCAGACGGCATCCGGGATCACAACGTGCTGGGCTTTGACCCTTACAAGGTGCTGACCTTCAAGGACAGCGACTTGCGGAAAGCGGTCGCACTGGAAAAAGCAAAGGCATATTCTGTGGACGAAGCTTTGGCCGACCCACAGAAGAGCAAGGTGTTTTATAAATATCTGAATCTGCCGATGGCAGGCGGAAAAGATGCGCTCGGTGAGGAGATAAAGGGCATCGAGGATTATATTCCCAACACCCAGTATGAGGGCGAAGAACACCAGAAAGCCGTGGTGGAGGACATTTGCGAGAACTGGCAGACCCAGAGCCGCAACAGCAAATTTCATGCCATTTTTGCAACCTCCAGCATCCCGGAAGCCATCCAATATTACAAGAGGTTCAGAGAAGCCGCACCATGGCTGAAAGTCACCGCACTATTTGACCCCAATATTGACAACAACGGCAAAGGCATCACCAAAGAAGAAGGGCTAAAAGAGATCGTAGAAGACTATAACGCCCGCTATGGACAGGACTTCAGCATTCCGACCTTTGCCAAGATGAAAAAGGACATTGCGGCACGTCTGGCGCACAAATCGCCCTACCAGCGCATCGAGCGTACCCCGGAAAAGCAGCTTGATCTGCTGATCGTGGTGGATCAGATGCTGACAGGCTTTGACTCCAAGTGGATCAACACCCTGTATCTGGATAAAATGCTGCAATACGAAAATCTGATTCAGGCGTTCTCCCGCACCAACCGACTGTTTGGTGATGACAAGCAGTTTGGCACCATCAAGTATTACCGCCGTCCGCACACGATGGAGAAAAACATCGCAGATGCGGTGAAAGAGTATTCCGGCGATAAACCGTTTGGCCTGTTTGTAGATAAACTGGACAAGAACGTGGAAAAACTGAATGCCCTCTATGCAGAGATCAAAGATCTGTTTGTGTCGGCGGGCATTGAAGAGTTTTCGCAGATCCCTGCGGATATGGCAGAGCGCAAAAAGTTTGCCGACCTGTTCCAGTCCTTCAACGAAAATCTGGAAGCAGCCAAGGTGCAGGGCTTCGAGTGGGATAAGCCCATTGTGATCATCAACGAGGATACAGATGAGAAAACGGAACTTCATGCGGACTTTGACGAGAGAACGTTCAAAGTGCTGGCACTCCGCTATAAAGAGCTGTTCACGCCGAATCCGGATGGCAGTGAAAATGACCCGGACGATGACGTTCCCTATGCAGTGAACAGCTATCTGACCACCATTGATACTGCTGACATCGACACGGACTATATGAACTCCCGCTTTGAAAAGTACCTGAAAATTTTCTATCAGGAGGGTGCAGAAGCGGAAGCCATCCATCAGGCCGAAACGGAGCTGCACAAGACCTTTGCCACCCTCTCGCAGGAAGAGCAGAAGTACGCTAATATTTTCCTGCACGACATTCAAAGCGGCGCAGTGGTTCCGCAGCCGGGAAAGACCTTGCGGGAGTACATTGCCGAGTACATCGCCCAAAAGCAGAACGACCAGATCCACAAAGTAGCTGAAGTTTTCGGCTTGGACGAAAAGAAGCTGCGGGCATTCATGCGTGCAAACATCACCGAAGCCAACATTAACGAATTTGGCCGTTTTGATGACCTGAAAGCCACCGTAGATAAGGCAAAAGCAAAGGCATATTTTGAAGCAATCGAGGGTACAAAGCTTATTCCGCCCAAGGTGCCTGTCAAGTATGATAAACTCTTGCGCGAGTTCATCGTAAGTGGCGGATTTGATTTGAAAATGCCAAAAGAATCATAAAATGGGTGCAAAATCACCCTGCTGACCAAGAGCCGAGGCGCGTCCTCGGCTCTTTTTTCGCGTCAAAATCCCAAAACACACCTACTTGGGAACAGCGTAAGTTGTCAGATATTGTTGAAAAGGTTACAGAGAAAAACGCAGGGTGGCAATATATAGAGACATTCACAAACTCTGCTGAATTTGGAATTATCAGCCAGCGCGATTTCTTTGACCATGATATTTCAAAAATAGGAAGTTTGGATGGCTATTATGTTGTTCATAATGAGGATTTTGTTTATAATCCACGAATTTCTGTTACCGCGCCAGTCGGCCCAATTAACCGCAATAAACTGGGACGAACTGGCGTAATGTCGCCGCTTTATACTGTATTTCGACCGCATGACATTGATACGACCTACCTCGAACACTTTTTCAAAAGTGAATATTGGCATTCCTTCATGAATTTCAACGGCGATTCCGGTGCGAGGTCTGACCGTTTTTCCATCAAGGATAGTGTGTTCTTTGAAATGCCGATTCCAACACCAGATATAGAAGAACAAAAGAAGATCGGCGAGTTTTTGACACTACTTGACACCCTTATCACCCTTCATCAGCGTGAGCATATAAAACCGATTTTGGAGGTAAAACGTGTTAAACGAAATGAATGAAAACAACCTGTTCTGCGATTATTATGAGCAGTGGGTTGCTGTATACAAAGAGGGTGCAGTTCGCCCGGTTACATTGGATAAGTACAAAATGACCCTTTCTTGGGTAAAAAAACTCGCTCCTACTTTGAAACTCTGTGAGGTTTCCAGAGTGACCTATCAGCAGCTTTTGAACGATTATGCCGTAGGCCACGAGCGTCAGACCACGATGGACTTCCACCATCAACTGAAAGGGGCTATCATGGATGCCGTGGATGATGGACTGATTGTGAAAGACCCGACCCGGAAAGCGATCATCAAAGGCAAGCCCCCGGTTCCTAAAAAGGTGAAGTATCTGAACCAGTTTGAACTGCATCTTTTACTGAGCGACTTGGATCTACAGGGAAAACTTAACTGGGACTGGATGATTTTGCTGATTGCCAAAACCGGCATCCGCTTTTCCGAAGCTTTGGCGATCACTCCTGCGGATTTTGACTTTTCGCACCAGATGCTTTCCATCAATAAAACATGGGATTATAAGGGGAACGGTGGATTTCTGCCGACAAAAAATAAATCGTCTGTCCGCAAAATTCAGATCGACTGGCAGACGGTGATCCAGTTCGCAGCACTGGTAAAGGACGTTCCTGAAGATAAGCCGATTTTCGTGTTCAAGGAACACGCCTACAATTCCACTGTCAACGATGTTCTGGAACGGCACTGCAACCGGGCCAAGATCCCGGTCATCTCGATACATGGTCTGCGGCATACCCACGCTTCCGTGCTTTTGTTTGCAGGTGTCTCCATTGCAAGTGTGGCAAGGCGGCTGGGGCATTCCAGCATGACAACCACGCAGAAAACCTACCTGCATATCATTCAGGAACTGGAAAATCAGGACATCGACCTTGTAATGCGGTCACTCTCTGGATTAAGCTGATAAAATAATCAACCATCGCTCGCGCTGGTGAAGGATGATAAGAGAAAAGCCAAACCTCAAGCTGTACAGGATGTACGGTGAGGTTTGGCTTTTTGGTATCAGCTGCTCTTTTGATTTTCGTTCATAATGCTTCTGGCTCGTCCGCGCGTGGTGTCCTCAAAGGTTTCATCCTCGCTGAATCGCAGCCAATAGGGGTCTTCCATCAGACAGGCGTTGGTGCGTTTGACGATTTCCCATGCATTGTAGTTCGGCAGACCCATCATTTTCAGAATTTCCTTGCAGTCCATCCGATTTTTCGGAAAGATTCGTTTCTTTGCCCAAACCACCACATCAACCAATGGAACTTCACGTTTGTCACCGATGAAAAGGTTCAGTGGGAGGCTGTACTGCGGCACGCCCTCATTTGCGCAAAGAGACTGCCCATCTTCGCTTAGGTGTGCAATTTCTTTTTCATCCATCATCAATTTCAGATAGGCCATTTTATCACCCCATGGCGGCTTTCAGGTAGTGCAGACGGTATTTCAGGTATTG
>ENA-UEQE01002675-UEQE01002675.1-human-gut-metagenome-genome-assembly--contig:-NODE-2675-length-12357-cov-3.923371_pt1 | contig 12357 bp, 7 predicted proteins | sample MGYA00242934_ERZ507935 | MGnify/ENA primary metagenome ERZ507935 (study PRJEB26167, sample SAMN06115423) | human gut metagenome | host: Homo sapiens | place: China:Anhui | collected 2015-03-30 | study... | reverse complement strand
GATCGGGATTCCGGCCGGGGGACAGCAGGCACATCTCGGTGGTCGCCGCATCACTCACACAGTCCACATGGATGGAGCCGCCCTCCAGCACGAAGCCCTCGGTGCGGTAGGAATCCACGTCCACCATCTCACAGATCTTCTGCGCTACCTGATCGTCCCTGTCCCACGGGAAGTACAGGCCGTCATATAGGCCGCCCCATGCGTTGAAGGTCCAGTCCACCGCCCGCAGGCCGCCCTGACCGTTTACCAGAAAGGTGGGGCCGCAGTCCCGGACCCATGCGTCGTTGGAGGACACCTCCACCACCCGGATCTCCTCCGGAAGGCGGGCCCGTGCATTCTGATACTGTCCGGCGCTGACGCACATGGTGACCTTTTCAAACCGGGCAATGGCACGGGCCACCTGACAGAAGGTCTCCTGAGCAGGCTTGGCCCCGCTGCGCCAGTTGTCGTTGCGCTCCGGCCAGAGCATCCACACCCCGTCCTGGGGTTCAAATTCCGCAGGCATCCGGTAGCCGTCCGCCTTGGGGGTAGAGCCGATGATACGTTTTGCCATATAATGCTTCCTCCTGCAATCAGTGTTGGGGCCGCCGGGCTGCAATGAGCACCTCGCCCAGCAGCACGCTCAGCACGGAGCCGACGGTGATGGGCAGCACGCCGCTGAGTGTCTCCCGATCCCACGACAGCGGCACGGCGGTAAAGATGATGGATAGAATGATCAGGGCCATAGGCACATAGGCCAGCCACTTCAGAAAGCCGCTGCGGCCCGGCACCCGGAAGGGGCGCTCCCGGTCCGGGAATTTCCGCCGCAGGGTCAGAAACGCCGGGAACACCGGCAGATAGCTCAGCAGCAGCATCACCAGATTCAAGGCGAAGAAGCTCCAGAACAGGGACGAGTCGGGGCTGAGCCGCTCCATCACCGCCCCCAGCAGGCACACGGCAGAGGCCACGATGCCGCTGGTGACGGCGGAACCCACGGGCATATCGTTGCGCTTCCAGCGCCGGGCGAACACCGCCGGCATATCGCCCCGGTCGGCGGCGTAGGCGGCGGTGGAGTTGACGCCCATGGACCATGAGATCATATTACCAAAAAGCGTCACCAAAAATAAGAGGGCCACCACCCGCACCAGCGTACCGCCGGCCCCGCCGGTCATCAGGGACACGGCATCGATGAGGCCGGAATCCGGGCTGATGTCCCGCACCGGCACGGCGGCGCCGATGCCGAAGGCGGAGAACAGGTAGATGGCGGCGATGACGATGCCGCCGGTGACGATGGCCTGTGGGATCTGCCGCCGGGGCTCCTGCATATTGTCGGCGTAGGTGCAGACCACCTCGAAGCCCAGAAAGTTAAAGAGAATGACGGAGATATAGGACAGGCTGTTCAGATCGAAGGACGGCAGGAAGGTCCGGGCCTCCATGCTGTTGACGAAGCCGTTTTTCGACACGTACACGATGCCCAGCACGCCCACCGTCAGCGCCAGCAGGATCTTGATGGCGGCGCTGAGGTTCAAAATCAGGATGCTGTCACACACCGGATAGGCGGCGATCCATGTGACGATCCAGATGAAGGCCAGCTGGATCACCAGTGACCACACCGGGTCGATGCGCCCGCCGAAGATCACCTCCAGCAGCTCCGGGCATACCACCGCCAGAGACGCCATCCACAGCGGGAAATTGATCCAGTAGTACCACGAGGCCCGTGCGCCCCAGCGGGTGCCGGGATAGGCGGTCTGGATCCAGTCGTACAGGCCGCCGTCACCGGGAAAGGCCGTCCCCAGCTCCGAGGCGATGAGGCCGTAGGGCAGCAGGAACGCTGCGATCATGAACAGCCACCAAAAATACTGGCTGTTGCCGATGGAGGCCACCGGCGCCGCCGCCTCCGCCACGAATACCACGCAAATGACGGACAGGATCACATCCGCCAAGCGAAATTTTCTGCGGTTTTCCATAGGCCGTCAGCAGTAAATGCGGTCCTGCAGAAACCGCTCCAGTGTGTCCCGTGCGGCGGCGATCTCCAGTTCCGTGTGCTCCGGGCGGCAGCGGGTGAAGTACACCAGCAGGCCCCGCATGGCCGTCAGGCGGTTGCCGGCCTGCTCCCAGCACAGGGAGGAGGCGGAGTCCGCCACCTCGTCCGTCACGTCCTCGCCACGGGTGGCCGGCAGACAGTGGAGGAACTTGCAGCCGATGGCTCCCAGCGCCATCAGCTCCCGGTTCACCTGATAGTCGTGGAACACCTGCACCCGCTCCTCCTTGGGCATCTCATTTTCGTACAGGCCGTACCACACGTCGGTGTAGATGAAGTCGGCGTCCCGGACGGCGGAGCGGTCATCCGTCACCAGCCAGCTGCCGCCGGAGAGCTGGCAGTTGCGCTCTAAAATGGTCTGATGCTTCTCCGTCAGCTGGTGGCCCGCCGGGCCGTAGTGGACGAAGTGCATCCCCAGCTTGGTGGTGATGAAGCCCAGCGAGGCACAGACCTGCGTGCCGTCCCCCACGAACACCACCTTTACGTCCTTCAGGCGCTTGCCCTGAGGCAGATGCTCGAAGATGGTACACATATCCCCGATCTCCTGCGTGGGGTGGTTGTAGTCGGACATTCCGTTGAGCACCGGGACGGTGCAGGACTGGGCCAGCTCCACGACGGTCCGATGCTCGATGACACGGGCCATCACCACATCCACCAGACGGGACAGCACCTTGCCGGTATCCCCAATGGTCTCATGGCCTCCCAGCTGGATCATTCCCGGCCCCAGATACTGGGCGTGGCCGCCCATCTGGCTCATGGCTGTCTCGAAGGAGACACGGGTACGGGTGGAGGACTGCTGGAAGATCATGCCCAGTGTCATGTCCTGCATCAGGGGCGGATAGTACCCGCTGCGGATGGCCCGCTTGATGGCAAGGCTCAGCTCGATCATATCCACCAGCTGCTCCCGTGTGAACTCATTTGTGTCGATGAAATCTTTCACCATAGCTTGCGCTACCTCCTGCGTCATAAAATGGAAACGCCCATAGTTTGCGCCGCAGGAAGCGGAATATGTACGCCATGATGCCCTCTTTTGCAATTTCCCCTTGTTATCTGCGGATAAATGCGATATAATGCCTTGTATTAGTATCAATCGTATCATCGGGCAGTCTGCCCTTTATCCTGAACGGAAAGGAAGAATACTATGATTAAGGTCCAGTCCCAGCGGGGCGAGATCAGTATCAGCAGCGCCGTATTCACCAGCATCACCGGCGCCGCCGCTACCAACTGCTTCGGCGTCAAGGGCATGGCCTACCGCAGCATGACGGACGGCTTGGTCCATCTGCTGCGCCGGGAAGCCATGAGCAAGGGCGTAAAGGTCACCTATAACGAGGACGGCACGGTGTCCATCGAGCTGCACATCATCGTGGAGAACGGTGTGAATATCGCCACGGTATGCCGCTCCATTATGGGCGAGGTCAAATATGTGGTCACCAAAAATACCGGCGTGGAGGTCCGTGAAGTGAATGTCTTTGTGGACTCCATCACCGTGTGATGAACGTCGGTAGGAGGAGAAGCAAGAGCATGACAGAAAAAATCAGCGGCGGTGCCTTCAAGCAGATGGTCGCCTTCGGCGCCGCCTGTATCACCCGTGAAAAGCAGGCCATCAACGACCTGAACGTATTCCCCGTGCCGGACGGCGATACCGGCACCAATATGAGCCTTACCATCCAGACCGCTGCGGCGGAGCTGAAAAAGTGCGAGCCCGCTACGGTGGGCGAGGCCGCCAAGATCACCGCCAGCGCCCTGCTGCGGGGCGCCCGCGGAAACTCCGGCGTTATCCTGTCCCTGCTGTTCCGGGGACTCTCCAAGTCCGTGAAGGGACTGGAGGAGATGGACGGCGTACAGCTGGCGGCGGCCATGTCCGAGGGCGTGACCACGGCCTACGGCGCCGTGATGAAGCCCGCCGAGGGTACGGTGCTGACGGTATCCCGTCTGGCGGCGGCCAGAGCCGAGGAGGCGGCGCAGGAGCAGAACTGCGCCGAATATGTGCTGGCGGAGGCCATTGCCACGGGCTATGAGACGCTGGCCGAGACTACGGAGATGAATCCGGTGCTGAAAAAGGCCGGGGTGGTGGACGCCGGCGGCAAGGGCTACCTCATCATTCTGGAGGGGATGCTCAGCAGCCTGCGGGGCGAGCCCATGCCGGAGGTGGAGGAGGAGCCGGAGCACGACAAGGCGGACTTTGCCGCCATCGGAGACGAGGACATCACCTTCGCCTTCGACACTGTGTTCATCGTCCGCAAGAACGATCCCAACGTGGATCTGGCCCCCTTCCGGGCCTATCTGGACAGCATCGGTGACAGTCTGGTCATCGGCGAGGACGACGAATCCTTCAAGGTCCATGTTCACACCGACACCCCCGGCGAGGCCCTGACGGCGGCCCAGCGATACGGTACGCTGGAGTTGGCCAAGATCGAGAATATGCGGACCCAAGCCGCCGATCTGGCAGCGGGCCGCAAGGCCCAGAGTACCGACGATCTGGACGCCATCGAGGCGGAGCTGGAGCAGGCCGAGCAGGCGGAGGTCCCTGCCGAGAAGCGCTACGGCTTTCTGGCGGTATGCGCCGGAGACGGACTGGCGGCAGCCTTCCGGGATCTGGGCGTGGATCGGGTGGTATCCGGCGGCCAGACCATGAATCCCTCTACGGAGGCCATTCTGCGGGAGGTGAACCACACCCCCAGCGAGATCGTGTTCGTGCTGCCCAACAACAAGAACATCGTCATGGCGGCCCAGCAGTGCGTGGGGCTGACAGAGAAGCAGGTCATCGTGGTACCCACCCACAGCATCCCTCAGGGCATCAGCGCCATGATGAGCGTGGACACGGCGGAGGAGGATCCACAGGCCATTCTTGCGGCCATGACCGAGGCGGCCGCCGCTGTCACCACGGCCCAGATCACCTATGCCGCCCGCAACTCCGACTTCGACGGCTTCGCCATCAACGAGGGCGACTATCTGGCCCTGCTGGACGGCAAGCTCTTCGGCACGGAGCGGGACATCACCTCCCTGCTGACCCGACTGGCGGCGCTGGCGGCGGAGCGGGAGGCGGCCTTCGTCACCCTGTTCTACGGCGAGGGCGTATCGCAGGAGGAGGCCGAGGCGGCGCAGGCCCTGTTCACCGAGGCCTGCCCGGAGACGGAGGTCTCCCTCCTCAGCGGCGGTCAGCCGGTGTACTACTACACCATCTCCATCGAGTAAAGCCGAGTCTATCGCACCGAAGCATTCCCCGGACAGGACACTGTCCGGGGAATTTTTTCTGCCGGGCGGGGTTCGGGTCTCCCCGGCAGTGGCCGGTATTTCCCGGCAAATGATTTTTCGGTATGATATTGCAAAACGGGCGTCCTTGTGTTATGATGAGGAAGATAACGTTCCAGCCATTGAACTGGACTCCGTTTCTTTCTCAGCAGACGGCTCCGTCCCTGTGAGGGGACAGGTGGAATAGGGTGCAAATCCCTGCGAGTGGGTCACTGTGAAGCCCTCCCGGCGGCAAGTCCGACGGGACGGATAAGTCAGATACACCGGGCCGTCCGCTGCGGTACCTGCCTACACCGGGACTGCCTGCACAAAGAGAACGCCCTTTTATGCGTCTGTGCTGCCGAACCGGCGGCACGGACGCTTTTGCTTTGTGCCATCAGCAAAAGCCGCCCCCGGCCACGGGGGTCCGTACGGCAGACAAGAAAATCCCATCGGAGAGGAGGTGAGGGCTGCGGCCTGCACGCAGGGCCGCCGATCCCGACTGACACCACGACATATTTGAGAAAAGGAGAAACGAAATGCAGACAAAGAGCACGTCGTACGGAAAGAAACTCCTTGCGCTGATGCTGTCCCTGCTGATGCTGGTGAGCGTCCTGCCGGTCTCGGCATGGGCCGCTGCCGATGCAAAGCCGGAGAAGATCACTCTGGTGGGCAGCAGCGATGCGCTGGAGTACGAATTTGTAGACTATCTGTCCTTTGCGTGGAACGATATCCCCCACTATAAGGTCACTGTCCCCGCCGGGACCAAGAAGGTCCAGCTCTACGGCACCGTCTATCTGGATAAGGCCGGCAGATCCGGCAGCGGCTACACGCAGGAGGACGGTCTGAGTGATTGGCCGCCCCCCGTGAATTACTGGTCGGCAGATGAGGTAGGCTCCTCCGCCCCCTATACCATCGAGACCCGTACCAGCGGCTACGAGAAGAATCTGTCTCTGGTCAAGACTCAGGCTTATGCCGACACCAACACCGCCTATATTCTGGAGTTCGTGGAGAAGGACGACTCCCCCGCCGCCCCAGCCCCCGTTCTGACGGCAGACCTGTCCACGGCGGCTGTCACCTACACCTGCGGCGATAGGGCCAATGCTCTGGCGGTGCAGGCCACCGGCAGCGGCACCCTGAGCTATCAGTGGCAGGTGAGCACCACCTCCGCCGCCGACGGCTTCGAGGACATCACCGACGCCACCCAGAGCAGCTACACTCCCTCCACCGAGGCACCGGGCAGCTTCTGGTACCGTGTGGTGGTCACCAACACCGTGGCGGGCAACAAGCCCACCAGTGTCACCAGCGCCGTGGCTCCCGTGACGGTCAACGTTCCGGAGGGGATGCGGCAGGTGAAGATCACCACCTCCCAGGGCCGGGGCACCGGCATGACCCTGACCCTGAAGGATGCTGCGGGCCAGCCTGTGGCCATCCCCGCAGACACCAGCGGCAGCTACACCGTATACGAGTTCCTGACGGCTCCCGGCACCTATACCTATGAGGCACGGGACACCGTCCAGGGCGGTGACTATCAGATCGGCACAGGCACCCTCACCGTCACCGAAGGCAGCGGTGAGCAGACCTTCGAGCTGTATCTGGTCTATGTCTACGCCATCGAGATCGGCTGGACGGCAGATGACTTCACCACCGAGGTCAAGGCCGCCGACGGCACCGTCATGACCCCCGGCGAGCCCCATCAGTCCGGCAGCTATGTAGGCTACCCCTACCTCATGGCCCCCGGTACCTACACCTGGTCCGTCCAGCCCTCCGAGGCCAGAGCGGCCGAGGGCTATCAGGCCTCCCAGCCCACCAGCCAGAAGCTGACGGGCTCTGCTACGTGGAGCGTCACTCTGCCCCAGATCGTGAGCACCGGCTTCGTGGTGCCTAAGGGCGGCCGTGTCGTCATGCACAGCATTCCCTCCACCACCTATGGGCAGGGTACGCTGATTCCCGGCGATGCCGATCTCACCGGCGATGACAGCGACGTCTACACCTTCCGGCTGGCGGCCGGCAGCAGCTACATCTACCGGGCCACCGGCGATGGGCTTGTCACTAACGCCAGTATGTTCAAGTTTGACGGCAGCACCAGCCGTTATGACCTGACGAAAACCATGACCGGCAATCCCAAGGCCATTCTCCGGGACGAGGAGAGTGATGCGGCGGATATCCGCCTCAACGGCGTGGACTACACCGGCAGCGTCGCCCTGACCGTGGGCGGCATGAAGCAGCTGCGCCCCCTGCGTATGTTCCAGATCTCCAACAGCTACGCCGCCGGCAGCAGAGGCTCCACGCTGGAGCCTGTGTTCCACTACACGGCACTGGATGTGGACGGCACCAATGTGGTCAGCGTGGATGACAGCGGCCGCATCACCGCCAACAGCGCCGGTACGGCCGTCGTTCTGGTGACCTATGACGCCATGTATGTGACGGACTGCGGCTGGGACATCAACAAGAACAAGACCTTTGGCGCCATCTGGCCGGAGAACACCGGTGTGGTGGTGGTGGAGGTAGGCGAGAACGCCGCCAACGGCCCGGATGCCAACATGACCATCAACAACGGTGACCGGAAGGTGGCCGGTAACAAGCTGGATGCCGAGGCAGACGTGCTGTACTACACCGATGACTCCGGCTGCCAGTACACCTTCCGGCCCGCCGCCGGCAGCACCGTTACCCTGCTGCGCCCCACCCTCACCGAGACGGCCATGACCTACACCGGCGGCTTCGGCACCGACGGCGTGACCACCAAGGGCGGCGACGTGACTCTGACTCTCACCGAGGGCAAAAACATCGTCAAGATCAGCAAGGATGGCGCCGACACCTATCAGGTCATCACCGTGAAGAAGGCCGGGGTAGTCATCACCAACAAGACCGACCCCACCCGTGATATCCAGCCCGGCGACACCGTCACCGTGCAGCTCACCGGCGTGTATCACCCCGCCAACACCATGGCGAACCTGTATTGCCTCTACGCCTACGTCTCTTACACCGATCCCGGCAGCGATGATACCGTCACCGGCTATAAGGACCTCTTCCAGCGTCACCTCTTCGACCGGGCGGACGGCAACGACTGCCGCACCGTGGAGGTAAAGATCCCCGCCGACTGGGATGCTGATGAGCCCTATGTCCTGACGGACGGCGTTCTCAACTTTTACGGCAACGGCAAGGATATCGGCTCTCACCGCAATTCCCTGCCCAATCTCTCCACCAACGTTCCCAACAGCTACAGCAGCTTTGCGCTGGGCGCCCTGCCGGATATCACCATCCCTGTGGTCAAGCCCAATACGGCAGACGTCACCTTCTCCGTGAAGGATGACTCCGGAAACGCCATCGACAGCTGCACCATCCAGCTGACCAACAGCAGCAACGATACCGTCACCATCAACGCCACCGCTGCCTCCGCCACCCGCACGCTGGCCAGCGGCAAGTGGAGCTATGTAGTCACCAAGGAGGGCTATCTGCCCGCTAAGGGTACACTGACCGTGGTGGGCGGTGAGGATCAGGCCGTGAATGTGGAGCTGTCTCTGGTCACTGCCATTCAGGTCAAGACTCTGCCCAAGAAAACCGTTTATACCGAGGGCGACACGCTGAATACCGCCGGTCTGGTGGTGCAGGCTGTCACCAGAAACGGCGCTTCCACCCTGTCCGCCGACCAGTACACCCTCTCCCCCACTCTGCTGGAGACCGTGGGTCAGCAGACCATCACCGTGACCTTCGGTCAGCTCACCACCACCTTTGAGGTGACGGTGCGGGAGGACATCGTCACGCTGGAGACCACGCTGGAGGATGGCATCACCCAGCGCAACTCCCGCATGACCTTCGACGTCTTTGCCAAGGACGGCGACGGCAAGAAGCTGCCCGCCAATGAGGTAACGGTGCTCCTCAACGGTGATCCGGTGTCCGTCAACTGGGACGATGACACCAAGACCAGCTATACCCTGCACTTTACCAAGGAGGGCGTCAACACCGTCGTTGTCAAGGCTCACAAGGCCTCCCTGACCTATACCATCACCTATGTGAAGGCCGAGCCCGGTGATGTGGTGGGCAAGGCCGTGTTCACCGTGGAGGCCCTGTCTCTGGGCGGCGGCTACATCATTGAGCCCTGCTATGTGGACATCATCGAGGGCGAGAACGCTGCTCAGGCGCTGGCCCGTCTGTTGGAGGCGAAGGGCTTCACTTACGACAACACCGGCTCTCTGGAGAGCGGCTTCTATCTGTCCCACATCCAGGGCGATGCGCTGGCGGACATTGATCCCACCGGCGACAGCATCCCTCAGGCCCTGCGGGAGAAGCTGGAGGAGAAGGGCTTCGATATCCAGGCCCGGACGGACGAGACCAGTCTGGGCGAATTCGACTACACCAGCGGCTCCGGCTGGATGTACTGCCTGAAGAACGTATTCCCCAACGTGGGCTTTGCCGATTCCTATCTGTCCGAGGGCGACGTGGTGCGTGTGCAGTTCACGCTGGCCTACGGCTCCGATATCGGTGGGGGCCATGCCATGGGCTCCGGCGACAGTGCCGGTTACTTTGACATGGCCAACAAAGACGCTTTGACCCGCCGTGTGGCGGCCATCAACGCCGAGATCGAGGCGAACCCCTACTATCTGGAGCAGAACTGCCTGACCAAGGCCTATGACGCCGCTATGGACGTGCTGACCACTCTGTACGTCTCTCAGGCCGACGTGGATGCCGCTTTGGCGGATCTGCCCGATCCCCCTGTGGGCCACCAGCTGACCGCTGTGGCAGAGGTGCCTGCCACCTGCGAGACCGCCGGCGTGGAGGCTTACTGGAAGTGCTCCGTCTGCGGCAAGCTGTTCAGCGATGCCGAGGGCAAGACCGAGACGACGCTGGAGAAGCTGGCTATCCCCGCCACCGGCCATGCCTATGGCACCCCGGTGTGGAAGTGGAACGATGATTTCACCGCTTCTGCCACCTTTACTTGCGGCAATGATGATTCCCATGTGGAGACGGTGAACGCTGCTGTTACCAACGAGGTGACCACCGAGGCCACCTGCGAGGCCGACGGCGTGCGGACCTACACCGCCAAGGTCACCTTTGAGGGCAAGGAGTACACCGATACCAAGACGGAGGTCATCCCCGCCACCAGTCACGACACGGAGCTGGTGGGTGCCAAGGATGCCACCTGCACCGAGGACGGCTACACCGGCGACGAGGTCTGCAAGGTCTGCGGCGTCACGGTGAAGCAGGGCGAGGTGATTCCCGCTCTGGGCCACGACTACAAGGATGGCAAGTGCAGCCGCTGCGGCGCTGAGGAGCCTACCACTCCTGTGGAGCCCGGCAAGCCCCAGCAGCCGGAGAAGCCCACCACGCCGGATACCCCCGCCACCGGCGACAGCAGCAACATGACCGCCCTGTGGGTGGTGCTGGCTGTGGCTGGTCTGGGTATCATCGCCCTGGTGGTGCTGCTTGTCACCAAGCGCAAGAACAAAAAGGACTAAATCGGCCTGTTCCAACGAAAAAAGGCGCTCCGACAGTTGCCGGAGCGCCTTTTTCTCTGAACTTTCCGCAGCATCTTTTTACGGCCGGGGCTTTTCACCACCTGCTGGATGTGCTATACTGAATCCATTAACCTGTGCATCAAGGAGCCGCTTATGAAACGTGTCGCCAGTATTCAGGATATTTCGTGTCTGGGCCGCTGCTCGCTGACGGTGGCGCTGCCTGTGATCTCCGCCATGGAGGTGGAGTGCGCCATTCTGCCCACCGCCGTACTCAGCGCCCACACCATGTTCCCGGACATCCTCTGCCGGGACCTGACGGCGGATATCCTGCCCATCGCCCGATACTGGCAGAGCCAGCAGGTGCGGCTGGACGCCGTCTACACCGGCTATCTGGCCTCTCCCCGACAGGTGGAGGATGTCTGCCAGGCGTTGGAGGTGCTGGCGGGGCCGGATACCCTACGCTTCGTGGACCCGGCCATGGCCGATGGGGGAGCGCTCTACACGGGCTTTGACGAGGATTTTCCCCGCCACATGGCCCGCTTGGTGGCGCAGGCGGACGTGGTGACACCCAATCTCACAGAGGCCTGCCTGCTGACGGGGACCCCCTACCGGGAGGACTACGACCTGCCCCGGCTGAGGGATATCCTGCGGAAGCTGGCGGAGCTGGGGCCCCGTCACGTGGTGCTGACTGGCGTCCCCTATGGCCCGGACAAACTGGGCGTGCTGGCCTATACCCCGGCGGAGGATCGCTTCTTTGAATACGGCAGCCGCCGCATCGATGCCCATTTTCCCGGCACGGGGGATCTCTTCTCCTCCGCCTGCGTAGGTGCCCTGATGCGGGGCAAGCCGCTGGAGGAGGCCCTGCGTTTGGCGGTGGATTTCACGCTGCTGTGCATCCAAGTCACCTGCCGGGATGAAAGCGCTCCATGGTACGGGGTGGAGTTTGAAAAAGCGCTGAGGTATCTTCCAGAGCTGCTGGAGCGATAAAAACGGGAGGGAAAAGCCATGTTTCGAGACATCCGGAAGAAGAAAAATCAGATCAGCACGGAGGCAGCGGAGCAGCTTCTGATTCAGGCCCGCCGGGGCGTTCTGGCCGTAAACGGCCGGGAGGGCTACCCCTACGCCATCCCCATCAACTACTATTACGACCGGGAGGCGCAGAAAATTTACTTCCACGGCGCCCGTGCCGGTCACAAGGCGGAAGCCATCCGGGCCTGCGACAAGGTGTGCTTCACTGTCTACGGCGGCGAGACGATCCGGGAGGAGGCGTGGGCGCCGTACCTCCGGAGCGTCGTGGTGTTCGGCCGGTGCCGCCTGCTGGAGCAGAGCCCGGAGACTATGGCGCTGCTGAAGCGCTTCGCCATGAAGTATTACCCGGAGGAGCAGTTGGCAGACGAGGAGATCCGGCAGGATGGCGCTGCCGCCCAGCTCTTCGAGATCGAGATACACCACCTCAGCGGAAAAGAAGTGCAGGAGAAGTAAGCATATCCTCCCCGGTATGCAGCTGCCGGAACCGCAAAAGAAAAACAGCACCCGCGGGCCCAATGGGTCTGCGGGTGCTGTTGGTGCCGGTGACCGGACTCGAACCGGTACGCTGTCGCCAGCGGTGGATTTTGAGTCCACTACGTCTACCAATTCCATCACACCGGC
>ENA-UEQE01002673-UEQE01002673.1-human-gut-metagenome-genome-assembly--contig:-NODE-2673-length-12361-cov-4.564148_pt1 | contig 12361 bp, 9 predicted proteins | sample MGYA00242934_ERZ507935 | MGnify/ENA primary metagenome ERZ507935 (study PRJEB26167, sample SAMN06115423) | human gut metagenome | host: Homo sapiens | place: China:Anhui | collected 2015-03-30 | study... | reverse complement strand
GTTTTCCGCGTGTAAAATATTTTTTTCTTTATATACGCAAAAAAGCTCCATGCCGACTTCATTGTCAGCCCGGAGCTTTTAATCTTTAATTTTAACTATGCAAGCCTCTTCCACTGCTTGCTGCACTTATAATAAGAATAGAACATACATCTTTCTGCCTGCTCGCATCTGACCGGTGCACTCTCGATATTGCACTGGCAATTTACAATAGCATCTGCTTTTCCCTTACATGAACCCTTAATCATTACATCGTCTAAAACTTCGTCTGACATTCTCTTTCTCCTCACATTTGTTTGATAGTATATTTACCTGTTACAATATTGATATATTTTATTATTTTTCTCTGTACGGGCTATGCTTTACGTACTCTTACCATCGACTTAAATACTAACATCTTGTCCGCAACAGTTGTGATTATACTATATATTGTATTTTAAATCCATATGTCATTTCTAACAAAACAAATGATTTTTTATGTCACATTTTTCACTTGACGAATTTCATTTTCATGTTCAAGCCCAAAAATCAAGGATATCTGAGTAAAACTTCTCCAAGGTATCATCATCCGCATTAAATATCTCGTGCTTTGAATCAGGATAGACCTTCTTAATGCCCTGAGGCAGTTTCGCAATAAATTCATCCTCAGCGGCATTTGAAACCAGATAATCCTTTCCCGCCTGGCATAACAGCACCGGTATTTTAATTTCCTGTGCATGCTTCTTTATATATTTGGATGCCTTGCGCCCGGCCCTGCACCATCTGTAGGTGGCGCCATTTGTACGATAGCGTTCCTCCTCCACCTTGCACTTGTATATGTAGTCATAGCGCGCCTTTGACAGACAACAGCTCGATTCAAAATCATACTCATCCGTATACGGTGTCTGGCTCGGCAGATATTTATCGTTCCAGTTAAGCACACTTGCGACAAACAGTATCGCCTCCACGGCAAAATGTGAAAAATTACCATAAAGCATCTCTATCATAGGGCTTGAAAGTACTGCCTTTGTAAATACCTCAGGATGCTTCTCAAGATACAGGGCAGCTATCGCGCCTCCCATAGAGTGACCGTACAGGTAAAGCGGTCTGCGCCCCTCACGCTTCATCACAATCTCGCGGATAAACATATCAAGATCACTCACATAATCGTCAAAGCTGTTTACAGTGACCATGCTTATATCGGATACACTTCTGTCCGAAAAGCCATGTCCTCGATGCTCCACCATATATACTGAGTATCCGGCCTTTGCGAAATAGTAAATCATCTCATAATATTTAGGCATACACTCTGTAAATCCATGTGATATGACTATGGCAGCCTTTGCTACAGGTGTCGTCACATAGCCGTAATGTATGCGTGTGCCATCTGCACTCTTCATATAGCCATCTTCAAAATTAAGCCTGATAAAAGGCAAAACATATCTTGTTAATTCCTCATTATATTTTTCTTCTGTAATAATCATAGCATTCCTCACTTTTGGTATTTGATATTTTGTAAGTAACTATATCTCAATCCGGTCAATAAGATTCAGGTCATATTTTCTGACTATATCAAGTGCCTTTTCATAGCTTTCCACATCACATATATTGTCCACTGTATGTGCATCAAGCCCCAGTATCACTTTGTTGCCGATGTCATGCGGTATACACCAGAAGCGCTCTGTCGGATAGTGCTTTCCTGCACTGATACCAAGCATGTTTATCTCAAGCGGTATGTCAAGCTCCTTAAGTGCCTTGCACATCCTCGTCATCTCCCATTCGTAGACGGAATCAAGTCCCTGATAATTTATTAAATCAGGATGTGCTAAATAGCTGTACATGCCTGTTTTCATGCCCTCTATAACAGTATCCACATACTCGCGTATACGGCTCTCATCATCTGTCGGTGTGCCTGTATACGGACCTGTCTGCTCTGATTTCATAAAATGCTGGCCCATTATCATGTAATCACAGCCAAGCCTGTCAAACATAGCCTTCTGCTCCTTGAAAAACTCCGGTATGTACTCCGCCTCAAAGCCAACGTAGAGCTTTATGTCGGATGCATACTCCTTCCCAAGCTCCCTGATGGCATACACATACTCCGGTGCCTGCTCCATCGTCATCCGGATGCCCGACACATAGCCATCCTTAAAGGGGCACGGCACATGGTCTGAAAAACCTAGCTCTGCGATACCCATTCTGATAGCCGCCTCTATATATTCGCGCTCGCTGCCATATGCATGCTGGCACCTATAGGTGTGCGTATGGTAGTTTGCCTTTAAAAATCCCGTCATTTCTTAAAGCTCCAAAAATCTATCTCTTATTGCTGTTCAAACAGCTATTCAAATACTACAATTAAAATCAATTTTATCACTTTTTGCACTTTATTACAATCTCCTGTTTTTGGGACTTTTTTCTCTATGAAATATATATGCGTTATGTTATAATCCATTGATATATGATAGTCATAATAATTCTATCCACCACACAATCATAAATGAGGGGCAAAATACCTTTTGATCCTCATATCATTATATTTTTATATACGGAGGAAATAATGTTCAAAAAAGGAGTGGTTCCCTCCCAGGGACTGAGAATTATCATCGTCGGATGCGGCAAGGTAGGCCGTACTCTCGTTGAGCAGCTTGGCAAGGAGGGGCACGACATAACAATTGTCGACAAAAACAGGGAGAGGATTTCCCAGGTATCCAATATCTATGATGTAATGGGTATTGCAGGAAACGGTGCCAGCTACAAGATACTGCAGGAAGCGGGTATTGATGATGCCGACTTAATCATCGCAGTCACAGGCTCTGATGAGCTGAATCTGCTATGCTGTACCATTGCCACACAGGTCGGCAACTGTGCTGCTATAGCCAGAGTCAGAACGCCTGAATACAGCCAGGAGGCCAAATATCTGCGCGACAAGCTTGGTCTTGCACTCATTATCAACCCTGAGCTTGAGGCAGCTATTGAGATGGCTCATATTCTTCATCTGCCGTCCAGCCTTGAGGTAACAAACTTTGCTCACGGTCAGGCACAGCTCATCAAGTATGAGATTCCCGAGGGCAGCATCCTCGACGGAACAAAGCTCATGGATCTGGGCACCAGACACCATGCCAACATACTTATCGGTGCAGTCGAGAGAGATGATGAGGTCACTATCCCATCAGGTGATTTTGTGCTCCGCAAGGGCGACAAGCTGTCATTTGTCGGCGAACGCAGACATACAAAGGAATTTTTCAGCCACATCGGAGTCAATACACACAGCGTAAAAAATACACTGATTATCGGAGGCGGCAAAGCCGCATATTACCTGGCAAAGCAGCTCATATCACGAGGCATAAAGGTCAAAATAATCGAAAATAGCTTCGAGCGCTGTGAGGAGCTTTCCATACTGCTTCCGGATGCTGTCATCATAAACGGTGACGGAACAGAACAGGCACTCTTAAAGGAAGAGGGCATAGAGACCTGCCAGTCATTTGTACCTCTTACCGGTATAGACGAGGAAAACATCATGCTTACGCTCTATGCCAAGCAGGTTTCCAATGCAAAGGTCATAACAAAGCTTAATCGTATAACTTTTACCAATGTCATAAACAGCCTGGACCTTGGCAGTGTAATCTCGCCAAAATACATCACCTCAGAAGCCATAATTGCCTATGTCCGTGCAAAGAAAAACTCTATGAACTGCAATATAGAGACTCTCTACCACATGTACGACTCAAGAGTTGAAGCAATTGAGTTCTTTGTATCAGAAAACTCAAATGTGACAGACATACCGCTTCGAGACCTAAAGCTCAAAAAGCATCTGCTCATCTGCTTCATCAACCGAAACGGCAAAATTATCATCCCTACAGGTAATGACTGCATACAAAAAAATGATACTGTCATGATTATAACAACCAATACCGGCTTTACGAATCTTCAGGATATTATGGAATAGTGGGGGAATGATATGAACACTTCAGTAATTCGATATCTTTTGGGATATATTTTAAAGCTTGAAGGCTTTTTGCTGCTTCTGCCATGTATTGTTGCCGGTATTTATTATGAAAAAAGCGGCATCTACTTTTTGATTGTTGCACTCATAAGCATAGCTATCGGTTTTATTTTTTCGGCTAAAAAACCGAGGGATTTTACCTTTTACCTGAAGGAGGGCTGTGCAACAACCGCACTGGGCTGGATTGTACTGAGTATATTCGGCTGTCTGCCGTTTTACATATCAGGAGAGATTCCAAGCTTCACAGATGCTCTTTTTGAGACCATCTCCGGCTTCACCACGACAGGAGCGAGCATCCTGCCTGAGGTAGAATCACTCTCCTATTGCATGAATTTCTGGCGCTGCTTTACGCACTGGATTGGCGGTATGGGTGTGCTTGTATTTCTTCTGGCAATCATCCCGCTTTCAGGCGGCAGCAACATAAATCTGATGCGTGCTGAAAGCCCGGGTCCTTCTGTCGGAAAACTTGTTCCAAAGATGCGGCACACTGCCAGGCTTTTATACATAATATACTTTGGTCTTACGACTATGGAGATTATTTTCCTGCTTTTCGGAAAAATGCCTCTGTACGATGCCATCTGTACCTCTCTCGGCACAGCCGGTACAGGAGGCTTCGGTATCAAAAACGACAGTTTTTGCAGCTATAATGTTTATCTGCAATGGGTTGTTACCATATTTATGATACTTTTCGGTGTCAATTTCAACGCTTACTACCTGCTTTTCTTCGGTCACATCCGTGACGCACTTAAGGTGGAGGAGGTTAGATACTATTTCGGCATCATAATAGCCTCCGTTGTAGTCATAAGCGTGAATATCGCGCATATGTGTACCGGTGTGTTTGACGCAGTCACAAAGGCAGCGTTTCAGGTTGGCTCAATCATCACGACAACCGGATTCTCGAGCACCGATTTCGACAGATGGCCTGAGCTTTCAAAGACACTGCTTGTGCTTTTGATGTTCATTGGCGCATGTGCCGGAAGCACCGGCGGCGGTATCAAGGTATCTCGTATTGTCATCGCTGTAAAGACAATACTTAAGGAGTTAAATGGCTACATCCACCCAAAGAGTGTGAAAAAGCTCACATTTGAGCACAAGCCTGTAGACCATGATGTTATCAGGTCAATAAATGTTTATTTCATGACGTATGCCGTCATTTTTGTTGTTTCAATGCTGCTTGTGTCCGTTGAAAACTATGATTTCACTACCAATTTCACGGCTGTCGCAGCTACATTTAACAATATCGGACCGGGTCTTTCTCTGGTCGGTCCGACATGCAATTTTGGCTTTTTTAATAATTTTTCCAAATATGTACTGATGTTTGACATGCTTGCCGGAAGACTCGAGCTGTTTCCACTGCTCATCCTCTTCCATCCGTCAATCTGGAAGGAATTATTTATTCAAGCAGATAAAAAAGTAAAAGGGAATAGAAAGGAGAAACAAAATGTTCGCATGTAAAAATTGCGGTGGAAATGTGAAGTTTGACATCAAATCAGGCCAGTTAGCCTGTGAATACTGTCATTCACTTTTCGACCCTTACGCGTACGAGGACAAAACCTCTGACGCCGAGGTCCAGAAGGACTTCGACGCAACCATTTTCACATGCCCTCAGTGCGGAGGAGAAATCCTGAGCACAGACGATACCGCAGCAGGCTTCTGCAGCTTCTGCGGTGCATCAACTGTGCTCTACAGCCGCATGCAAAAGGAGCACAAGCCGGCTTATATCATACCATTTGCAAAGAGCAAGGATGACTGTAAGCAGGCCTACATGAGCCTCATGAAAAAGGCTATTTTCGCGCCAAAGGAGCTTAATGATCCTAAGTTTATCGACGGATTCAGAGGTATCTACATGCCTTACTGGACATATTATGTAACCCAGAAGGCTCCTATTTCACTTCCGGCGAAAAGATCCCACCGTTCAGGAGATTACATCATTACAGACCATTACAGGCTCGAGGGAGATCTCGACGCCTACTACAAGGGACTGTCCTACGATGCATCTTCATCATTTGATGACAGCATCAGCGAAAAACTTGCGCCATATGATGTGAAGAATATGAAGCGCTTTACCCCGGCATTCTTAAGTGGTTTTTACGCTGATACAGCTGATTTACCATCAACGATTTACGCAAGTGACGCAATGGATGCAGCCTGCACAAACACAGTAAGCGAAATAAGTAAAGAGCCTGCCTTTACCGGCTTGTCAGTCGACAGTGACTCTGCTGCTCTTTCGCCTTTAAGTCTTGGCACTACTGTAAAAGAAACAGATTACTCGATGTTTCCGGTATGGTTTTTGTCATACCGCAATAAGGATCGTGTAGCATATGCCACAGTAAACGGCCAGACCGGCAAGGTTGTTGCAGATCTGCCTATATCTGTCGGTAAATTCCTGCTAGGCTCACTCATTGCGGCAATTCCGGTATACATTTTATTATGTCTGCTGACGGTTCTCACTCCCGGAATGACTCTCACCATAGTCGGTGTGCTTGCGATTATCGCAAATATCTGTTACTCACAGGAGCTGACCATGATTGCTGTAAAGGAAGCCGGTACCGAGGATAAGGGCCGTATCGCAAAGGAACAGCCTGAGGCACTTGGTGCAATCAACAACCGCAGACGCCTTAAGGCTGCAAAAAAGGCCACGAAAACCATAAAGAAAAAGACAAACACATCGTTTATAGCTTACTTTATACTTTTTATATTTGTCATTCAATTTGTTCCTGCTCTGTTTGCAATCATTGCAGGTATCGGAGGCAGCTTTGGCAATGCAGACGGCAGCCTGATTTTATTTGTTATTTTGACCATTATATCATTTATTTTTTCAATCAGAGCCTTCTCAAGCTTTGACCGTATGCCCGGACACAAGGGAGTTGCAGGACTCATCTTTGGCATGGTATCCATGCTTATTGGCGATGCAGTGCTACTTTTCCAGCCGGTGCTAGATGCATGGTACTATGGTGCTGCTTTTATCATCATTGCCTCAGTGCTTATCACACTGATCAATGTCATCCGCGCATTCAATGTGCTCACAACTCGCAAGCTGCCTCAGTTTGCCACACATAAGGGAGGTGACGACCGTGCATAGAAATAATTTTAAAAGTCCTTTTTTGCATTGTATAAAATGCAGATGCTCAGCTTTATTTACATTATTTTTGCTTGTTACAGTCCTTGTTTTGAGCAGCTCATCAAATGTATATGCCACCGAGACAGCCGCAGCTTCCAATCTAAGCGGTACAAACAAGTCTACCGGCTATGAGTACATCCTTGAGGACTCTGCCAATTTCATTGACGATGCCGCAAAGAGCAAGCTCATCTCACAGATGAAAAAGACAACCGACTACTGCAATATAGCCGTTGTCACCACTACCTCACATCCTTACGGAAGCACTGAAAGCTATGCAGTCAATACCTTTGAAGACTATTTCGGAACCGGTGCAAATGGTGTCATTTTCGTGATAGACAGAGATTTAGACGAGATTTATCTGGCTTGTGAGGGAAGCACGCAGAGAACCATCCCGAACTCAAAATGTAACTCCATCTGTGACAACACTTATATATATGCCACCTCAAGTCATGATTACGACTATTTCACCTGCTGTATGGAAACAATAGACCAGGTCAACACAGTCCTCGCAGGCGGACATATATCACAGCCTCTCAGATACATTTCCAGTATCTTTATCGCTCTCGCTGCCGGCATGATTTTTTGCTTTGTATATGCATTATCCCTGTCAAAGGGCCGCAAGGCTAAGAGCAACGAGCTCATGGGTGCAGCATTTACAAAGGTAGAGATTCAAAATGCACGCGCACGCTTTATGAGCCAGACAAGACACTACAGTCCACAAAGCTCAGGCTCAAGTGGCGGTCACAGCGGTGGTGGCGGTCATAGTGGCGGCAGTCACAGCGGCGGCGGTCACCACATCTAACCTCGGATTTTGATAAATACAATACCATCATCAGCCCCGGCAAATGCCGGGGTTGTTTTATTACAAAAAAACACTAAAAAATCTCAATTTATGATTGTTTTTAGTACAAATACACTATATAATATTCGTAGTATTTTGAATTATCTTTTAAATTGCTTTTAAATTAGACTAAATTGGTTGTGGAGCGGATATGATTAAACGCAGATATATGAGAACACGACAATTGAAACCCGGCATGATTATTGATCAGGTCATCAAGGATCCTACCGGCCGTAACCTGGTGGTACAGGGCTCAGCTATCGATGATTATATCATCTCTTCGCTGCTTAAGCTCGGTATAATGTCAGTATACATCCGCGAGGGAAATGCTGATCCTGACGATCCGGATGCCATACTGTCTCCAAAGGCTGCCGCCATGGTCAAACAGCTGCGTACGGACGACCGTTCCAAGGTCACCTTAAGCGACAGTGTCAGACAGCGTGTATCAACCGGTGTCCAGTACATCTTCAACAACACTAACTCCGAGGAGCTAACACAGGCAACAAACCAGATTGCAGACTCGCTCATGGAGGCCATCAATGAAAACGATGCCATAGCTGTCGATATCAGTTCTCTCAAAACAAGCGATGAGTACACCTTCAAGCACAGTGTAGATGTGGCTACTATTTCAATGATTCTTGCCAAGCAGATGAAGCTGCCTGACAACGAAATCCACGACATAGGAGTTTCCGGCCTGCTGCACGATATAGGCAAGACAATGATCCCCAATGAGATTCTAAACAAGCCGGGCAGGCTCACGGACGATGAGTTTAATATCATGAAAAAACATTCCGTGTACGGCTACAATATGCTAAAAGACCGAAAGGATTTAAACAACTCTATACTGATGGGAGTGCTGCAGCACCACGAACGCATTGACGGAACCGGATATCCACTCGGCTTTGATGCACCCAAAATCTGTCAGTTTGCAAAGATTCTGTCTGTCGCAGATGTCTATGATGCGCTTGTCACAAAGCGTCCGTACAAGGATGCCTTATCACAGCGAGATGCAGTTGAGATGCTTATGTCCATGACAAACCAGCTTGATATAGGTGTCATGCGTGCTTTCATGAGCAGTATGATTCTATATCCTGTTGATTCAATTGTACAGCTTAGCAATGGTGAAAAGGCAAGAGTTGTAAAAAACAGCGAGTACTACATTCTTCGACCAACTGTTGTCGGCGTCGATTCCGGCAGAGTATACAATCTGGGCAATGATTTGAAGTGCGCAAGTATTATTATACTTTAGACATAATGATTTGAGCCACCTTAAGAATAAAAAAGCTGATGCGTCATGCTTACATGCAGGCATCAGCTTTTTGTTCTCAATGGTTTTATAGTTATTAATAGCTTGCAAAAATAAAAAGCCCTCAGCACTGTGTACTGAGAGCTTTTTGTTTTAGCAGTCCGTACGGGAATCGAACCCGTGTTTCCGCCGTGAGAGGGCGGCGTCTTAACCGCTTGACCAACGAACCGTGTATTATAATACCATGGTCAATCGGATAATGCAAGCTTTTTTTGAAATTTTTTTAAAAATTTTTATTTGTTATTTATCTGCCTTTTTCGCCTTCTTTGCTTTCTTTATACGTTCTCTTTTAAAACGTTCCTTCAGACTCTCTGTAAATGTCTCGAGATACCTGTTCTCCACCTTCGGATTTCTGAATCCCTGTGCCCTGTTAAGCGCAGATTTCTTTAAAGCACCCATTGAATCAATAACTCGGTCTGCACTGGCTCTGATACGTTTTCTCTTTCTACGCTCCTCGACAGCCTCCGCAAGCTCCTGTGACCTCTCCTGCGACCTTTCATCTGCCGCCTTCTTACGCTCTTTAACCTCTTCCACAACCTCATCCATATAGGTGTTGAAATTGTTCTGCAGATTGACTATTGTCCTACTGAAATCTGTAAGCGCTGACACGGTGATTGCAGTGTCTACAGCTAAAAAGCCCATAAGAAGCAGTGAGAAAAACTCATACCATATAGGTGACATCCAGCCTGTGATGAACTTCGTAAATGGTGCAATAAAATACACCACTATAAGTCCTGCCACCCCAAAGCCTACAGAATATGGAAAGCACACCCTGCCGTTTATATTAAGCGGCATGCTGCTGTAATCCCACCAATATGCATGAAACAGCTTCTCAAGCGCCCATGATGTGCCATATTCTAAGACAATGCTTCCCAAAAATGCCACAAGAAATATCTGCCACCATGTAAATGTCGCATCAGTATGAGCAGAAATAAGATCTGCTATCGCAGTGATCGCAACACCTCCGGCTCCGTAAATAGGACAAAGCGGCCCATAGAGGAAGCCTCTGTTTTCCCATTTTTTTGCCCTGATGGTACAGTAGATGCTCTCATATATCCAGCCCATACAGCTAAATATAATAAAATACACAAAATATCTTGATAACCACATATATAATCCTTTCTCCCCGGATAATTTATGATATACAGCAAATGACATTGATTCCCTTATGTCTGCAAATTAAAAATCACTCTCCGGATACATCTCATCTAAGTATATATCATACCATTTTGTACACTCATTTGTCCATGAGTCAGCAACTTTTTCATATTGCAGTCGCAGCTTATCGACATTTTCTTCGTTAAGCTCGCTTTCTGCTTCACATAGCTCTTCATAAACCTTTTCTGCTTCTTCAGCCGCCTTCGCCACCGGCTCCGCTGCAAGTGCAAGCTTCCACTCTAAGTACGCCTCTTCTGTTGAAAGCTGTCTGGTCTCATGTCGCTCCCTCTTTGGGACAGCCGCAAGTGCCTCGACCATCGCAGCATCCTTTGCCTGCATGAGTGCCGGCAGATTGCCGTCCTGTGATGCCTTAAGCCTTGAAATATAATGGTCATAGCCAAACGGATAGTACATCACCCGGTCCTTTTCAAAGACCAGTATGGCATCAGCCACCTGCTTTATGAAATACCTGTCATGCGATACAAAGAGCATGGTGCCGGTATATGCCTTAAATGCCGATTCGAGTGTCTCCTTCGCCGGAATATCCATGTGATTGGTCGGCTCATCGAGTATCATAAGGTTTGGACGACCTGTCAGAAGCTCTGCGAGCACAAGCCTGGACTTCTCACCACCTGAGAGAGAGCTGATGCGCTTTGAGGCATTTGCCCCTCCAAACAGATACATGCCAAGCGTCTTTCTTAAGTCCTTCTCCACAAGTGCCGGAAAAAGCTCGTGAAAATGGTCTCTCACGGTCTTATCGCTGTCTATAAGTGCCGACTGCTGGTCAAAATATCCCACCAGCAGATTGCTGCCGAGCTGGCTTGTGCCCTTTATTGGTGGAATAAGTCCTGCCACCGTCTTTAGAAATGTTGATTTTCCTATGCCATTGTCACCAATTACGGCAATCTTCTGACCACGCCTTATACGAAGCGACAGCTCAAGCAGTGCCCTGCCGTCGTAGCCAATTTTTAATTCCTTCGCCTCGTAAACCCATTTACCGCCCGGAAACTGTGGCTCGATATTGCCTGTAAAAATATGAGCTTCGTCTTCAACCGGCTTTTCTATCAGCTTCATGCGTGCCAGCATGGTCTTGCGTGAGCGTGCAAACGCAGCTTTTTTCGGCTTATGCTTGAATTTGTCGATAAGCTCATTATTGTGCGCAATCTCCGCCTGCTGGCGCTCGTAGGCTTTGCGCTGTATCTGCAGATTTTTAAGCTTCTGCTGCCTGTACTGTGTGTAGTTGCCGGCATATCTGTGCAATGCTCCGTTTTCAAGCTCATATACACCAGTCGCAACAGCATCAAGAAACGCCCTGTCATGGGACACAATGACAACAGCCTTGGGATAGTTAATCAGATAATCCTCCAGCCACTCCACCGTTTTCATGTCCAAATGATTAGTCGGCTCATCCAAGAGCAAAAGATCAGGCTTCTTTAAAAGCAGCTTTATCAGAGAAATCTTCGTCTGTTCTCCTCCTGAAAAGCTCCTAAAAAGCCTCGTCTTGTCACTCTTTTCAAAGCCAAAGCCTGTAAAAAGCCGGTCGTACTCCATCTCGTAGTCAAACCTCTCTTTTGAAAAGCTATCTTTATCCGGGCAGCTCTCAAGCAGTATCTGCTCTATTGTCAAATCCTGATTTGATTTATCCGCCTGTCTAAGCATATCAATTGTGATATTTCTGGACATGGTGATTCCGGTTTCCGGGTTTCCCGACGTTTTCTTCTTTTTTGCTCTTTGAGTTCTTTTTGCCTTACCATCTAAATCACTGCCTGCAGTGGCAGCTCCCGTGACCGTATCATTGCTTCTGCCGTAGCTGCCCCTGCTATCATCCCTGTCCGGTGTCAGCTCTCCAGCAAGAAGCCGAAGCAGCGTGGTCTTTCCAGCACCGGAACGACTTTTGATCACACCGTGCTGGAAGGACTCCAAACGGATCCCCAAGTACTTGCCCAGATTTTGCTC
>ENA-UEQE01002670-UEQE01002670.1-human-gut-metagenome-genome-assembly--contig:-NODE-2670-length-12367-cov-3.645484_pt1 | contig 12367 bp, 8 predicted proteins | sample MGYA00242934_ERZ507935 | MGnify/ENA primary metagenome ERZ507935 (study PRJEB26167, sample SAMN06115423) | human gut metagenome | host: Homo sapiens | place: China:Anhui | collected 2015-03-30 | study... | reverse complement strand
CAAAGGCCCCACATTTAGCGAAGTTTTTTCGGTAAGGTTGACACATATGGTCTTTTTTCATTATAATAGATACGATTGTAAAAACGTGAAAAAGATGGAAAACAGTCGAGCGGCTGTCTGGAAATACGGCGGCAGACAGAATAAGAATTCCGTTGCGGGGGATGAATTGCAGAAAACGCAGCAGAATGAGGAGATAGACGGATGAAAAAATGGAAGTTATTGGGGAAACGGGCGGCGGCGTTTCTGCTGGGTGCTGTGATGGCGGTCAACCCAGGGCTGGCAGGTACTGCAGCAGAGTCTTTGCTGGGGATCGTCAGCTATGCGGAAGAGAGAACCGCGTCGGTCAATGCGACAAACCTGAATGTCCGGAGTGGTCCGGGCACTTCGTATCAGGCACTAGCGAAGCTGTCCAAGGGCGCACCAGTTACAGTACTTGGTGAGCAGACGGGAACGGATGGCGTCGTATGGTATCAGATACGATATAGCGGAAGCGGCGGTGAGCAGACGGGTTATGTTTCGAGCAAATACATAAAGTTTCCGACTGCGATCAAATCGGATTCGGATTTTGAAAGCTATCTGACAAAGCAGGGATTTCCGGAGAGCTATAAACAGGGGCTCCGGGAATTGCATGCACAATATCCGAATTGGACGTTCACGGCGTTCCAGACAAATCTGGATTGGAACACAGCGTTGAAAAATGAAAGCGTGATCGGGCGGAACCTGGTTGCGAGCAGCAGCATTTCGTCCTGGAAATCGACCGAGACAGGTGCGTATGACTGGGGAACCGGAACCTGGCCGGGTTTTGACGGAAGCTCCTGGGTACAGGCGTCTTCGGATATTATCGCCTATTATATGGATCCGCGGAATTTCTTAAATGATAAATATATTTACCAGTTCATGAAACAGTCGTATGACAGTTCGCTTCACACGAAGACGGGGCTGCAGAACATGGTGAGCGGAACCTTCCTTTCCGGCACGGTGTCGGGCGGCTCGTCGGTATCGGCCGGTACGGGAAGTAGTTCAGGAAGCTCTTCTTCCGGTTCAGCGACGGGACCGGGAAGTTCGTCAGGTTCGAGCGGAAGCAGCGCCGGTCTGTCGTCTCCGATTGCTTCGATCAGCGATCATAAGACGGAGCGGGTGGCAGCGACCAATGGACCGGGCATGGCGGGAGATGGATTTTCTTCCAACAATGCAGACGGGGAGACGGCGCCGGTCAGCAGCGGCACATCGAATAAGTCATCGGGGACAACCAGCAGCACGGCTGGAACCACCAGTGGCAGTACAAGCGCACCGGGAAGCAGCACAACTGGAACAACTTCTGGTTCAACCAGCAGCGGAAGAACAAGTGCACCGGGAAGTGGCACTTCCAGCAGTTCGGGAACTTCCACGGGAGTGGCGCAGCAGTCTGCAATCGGCACTTCCTATGTAGATATCATCATGAATGCGGCATCCGAATCGGGAGTCAATCCATATATTCTGGCATCGATGATTCTGCAGGAACAGGGCAGCCAGGGAACCGGACGCAGTATTTCCGGAACGGTGTCCGGCTATCAGGGTTATTATAACTTCTTTAATATAGAGGCATATCAGTCCGGCTCGATGAGTGCGGTAGAACGCGGACTCTGGTGGGCATCCCAGTCGGGAACCTATCTGCGCCCGTGGAACAGCATCGAGAAATCGATCCGTGGCGGTTCGGTTTATTACGGCGAGAATTATGTAAAAAAAGGACAGGATACGCTGTACTTAAAGAAATTTAATGTGCAGGGCAGCAACCTTTATAAACACCAGTACATGACGAATGTGCAGGCGGCAGCTGCCGAAGGACTGACGCTTTCGAAGATCACGGCATTGGCAAATACAACACTTGAGTTCTCGATTCCGGTGTATAAAAATATGCCGGCGGGCGCCTGCGTCAAACCGACGCTGGACGGCAGCCCGAACAACAAGCTGTCGGCGCTGGGTGTCGATGGATTTGCACTGACACCGACCTTTAACCGAGATACAGAGTCCTACGATCTGATCGTGGATCCGTCGGTGGCAAGCGTGACGGTAGCGGCGAGCGCGATTGATTCCAAGGCAACGATTGCCGGAACGGGAACGGTCGATCTGCAGAGCGGTGTCAATGAGATCACCGTGACGGTCAAAGCGGCAAATGGAAATCTGCGAAATTACGTCCTTCACGTAGTGCGCCAGTCAGGCGGTCCGACCTACTCAAGCTCGATTGGAAGCGGCGTTTCCTCTGGAAGCAGCTCTAGCGGTCCGGCGACGGGACCGGGCATGTCTTCAGGAAGCAGTTCAGGAAATTCTTCCTCCGGCGGTTCGGATGTGCAGATTGTCGGTCCGACCTCTTCGGGAAGCAGTTCAGGAAGCTCTCCTTCCGGGCAGTCTGCACCGGGATCGAATGTGAATGGATTTGGGAGCGGCAGTTCCGGAACCCTGATTGCGCCAAATGGGGAGTCTGTCGGGAGCGCCGGCAGTCCGCAGGGGAGCCAGTCGCCGACCAGCGCGGCGGCACCATCCCAGTCCACATCGGGAACGCATGCGGCATCGTCGGTGCGCGGGGATGTCAACGGCGACGGTAAGCTGAACATCATGGATATCCTGCTGGCACAGCGGTCGATACTGGGACTTGGAAAGTTAAGAGCGGAGGAAATCGCGCGCGCCGACCTAAATGGAAATGGAAAAGTAGATATTTTGGATATTCTTCTGATGCAGAAGAAGATTCTGGGACTGTAGGGATATTTCACGTACCTGCGGCTGGTCTTGAGAGATGGCAGCGGGTACGTGAAAATTTGTAAAGAAAGGGAACGGTGCAGATATGGGACCGTTACCAATAAAGAATATAGGACAGGGCAGTTGAATGAAAAGGTTTAAAAATATCATATTAGGTATACTTGCGGCAGGTATGCTGACGGTGGCGGCGCCGGTTGGCGGGATCAGCGCCTATGCATCCAGCGCAAAAATTTCATTTTCCGATCCGAGTGCGACGGTGGGTCAGGAGTTCAGCGTCAATGTGAAGATCTCCTCTCAGGATGGAAATCTAGGGGCATCCGACGTGGTACTTTCCTATGATCCGTCGGTCATTGAGTTTGTGAGCGGAAATAACGCAAGCGGCGGTGCAGGTTCCGTCCGCCTAGTTGGAACGATGGATTCCAATTCGACGAAGGCATTTTCCTATACGCTGAAATTCAAGGCAGTGCAGGCGGGAAATACTTCGATCTCTGTGGGAAGTTATGAAGTCTATGACTCAGATGCACAGGCAGTCACAGTTTCTAAAACGGGGACGGCGAGCGTCAAAGTAAAAGCACCGGCAACCTCCTCGGCGGAAGCGGCGCTTTCGTCCTTGAAGATTTCTCCAGGAACACTTTCCCCTGCATTTTCGCCAAATGTGACTTCCTATACGGCGCAGGTAGGAGCCAGCGTCGATAAGCTGGCGGTCAGCGCGAGTGCGAAGGACAGCAAGGCGAAAGTCCTTGTCAGCGGTGATTCCGGCTTAAAGGTAGGTGCTAATACCGTTGTCTGCAAGGTGACGGCGGAGGATGGACAGACAACTAAGAGCTACACGATCACAGTCAATAAGCTCGATACGGTCGATGTGCCGTCAGAGGCGGAGACAGGGGCTGAAACAGAGGCAGTTGGGACAACGCCGGTTGTGAAAAACGGGCTGGATGTGGAAATAGACGGCGTTTCCTATACGGTGGCGACGGAATTTGATGCCTCCCTGCTTCCGGAAGGATATACGCAGTCTACCTGTACTTATGGCGGTTCAGAGGTCCAGTGTGGAAATGGCAATGACCTGACGCTTTTGTATTTGCAGGGTGCCGATGGAAATGGTGCATTTTATATTTATATACCGGAATCCGGTGTGTTATCGCCGTATGTGACGATCGATGTGACAGCAAAGTCGATTCTGGTGCTTCCACCGGATGAGTCGGTTCAGATTCCGGATGGATTTATGGAGACGACCATTCAGTTAAACGGCACGTATAAAGTGCAGGGCTGGGTGTGGAAGAGCGATGAACAGCAGAAGTATTGTGTCGTATATGGTATGAATGAGAGCGGCGAGAAGTCGCTGTATCGGTATGATATTGCAGAAAAGACCTTCCAGCGGTATTTTGAAGACCCGTCTCTGGCAACTAAATACGATGATGCACAAGTGGAAGAGATTGTAGATAAGTACAACGCACTTTGCAGGGATTATAATATCCGCTTTGTCATGCTTGCGGTTCTGGGCGTAGCGTGTGTAATCTTGTTCTTTATCGTGATCAATCTTCTGCTCAAGCGGAAAGAGTGGAGAGAGGAAGCGCAGGCAGCCGGAGGCAGACAGAGGTCCAAGCGTCGTCCGTCATCGCCGAATGCACGACCGGCGGCAGACGCACGGGTGAAACGAGGCACTGGGCGCGACAAGAGAGAAGATGGGGAAATGATGCCGGCAAGACCGGCAGCGCGGAGTGAGAAGGAGCGCATGGCAGCGGATGACAGACGCCGCCCGTCCGCAGAGCGGATGGAGGAAGGGCGTCGGAGTGCGCGCCGAACCCAAGAGACGCTGGAGACAAGACCGGTTCGCCGGGAGCGGGAAGAGGAGCGCGAGATGCAGCCGGTCCGCCGGACAAGGGAAGATGAGCGCGCGTCCCAGCCTGTTCGCCGAGAGCGGAGTATGGAGGCAGCATCGGCAGACCGCGCAAAACGGATGCCGGAGGAAAGACGTCGCCGGGAAGCAGGAAGCAAAAATCGTTCCGAACGCGTTCGTAGAGAAATGCCAGAAGAAAGCAGTCCGGCTTGTGTCCGCAGAGAGGCATCAGAAGAAGAACGTCTGCAGCGCACCCGCAGAGATGCGGCAGAGGAAAGCCATTCAGAGCGTCCGCGCAGAACTTCGGCAGACGGAAGCCGCGCAGAGCGGGAACGCCAGGCAGTGGCAGAAAGCCGACGCACAGAACGGGAACGTGCCGTTTCAGCAAAAGAAAGCCGCCTGCAGCGCGATTACACGCCTGCATCGGCGCATCGTGCGGCGAAAGAGTCTGCAGCATCGGGAGAACGCCGGAATGCGCGCCCGGCGATTTATGTGCGCCCGGCATCCCGCTCGGAGCTTTACTACACGCTGGAACGGGAGGAATACGGTGATCGCCCAACGAGATATGAGTCGGAATCAGAGCGATCCAGACGCGCCCGCGAGGCAAAAGCCCGGTTAGAGCGGGATCGGCGTGATGAGGATGGATTTGAGTATATCGATGATCCGAAGTAAATAAAAGAGGAAAAGATGGATATCTGTCCAGAAGATTTCTGGCGGGTATCTGTCTTTTCTTTTATATTGATTTTTTTTGTAACAAGTTCACACAATTAACACAGTTTTACAGTTGACGAAAACATCTGTTTGTTATACAATCTATATAACAAATGATAAAACAGGCGGCTGACTGTATTTAGAAACGGGGTCTGCCGTCAGAATGAAAGATGGTGGAGTATGATTGTAGAGATTGATTTTAACAGTGAGGAAGCGCTTTATATTCAGCTCATAAACCAGATCATCATCGGGATTGCGACCGACCAGATCCGGGAGGGCGATACGCTGCCATCCGTGCGCCAGTTAGCGGATAACATCGGAATTAACATGCACACGGTCAACAAGGCATATTCTGTACTGAAACAGGAAGGTTTTCTGCGTGTGGACCGCCGCCGCGGGGCAGTGATTGCACTTGACACGGATAAGATGCGGACGATCTCGGAGATGCGCCGGGATCTCAGTGTAATTCTGGCAAGAGGTGTCTGTAAAAATGTGAGCCGCGAGGAGGTTCACAATCTGGTGGATTCCATTTATGACGCATTTACAGCGGAATAGCAGGTTCCGGCTGCGGGCGATGGTTTTTGTGTATTGGAACCGTTGCGGGATGTGTATGTTGGGAGGATAAATTATGCTGTGTGAGAAATGTGGGATTCGCGAAGCGAATATTAAATATACAGAAGTGTTTAACGGCGTCAAGACAGAGCATAATCTCTGCGCCCAGTGCGCGAAAGAGATGGATCTGGGACCGTACTCGGCACTGATTGAGGGAGAATTTCCGCTTGGAAAACTGCTTTCGAGCCTTTTGGGACTGACGGATGCGTCTGCCAGCCAGGCACCGAAAGAGGATGTGGTATGCCCGACCTGCGGCACGACGTATGAAGAATTTATCAAGAACAGCCGTTTCGGATGCGCGGACTGTTATCATGTGTTTGATCCGTTGCTTGGAGAGAAAATTAAGAAATTGCAGGAAAATTCGAGCCATACCGGCAAACATCCGAAGATCCAGCCGCGCAGTCAGGCGGCTGCAGAGGTGACGAAGAAAGGAGAACTGGAATTCAGCCCGGAAGAGCAGATTAAGCAGCTGAAACGCAGGCTGGAAGCGGCGTTGCAGGAAGAAGACTATGAGACGGCTGCTGCCTGCCGGGATAAGATACACAGTCTGGAAGGAGAGATGAGACATGACGAAATGGTTTGAGGAAGTGGCGAATGATGCGTCCAATATCGTTTCCAGCCGGGTGCGTCTGTCTCGGAACTGGGAGGAATATAAATTTCCGAGCCGTCTGGAGCCGGATGAGGCGCGGACGATGATTGCCCGTTTAAAACAGAATTTCCGCGATCTGGGTGACCGGGACGGTCAGTTTTATGAATATGAAGATCTGGAATTGATGGAGAAGCTTGACCGCACCGCATTGCGGGAACGGCGGCTTTTAAACCGCACGCTGGCGGAGAAGACGACGCCGGGCGGGATCCTCTGTTCGGAGGATGAGCGGGTCAGCATGGTATTAAATGCGGACGATCATATCCGGTTACAGGTGCTGGCATCGGGACTCGATCTGCAAGAATGTTATGCAAAAGCGGATGCGCTGGATGATTATATCAACGAGAAGATTCCGTATGCATTTAATGAGAAATATGGATATCTGACGTCCTATCCGACGAATGTCGGAACAGCAATGAAGGCGTCCGTGGTCGTGCATCTGCCGTCTCTGACAATGAATAAGAAATTTCAGGAACTTCTGGGCGATATGGGACGTTTCGGCACGACCGTGCGCGGCGTTTATGGCAGAGGCAATGAAAACTACGGCGATTTGTACGAGGTAGTCAATCAGAAGACACTCGGCATCACCGAACAAGAGATTCTGGAGCTGGTAGCCAACGTGGCGGGGCAGCTCTCGGCGCAGGAAAATCAGTTCCGCGAGGTTTCTCTGTCGAGGCACCGCCTGGAGCGGGAGGATGAGGCGTACAAGTCCTACGGCGTTCTGAAATATGCGCGTCGGATGACGCTCAAGGAAGCGATGACATTTCTATCTCATGTCTGGGCGGGCATCGCGGACGGGCTGTTAAAACCGGCGGAATTTGTGAGCATTTACCGCCTGATGATCGGCATCCAGCCGGCAAACTTACAGAAACGTTCGAGCAAGCCGTTGGGACGTGAGGAATTGGAGGCAGAGCGGGCGCGGTATCTGCGGGAGGAACTGCCGAAGCTGGTGTAAAGTAAAAAGAAACAGGAGGAACAGTAAAATGATCGATCGTTTTACTCAGAAAGCCAGAGAAGCGATCCGTCTGGCAGTCGAGACAGCGCAGGAGCTGGAACACGGCTATGTGGGGACGGAGCATCTGCTTTTAGGACTGATAAAAGAGGAAACTGGCGTGGCGGCAGCGGTTCTGGCAGAACATGATGTGACAGAAGAGCGTGTCATGGAACTGATGGAGCGTCTGATAAGCCCGGCAGTGGCGACTCAGGTAGAGGGACAGATTGAGTATACGCCGGGGGCGCGCGCCGTGCTGCAGGCGAGTTATGATGAGGCGGTTTTTTTCAAAGCGCCTCTGATTGGAACGGAGCACATCCTGATTGCCATCATCAAGGATGGAAAATCAACTGCGTGCCGTTTACTCAATACAATGAATGTTAATATTCAGAAATTATATGTGGATCTGATGGGGGCTATGGGCGATGACGCGCCGTCCGAGGCAGCGGAAGATGCGGCAGCAGGACGGGTGCGTCCGGAGAAAGGCAATACACCGAATCTGGACAATTTCAGCCGGGATCTGACCCAGATGGCGCGGGACGGAAAGCTCGATCCAGTCATCGGCAGGGAACGGGAAATGAAACGTGTTATTCAGATTTTAAGCCGCCGGACGAAGAATAATCCGTGCCTGATCGGGGAACCAGGCGTCGGAAAGACGGCGGTTGTGGAAGGTCTGGCACAGTTCATTGTTTCCGGCAATGTACCGGAGACGATCGCGAAAAAGCGGGTTGTCAGTCTCGATTTGTCCGGCATGGTCGCAGGATCCAAGTACCGCGGTGAGTTCGAAGAGCGGATTAAGAAGGTACTTGCCGAGGTGCGGGAGAGTGGAAATGTGCTCTTGTTTATTGACGAGATTCACACGATCATCGGCGCAGGCGGCGCGGAGGGCGCGATCGATGCCTCTAATATCCTGAAACCGTCGCTGGCGAGGGGCGAGATTCAGCTCATTGGTGCGACGACGCTGGAAGAATACCGCAAATACATCGAAAAAGATGCGGCCTTGGAACGCCGGTTTCAGCCGGTTATGGTGGATGAGCCGACGGAGGCGGAATCCATTGAGATTTTGAAGGGGCTTCGCAGCCGCTATGAGGAACATCACAAGGTGACGATCCAGGATGAGGCACTGGTGGCAGCGGTGCGCCTGTCTGCCCGCTATATCAATGACCGTTTCCTGCCGGACAAGGCGATCGATCTGATCGATGAAGCATCCTCGAAGTTGCGTCTGACTGTATATACGGAGCCGGAGGAGATTAAAAAGCTCGAAGCGGAGATCAAAAAACTCGAAGGTCAGAAGGAAGAGGCGATCAAGGCTGAAGCCTATGAGAAAGCCGGTGAGATCAAGAAGAAGCAGCAGAAAAAGCAGGAAAAGATTGAAAAGATTCGTGAAAAATGGGAAAAAGAGAAAAATTCACGCAAGTTAGTGGTCGGTGAAAATGAGATTGCGGACATTGTTTCTGACTGGACGAAGATTCCGGTTCGCAAGCTGGCAGAAGAAGAGTCAGAGCGGCTGTTGAAACTGGAGTCCATTCTGCATGAGCGTGTGGTCGGACAGGAGGAAGCTGTATCCGCCGTGGCGCGTGCGATCCGCCGTGGTCGTGTGGGACTCAAGGATCCGAAGCGGCCGATCGGTTCGTTTCTGTTCCTGGGGCCGACGGGTGTCGGAAAAACAGAGCTTTCCAAGGCGCTCTCGGAGGCGATGTTTGGCACGGAAAATGCGATGATCCGCGTTGATATGTCGGAGTACATGGAGAAACACAGCGTTTCTAAGATGATCGGTTCGCCGCCAGGATATGTTGGCTACGAGGAGGGCGGACAGCTCAGCGAGAAGGTGCGTCGCAATCCATATTCGGTTATTCTCTTTGATGAGATTGAAAAAGCGCATCCGGATGTATTTAACATTCTGCTGCAGATCCTCGATGACGGGCACATTACGGACGCACAGGGACGGAAGGTGGATTTCAAGAACACGATTCTGATTATGACCTCCAATGCGGGCGCTGAAAATATTATTTCCCCGAAGCGGCTTGGATTCTCGTCGGAGAGCGGTGAGAAAGCGGATTATGCGTTTATGAAAGAGCGCGTGATGGAGGAAGTGCGCCGGATGTTTAAACCGGAGTTTTTAAACCGAATCGATGAGATTTTAGTATTCCATCCTCTGACGAAGGAGAATATCAAGACGATCGCGGGCATTCTGCTGCGCGGCATCAAGAAAAGGACGGAGGATCAGCTTGGAATGACGCTCACGATCACAGATGATGCGATCGATTTCCTGGCAGACAAGGGATATGATTCCAAATATGGTGCAAGACCGTTGCGCCGGACGATCCAGACGCAGATCGAGGATCAGCTTTCTGAGAAGATCCTGGAAGGCACGATCCGGAAAAAAACAGAGGTTCGGATTGAAAAAGATGGCGATCAGCTGAAATTTGAGACGGTCTAAAGGGCTGGAAGCGAAAAGACTGGTAAACACGGTCGAAGTGTGTTAAAATGATACTACTGAGTAACTGTGTAAGTGCGGAGCAGTTGCGATATTGATTAAAAGGATACTAGGAGGATAAAGCATTATGCCAGTAGTTAGCGAGTTAATCCGCATCGAGGATGACGGAACCATCAGTTTTGGCAATTATATGTTAGCAGCAAAGTCCAAGCTGCAGGATTTTGAATTTCAGGGCGATCTTTATAAGGTAAAAACATTCGGCGAGATTACCAAGCTGGAGCGCAACGGAATGTTCGTATATGAGTCGGTACCGGGCACGGCAGTCAATCATTTCCAGGCGGGAGATACTTCCGTACAGTTTTCGGTTGAGGGCGAGAAGGATGCTCAGATTACCATTCAGTTAGAGGATGAGCGTGAGTATGAGGTATATGTAGACGGCGTATCGGTCGGTGGCATGAAGACCAACGTCAGCGGCAAACTGGTACTGAGCGTGGAGCTGAACCCGGGCAAGGCAACCGCAATCCGGATTGAAGCCAGATAAGGAAAAGAAAAACAAAACGTTACGTACAAGTTACAATGCATGAGATGAAAGCTGCTGCATGGCAGGAATGGCGGGCGTGTGCGCCGGAAGCCGGTTTCCGCCATGCAGCAGCTTTTTGTGTAATAAGAAATATGAGAAGAAGTGTTTGGAAAGGAATCAGCATGGCAAAGGCAAAATCAACGGGATTTTTCTGCAGGGAATGCGGTTATGAATCTTCCAAATGGATGGGGCAGTGCCCGGCGTGTAAGGCGTGGAATACGATGGTGGAAGCGCCGTCCGCATCGGCATCATCCGGTACGGCAGCAGGGCGGTATGCGGCAGCGGCTTCGCTGACGTCGGCACCGGGGAAACGGGTTGGCGCGCAGGCAAAGCCGGTCAGCTTAGATGAAATTGAGCTTTCCGATACGGATCGGACGAAAACTGGATTTGCAGAACTTGACCGGGTGCTTGGAAGCGGCGTGGTGCGTGGCTCCCTGGTGCTGGTCGGCGGAGATCCGGGAATCGGAAAATCAACCCTGCTTCTGCAGGTCTGCCGGAACCTGGCAGGACAGGAACAAAAGGTTTTATACGTCTCCGGCGAGGAGTCATTAAAACAGATTAAACTGCGGGCAAGCCGGATCGGGACGGTGCGCGGACCACTTTCGTTCTTGAGTGAGACGAACCTGGATACGATCGCGGAGGTGATCCGGGAGGTGCGCCCGGATGTGGTCGTGATCGACTCGATCCAGACCATGTTTATCGAGGCGGCAGGTTCCGCACCGGGCAGTGTCAGCCAGGTAAGAGAGTGCACCGGCGTCCTGATGCAGCTCGCAAAAGGACTGGGTGTGACAGTCTTTATCGTCGGTCATGTGACGAAAGAGGGTGTTGTGGCGGGACCGCGTATGCTGGAACATATGGTCGATACAGTGCTATATTTTGAGGGCGATCGCCATGCGTCCTACCGGATTCTGCGGGGAGTGAAGAATCGTTTCGGTTCGACCAATGAGATCGGCGTGTTTGAGATGCGGGAGGAAGGACTGGCGGAGGTGCCGAATCCATCCGAATTTATGCTGGAAGGGCGCCCGGCGGAGGCATCCGGTGCGGTGACTGCCTGCTCGATGGAGGGAACCCGCCCGATTCTTCTGGAAGTGCAGGCGCTGGTGTCAAAGACGAATTTCGGACTGCCGCGGCGGACGGCAGCGGGCGTCGATTACAACCGTGTGAACCTGCTCATGGCAGTGTTGGAAAAACGATGCCGTTATGCCCTGTCCGGGTACGATGCATATGTCAACATTGCAGGCGGCATGAAGATGAACGAGCCGGCGCTTGACCTTGCGATCGTGATGGCGCTGATTTCCAGCTATAAAGACCGTCCGCTGGATGAGAAAACGATCGTATTTGGCGAGGTCGGACTCTCCGGAGAGGTGCGCGCCGTCTCGATGGCAGAGCAGAGAGTCCATGAGGCAGTCAAGATGGGATTTACAAGATGCATTCTTCCGATGGTCAATGTCAGTAAATTGAAACCAAGGTCGGATATCCGGCTGGAAGGGGTGGCAAATGTGCGGGAGGCGATTGGGCTGCTGTAGGTTGCTTGGATTTTGGGAAAATTTAAGAAAAATAATATTAGCGTAATGTGAGTAACAGCAAATTTGTCTCAGTGGGAGTTGGGGCTCCGACTGAGATAAACGCTCCGTGAGGATGCGCAGTGATTCTGATAGGAATATGTCAGCTTCGCTGACCAGAATCACGCGTCAAGTCTCACGGACGTTCAACTTGAATGTTAAAAAAAACAAAAAACGCCAATGACTCATCTCTGAATCACTGACGCCTTTAGAAGCAGGGGAAGAGGGATTCGAACCCCCATTAACGGTTTTGGAGAC
>ENA-UEQE01002666-UEQE01002666.1-human-gut-metagenome-genome-assembly--contig:-NODE-2666-length-12387-cov-42.997644_pt1 | contig 12387 bp, 7 predicted proteins | sample MGYA00242934_ERZ507935 | MGnify/ENA primary metagenome ERZ507935 (study PRJEB26167, sample SAMN06115423) | human gut metagenome | host: Homo sapiens | place: China:Anhui | collected 2015-03-30... | reverse complement strand
GCCCCTCGACTTGCATGTGTTAAGCCTGTAGCTAGCGTTCATCCTGAGCCAGGATCAAACTCTTCATTGTAAAATATTTTCTTAACTCTTTCGAGTATTGTTTTCTCTGTTCAGGAAACCGATTTTTTCATTCTCCTTGTTTCCAAGGGTTATTGACGGTTGTCTTCCGTTCATCCTATACATTATTTATTATATACAGGACTACTTCTTGTACTACATCCTAGTCTGTTTATCTAAAGTCTTTCAAAGAACTGTCTTTTCTTTCGTGCTCCCGTTTCAGCGGGAAAGCGTTTGCAAAGGTAAGGCGTTTTTTCGTAACCTCCAAATTTTTTCGAAAGTTTTTTGAAAAAAATTTCCAGAAGGTTCTCAGAAGGCGTGCGGCTTATCCTTTCTCGCTCCCTTGCACATCCGCAAGGTAAGATACTCGGTGCAGCAGTCAGCACTATCTCCCGTAGCCTCAGCTCTGCCAGTCTGTCATCTTCAGCGGCTCTCCCTCTCGAAAGCGGTTGCAAAGGTACTGACTTTTTCCTTTCATGCAACTTTTACACCATACTTTTTTGCAGAAATTTTTCAGTTTTTTAGCTAACTTGCTGATTTACTTTATGCTATAAAGCATAATTTTTATTGCTATGTAGAAATCCGTGTGAAATCTCCTACATTATATAATTCGTGCGGGCGCGTACGTATGCGCGCGTAAGGAAACGTAAGGAAAAAGGAATTGTTCTAACGGAAATGAAGGGATTTCCCGGCACATATTCAGCCTTCAAAAAAACGCAAGTACATTTGATATAAAACGCAAGTGCGTTTTGGATGGAACGCAAGAGCATTTTTTTTACGAACAAAAACAAAATGAAATATTAAACGGAAAAGGGCATAAAAAAAGGAGTTCCGCTGAACTCCAACCTTTGTTAACCTTAAATCTAATACTATGAAAAACACAGTACAAAAATATTTATTTTATCCGGAATGGCAAAATACAAGGCTAAAAAAGAATGCTTTACAACATACATTAACCACCAAGGCAAAATATTCAAAGCAGTTAACAGAATTCATAAAATAAAAAAAAGAGGCCCCTCATCACTGAGAAACCCCTTCAAAATGCAAATTAAAAGAGAGACATATATTATTTATTCAATACTTCTGATTCGATAAAGTCAAAGCACTCAGAATAATATTTTCTATTGTTTTCCACACCTTTAATTCCATGGCCCAAACCTGGGAACTTAACAAAGCGATAAGTCTTACCCAACTCTTTTAATTTATCAGCCATAAACTGAGAACCACCAATATCGACTCTATTATCATGATCACCGTGAATCAATAATAATGGACCTGTTATTTTATCAGCATGTGTTATTGGAGATCGATCTACCAATTTTAAAGAATCCTTCACTGGATCACCGGCCTCAAGAGCAGTCCAGTCTGGAATGTTAGAATGATGATGCTGCCAAATAATATCACAAAAACCTGCTGTTTCTATTCCAAATCCAAATGGGAACTTAGCCTTATATCCATTTACCTCACCAGGGAAAGTCATCAGACGCATTGTTTCATATCCTCCATGACTCATGCCAAATACTCCAACTCTTTGAGATGGAATATTTAGTTTGTCTGCCACATAACGAGAAACGTAAATCATATCCAATGTTTCATTACCTCCCAAATCATGGTCATTCATAGCTGCAAAATCACGACCAAAGCCAGCACTTCCACGAGGAGAAGCGCTCAACACATAAATACCAGCCTGATTAAGTATCTGATACTCGGAAGAATACCGGTTCTCACCTCCATAAAAAGATTCGACCATCAATAAACTTTTATTTTCTGGCAACGGATTTTTGGGTTTGAAAAGATAAGCATGCAAAATACGCTGCTTACCTGTTAAAGAGTCCACATCAAAAGTTGGTATTTCTAATCTTTCAACTGTAGAATGCACTAACTTTTCTTTCAAGTCATCTGGAATATCCATTACTGTTTCCATTTTTATTTGAGAAGGATCCACAACAGCTTTTACAACTTGGAACAGAGTAGTAGTTCCATCCGCCAACATGGTAACCGTATTCCCCGTAACACCTCCAAGTTGTAAATTCAATGATGACTCTTGAGTATAGACAACCTTTTCCGATTGCGGATCAAACAAAATCATATTAGTATGCACGGGATTGCTTTGAAGAGCAAAAACCATCTTTTTATCTTTCAACGAAAGTAAACAGACATTATCCAAATTCATGGTATAATGAGTAAGCTGTTTTACTTCTCCAGTTGATAAAGTAAATGAATATAAGTTATTATACCCATCCTGATCAGAAATAAACAAAGCTTTATCTGATGAAACCCATTCAGGCAACACCATCGTACCAGAAAGACTTCCTTCTTTAGATGGATCAGTCAACACTTTTGATGCCTTTGTCGCCAAATCTATGTACAAGACATTAGTATAAGTACGATCCATGTCTTTTAAAGCCAGCAACATAACCCCCTTACCTTCAGGCTGCCAACTAATATCTCCCCAAGTATATCGAAAATCAACTTCATCAGTCCTCAACAGACTATCCTGCAAAGTTTTCAAATCCAAAATATGCAATTCATCCAACCGATTTTCATTTTGTCCCATTCTGGAAACATAAGCAATTTTAGTTCCATCAGGATTAAAATCCCACGCATATATATAGGGAACATCTGTTAGCTTCTCTACCTGATTAGACCCAGGCACAGTACGATAAATATTTATGATTTCTTCATTATGTTCATCGCCAATCCAATAAACCATACCATCATTTGAGTTATATTGGGCATGCCATCCATTTCTTGTAGCAAAATCTACATCTACCACATCTTTAGCCTCACACAAATCTGCTCCCTTAGCTATGTCCATCCACTGAAGAGTCTGTTTTTCTCCCGTTTTGAAAAACAACAATTTACTTCCATCCTTACTAATTGTAAATATAGAATAAGGAAAATCTTTAAAATAAGGCGCAATATCTATAGAACGGCCTTCAAAATTAAGCACTAAGCTATTATCGGCTTGTTTCGTTCCACACCCCCACAAGCCTAATACTAGACAAACTATTACCGCTATATTTTTCATATACTTCTACTTCCTTAAAAAACCAATCATAATTATCTCCAATATTCATTTTGATCATCTGATGTGGCACTCTTATTATAATCCAGTTCATCAGCAGGAATCGGGAACATCATTCTTGGGCTATTTGCCGGCAGAGTAATCACATCACTCCAATGTTCTTCTCCAACCCTCTCCAAAGGTTTCTGCAAACGTTTAATATCAGACAAAGCAAATCCTTCACCATATAATTCACGCCGACGTTCTTTCCATATTTCATCAGATGTAAACTGAGCAGAAGTAAGTTGTGATTCCCCTCTCTTCACACGCAATGCGTTTAATATCTGCAAACCTTTTACGACATCTGGTTGACTGCCTTTCAACAAACACTCTGCTTCTATTAAATACGCCTCAGCTAAACGACACATTGGATAGTCAGCTATACCCAATGACACCTTAGAGGTAAATTTAGAAGTGATATAACCATCTTTGCTATCCAAATAAAATGGGAACAATTTTCTACAATCATTATTCTCAAATATATCTACAAATGATTTGGCAACTCTTACAGTTCCATAACCTACTAAATAATCTACACCGTTTTTCAATAAATAATCATAGTCAACTTGAGTACCATAACTAGGTGTTCCGTAACCTGAATCTTTATCTTTAGCTGTTGCTACCTGATAAAAAGAAGGTATAGAAGCATAGATATTGGTTGTTTCCGAAGTAAAATTAAATCCCCATAACCACTCCGAGTTGATAGTGTTAAAACCGGATTGATATTCTTCTTTGGTCATTAAATCAGAACCATCAAACGGACTACCTACAGCTTCTGCATACATTCTTGCATTATCATACTCTCCCATATCCAAATAAGTTCTGGCCAACAGCAAAGCTGCAGCACGCTTATTTATAAAATAACTATCTGTTCCCGTAGAATTTTTATATACATAAGTAAAATCATCAATAATACGCTTCATAGATGTAGCCAAATCAGACCTTGGAGCATTATCTCCGCTTGCATCAGCTGGAGTCAAACGCAAAAACAAGCCTTGCCCTGAAGGACCTGCAGAAGTATATGAAGCACAATATAAATGATACAAGTTCAGGAAATTCCACCCTCTAATTCCATAAGCTTGTGCCAACAGGTCGTCACAACCTTCAGGAAGCTTGTCTGCATTAACAATAATCTGATTACATTCATCTATCGCCTTATAAGCCTTTTCCCACATGTAAGGAGAATAAGCGCTCCACCATCCATCAAACTCACGAGGATACTGCTGATAAGCATACGAATACATCAGCCAGTTATAGGTAGAGTAATGGTAATTACCATTTGAAATTTTCAAATCATTTCCCATTACATCAAGTGAAATTTGCCCAATAGTCAAATAATGAAAATGTCCAGTCCAAGAATATGCACCCATCAAAACAGCCTTAACATTTTCTGCACTTTCCAATACACTTTCATCTGTTAAAGAAGTGGATGGTTCTTGGTAAAGCAAATCATCCGAACAAGATGAAAATGAAAATAAAAATAATAGAACATATAAATATTTAGCCTTCATATCAATATCTGTTTAGATTAAATTTTAAAAAGTCAAGTTCGCACCAATAGAGAATGTTCGTGGAGTAGGGAATGAATACGGATAAGTTTTATACCCTTGCACACCATATATATCGATGTCATCATATCCCTTATATCCTTTATCAGCGAACCATGTACACAAATTATCAGCAGATACCCAAAGTTTTGCCCCTGAAATAACTTTTGAAAAGACTCCCAGATTCTTAGGTAAAGTATATGATAAAGTAATTGTTTTCAGCTTAACATTTGTCGCATCATAGAGGAAACGAGAAGACAGACTTGCTGAATTTGTAGCGTTATTAATCGCATATTTAGGAACATTTGTCTGTTGCCCTGGGGTTGTCCACGCTTCCAATGCATCCACATGCATATTTTGAGCAGTTGTTGCTCCGTCGTGCATCATACCAGCATAAATATTATCATAAATTTTACCACCCAAAGAATAATTCAATTGAATCGTCAAATCAAAGTTCTTATAAGAAAAAGTATTTATAAAACCACCATAAGCCAACGGAGTTGATCGTCCTTGTCTCTCATAAGTTGCTTCACTATAAACAGAGGTAGTGGTACGTGTTCCATCGTCATTAACCTTATACCAAAGAGGATTCCCATTATCGGGGTCTACTCCTGCCCAAGTAGGCATATAAAACTCATATTGACTACCTCCAACTGACCATATTTTCTGATAATCTGTCATACGAACATCATTTTCACCATTCAAATCTTTAATTTTATCTTTAATGAATGAAGCATTCAAGTCCATATTCCAAACCAATGGCCCTCTTAATATATTAGCTCCCAAAACAATCTCAAATCCTGTATTGGAAGTCTTTGCAGCATTCATTGTAATTGAACTTAATCCATTTTGCAAAGCCAATGGGACATCATACAACAAACCATCTGACGTTTTATTGAAGAAGTCTACAGACCCATAAAAACGATTCCAGAAACTAAAATCAACCCCCACATTAAACATTCCTTGCTTTTCCCAGCCCAATAAAGCATTTACCAACTGTTCATGTCCAACTCCGATATTGGAACCATATAAATAATCAGCCGAAGTCGTCCATAAGCCTAAAGAAGCATAGCGAGCCAATCCACTTTTATTACCTGAAGTACCATAACTCAATCGGAGTTTCAGATTATCAATCCACTCAATATCTTTTAAAAAATCTTCTTGGTTAATTCGCCAAGACGCTCCTAAACTCCAGAATGTTCCCCATTTAGTATCAGCCCCAAAAATAGAAGAACCATCAGCACGAAGACTTGCAGAAAAGTTATACTTATCCTTATATGCATACTCAGCACGTCCAAAATATGAAATCAACGTTTCTTTAGTTGTATCAGAAGAAGGAGAGAAAGAACCTGAAGCTCCTGCCAACTCCTGCATATCTCCAAGCAAACCTCTACCACCAGCATATAATGTTTCATAGGTACTTTGCCAATACTCCATACCTGCCATTACATTTAAACTATGAACATCTTTAAACACATTTGTATAATTAAATGTATTAGTAGATGTATACATCAAATCTACATGATGATATTTATCCAAACGTCCATTATAGGTTGGACCATTCCCATGTTCTTTATTCCAATAACGGTGTTCATCTGTTGACACATAATCCGGAGAGAAAACAGTTTTAAAGGAGAGCCCTTTAAAGAAAGTTATCTCAGCATAACCAGATGCCAGCAAACGATAAAATTTACTCCGATTGACATCCATTAAAGGTATTGCTAAAGGATTAAAATCACGCGAAACGGGATTGGTAAAATTATATTGTTTATTACCATTTTCATCAAGAACTGGATTACCTTCATTATCTACAATATATACCGGTACCGCATTAGGGAAAGATAAAGCATTGTACAAAGGACTTGCACCTGCAGAGCTCTCTACCGTCGTATTTTGAATAGAATGTGAGAAAGTAACATTTAAACCAGCATTAAACCATCTATTAACTTTGGTATTAATATTAGCTTTAGCTGAATAACGTTTAAAGTCACTCGCCGGAGTTATACCGCCTTGTTTTGTATATCCTATTGAAAAGAAGTAATTTGTTTTATCATTCTTTCCACTTACATTCATATTATAATCTTGTGAGGGAGCTGTACGGAACACTTCTTTCTGCCAATCTGTATCCACAACCAATTTAGCACCATCAACTACATTTCCATTTTCATCTAATGGATTTTCTACATTATAAGGGTTATGCGTTAATGCACCTTGCGCACTCGCATTAGCTTCCTCCATAGTTTCACCTTTAGCACGATACCCCTGATAAATCATTTTATACATATCAGCAGAACTCATCATATCATACGCCTTGCCCAATTTAGACCATGAGAACTGTGCATTAAAATTAACACGAGCTTTTCCTTCTTTTCCACTTTTTGTAGTAATTACAACTACGCCATTAGCCGCACGCGATCCATACAAAGCTGCAGCTGCTGCATCTTTCAAGACCGTAATCGATTCAATATCATTAGGATTAATAGAAGACAAAATATTCGAGCTAGATTCATTTTCTTCCGCAATAGAACTGTATTCAGTAGAAGTTGTAGCAACCCCATCTATCACATAAAGAGGCTCGTTTGAAGCTTTCAATGAACCAGATCCACGAATACGAAATGAAGTTCCAGATCCAGGCTGCCCAGAATTCGACATAACCTGCACACCAGAAACCTGTCCAGCCAAAGATTTATCGAAAGATACAGCAGGAGATTTTATTTTATCCTGATCCACAACTGTAGCAGAACCGGTAAAAGCTGATTTTTTTACTGTTCCGTATGCAACAACCATTACCTCATCCAAAACTTCTGCATCTGATTTCATTACAATCTTAAGTTCACCTTTTTTTATCGCTACTTCCTTGCTTTTCATTCCCACAAATGAAACAATCAAGGTCTTACTGTCAGCTTTCACCCCTGAAATCATAAAGTTACCATCCACATCCGTAATGGTTCCCTGGGTAGTACCCTTTACCAATACTGAAGCCCCGACAATGGGCAATCCATCTTCTTCGGAAGTTACTACACCTTTTACAGTTACTCCTTGCGACCATGCTACACCCGTCCATACAAACAGCAGGGCCAGCATCAATGTTAGTTTTCTTTTCATAAATCCCTCCTTTGATTAAACATAAAAATAAATCTCATTCAGTTGATAATACTTCATAAATACATATTAAAACCTATTAACAACATCGCAAAGATATATATTCCTTCAAATAAACAACAAAATATTACTGAAAAGTAGAATCAAAAAGCAAAAAGATATAACAAAATCGAATATCAATTCATTTTTAATTCATAAAATTAAAGAAATATGAAATATTCAATCAGGAATAAAAGATAAACCGAAAGAAAAACGCATCGATTAATTTAAATAATTCAGAAATAAACATACAAAAAGAACAGATAGAATGATTAACTCAATAAGGATAATACGGAAGGTTTGTCAAATCAGAATTTAACAGAATGAAAATAAAAAAAGCCGCCCCAAAGGGACGGCTTTCAAAAAATATGTCAACAAAAAAATTAGTCGATATAACGTTCGATTGTCTGTGCACGGTCAGGACCTACAGACACAATCTTTATCGGAGTACCCAATTGTTCTTCCAGGAATGTGATATATGCATTGAATTCTTCCGGGAATTCATCTTCGCTTGTCATCTTCGTCATATCTGTTTTCCAACCTGGAAGCTCAGCATATACAGGTTCTACTCCTTCTGTAATATCATACGGGAAATAGTCGATTTCTTCTCCGTTTACTTTGTATGCTACACAAGCCTTGATGGTATCAAATCCATCCAGCACGTCGCTCTTCATCAAAATCAGCTGAGTTACACCATTGACCATAATTGCATAACGCAAAGCAACCAAGTCAACCCAGCCACAACGGCGTTCACGTCCTGTTACAGCTCCATACTCATGACCTAAATCACGAATTGTCTTACCTGTTTCATCAAAAAGTTCTGTAGGGAACGGACCTGAACCTACGCGTGTACAATATGCTTTCATAATACCATACACTTCACCAATCTTGTTAGGACCTAATCCCAATCCGGTGCAGGCACCTGCACAAATGGTGTTAGATGAAGTCACAAAAGGATATGAACCGAAATCTACATCAAGCATAGTTCCCTGAGCACCTTCGCAAAGTACTGACTTGCCTTCGTTCAGCAGACGATTGATTTCATGCTCACTGTCTACCAGAGGGAACTGACGGAGGTATTCGATACCTTCCATCCATTGCTTTTCCAGTTCAGTAATGTCATATTCATAATTAAGGCTCTTCAGAATAGCTTCATGACGAGCTTTGGCAGCAGCATATTTTTCCTCAAAGTTATGCAGAATATCACCTACGCGCAATCCATTACGGCTCACCTTATCGGTATAAGTCGGACCAATACCTTTTCCGGTAGTTCCTACTTTTGAATCTCCCTTGGCTGCTTCGTATGCTGCATCCAGAATACGATGCGTAGGAAGAATCAGATGAGCTTTCTTAGAGATGTGCAAACGTTCTTTCAACGGATGTCCGCTTGCTTCCAACGCTTCAGCTTCTGCCTTGAACAAAGAAGGATCAAGTACCACTCCATTACCAATGATGTTCACCTTATCGCCCTGGAAGATTCCAGAAGGAATAGAACGGAGCACATATTTCTGACCTTCAAACTCAAGAGTATGTCCGGCATTCGGGCCTCCTTGAAAACGAGCAACCACATCGTAACGGGGAGTCAATACATCGACGACTTTACCTTTTCCTTCGTCGCCCCACTGTAAACCTAACAAAACATCTACTTTCATGATTCTTTATGTTTTATATATTCCTTATACTATTTCTTTTTCCGCTTGGCCGCCATACACTTACTGCACAGTCCATAGATATAAAGGGAATAATGCGAAACATAAAATCCCTTCAACTTTGTCTGCGCAATAGCCTGCTTCAGGTTGTCGTCCTCAAATTCCGACACCTTTCCGCAACAGGTACAAATCATGTGATGGTGGGTTTCATTATTATATGATCGTTCATACTGGGAAGTATTGCCAAACTGATGTTTGATGACCAGCCCTGCATCTATAAGGAGAATGATGGTATTGTACAAAGTAGCCCGGCTCACCCGAAACTTTTCCTTCTCCGCCATATAGCTGTACAACTCGTCTACATCAAAATGCCCCTTGATGGAATAGATAGTATCAAGTATAGCATACCGTTCAGGCGTCTTTCGATGTCCGTTCTTCTGCAAATACTCTGTAAGGATTTGTTTGACTGTATCTTTTATATTCTCTTCCATCCCAATAATCGTTCAGCGGTCAAAGTTATATTTTTTTGAGTAATTTAGAAAGATTACAAGCCATATTCTATCTCATTTTTTATTTCTTCTGCCACCATTTTGATTTCCGGCTTAGAAGATTTCAACAAATTCCCTAACATACGAAGTACGGTACGAGAATTTGTCTTTGATTGCAAGGCGAATTTACATACTGCTCTGGCTGCTACTTTACGCATTTCTGTTCCTCCTTCCAATACGGTAAAGGCCTGGTCCAAGAATTCCGCTTCTGCTCTTTCATTCAGTGTCCATCCCTTCATCAATAAACGAGTCATCAACAGATACCCGCACAGCTGGAAATATTCCCGTTCATCGGCTATCCATGGAAAGACCACTTCTGAAGCGTATGGCAAGCGCTGGAACAGATTCATAACCGTATATTCTGCCAGTTCCGGATAGCGCATGTCTTCTATCCATATTTCTGCGATTTCCCGACAGAATCCATCTACGGGCTGGAGCAATCCGGCCATAATCTTACATTCGCGGATGTTTTCTTTCCATAGAGCCTGTGCCAGCTCATGACTACACGGATAATCTGCCGCAATTTCTTTAATGCGGGGATATTCAATACCAAAGTTCAGTTTATAGTCAATACCTTTTTCACGCATACTTTGGGAAACCATTCCGTTCATAAACAAGCGGAATTTAGACTTTATTTCCCTGATTGTATCTTGTATTTCTGCCATAATCAAATAGTCAAATTAGAATAATCACGACCATAGCGAAGCATCTGTTCGATATAGCCTTCTGTATAATCAAGTTTTACATCCACAATACGCCCCTCGGCATCATATTGAGGTAAATATACCGGATTGACAAATCCTTTATAGGGTGCAAGATGCAGTGAACGGTAACGGTTCAGGATTTCCTCATGAAGCGTAGCATCCAGTTTCACGGCGTATTTCTCTACGAGGGCACGAGCTGCTTCATAATCGCCTTCGCTCTTTATGCGTTGAATCTCACTCAACAATGCGGCAAAAAGTCCGCGAAGCTGGAGATAGTCGTTGATTTTCACGTAAGTCTTCCCTTCTTTCTTCACCAGTTCCACCACATTCTTTGATTTACCGTTCTCCAAAGCCCAGCGAGCAATCAACTGACGGTTACGCATGTGAGCTTCTTCCAAATCACAGCCCGGTTCAATGCGTACCATCTGCGTAAGAAGTCCGTTCATCATATAAGCATAATATTCAGCCTTGTATGCTTCTTTATCGGGACTCAATCCCAGTTCCACCAGTTTTTCATCAGGCAAATAATACAAGCCAAACAAATCTGCACGTGCTTCTTCAATCGTAGAGCCATACGCTTTCAACGCATCCGGATCAACTCCGGGAAGTAATTTTCCTGAGCCATGTCCTACACATTCATGCAAGTCTGTATGGAGGTCACCTGTAATGTCGGCATATTTTTCCAGCAAGTCTTTTTCTTCCTGACTGTACACAAATTCTTCACGGAAGCCATTGCCTTTAGCCGCCTTGTTATAAGCGTCTGTCAAATTTCCGATAGTCACTGATTTTGACCCATGCAGACTACGAATCCAGTTTGAATTGGGCAAATTAATGCCTATCGCCGAACTTGGATATAAATCACCACCCAGCATAGCCGCTGTAATCACTTTAGCAGAAACTCCTCGCACCACCTCTTTCTTGAAGGAAGGAGACACCGGAGAGTGGTCTTCAAACCATTGTGCATGCTGGCTAATAATTTCCGTACGGTGAGTAGCTTCTTCATCCTTAAAGTTTACAATTGATTCCCAACTTGCCTTCATGCCTAACGGATCACCATAGCTTTCAATAAAGCCATTAACAAAATCTACTTTTGAGTCTGTATCCTTTAACCAGGCAATAGAGTAAGTATCAAATGTCTTCAAATCGCCCGTACGATAGAAGTCTATCAACAGACGGATGACTTCACGCTGTGCCTCATTTTCAGCCACTGTTTCCGCTTTTTCCAACCAGAAAATAATTTTTTGAATTGCCTCTCCATACATGCCGTCCAATTTCCAGACTTCTTCTTGCAGAACTCCATCTTTCTTTACCAATCGGCTATTCATTCCATACATTACCGGGTGAGGATCAGCTGCTACTTTTTGCATGGCATAAAACTTCTCAGCCTCATCCTGAGTTACTCCTTCATAATAATTGGCAGCAGATGTCATAACCAAATCTTCCCCATCGGCCTGATTTACCCGCTTGGGCATCACTTTAGGGTCAAACATGACAGGGAACAATTTGTCACACATCGCCTGAACTGACTCACCATCCTTCAGAGGAAGAGAAGCGACATCTACCTGCTCTATGCACTCACGCAAAAATTCCGGTGAGAAAGCTGGCACAAACTTATCACACGCATAATGGTGATATATGCCACTGGAGAACCAAACGCGTTTCAGATAAACCTCC
>ENA-UEQE01002657-UEQE01002657.1-human-gut-metagenome-genome-assembly--contig:-NODE-2657-length-12419-cov-5.005429_pt1 | contig 12419 bp, 10 predicted proteins | sample MGYA00242934_ERZ507935 | MGnify/ENA primary metagenome ERZ507935 (study PRJEB26167, sample SAMN06115423) | human gut metagenome | host: Homo sapiens | place: China:Anhui | collected 2015-03-30... | reverse complement strand
GAAGACAGCCGCTTCTATGAGCACCACGGCGTCGATCCGGTAGGTATTTTCCGCGCCGCCAGCGTGGCGATGTTTTCCATGCCTTCCGGCTGAATAAGCATCACGTATTTTGCAAGAGGATACGCTGCCAGGCCTCCGAGTATGCCTGTGCCAAGCGCCTCTGCAATACATGTCGGTATGATTTTTTTGCTGAATCTGTACATCAGTCCACAGCACAGAGCGCCTACCATGCTTCCCGGGAATGCCATGAGACTTCCAAGTCCTGTCAGGTTTCTGATAATACTCGCACAAAATGCCACACCGACACCCCATGCAGGTCCTAAAAATACTGCTGCGCATATATTTACCATGTGCTGTACAGGTGCACATTTGCTGCCGGCAACAGGGAAGCTTATTAAGCTTCCTGCTACAGCAACTGCCACAAGCACTCCTGCCATGGCAATCTTTCTGATTGAAAGAGTTCTTTTTTTAGTATTCTTTTTACTTTCCATTACTACCTCACCTTAAAGTATATCGTAACTGTTCAGTACCTTCACAGTTGCGAGTCGTTTCTGTACTGAATAGTTATAGTATATCAATATACTCTCCTGCAAGTGCCTTGTTCATGCTTCGCACTGCACAGAACTTACCGCACATACTGCATGCCTCGCTGTGGTCATCCTCAGGCAGACGGTCATCCCTGATAGCCTTAGCTGTCTCAGGATCAAGCGCACATGCAAACTGTGCATCCCAGTCGAGCACACGTCTGGCATCTGCCATCTTATCATCTATATCTCTGGCTCCCGGTATTCCCTTTGCAATATCAGCTGCATGAGCCGCAATCTTTGACGCAATAATTCCCTGCTTTGTATCCTCCACATTTGGAAGAGCAAGATGCTCCGCAGGTGTCACGTAGCAAAGGAAAGCTGCGCCGTTCATTGCTGCCACTGCTCCACCGATTGCTGCTGTGATGTGGTCATAGCCCGGTGCGATATCTGTTACGAGAGGTCCAAGTACATAAAATGGTGCTCCCATACAGATTGACTGCTGTACCTTCATGTTTGCTGCTACCTGATCAAGCGGCACATGTCCCGGTCCCTCTACCATAACCTGTACGTTGTGATCCCATGCACGCTTTGTGAGCTCTCCAAGTCTTACAAGCTCCTCTATCTGGCATACATCTGTTGCATCTGCCAGGCATCCCGGTCTGCAGGCATCTCCAAGCGAGATTGTCACATCGTGCTCCTCACAGATTTCAAGTATCTCATCATAGTGCTCGTAGAAAGGATTTTCCTCTCCTGTCATGCACATCCATGCAAATACAAGGCTGCCTCCACGGCTTACGATATTCATCTTACGCTTGTGCTTTTTAATCTGGTCTATCGTTTTTCTTGTGATTCCACAGTGAAGTGTGACAAAGTCCACTCCATCCTCTGCATGGAGTCTGACTACATCGACAAAATCCTGTGCTGTAAGTGTTGCAAGATCACGCTGATAGTGGATAACACTGTCATAAACAGGCACTGTTCCTATCATTGCAGGACATTCGCTTGTAAGCTTCTGTCTGAATGGCTGTGTGTTGCCATGGCTTGAAAGATCCATGATAGCCTCTGCTCCAAGCTTTACAGCGCTCATGACCTTCTGCATCTCCACATCATAGTCCTTGCAGTCTCTTGACACACCGAGGTTTACATTGATTTTTGTGCGAAGCATGCTTCCAACTCCCTCTGCATCAAGTGACTTGTGATGCTTGTTAGCAGGAATAGCTACCTTTCCGCTTGCAACAAGCTCCATCAGCTTGTCTACATCCATCTTCTCTTTCTTTGCTACCTTTTCAATTTCAGGTGTTACGATGCCCTTTCTTGCGGCATCCATCTGTGTTGTGTAATTACTCATTGTACTCTCCTGTTCTTTATTTTATTACTGTTAATTAGTAGTTATTACTATTCTTATTATTACTGCTATTAATTATTTAACATGTGCTTATTTCATTGTATGAACAACGCTCCATGATTCATAGGACCGCTGCCGTGTCCCAGGTCAAGCATGGCTTTTAAACATGCTGTGACATATTTCTTGCCGTTATCCACAGCCTGCTCGAGCGACTGACCCTTTGCCAGACCACTGGCTATCGCTGATGAAAGCGTGCAGCCTGTGCCGTGTGAATTTGGATTATCCACTCTTTTGGTCTCAAATGTGATGATTTGCTTTCCATCCCACAAATAGTCACACACACATGCTGTGTCTGTGAAATGACCTCCCTTGCTTAAAACCGGACAGCCGTATTTATCATAAACAGCCTTTGATGCCTCTATGATGTCATCTGTGCTTTCAATCTGTCTGCCTGATATCACCTCAAGCTCAGGGATATTTGGCGTGATGATGTCAGCCAGTGGAAACAGCTTCTCCATCAGAGTGTTTGCCGCATTTTCCTCAAGCAGCCTGCTTCCGCTTGTAGCGACCATCACCGGGTCCAGAACTATGTTTTTTGCCTTATATTTTACAAGACCTGCGGCAATCGCCTCAATCGTATCTACCGATGATGTCATACCGATTTTCACCGCATCCGGAAAAATATCCGAAAAAACAGCCTTCATCTGTGCCTCGATAAAATCAGCCGGTACATTCATCACCGCATCAACTCCCATGGTGTTTTGTGCCGTGAGTGCCGTGATTACGCTCTCGCCAAACACACCGTTTGCAAGCATGGTCTTTAAATCGGCCTGCACGCCTGCGCCACCGCTTGAATCGCTTCCCGCAATTGTAAGTGCTGTATGCATATTTACGCTCCTTTCTACTGAATGTTGTGATTTCTCGTAACTGTTCAGTATCTTCAAAATATTGTTTAATTACTGTAGTTATAGCAGTTTGTCATACTGTGATTACAGAATCTTGTCGCATATTTCTGCAAGTTCCTTGGCTGCATCCTTTATATCTGCGCTTGCAAATATCGCTCCTACCACGGCGATTCCTGCAATCCCTGTGCCCTTTAGCGTGACCGCATTGTCTGCATTTATGCCTCCGATTGCAACAACCGGTATATCGACAGCCGCCGTGATTTCACGCAGAAGCTCCTTTGTCATAGGCTTTGCATTGAGCTTTGTGGTAGAGCCAAACACGGCTCCGCTTCCCAGATAGTCCGCTCCATCAGCTTCTGCCCTTTTTGCCTGCTCCACAGTCTTTGCCGTGACTCCTATTATCTTGTCAGTTCCAAGAAGCTTCCTGGCCTCTGCCGGATTCATGTCATCCTGTCCCAGATGTACTCCATCGGCATCTATATCAATTGCAAACTGCACGTTATCGTTGATGATGAGCGGCACCTTGTGCTCGTGACAGATTCTCTTTATCTCAAGAGCCTCATTATACTCATCCTTAAGCCCTGCATCAGAATCCGTACTCAGAATATCCTTGTCACGGATCTGAATCATAGTGGCACCGCCCTCTATCGCAAGCTTCACATGCTCAGAAAGCCTCGCTCCGTGCAGCCACTGCCTGTCTGTTATAGCGTAGAGCTTTAAATCAGTTTTGTTCATATATACCTTTCACCTCTTATCCTGTTGTTTTCCAAATATAAGACTCATGACCTTCATACCAATTGTCTGTCATACAGCGATATTCACATCTGTTCATAATCACCATCGCATATATGATATACTGCATCAATCAGCCTGTCCCGGTATGCAGCATTTCCGGGCTTAATGAAATAACAGCTGTTTGTCTCTCTGCCGTGCTCTGCCATATCAGAGGCAGCAAGCCCGCCTGCACTCTTCATGCAGCTAAGTGCTGCTGTAACTGCACCATATTTATCATCGCAATCAGCCGCAACAAACGCACAAATGAGCCCTGAAAGCATACATCCGGTGCCTGTCACCCTCTTCATCATAGGATGGCCGCCTGTAATGCACATCACACTGCTTTCATTATTATCATAGCAATCAGCTTCATCACATAATTCTGCAACATAATCGGTCTCACCTGTAATCACACAGATGCAGCCATATCGCAGGGCAGCCCTGCACGCAAGCGCTTTTGCATCAGACTCATCTGCCGTATCGGTCACTTCCACGCCACCATCGCACCTGCCATGCTCCATAACAGCCTTGACCTCAGACAAATTGCCCTTAATCACATCCACATGCACCTCGTCAAGCAGGCTCATCACAAAATCCATCCTGAAGCGACTCACGCCCACACCAACCAGATCAAGCACAATAGGAATATTCTTTTTCGCTGCCATCCTCGCAGCAATGCGCATCGCCTCAAAGCGCTCCTCAGAAGGAGTGCCTATATTCAGGTTCAGCCCATCGCAGATACCCGTGACTTCATCCATCTCCTGCGGTGCCATAGCCATAATAGGCCTAGCCCCACATGCCAGCTCAATATTGGCCACATCATTGATAGTAACCATATTTGTGATGTTGTGAATCAAAGGACTGCGTGACTTAAGCTTTTCTATAAAATTATTCATCTGTATCTCTTTACAACTATTCATAATCACCCACACATTCAAAAAGCGGATATACCGCCAATGAGTATATCCGCCTAAAAATCGTGCGATATTATCCTACGTTGGCATTATCCAAATCAGGTTATGGGTCAAGACACTACCAGTCTACTCTCAGCCGGCTAAATACCAGCTCCCCTGTTGTGTTTTTATAAATAAATCTAGGAATAATGTAACTATTCAGAACCAAACCACGCACATTCGCAAAAACGCACGATACTCGTGCTTTCCCGCTGCTACGCAGCCAATTTTGCTCATATGTGTGGGGGTGGCTCTATTCGAGCCCCTTGAGAACAAGAAAACCTGCTGCTTACATGCAAGCATGACGCATCAGCTTTTTTTGTTCTCAGTGGTTCTGAATAGTCATTATATTTAATATAATACGCACTCCCCAATAAATCAAGCAAAATCCGCAAGTGTACTCATATTCGTACATCAAGCGCTGCTGGTCACACTGTTAGGTGTAAACAGTAACCATCAAACACAATCCCGGTAACACCGAGCCCCGAGGTGTTACCGTAGCACTCATTATCCCGCCACAACGTAAGGGCGTAAGCCCCGGGCACCGGGGTGCACACGCACTCTCCCGAGGCGCGAATAGCGAAGTGGCTTAGATACTGTAGAAATTATGCCCATGAATCGAGTAGGAGGCGGTGACTAACCGCCGTCCTCTCACAGCACCGTACGTACCGTTCGGTATACGGCGCTTTCAATAGTTAACGTGCACAGACTGATAGGCTGTGGCTAAATCATAAAAGCCACTGTTTATCAGTCTTTCTTTATTCAGCGCCCAAATCACAGCTTTGTTATTGCTGATATACCAATACTTTCTGCGACTGTTTGCTATTGTTGACGCATAGTGTTCTGGGATTCCAAGTTTGACTAGATTTTTATATTTCGTTCTAGGTTTCTTCCACTGTTTCCATATACACATGCGTATTCTGTGATAGAGCCATCCGTTGATGTCATCTATGTTGTTCTTCATACTTGCAATTCCGTAGTAGTTAAGCCATCCCCTCGCATACACCTTGATTTTCTCAAGGCTTGGCTTGATTGACTGACATCGCTTACGGGAAGATAACTCCTTCAATCTGGACTTAAACTTCTTCCATGACTTCGAATGAACTCGGACATAAGTGCCTTTCCCGTTCCTTCCCAATGCAAAGCCAAGGAATTTAAAATTTCGGATTGCAAACACGCTGACAGTACGGCTCTTTTCTCGGTTGACTGTAAGTTTCAGCCTCTTCTCAAGATATTTTGTACTGCTTTCCAAGAGTCTCTCTGATGCTCGCTTGCTCTTTGCAAGAAGCACGATGTCATCTGCATATCTTATGCATGGAACACCTCTTTTCAGGAACTCCTGGTCGAACTCATTGAGGTAGACATTTGCCAGCAATGGTGATAGATTTCCACCTTGTGGTGAGCCTTCCTCTGTGTCAATGACCACTCCGTTTTCCATTACACCGCTTTTCAGATAGCGCTTTATCAACTGTACTACACGTTCATCTTTTACATTCTTCCGGAGAAGATTGATGAGAATTTCGTGATTAAGAGTATCGAAGTACTTTGACAAGTCAAGGACTACAGCAAATGTATAGCCTTGTTCTGCATACTCCTTAACCTTAAGTATTGCATCTTTTGCACTTCTGTTCGGACGATAGCCATAGCTACCATCTGCAAACAGCGGTTCATAGATTGGCACTAACTGTTGGGTTATTGCCTGTTGAAGTGTACGGTCTATCACTGTTGGTATGCCAAGCTTTCGCACACCACCATCTGGTTTGGGAATCTCAACTCGTCTTACTGGAGACGGAGTATACTTTCCACGATAAATGCGGTCAGTTATCTCTTGTTGATGTTCCTTTAGATATGGAAGAGCCTCTTCAATGGTCATGCCATCAATTCCCGGCGCTCCCTTGTTTGCCTTAACTCTCTTATACGCTCTGTTAAAGTTGTCTTTATACAGTATCGTTTCCAAAAGTCTCGGCTGTGCACTGTCTCTTTCTTTCCATATCCGATTGAATGACCTAGACGCTTTCACATACCCTTCATGTTCCGCATTATCTCTTTGCGAACAGCCATTGTTTTCAATGTTTTCTGCCATAGACGGTCATTCCTCCTTTCTCGGTCATACTCAAGACTCCTACTGATTCGGTCCTTCACCTCTCGGCTACTATGACCTCTGCTGACTTCTATGCGTTCAGCATTGCTTTATGCAATGGTTACCTCTTTCAAGGCATACCGCACAGACCTCCCTAGGTACCACACGTTTCTTCCTCTCCATCCATCTGCCTCATTTATCATGCATGATTCCGTGTAGTTATTGGGCTTTAACATGGGTTGCTGTCTTACCCACATGCATGACCTCATATGAGATTTCTGTTCGTCAGACCAGAGATTTGCCCGTGAGTTGGTATATTCCTCACATCCAGCTTCCTTCAGATTCCATCTCACGATGGACACCCTTGCCTTCGGCTATATCCTTCCCACTACCGGGCGGATTCGGGACTTTAACCCGTTAGAAACGTGCGCCGCTAGGCGCACAACGCAGAAACACCCCTGCATGGACGCAGGGGTGAGGAGAACCGCGCCACGGACGGCGCGTTTCGACGGTTTCGTCAAGCATAGAAAACCATCAAGCATAATTTCGTACAGAATCTTAGCCACGTAGCGTAGCGCCCCGGGAGAGTGCGTGTGCACCCCGGTGCCCGGAGCTTACGCCCGACCTATTGCCACAATGAAGCAATTCACTCAATCTACTTAGCTGCAATAACATCCGCCATATCGTAGTGACCTGCACCCTTTCCCTTAAGGAACTTGGCAGCCTCAACAGCACCTTTCGCAAAAACAGCCTTAGAGTAAGCCGTATGCTTAAACTCAATCACCTCATCCTGTCCACAGAAAAGTACCTCGTGCTCACCGACGATACTTCCTCCTCTGACAGCAGAAATACCAATTTCCTTAGGATCACGCTTCTCTCTGCGCTGGCTACGGTCGTAAACATAGTGATACTCGTTATCCATAGCCTCGTTGATGGAATCAGCAAGCGCAAGCGCAGTACCTGAAGGTGCATCAAGCTTTAAATTGTGATGCTTCTCAACTATCTCCATGTCAAAGCCTGCCGGTGCGAAAACCTGTGCAGCCTTTTTGAGAAGAGCCATAAGAGTGTTTATGCCAAGTGACATGTTTGCAGACTTGAGCACTGCCACCTTCTTGTAGCACTCCTCAACCTTTGCAAGCTGCTCATCACTAAGACCGGTAGTGCATAAAACAACCGGAACCTGCTTGTCCACGCAATAGTCCAGTACTCCGTCAACAGCCTTGGCATTGGAAAAATCTATGACCACATCAGCTTCCACATCACATTTGTCGATGCTCGAAAAAACAGGATAGTCATTGTCTATTCCATCATATAAATCAATACCGGCTACAATCTCGATATCCGCATCAGCCTTACAGATTTCTGTGATAGTCTGTCCCATTTTGCCGTTGCAGCCATTCATAATTACCTTTGTCATTTTATCGTATCCTTTCTCGTTGTACTATGCAAGCTTTAAGCCATAAGCCTTCATGACCTCAGCAAGCTTCCTTGCATTATCCTCACCCATCTCGCACATAGGGCTTCTAAGAGGTCCGACATTCATACCCATCAGGTTCATAGCCTTCTTTACAGGAATTGGATTTACCTCTGAGAAGAGTGCGTCCACAAGTGGAAGAGCCTCTCTCTGAAGCTCTAAGGCTGTCTGTAAATCGCCCTTGAAGAAGCTGTCGCACATATTGTGTACCTTTGCAGGGGCTACATTGCTCCATACTGAGATTACACCGATTGCTCCGATAGACATAAGAGGCACTACGAGACCATCCTCGCCTGAGTACATATCAAGCTTTCCGTCTGTCAGATACATTGTCTTTGAAGCCTGTGCCAGATTTCCTGTAGCTTCCTTGAGTCCCACGATATTTTCCTTTGTCTTAAAGAGCTCTGCCATAGTCTCCGGAAGCACGTTGCAGCCTGTACGTCCCGGTACGTTGTATACGATAATAGGACATTTTGTGCTGTCTGCAATCTGCGAATAGTGGCTCACAAGACCTGCCTGAGTAGCCTTGTTGTAGTATGGTGTGACAACGAGCAGTCCGTCTGCACCAAACTCCTCAGCCTCCTTTGAAAGCTGCATAGCTGTCTTTGTGCAGTTAGAGCCTGTGCCTGCTACTACAGGTACACGATGCTTTGTAAACTCTACGGCAGCCTTTATAACATTTGCATGCTCCTCCATTGACAGACATGGGCTCTCGCCTGTGGTGCCTGCAATGATAATAGCATCTGTGCCATTGTCAATCTGCATATTTATAAGCTCCTCGAGCTTGTCGTAATTAATCTCCTCGTTATCGTACATAGGTGTAACAATTGCTACTCCTGCTCCTTTGAAAATTGCCATGATTTTATCTCCTTCTTGCTTTTCTTTATTCGATATTTGATTCTCTTAACGTATAAGTATGCCGCTGTCTGCCTCTAAGCGCTAAAAAACCGGCTCCTTAGAGCCGGTCCCAATTCTTCATGAATCACGATAGCTCCCCATCAAATCTGATGACAGTCATAAGGCTGTTCGCCATATGCCCAGAGATATATCCGCAGATGATAAATCCCTTCGGCGCTATTCCTTTCATCTCCCATCAACTGCCCCTGCGGCATCCGGAAAGCTACTCATAAGTCGCGCGACCTCTATCTGTTAATCAAATTATTCGTATACAGCAGATAATATAACTGCCTCACACTTGCACTAATAATATCACCACGCCTGTGCATTGTCAACTCACATGACAATATTTCTTATTATTTTTCCGACGCGATATTATAAATCTCATCTGCCATTTCCCTGATTCCATCGTCAAGTACTCTGCCTGTCATAATCACGGTCACATCATCAGGCCTTGAAGCAAGCATATCCGACAGCTCCTCCTTTGAAATCAGATGCAAATCCAAAAGCCCCAGCATCTCATCAAGCACAACAACCATGTCAGCACCTGTTGATATAACCTTCTTTGCATAGTTGAAGCCATTCTTGATATTCATGATTTCTTCCTGCTTACTCTCCTCATCAAGCTGCTCAAAGAGTATTCCGGCTCTTGAAAAATTAAAGAATTTCACCTCCGGCTCAAGCTTTTTCAAAAACTCCGGCTCCTTTTTACCCTTTAGAAACTGAATAACGACAGCCTGTTTACCCTCACAGGCAGCACATATTGCACTTCCTATAGCGACATTTGTCTTGCCATGTCCCTCGCCATAATAAATCTGTACTGCACCGTTTTCCATAATAATCATGCCTCCATACACATAGCTTTTCTGCCTGATATATAATCATTACAGTTTACACCTGATGTAAACGTCAACAATTACAAGCATTAACCAATAATATCTAGTAAAATACCACAATCTGACTATTATTGCAAATTTTCGGGAAAATCACAAATCCGTAGTTACTATCCATTTAAAATACTATGCCTCAATCTTGCTCACAGAAACCTCATACGCCGTGCGCTGCTCCACCTGTGTCTCACTGAGCTTTTTCACATAGTCTCTGCTCTGGATTCTGCCCCATATCTGCACATGTGTACCCACCTCAAAGGTCGACGCAAATCTGGCATTTCTTCCCCAACAGATACATGGAATATAGTCTGACTTGCCATATGAGCGGTTCACTGCCACAAGCAGGTCTGCAATTTCTCGTCCAAGCGGTGTTTTCCTGTATATAGCCTCCTTGCAGATATAGCCGTCAAGGAAAATCTGATTGGCTGCATCCTCATCATAATCACTGTCCAATACCTCAAGCTCTCTTGCAAAAACAGACAGCACCAGCCTGTTCTTCTTCTCCTCATGCCTGTTGAATGAGCGGAACTGCCCGCCTATATATACGCTTTTGCCTATGTAGTCACCCTCCACATTGATAAGCCTCTCTGACACCATCACCGGAATATAGTCCATGCAATCTGAAAGCCTTCTGACCGAAACCTCCATCATATAGAAGCCTTCACCATACACCTCGTGACTAAACTGAAAATCTGAAACGATTTCTCCGATTATTGATACCTGGTTGTTTTCAAACATTTTATCTGCCATGAATTTTTGTCTCCCTTCCTTTTGTAAAATGTTTTTCCAGCTATTTTTAACATTTCCACAAAGTATATTTTCTCAAATAATGTCGACAAATCCAATAACATTTCACTTAATTTTATAAAAACTTTCAATGAAAACTTGCACATTGGAAAAATTATGATAGAATAAGTTAGTTGCAAACTTAGCTTTATTTATTAAAGAAAGAAGGAAAATATGAAAACAACAAGAGACGATATCAGAAACATCGCCATCATCGCACACGTCGATCATGGCAAGACAACCTTAGTGGATGAATTATTGAAACAAAGCGGTGTATTCCGCGCCAATCAGGAAGTTGCCGAACGTGTCATGGACTCAAATGATATTGAGCGTGAACGAGGCATTACTATTTTATCAAAAAATACAGCCATTACCTATGAAGGTGTGAAAATTAATATCATCGACACACCGGGACATGCCGATTTCGGTGGTGAAGTAGAACGCGTTCTTAAAATGGTAAATGGTGTCATCTTAGTCGTTGACGCTTTTGAGGGTGCAATGCCTCAGACAAAATTTGTGTTAAAGAAAGCACTGGAGCTGTCTTTGCCGGTTGTTGTCTGTGTCAACAAAATCGACCGTCCGGAAGCTCGTCCGGAAGAAGTTGTCGATGAAATTTTAGAGCTGTTTATCGATTTAGATGCGGATGAATCCCAGTTAGACTGCCCATTTATCTTTGCCTCGGCAAAAGAAGGTGTGGCATCCTGCGATGTCAATGAGAAAGGCACCGACATGAAGCCGCTCTTTGATGCGATTTTAAATTATATTCCGGCACCGGAAGGCGATCCGGACGCCGACACACAGGTCTTAATCAGCACCATTGATTACAATGAATACGTTGGCCGAATCGGCATCGGAAAAGTCGATAACGGAACCATCCGCGTCAATCAGGATGCCGTTATTGTCAACCATCATGACCCGGATAAAAATGAAAAAGTTAAAATTTCCAAATTGTATGAATTTGAGGGACTCAACCGTGTGGAAGTCGAAGAAGCAACGATTGGCTCAATTGTAGCCATTTCAGGTATTGCAGACATTCACATTGGAGATACTCTGTGTAGTCCGGAAAATCCGCAGGCAATTCCGTTCCAGAAAATTTCGGAGCCAACGATTGCCATGCATTTTATGGTAAATGACAGTCCACTTGCCGGTCAGGAAGGAAAATACGTGACGAGCCGCCATTTGCGTGACCGTTTATACCGCATGTTAAATACCGACGTATCCCTCCGTGTGGAAGATACCGACACAACCGAAGCTTATAAAGTGTCCGGCCGCGGGGAACTGCATTTATCCGTTTTAATTGAAAATATGCGCCGTGAGGGATATGAATTTGCGGTTAGCAAAGCGGAGGTTCTTTATAAAGAAGATGAAAATGGCAAAAAATTAGAACCGATGGAACGTGCTTATGTCGATGTGCCGGATGAATTTACCGGAAATGTCATTGACCGCCTCAGCCAGCGTAAAGGGGAATTACAGGCAATGACCCCATTAAATGCAGGCACGACACGTCTGGAATTTATCATTCCAGCCCGTGGACTGATTGGATACCGCGGCGAATTTATGACAGACACCAAAGGAAACGGTGTTATCAATACAGAATTTGAAGGCTATGGTCCATTTAAAGGAGAAATCCCTTATCGTAAACAAGGCTCTCTCATTGCTTTTGAATCCGGCGAAACAATTACCTACGGTCTTTTTAATGCACAGGAACGAGGCACTTCATCAGGCCGGCGAAAAGGTTGTCGTCGTCGACGATCTGAGCTACGGCAAGCCCACCCGCATCGAAGGCTC
>ENA-UEQE01002654-UEQE01002654.1-human-gut-metagenome-genome-assembly--contig:-NODE-2654-length-12421-cov-6.958846_pt1 | contig 12421 bp, 8 predicted proteins | sample MGYA00242934_ERZ507935 | MGnify/ENA primary metagenome ERZ507935 (study PRJEB26167, sample SAMN06115423) | human gut metagenome | host: Homo sapiens | place: China:Anhui | collected 2015-03-30 | study... | reverse complement strand
CTGTATGAAATTTAAATGATTTATACTTACTTTACCTTAAAGAAGGCTTCAATAACAGCATCTTGTTTTAATTCTTACCTCTTTTTAAAAAATAATCGTTATATCGTAAAATATTTCATTAAATCTATTTGTGTTATTAAATTAAGTTCCTATATTTGCGCAGTCGAATTGATTTAATATAAATGAAAAACAAGAAAATCTATCCTTGGGTGGTGGTAGGTCTTTTGTGGGTTGTGGCACTTCTCAACTATATGGACCGCCAGATGCTTTCTACTATGCAGGAAGCAATGAAAGTGGACATTGTGGAGCTCAATAAGGCTGAGGCTTTTGGAGCTTTGATGGCTGTATTTTTGTGGATTTACGGCTTTATGAGTCCGGTAGCCGGTGTTATTGCTGATCGGGTGAGTCGTAAATGGTTAATCGTCGGTAGTCTTTTTGTATGGTCTGCCGTGACTTATTTGATGGGTTATGCGACTGATTTCCATGAACTTTACTGGCTGCGTGCCACCATGGGGGTGAGTGAAGCTCTATATATTCCTTCAGCACTTTCACTGATTGCCGACTGGCATCAGGATAAATCCCGCTCTCTGGCCATCGGTATTCACATGACCGGTCTGTACACCGGACAGGCTATCGGAGGTTTCGGCGCAACGGTGGCGGCTGCTTTCTCCTGGCAGCTTACTTTCCATTGGTTTGGTATTGTGGGTATTGTCTATGCATTGGTATTGGTGCTGTTCCTGCACGAAAATCCTACTCATATAAAGATAGAGAAACTTGCAAAAGAAACGCCTCGCAAGAAAGGGTCTGTGTTCAGCGGACTGGCAATTGTACTATCCAACTGGGCTTTCTGGATTATCCTGTTCTATTTTGCAGCTCCCAGTTTGCCGGGATGGGCAACCAAGAACTGGCTTCCGACATTATTCTCCGAAAGTCTGAATATCCCCATGGCTGAGGCAGGTCCGATTTCTACTATAACCATTGCTCTGTCATCATTTATCGGTGTCATTGTGGGTGGTGTCCTGTCGGATAAATGGGTGCAGAAGAATATCCGCGGACGTGTTTATACCGGTGCCATTGGCTTGGGACTGACGGTTCCTTCCTTGTTGCTGTTGGGTTTCGGACACAGTTTTGTGAGTGTGGTGGGAGCCGGCTTGCTCTTTGGTGTGGGTTACGGTATCTTCGATGCCAACAATATGCCGATTCTGTGTCAGTTTGTTTCAGACAAACATCGTGGAACGGCATACGGAATCATGAACATGACAGGCGTATTTGCCGGTGCAGCCGTAACGGAGCTTTTAGGCAAATGGACTGACGGAGGTGGATTAGGACAGGGCTTTGCCATGTTGAGTGTCATCGTTCTGGTTGCTTTGGCTCTTCAGTTGTTCTTCCTGCGCCCGAAGACAGATAATATGGTCGATTAAATTATACAAAAAATAACGATGATAGTTTCAAGATTAGAGAATAGTTCGCGGATAGAAAGCCTTCATCCGCTGTTCAAACAATTATTTGATTATGTAAAGACGCATGACTTGCTGAATGCTCCCTTGGGACGCATTGAACTGGATGGCGATAACTTATTTATTAATAATGTAAATCCCGAATGTGTTCCTGCCGACAAGCAAGTGCTGGAAATGCATCGCGATTACATTGATGTGCATATCCTTTTGACGGGGCAGGAAACTATCGGTTGGAAGGCTGTTGAAACGTTGGAACATCAGGCTCAGGCTTACCAAAAGGAGGGAGACTGTGCGCTTTATAGCGATAGACCCACCTTGTTTGCCACCTTACAACCCGGTGAGTTTGCCATCGTTTATCCCGAAGACCCGCATGCTCCGGTTATCGGTGAAGGAAAAATCAGAAAATTAATAGGAAAAGTAAAACTCTAAAAGAAATAGTTATGGAAAAGATTATCGGACTTATTGACGCACCTTTTACCCCGTTTTATGAAAACGGAGAAGTGAATTATGAACCGATTGAAGCTTATTGCCAATTGCTGGTAAAGAATGGTCTTCAAGGAGTATTTATCAATGGTTCTTCCGGTGAAGGTTATATGCTGACCGAAGACGAGCGCATGAAACTGGCAGAACGTTGGATGGAAGTTGCTCCTCAAGGTTTTAAGGTTATCGTACATGTGGGAAGCACTTGCGTGAAGTCCAGCAAGCGTTTGGCTGAACATGCCCAAAAGATTGGCGCATGGGGTATCGGTGCCATGGCTCCTCCCTTTCCGAAAGTGGGCCGTATTGAAGAACTTGTGAAATATTGCGAAGAAATCGCTTGCGGTGCACCCGAACTTCCTTTCTATTTCTATCATATTCCTGCATTCAACGGTGCATTCTTGTCAATGGTGGCTTTCCTTGAAGCTGTGGACGGACGTATTCCAAACTTTGCCGGTATCAAATATACTTTCGAAAGTATGTATGAATATAACCAGTGCCGCCTTTACAAGAACGGTAAGTTCGATATGCTTCACGGACAGGATGAAACAATTCTGCCTTGTCTTGCCATGGGCGGTGCTCAGGGTGGTATCGGTGGAACAACCAATTATAACGGTAAAGAACTGGTAGGCATCATTGAAGCATGGAAAGCCGGAGACCTGGAACTGGCCCGCGAACGTCAGAACTTTGCACAGGAAGTAATCAATGTTATCTGCCATTATCGCGGCAATATTGTCGGTGGCAAACGCATTATGAAACTGATTGGGCTGGATTTGGGTAAGAACCGCACTCCGTTCCAAAATATGACCGATGAAGAAGAAGCTGCCATGAAGAAAGAACTGGAAGCAATTAACTTCTTTGAAAGATGTAATAAATTCTAAATAAAACATTTGTTTTTATGAATGTAAACGAATATTTGTCGAATTGGGCAGCATGCTATAAGAAGGATCTGACCGAAAACATTCTTCCGTTTTGGTTGAAAAACGGTCTTGACCGTAAGCATGGTGGTGTATACACTTGCCTCGACCGTGACGGAAGTCTGATGGACACCACCAAATCGGTATGGTTTCAAGGACGTTTCGGCTTTATCGCAGCTTATGCCTATAATAATATAGAGAAGAATCCCGAATGGCTGGCTGCTTCAAAAAGCTGTATCGACTTTATCGAGGCTCATTGTTTCGATGCCGACGGACGCATGTATTTTGAAGTGATGGAAGACGGAACTCCGTTGCGTAAACGCCGTTATGTCTTTTCGGAAGGCTTTGCCGCCATTGCCATGTCGGAATACGCCATTGCATCGGGAGACCATACTTATGCCGAAAAAGCACTGGAGCTGTTCAAGCGCATCATGCATTTCCTGAACACTCCGGGCATATTGGAGCCGAAGTATCTGGATACGTTGAAATCGCAGGGACATTCCATCACAATGATTCTGGTAAATACCGCTTCACGCATCCGTGCGGCTATCAACGACCCGTTGCTGACAGAGCAGATAGACCGTTCCATCAAGGCATTGCGTACTTATTTCATGCATCCTGAATTCAAGGCATTGCTTGAAATGGTAGGTCCTGACGGAGAATTTATCGATTCTATCAACGGTCGCACCATCAATCCGGGACACTGCATCGAGACGGCCTGGTTTATTCTGGAAGAGGCCAAGTACCGCAATTGGGATAAAGAATTGGTGGATATGGCATTGACTATCCTTGACTGGTCCTGGGACTGGGGATGGGACAAAGAATATGGCGGTATCATTAATTTCCGTGATTGCAAGAATCTTCCTCCCCAGGATTATTCTCAGGATATGAAGTTCTGGTGGCCGCAGACAGAGGCCATTATTGCCACTCTGTATGCTTATCAGGCCACGGGCAATGAAAAATATCTGGAGATGCATAAGCAAATCAGCGACTGGACCTATGCCCATTTCCCTGATAAAGAATATGGTGAATGGTATGGCTATCTGCATCGTGACGGAACAGTGGCACAGCCGGCTAAGGGTAATATCTTCAAGGGGCCGTTCCATATTCCCAGAATGATGATTCGCAGCTATACGCTTTGCGAAGAGATAATGAAGAAATAATATTAGTTTTTAATAAGATTGAAAGCCGCAGTAACGTTGGGAAACGAAGCTGCGGCTTTTTAGTCTTATTTTAAGAGTTATTCGGCCAGGACTTTGTCCAGCCATGGCAGTACAAATTCATTTTTGAAGTAATGGTTCGGCCCATCTACATTTACAGAGTCATAGAAAGAGGCTCTGCCGAGTCCTTCAGGCAAATTTTGAGCAGTATTACGTGTCTCCGGTGCCGTATATTTCTGATAATGATGTGTTTCAACGTTTTCCGGATGTCCGCTGATTTCATAGGCTCGTTTTACTAAATTGAAGTCTCTGTCCAGTCCTCCTTCTGTGAGAATGATGGGGCGAGGGGCAAGAGAAGCCACTATATCAGGAAAGTTAAAGTATTTCCAAAAGTCGGGTATTAAATGACGGATGGAATTGGGAAAAGGGCGACGTCCCCTTTGGTCCGGTTCTGTCATCACGATAGCCCGTTCCTGTGTTTGGCATAAGAAATCGTTGTAGACAAAAGCGTAAATGGAAGGGTCCATGACGCCCAATACCATTAAAGGTTCAGTCCCCAAAGAGAAACCACTGACAACAATGCGGTCTTTGCGTATGAAGGGTTGGCATTTCATCCATTCCAAAACTTGTTTATTTAGAAAAGAAGTGTAGCCTAAATAGCTCCATCCCAATTCCAGCAAAATGCGTGACGGAGTATCATAATCATAACTTGTTCCTGTCAAAGGTTCCAGGTCGGCTGCCTCTCCCGCTGCCGCATTATCTACGGCAACTGAGATGTATCCTTGTTTTGCAATGTTTAAGGCCATAGCCGCCCGCATATTGTTGGCGGAAACTTCTCCGATGAGGTTTTCTTTTGTCATACCCGAGCCGGGAATGCAGAGTACGGCAGGACCGGGTATTTTAACTTTATCGGGAATCAGTATATAAAAAGTAGAAACACAGTGAGGCAGTGGATAGAACTCCCATTTCTCTTGCCGATAACCGTCTTTCTGTATTTTCTCTATACAAACAGGTATTGGCTGACCGGTGATGTGGGGATGATGCATGATCTCTATCATGGCTGTCCGTACCTCTTTTTGCCATTCGGCAAATTCTTGCCGGGTGAAATCATGCCGGAATGCATAGAGTGGTTTGGTATCTTTGAGCATGGCATGTACTACTCCGTAGGTGCTGAGATAACGTCCGTCACTTCGTTCAGAACAAACAGTTTTATGTTGTTCGGGGGAAAATGCTGTTTGCGCGAATAGCATTGATGATGACAGGCAAACGGTGAGGAGAATTACCCATTTTTTCATTTTTAGTTTTGTTTTCTGCATGATTAGATGATATAAGGTTGTCATTTTGAGGCTAAGATAAGTAATTAGAGATGAATTGCGGCAAATTCATCATAGAAAATTAAAGAGGACACCCTCACGGGCATCCTCTTCCAAAATCAATGTTAAAATCGACTATATCTGTAATACAGATGTTTTGATTATTAGTATCCCGGTGTTTGAGTCAATTCAGGATCTTTGGTAATCATATTGGTTTCTATCGGCCAGTATAGTTTGTAAGCTTCGGCTTCAGTTAAGATAGCCTTTTGACCATCTTTGCTGCCTTCCGGACAGAATACCAGATGTTTGCCTCCTTTGGTCAATGTCATACGTTTCAGGTCATACCAGCGTTGTCCTTCTCCTAACATTTCTTTATCTTTTTCATGTAGGATAGCCAGCTCGTTTTCTGTAAAATTACCGTTGGTGTAGCCATATTTGGTTGCGTCCCAATTTTTACCGTAAGCACGCTCACGTATTTTGTTTATATAGGAAGCTACATCTCCGCCTTCCATATTTGCTATTTCAGCCATCATTAGATATACGCCCGCCAAACGATAGACAATGACATCAGCGTCCCAAATATAGCGATTGATGGATTCATCGAAGTGTCCCATTATTTTTTTGTACACTGTACCTGCCAATGAATTGTCTTTACGTGAATAGGCTCCCAGGAATGTCGCATCGCGGCGGCTATCTGTCTTGTCATAAGACAGGTAGAACTCCGGTAGATATTCTATGCGCTGCATTCCTGTGGTGCTAACTTTCAGCGTATCTCCCATAGGTTTTCCATTTTCATCGTTGAAACCTACTGTTTTGAAAGCTCCGGTTTGATAGTTGTACATGAGAGCTGTAAATGGATTTGATGCTTCTCCTTCCATATATCTTACAGCGAAAATTACTTCATTATTACCTTTATTGTTTACGCTGAATATATCTTCATAGTTTGACTGTAAGGAGAGATCATAATTATTCATCAGGCTTTGCAGATGATTTTTGGCTACGCTTAAGTCTGCATTGTTTGCTGTATTGTCATCTACAGAAACCTTAGCATTCCATAAGTAGACTTCAGCAGCCAAATATTCAGTGGCAGCTTTTGACCAATAGCCTTTTAAATTCTTACGGTTATTGGGGTCGAAAGAGTTATTATTGCCAAAGTAATCGAGTGAAGATTTCAGGTCTGCTTTGATTTGTTTCATAACTTCAGAACCGGCAGAACGCTTCATATAAAGGTTGTTTGGGTTAAAGTCACCATTTACTACCGGATTTGGATCTAAGCGCAGAGGTAAAGTACCATAAGTGCGGTACAGTCCGAAGTAATAGAAAGCGCGTAAACCGTAAGCTTGTCCCAGATAATAGGCCTTTTCTTCTTCGGTCATATAGTCGGCTTCCAGAGTCTTCTGCAACATGATATTTATATTCGCAATACATCCATATATGTTACCAAAGTTTGTGATTCCCGGAGACTCGGCATTCAGGGCTTGATTTACGATACCCTGATAAGAAACCGAAGTTCCGTCTACAGCAACATCGGGAACACTGGTTCCACCGCGTGCTTCACCTAATACATATTGTTGCTGGAATATTTGGTCACGGAAATTTTTGTGTATTCCGTCCATATAAGCGATTACATGTTCTTTTCTTGTCCAGAAGTTACCGCTTCCATAAGTGTCAATGGGAGCTAAGTCTAAAGCATCGCAACCTGTCATGCCGACAGCAAAAGCAAATGCACTGAAGCGAAATGCTAATTTTAATATTTTATTTCTCATAATTGTAGTCTTTTTTAGTTATTAAATTAGAATGTTAAGTTAACCCCAAACAGAATAGTACGTGGTAATGAATAGCCTTGTCCGACTGCACCGTTGTCTTTTGGGTTGGCTTCAGGAGAGCCTACATTTTTCGCACCGGTGATGTAACCCAGGTTCTGTCCTGTAATAGAGACTTCGGCACGTTGCATCTTCAACATTTTAGCTACAGATTCAGGCAATGAATAGCTCAGCGAGATTTCGCGGATAGCTAAATAGTCACCTCTGTATGCAAACATGGTGGATGCTATGTAGTTGTTTTTTCCGTTTTGGTCGGCAAACAGATAGCGTGGGTATTTAGCGTTCGGATTGCTTTCTGACCAAGTATCATAGTACATTGTCGGTGTATTGTATGTTCCTTGGTAACATCCCATGAACCATGGAGTAGTACTTTGTGTCCCACTATTTTCATACAACCAGAAGCCTAGAGCATAGTCAAAGCGTCCGTATAGTTGGAAGTTTTTCCATCTGAGAGTAGTATTGAAACCACCGGTCCAGCGTGGAGAGGTAGCTCCCACTTTTACTTTATCGAATTCATCGATTACATCATCGCCATTTACATCATGGAATTTCGTGTCACCCGGTTGGATAGGGAAGTTCGTAGTGGCATTTTGTTGCTCTGCTGTCAGTTTGTTCCATGCCTCAGGTCCATAGTAAGTTCTGGAGCCATATTTTCTCACCAGATTGGCGGGAATTTCATCGTATGAGCGGTAAATGCCATCTGCTTGGTATAAATACAGTATGCCCGGTTCTTGACCTTCCTGTTGTCCGCCTACCCATTTTTTCTCATCTCCGTTTCCGGTATATACTTGGAATGCATTGATACGGTTTCTTTCCATACCATTGTCCGGTAATGAAACGATTTTATTCTTGTTGAATGCGATATTTCCTGAGGCGCTCCATGTCCAGTCTTTGCTATCGATAATTTTTCCTGAAAGTTCGATTTCGATACCTTGGTTGCGGAATTCACCATTATTGTTTGTTACAGATGAGAAACCAGTAGAGGTCGGGAAACTCAATGCTGCATATTTGTCTGATGTCAGCCGGTTATAATATGTCAGGTTAGTGTTCAGTCGGTTGGCAAAGAAGCTCAAGTCTGCCCCCACTTCAAAGGTAGCGGTCTTTTCCCATCTCAGGTTAGGGTTGGGAAGTTCTGTGATGAGATAAGAAGTATTTCCGTTATAGTTGAATGAACCGTTGCTGTTGCTTGAACCGTAGCTTCCCTGTAAGGTATAGGCACCAATACCTGACGCATTACCATTGATACCGTAGCTGGCACGCAACTTACCGAATGACATTACGGGAATGGCTTCTTTAATGAAGTCTTCGCGTCCGAAAATCCATCCGGCAGATACTCCGGGGAAGAATCCCCAACGGTTGTCACCTAACAGAGAGGAGTAACCGTCGCGACGGAAAACGAATGACAACAGGTATTTGTCCTTAAAATCATAATTTAAACGTCCGAAGAATGACAGGATGCGTTGTTTCTCATGCCATGAATTGATAGTACGCTTACCTTCGCCCTTATCGGTCAGTGACAAATCGGGGAGGTCGTCGGTAGGTGCACCTTGGCCTTGTGCCTCAAATCCGCGTTGGTATTTGTTGTAGTATTCCATACCTAACATCACTTCTACATGATGGTCAAGGAAGAAGGTTTCGTTATAGTTTAATACGGCATTGTATGTTTGGCGGAAATCGCGGTTATAATAAGCTGTAGCCGATCTTGTACGCACGAAGTTTCCGGGAGTATTTTCATAATCTTTTGTGAAACTTTCCTGATATGTTTCAGAGTAATACCAGTTCATGTTGGCTGTCAATGACAGATTTTTCAGAATATCAATCTTAAAGGATTGGCTCATTGTGAACTTATCGCTTTGATTGTCATTCCACCATTGGTCGGGTTGGTACATTTGGTTACCATCAGCGGTGCCCGGACCTAGTTTCATGTTGCCTTCTTCATCCTCAAAAAGAACAGTAGGAGGAAGTGAACGTACTCGTCCGAAATAATTTAACTCAGAACCGTTGGAGCCGGGCATGTTTTTCCAATTGGCACGATTATAGTTTAGTGACGAAGTGGAAGTTAGCCAGTCTGCAATTTTATAGCTGGCGTTGGTAATGAATGAATAACGTTCGTAGAATGTATTGACAGGAACACCTTCCTGACGGTTGTATCCCAAACCGGCGTAGTAGGTGCCACGGTCATTACCACCAGACATATTGATGTTGTAGTCCTGTGAGAATGCGGGATCATTCAGGTTATATTTATCTACATCCGTATTCTTGTATAAAATTTCTTTACCGGTAATAGGGTCTGTCACTGTCTGCCATCCTCTGCCCAACAGATATTTGTTGTCTTCGTTTAAGAACTGAGTACTGTAAATGTCCTGATCCAGGTTGTTACCGGTACCGAAAGGTTGTTTACCGTTCAGGTAACTTTCCCAATTACCCCAATAAGTTTTTGTGTTTCCGTCTTTGTCTTGAAACAAGTGTCCTGCATCCCAGTGTGCTTTACGCATAGCTTTGATATATTCGCCTGCTTCCAAAAATTCATAAGGAGTGCGTGCATAGCTCAAACCTAATTTAGCCTTGAAGTTAATTTCGCGGAAACCTGCTTTACCTCTTTTGGTGGTAATAAGGATTACACCGTTACTGGCACGTGCACCGTAAAGTGCAGTAGCACCGGCATCCTTTAATACATCCATAGACTCAATGTCTTCAGGGTTGATATCACTCATAGAGTCTCTAAGTTGTCCGTCTACTACAACGAGTGGAGAACCGGTTCCATCCAAGTTGGTACCACCACGCAAGATAATGGTAGGAGTTGCGCCGGGGCTACCTGATGATTGGATAACCTTCAAGCCGGCTACGGCACCGGATAATGCTTGTGCAGGATTGGAGTGCATACCTACGTTTAAGCTCTCCTGTTTTACTTTCGAAATAGAGTTGGTTACTTTGGTACGTAACTGTTGACCACCGTAACCGGTAACTACAACCTCTCCCAACATTTCCGTGTCATCTTTTAATGTAACGTTTAGAGGTTGACCATTCCATTTTACTTCTACCGTTTTATATCCAACGAAAGAAATCTGGATAATGTCTCCTTGTTTGACATTGTTTAAAGAGAAGTCACCGTCAATACCGGTGATTGTTCCGTTGGTGGTACCTTTTACTACCACAGATGCACCGACAACGGTTTCACCTGTTGTGTCTTTCACAATACCGGTACAAGAGCCATTTTGTTGTGTGATTTTCACATCGGTTATACCGGATTCGGCAACCGCGTAAGCTGTTCCTGTAGAGACGCCCATTAAGAACAGCAACGTACTGACTGACTTTAGCCTTTTTAACATAGCTGTGATTTTTTTTTATTAGTGTTTATTATAGCATGAAATTATTTTCAAATAAAGTTCTTTTAGAACTTTGCAACATTGCTACAAAGCCTGTATACCATTTGATGGAGTATATGTATAGGTATAATATGGCTTTTGTATCTACTTTTATTCTACCTAATTATAAAAATATTGGTGGCTAATATTTTATTTATCTATAGCTATATAAGATTGTTTATATAAGATTTGGAGAGGTTGATTGCGTAATATTAATAAAATATCAAGTATATATTAAAAATAATTTCTTAAATATGCTTGAATTAATAAATAATATAATATATTTGCAGCGTAAACCTAAATATAAATTATTGCAAAGTTCTAAAAGAACTTAGTAAATGATTAAAATGTTGTGATATGGGTTTTCTTTAGACAACGGAAAATAGAGGGGGATGAAGGGGGTGATGTTATCGAATGTTGTCGATGTATGAAGAATCTTGAATATAAAGAATGTGGGAGAGTAGAAATATAATGTAAAGAAGGGCTATGGCAAAGGAAATCAAGCTATAGCCCTTCTTGTATTTATCGATAAGACTTTTCTAATATATTCAGTATTTCGTCATCGGTTATGGGATGTGGGTCAAGTGTGAATAAACCGCCCATGGTGTCACGTGCATTCTGCAATATTCTAGGAAAGTCATTGGGCCGGATGCCATATTCACTTAATTTTAAATCTTTTACTTTGCATTCTTTTTGCATTGTTACTAGTGCATCGATGAAGTCGGATGCACGATTACTCTTCTTTTCGGTCATCACTTCGGCCATTTTCATGTAGCGTTTGGTGCAGTCGTGACGGAAAGTTTCAAAATAAGCTTCGGAAAGTGCTATTAATCCGGCTCCATGGGGAAGTTGCGGATAGTAGGCACTCATGGCATGTTCCAGTGAATGTTCGGAAGTACAACTGGAGGTAGATTCTACCATTCCGGCGAGTGTACTCGCCCAGGCAACTTTGGCGCGTGCTTTTAGATTTTGTCCGTCGGCTACGGCTACCGGCAGGTATTTATATAATAAGCGGATAGCTTCCAATGCATATAGGTCGCTGATAGGGGTTGCACAGTTGGCAATGAAACCCTCGGCAGCATGGAAAAAGGCATCAAATCCTTGAAAAGCGGTAAGTTCGGGCGGGATGGATACCATTAATTCAGGGTCTACAATGGAAAGGGTAGGATAGGTGAGGGGACAGCCGAAGCCTATTTTCTCCTGTGCCGTTTCATGAGTGATTACTGTCCATGGGTCCATTTCAGTACCTGTGCCCGCTGTTGTGGGAATGGCTATAATAGGCAGAGCTTTGCTGATGGGACGTCCTTTACCTGTTCCTCCTGAAACGTAATCCCAATAATCACCGTCATTGCATGCCATTACAGCAATGCTTTTGGCGGAATCGATAGAACTTCCCCCTCCCAGTCCGACCACAAAGTCACATCTTTCTTCGCGACAGATGGCGGCTGCTTCCATTACATGTTCTTTGATGGGGTTGGGAAGTATTTTATCGTAAACTACCGTTTCTACATGATTCAGTCTCAGTTGGGCGAGTACTTTTTGCAGATATCCATATTTCCGCATGGAAGTTCCGGCAGAAATAACAACCAATGCTTTCTTTCCCGGTAGTTTTTCACTTGATAACTTATTGATTTCCCCACAACCGAATATCAATTTGGTAAACTAAATACAGGATTTGCTTTCATGTCTTTCGTATTTAAAGTTTCAATGATAACAAATGTAGAAAAATAATAGTTTGGGCGGAAGAGTAAATAGTTAAATTTTACATACTGTCGGACTGTATGTTTCTTCTTCGTTCAGGATGAGGCAGATGCATTCGAAAGAATTTGATCTATGCGAATGAATAGTTGGAAAAAGAAGGTTATCTTTGCACTCAATTGAAAAAAAGGAATGCGTCAAGACTAAAATG
>ENA-UEQE01002630-UEQE01002630.1-human-gut-metagenome-genome-assembly--contig:-NODE-2630-length-12534-cov-3.819138_pt1 | contig 12534 bp, 1 predicted proteins | sample MGYA00242934_ERZ507935 | MGnify/ENA primary metagenome ERZ507935 (study PRJEB26167, sample SAMN06115423) | human gut metagenome | host: Homo sapiens | place: China:Anhui | collected 2015-03-30 | study... | reverse complement strand
GGCAGCCGGGCCTGAGCGTTTACTACATCCACTCCAAGGATATCCACAAGACCGGCCGCAGCTACTTTGAAGATGCGACCAGCCTCATCCTCGAGCCGGGTGAGAGCCAGACCTACCAGTTCAAGTTCTCTGCTGTCCGCGCGGGCGACAACACCCCGCAGGAAAGCGCCGAGAGCCCGAACAACGCCTCCGACTCCATCGAGCAGCGCGAGACGAACATGCGCTCTATCCTCTATCAGAACGGCCTCATCGACGCCATCGCGGTCCCGGGCTTCCAGACGGCTCTGAATATGGACACGCGCCTCGACCTGCACTATGATGACAGCCTCATCAAGGTCGACTCCGTCGACATCCAGTGTGTGCACGAGAACGATCCGTTCGACGAAGCGCATACGCCGGAGCACCGTTCCGGTATGGTCAACAACAGCCGTACCGGCCGCGGCCTGCATGACGGCAACGAGGGCTATGAGGAATCCGTGAGCTTTGTCGAGACGAAGACCGTCGACGGCGAGCAGCACCACATCTACGACCTGCACTTCGGCTGCATCGGCAACAACAGCGTTCGCGTCGAGTACAAGCTGAAGGTCGGTGACGAATGGGTCAGCAAGTTCACGCAGTTCGAGTTCAATGTTCTGACCGAGCTGGATCAGGCATCCGACACGCATGCCGACTTCATGGTCAATGAGACGCAGGACAAGAACCCTGACAGCGCGACCTACGGCATCTACAGCGACTGGTACTTTGCCAGCGGCAGAGATTCCAACCAGCGCAACCACTGGGGCGATGACTGGAGCCATGACAACATCAACTTCATCGCCATGAAGAACTATCTGAACCCGGATGCCGAGCAGGTCAAGTCCATCGAGACCTACCTGATCGACTTCATGTGGAACACCTACATGAAGAACACCCAGGATAACTTCATCGTTGCGAACTACCTGTCCGCTTCCGGCGCTTACAGCACCTCCAGCGGCCCGTACACCCGTACGTTCTCCGAAGTAATGGAGGCCACCGGCTTCTTCAACATGTACCGCATCGTCAAGGCTTATCCGGACCTCATTGAGTACCGTAAGCCTGCAGCGTGGTATCTGGAGAAGGCATACGGCATCTACTCCAACCGCGTCGGCACCGGCGCCATCGGCTTCTACGGCGAGCAGCAGATCCCCGACATGATCGAGGCGCTCTATGCCGAGGGTATGGACGAGGAGGCCTTTAACCTGCAGGAGCGGTTTGCATGGAACAAGGCGAACAATTGCATCAACGCCACCTATCCGTACGGCTCCGAGTTTGCCTACGACAACACCGGTGAAGAGGGCGCCTTCGCCGCCATCCAGGCCCTGACGAAGTACTGGCCGGACAGCGACGCCGCCAAGAACGCCTACAGTGCCATGAGCATGGCCAACCACAAGACCCGCGCGATGCGCGGCATCCAGCCCACCTGGTACCAGTACGCCGACCCGGTCTTCATCGGCGGCGAGAGCTGGTGGAACTTCCAGTACACCGCCTCCCTTGCAGGCTCCATCATGGACGATTGGATGCGCTACGAGGAGCTCGAGGACGGCGATACCACCGCATGGGCTGCCCGCGTGAACTACGCGGCCAAGATCTCCAACTTCAACGCCATCAACATGGGCCAGATCTCCGACAAGTATGTCGGAAACGTTTCCTGGCGCTACAACATGTATAAGGGCGGCTACGGCGCGATGAACGTCAACGACGGCGGCACCCGCGTCATGAACAACGGCTGGCAGGACTTCTCCGGCGAAAGCGACGAGGGCCTGTACGGCTCCCTGCTGCGCATCAGCGCAGACGTCGTGAACGATCCGATCTTCGGCCTGTATGGCTACGGCGCGAATGTCACTGCCGACGAGACCTCCTACACGGTCGTCCCGACTGACGGTTTCGGCAAGCGCGTCAACATCCTCGACCAGAAGATCTACGTCGAAACGACGCAGGACACCATCACCAGCGCAAAGTTCGCTATGGACGGCAGCTCCATCGAGCTGAACGTCAAGGGCTACACCGCTGCAAGCCATGTTTCCCACATCGCTCTGAGCGGCGCCGGCCTGAAGGACGACTTCTATGCCATCAACGTCAACGGCGAAAAGGTCAGCCAGGTCTATGTAAAGAACAATGAGGCCAACGCAACCATCACCATGCCCGCCGGTGAGACCAATGTCGTGACCATCACGGCCGATCCGAACGGTGAGAATGCCGCTCCGCAGGCCGCCATCAAGGTCTCCAGCGACGATCTGCAGGCCATCGTGACCTACACCCTGACGGCCGTTGCCTCCGACGACGGCTATCCCGGCGACAGCCTGACCTATCTGTGGGCCTTTGAGAGCCTCGCAGGCGAGGGCGCAAGCGCGTTCCTGAGCAGCGACGCCGCTCCGACAACGCAGTTCAACGTCAGCGAGGCAGGCGAGTATGTCATCTCCCTGACCGTCAGCGACGGTGAGAAGTCCACGAAGGTCGAAAAGACTCTCGTTGTCGGCGAAGCGCCCGAGCGTCTGGCCCCGACGATCGATTCCGCGACCGGCACGCCCGTTGTCGGCAATCCGACCGTTGCCGATCTCAAGGCCGAAGCCACGGTCGACCCGCTGTATCAGGGCGTCCCGCGCTTCCACTGGGAGCTGGTCAGTCAGCCCGAGGGCGGCAATGCCATGATCGGCAATCCGAACGAGAAGGAAGCCAAGCTCCGCGTCGACAAGGGCGGCGAGTATGTTGTCCGCCTGACTGTCACCGACGAGGACAAGACCTCCTCCACGGAAGTCACCGTCACCATGACGGATGCTGCCGACGGAATCCAGCGCGTGAAGACCGTCATCACGCAGGTCGGCGTCGCCCCGACGCTGCCGAACGGCGTGGTCGCTGTCCGTGACGACGGCACCTACTCCGGCGGCGCAGTCGATTGGGACGAGATCTCCGAAGACAAGTATGCACAGGCCGGTGAGTTCGAGGCCTACGGCACGCTCCGTACCCAGACGACCCGCGTGGCCGTCAAGGTCATCGTCGTGAAGGGCGACCGCAAGAACGTTGCTCTGTTCGCAACTCCGACCGCCATCATCAACACTCCGTCCGATCTCGGCGGCGTTGCCGGCCTGAACGACGGCTTCGACCCGAGCAGCTCCCGTGATAAGAGCCACGGTGTCTGGCACAACTGGCAGGGCGCGCATGGCGACGCAGCATGGGTCATGTACACCTGGGATGTGCCCGTCACCATCGACGGCGCGGATGCCTACTACTTCACCGACGGCAACTTTGCGCCGAAGGATGCGAAGCTGGAGTATCTGGCAGAGGACGGTCAGTGGCACGAGGTCCCGAACGTCAGCGGCCTTGGTGTTACGCTCAACCAGTACAACACCACGAGCTTTGATCCCATCACCACCACGAAGCTCCGCATGACCATGAACCCGAAGACGCTCGGTATCGGCGTCATCGAGTGGAAGGTCTACGGCTACGGTGAATTCGTCGACCGCTCCGCTCTGAAGAGCGCAATCGCAACTGCGAAGGGCATCAACACGAACCTCTTTGTCGAAGGCAGCAAGTATCTGCTGGATCTGGCCATTGCGAAGGCACAGGCCGTTCTGAGCGATACGGCTGCTACGCAGGAGCAGGTCGATGCCGCAGCGGCGGAGCTGAATGCGGTTATCGCCGGTCTCGAAAGCGCGGACGGCAACCTCGCCTACTCCGCTTCCGTTACCACGAGCTTCTGCTCCAGCTGGGAGTCCGTGTCCGCCGTGAACGACGGCATCGTCCGTTCCAATTCCTATGATCCTTCCAAGCCGCGCTACGGCACCTGGGGCAACACGTCTTCCTATGAGACCGTGACCTACACCTGGGGCAGCGAGGTCATCATCGACTCCACCGATCTCTATCTGTGGTACGACGGCACCGAGGGCGAATACACCAGCGGCGGCATCCTTGTGCCGAAGTCCGTGGAATTCGAGTACCTCGATGCGGAAGGCAACTGGAAGTCCGTTCCCAACGCCGAGGGTCTCGGCCGCGAAATGGACAAGTTCAACAAGACCACGTTTGATCCGGTCACCACCACCGCCCTCCGTGTGAAGCTGAACAAGCAGGCCAACGACTATAACGGCGTCGGCATCATGGAGTGGAAGGTCTATGGTAAGCTGGCGAAGTCCGACGGCATCCCGACTGCGGTGAAGGTCGTCATCGCCCGCATTGATGCCATCGGCGAAGTCACGCTCGACAGCAAGGACGCCATCGAGGCTGCCCGCGCTGCCTATGACAACCTGACGGAAGAGCAGAAGACGCTCGTTACGAATTACGAAACCCTGACCAAGGCCGAGGAGACCTACGCTGCGCTGGCTGACGCCGCCGCTGTGAAGGAAGTCGAGGATCTGATCGACGCGATCGGCGAAGTTGACGAGAACAGCAAGGACGCCATCGAGGCTGCCCGCGCTGCCTATGACGCGCTGCCCACGCGCCTGCAGCCCGAGGTCAGCAACTACGACAAGCTCGTCAAGGCCGAGAAGGATTACACCGATCTGCTGACGGCAGTCGAGGCAGCGCAGAAGGCCGCCGAGGATGCCCGCAAGGCATTCGAGAACGCCAAGGCTGCGCAGGAGAAGGCCGAGGCCGCGAAGGCTGCCGCCGAGGCTGCGCAGAAGGCCGCCGAGGAGGCCGCACAGGCTTCCGGCGAAAACAGCGAGGCTGCCCAGAAGGCACAGGCTGCCGCCGAAGAGGCACAGGCCAAGGCTGAGGCTGCCCAGACTGCTGCCGAAGAAGCACAGGCCGGTGCCGAGGCTGCCCAGAAGGCTGCCGAGGACGCCGCCGCCGCTGCCGCCGCGAACAACGCGCTTGCTGCCGAGGCTGCCGCAAAGGCCGCCGAGGCCATGCTGAAGGCTCAGAAGGCGCAGAAGGCTGCCGAGGATGCCGAGAAGGCTGCCGAGGAAGCCGAGAAGAAGGCCGAAGAGGCCAGGAAGAAGGCTGAGGAGGCCGCCGCCTCCACCGCTGAGGACCGCGAAGCCGCCGAGAAGGCCGCTGAGGAAGCCAAGGCTGCCCAGAAGGCCGCCGAGGATGCCCGCAAGTCCGCCGAGGACGCCAAGTCCGCCGCGGAGCTGGCTATGCAGGCTGCCGAGCAGTCCAACAAGGAAGCCGCCGCATCCGCTGCGCAGGCTGCCGAGTATGCAAAGAAGATGGCTGAGGCCTATGAAGAGATCGTCCGCATCAAGGCCGAGCTCGTCGAGTACCTCGCCAAGGCACAGGCCGAGGCCGAGCGCGCCGAGGCTGAGCGCAAGGCTGCCGAAGAGGCCCAGAGAAAGGCCGAGGAGGCCGCTCTGGCCGCTGCCAAGTATGCCGCCGCTTACGAGCTGGCTCAGCTCCAGCAGAACGGCGAGGGCCTGACCGGCCACGCGAAGGAAGCGTATGACAAGGCTCTTGCCGACGCCGCTGCCGCCATTGAGGCTGCAAAGACGCCCGCTGAGGTCGACGCCGCTCTGGCTGCCGCCCGCGAGGCCCTGAACAACGCCCTCTGCCCGAGCGCAGCGTTCACGGATGTCGAGGAGAACGTCTGGTATCATGACGGCATCGACTTCATGGTGAGAAACGGCTACATGAACGGCGTTGCCGCCGACACGTTCGATGTCGAAGGCAGCCTGACGCGCGCCCAGCTCGTCACGATCCTCTACCGCATCGCCGGTGAGCCCGAGACCAGCGCCGCCATCCCGTTCGCGGATGTCGCCGACGGCCAGTGGTACACAAAGGCCATTGTCTGGGCCGCCGAGAACGGCATCGTCAAGGGCGTGAACGAAACGACGTTCGCCCCGAACGATCCGATCACCCGCGAGCAGATCGCCGTCATCCTCTACCGCTATGCGCACGAGGAGAACACCGAGGACGGCAAGCTCACGAGCTTCCCCGACGCAAAGGACATCTCCGGCTACGCGCTGGAGGCCATGAACTGGGCGGTCGCCAGAGGCCTCATCAACGGCTCCGACGGCAAGCTGCTCCCGCAGGACACCGCGACCCGTGCACAGATCGCCGTGATCCTTGCCCGGTACCTGAACGCCTGATCTTTCCCCCTGCTCCCCATGCGGCCGAAGCCGCATGGGGAGCCCCCCAGCATTTCCCGGCAATTGGACCCAGACAAACAATATGCTCGAAAATCGAACTTGGGAGGAACAATAAACCATGAAGCATGTGAAACAGCTGCTTTCTGCACTGCTTGTGTTGGCTGTTGTACTCTCGCTGCTCCCGGCTGGCGTTCTGAAGGCATCCGCCGCAGAGGCCCCCGCAGCGCTGGACATCGGCTACCCCACATTCAAGAACACAGAGCTTCTCGACGAGGTCTATGACCTGTCGAAGCTCGGTGTGTCCTATTCCGAAAAGGACATCATGATGGCGATCTATAAGCAGGATCTCGCCAATGGCGGCGACTCCTTCTATATGGACCGCATCCTCGCCCGTGAGGGCGTCTGCAGCGGCAACGCCGGTTCGAACGGCAACGCCGACGGCAACACCTTCCTGACCCGCGGCCGCGCGCTGTATATGTACACGAGCAGCCCGTCCGTCATCGGCTTTGGCGGCAACACGGCTTATCATCAGCCGCTTGGCCGGGGCGATCTGGTCCGCGTTCTCTTCTCGAACGCCGACGGCAGGCTGACCACGAAGGAAGACACCAGCAAGCGCGTCAATGCGCCGAGTAACTGGTCTAGCACCTACTCTGTCGGCAGCAACCTGACGCTGGATGTCGTGAAGTTCATCCATCAGGAGAACGTCGCCGTCACGACGATGACGCTGACCAACAAATCCGCAGAGGATCAGGCAATTACGGTGGCAGCGGACTCCATCTTTGCGACGGAGCCCGGCAAGGTCACGGTCAATGGTGCAGAGCAGACAGAGCTGACCGGCACCTGCTCTTCCCCTGCAGGCCTTACTACCATCTATGCCCGCATGACCGGCGACGGTTTCGAGGCCGCTTCGTCCGACGACTATTGCTGGCTGTCCCGCGACGTCACCGTCCCCGCGGGCGGCAGTGTGGAGCTGAAGGTCGTCATCGCCTTTACGACGGAAGAGATCCCGGAGTCCACCGAGCAGTACCTCCGCTTCGCAGGCCTCGGAAACCTTGAGGCTGTCCGTGCGCAGAAGGCGGAATACAACCTCTACTGGGCGGAGAACCTGCCCTACATCGACGTGCCGAAGAAGGCCGTCCAGAAGGCGATCGACTATCGCTGGTGGCTGGAGCGCTTCAATTCGCTCGATGCCAACATCCCCGGCTATGACTATCAGTACCCCGTCACCATCGAGGGCGTCCTCGGCTACAACAACGCCATCATCCTGACGCAGCCGATGCACCTGCAGGATACGAAGTGGCTCCGCTCTCCGTATCTGGCTTACGGCCAGCTGCTGTCCGCGGGCAACTCCTCGCAGAGCAGCGCCTTCCTTGATAACCCCGGCAACCGCAACAACTGGAACAACCACTATGGTCAGTATCTGGCTGAGGCCGGCTATGAGGCGTTCAACGTCATCGGCGGCGGCGCGGAGCTCGCAGAGAACCTCGCGTACTACTTCGGCCACGATGCTACCGGCCAGCTGGAGCACTACGGCAATCACATCGAGGGCCGCGACCTCATCGCTTACCGCAACAACTACATGACCGGCAACGACGCCGATACCATCTCCATGCATGCTCCCGGCACCGGCACCTGGAAGGCACACGGCGAAAACGCCTACGTCTGGGCCGCTGCCGACGCCGCCGCGAAGCTCTATGAGCAGCTGGGCAACACCGAGCAGGCCAAGTATTACCGCGATCTGGCCGACAAGATCAAGGCCGACGTCCTCGAGCTCATGTGGTGCGAGGAGTGCCAGAAGTTCGAGACCTATGCCGTCCGTCCGACCGGCACACAGCATAACGCTAACCAGCCCAACCTCGTCAAGTACACCGAGTCCAACAACTACAACTACTTTGCCGTGGGCCTCGTCCCCGACGATGCCGCTTCCGTCACGAAGTACAAGGAAGCCCTCAAGGCCTTCTCCAACGGCAAGGAGTTCCCGATCTTCCCGTTCTACACCGCCAACCAGGTCCACAACCAGGAGGTCAGCGGTTCGAACAACTTCTCGAACATCAACTTCACCGTGCAGCTCCGTCTGTATGAGTCCGCTCTGCGTACCTATGACAAGGAGCAGACCTATATCACCGACGACATGCTCGCCATGATGGCCGAGTGGATGGCATGGAACGTCTACCCCGATGCAGGCGACATCCGCTATCCGAACAACAACGAGTTCCACAACATCGACGGCAGAACCTATGAGAACTACTATCGTTCCTGGATCTACCACAACATCCTCGGCAACTACACCTACCTCTTCATCGAGGACATGGCCGGTATCCAGCCGCGTTCCGATGAGAAGATCGAGCTGAGCCCGATCGATTTCTCCTATGACCACTTCATGGTCAACAACGTCCGCTATCACGGTCATGACCTGACGGTCGTGTGGGATAAGCCGGACGACGGCAAGACCTGGTACAACGAGTGCCCCGAGGGCTACTCCCTGTACATCGACGGCACGCTGGCCTTCACCCTGAAGGATCTGGCCCATGTCGTCTATGACTCCGCCACGAAGGAAATCTCCTTCCCTGACGGCGCTGTCGAGATCGTCACCAATAACGGCGGCGCTGCCATCCCCACCGCGATGAACACCGCCATCACCGAGGAGAAGGTCCTCAACATGCTGGAGAAGTCCGGCGTGCACGGCATGACGAACCTCGCCGAGGGCGCGGAGGTCACCGCCACCTTCACCCCGGACAAGGCCCGCGCCGCGTCCTGGGCAGAAAAGCACCGTGCTGACGGCAGCGACTCCACCTCCAAGGCAGTCAACGAGACTGTGCCCGATCCGCAGGCTGTTGTGGACGGCACGACCGTCGATATGCCGTTCTGGGGCAACTACGGCAGCGTGAACGAGCGCGACAGCCTGACGCTGAAGCTCTCCTCCAAGCAGACCGTGGACATGGCGACGCTGTACTTCTACAACGACCGCCAGACGAACGGCTACTCCGAGCCCTCCAAGTTCGCAGTCGAGTACTGGGACGGCGAGGCCTGGCAGGCCGTCCGGCAGCAGACCCGTACCCCGTCCGCTCCGCGCGCGAACTACAACGCTGTGTACTTCGCACCGGTCGAGACGGATCAGTTCCGCTTCACCTTCACCAACAAGGACAAGGGCTTCACTGCCGTGACCGAGATCCAGCTCTTCAACGAGGGCGGCGACCGCGATCATCCCGCGCAGAACACGGCTCCGTCCGTCAAGCTCGCGGAAGACACCTCCATGACCGGTAACCTCTATACCACCCTGAAGGCGACCTGCACCGACGACGGCATGCCCTACGACAAGGACATGAGCTACGTCTGGGAGCTTGTCTCCGCTCCGGAGGGCGCCGAGGTTATCCTGAGCAGCGCCAACAAGCCCACCACGACCATCTCCGGCTCCGTGGAAGGCGAGTACACCGTTCGCTTCACCGTCAGTGACGGCGAGCTGAGCGCAACTGCCGAGCTGACCGTCACCCTGAAGAAGGGCGCTGCGGGCGGCCTCGGTGAGGACGTCGCTCCGGACGCCGCTTCCGTCGAAAGTGACTACACCTCGAGCTGGGAGAACCTGAACGGCATCAACAACCCGAGCTTCGAGCCGACCAGCTCCAACGTGGGCGCCGGCAAGGGCTGGGGCAACTGGCCTCAGAGCGACGGCTCCGAGCACTATGTCGGCTATACCTGGGATGAGGCCGTTACCATCGGCGGCGCCGATATCTACTGGTATGACGACGGCGGCGGAACGCAGGTCCCGTCCAAGCTGCGCATGCAGTACCTCGATGCCAGCGGTACCTGGCAGGATGTCAACATCACCACCCCGTTCGAGAGCAGCATTGCAAAGAACAAGTACAACCGCATTGAATTCGACCGCGTTACCACCACCCGCCTGCGCCTGTATGTGACCGTCCGTTCCGGCGCGCAAGCAAACGGCATCTACCGTTTCAAGGTCTATTCCTCCGTTGACGTCGCTTCCCTGAACGAGGTCTTCCTCGCCACGAAGCCCGGCGTCATGCCCACGCTGCCCTCCAACGTCACGGCAGTCACCTCGGACGGCGCGCTCATCAGCGTCCCCGTTACCTGGGAGACCCTGACGGCTGACATGATCGCCACCGACGGCGAGGTCAAGCTCCGCGGCGTGAACAACTCCACCGGCAAGATGACCACCTGCACCATCTATGTCCGCAGCGACATGGACAAGGCCACCATCACGAGCGTCGAGCCCGTTGAGGTCACGACGACGCAGGGCATCGTTCCGACGCTGCCGAAGACCGTGAAGGTCGGCTACAACAACGGCGCGTTCGACAACCAGACCGTCAAGGTCACCTGGCCCGCCATCACGGCTGCCGAGCTGGCCAATGTCGGCGACGTGAACTTCGAGGGCGAGGTCGAAGGCACCGCCACGAAGGCCATGCTGACGATCCACGTGCTCAAGGCCCCGGACGACCCCGCTGTCGTTGCGGTCAAGGAGCTCATCGACGCCATCGGCGAGGTAACGCTCGACAGCGGCGACGCCATCGACGCTGCCCGCACCGCCTATGACAAGCTGCCCGAGGCCAAGAAGGTGCTTGTCGACAACTACGAGAAGCTGACTGCGGCAGAGGAAGCTTACACCGCCCTGGTCGACGCCGCTGCCGCAAAGGCTGTGGACGACCTGATCGATGCCATCGGCGAAGTTACTGCCGACAGCGGCGACGCGATCAAGGCTGCCCGCGCCGCCTATGACGCCCTGACCGACACGCAGAAGGAACTGGTCAAGAACTACGAGAAGCTGCTCGCTGCCGAGGAGCTGTATGAGGAACTGACGGCATCGGCTGCGGCAATCGCCCAGAAGGCCGCTGAGGAAGCCAGGAAGGCACAGGAAGAGGCCGAAGCCGCGCAGAAGGCTGCCGAGGAAGCCGTTGAGGCCGCCAAGGCCGCGCAGGAGGCCGCTGAGGCCGCCGCTGCCAAGGCCGGCGAGAACAACGCCGCTGCCGAGGAAGCCCGCAAGGCTGCTGAAACCGCGCAGGCCGCTGCCGAGGCCGCACAGGCCAAGGCCGAAGAAGCCCAGAAGAAGGCTGAAGAGGCCAAGGCAGGCGCTGACGCTGCCCAGAAGGCTGCCGAGGAGAACAACGCCGCTGCTGCCGCTGAGGCTGCCAAGGCTGTCGCCGAGGCCGTGAAGGCTGCGGAAGAGGCAGGCCGCTCCGCGCAGAGCGCCGCACAGGCTGCTCAGAGCGCTGCGCAGGCTGCCGACAGCATGCTGAAGGCACAGGAAGCCCAGGCTGCCGCCGAGGCTGCGCAGGCTGCTGCCGAAGCCGCCAAGGCAAGAGCCGAAGAGGCTCAGAAGAAGGCCGAGGAGGCCGCTGCTTCCAGCGCCGAGGACAAGGAAGCTGCCGAGCGCGCCAAGGTTGAGGCCGAGGCCGCGAAGAAGGCTGCCGAGGATGCTCAGAAGGCCGCAGAGGAAGCAAAGGCCGCTGCCGAGCTGGCGCTCGAGGCTGCGAAGAAGTCCGAGGTCGAGGCTGCTGCCTCTGCCGCCGAGGCTGCCGAGTATGCCCGCCAGATGGCCGAGACCTATCAGAAGGTCGTTGAGATCAAGGCTGAGCTCATCGATTATCTGGCCGAGGCCCAGGCTGCTGCCGAAAAGGCAGAGGCCGAGCGCAAGGCCGCCGAGGAAGCCCGCAAGGCTGCCGAGGAAGCTGCGCTTGCCGCTTCCAAGTATGCCGCCTCCTTCGAGCTGGCACAGCTCCTGCATGAGAGCGAGACCCTGACCGGCCACGCCCGTGAGGATTATGCCAAGGTCATCGAGGACGCCAAGGCTGCCATCGAAGCCGCCAAGACGCCCGAGGAGGTCGACGAGATCCTTGCGGCCGCACGCGAGGCCCTCAAGACCGCAGGCTGCCCGAGCACGAACTTCACCGACGTGGAGGAGAATGGCTGGTATCACACCGGTGTCGACTTCATGGTGAAGAACGGCTTCATGAACGGCGTCGCGGACGATGCGTTCGACGTCGACGGCAACCTGACCCGCGCCCAGCTCGTGACGATCCTCTATCGCATCGCGGGCGAGCCGGAGAGCACGGCCACGAACCCGTTTGCCGACGTGGCGGACGGTCAGTGGTACACGAACGCTGTCATCTGGGCAGCGGAGAACGGCATCGTCAAGGGCGTGAACACCACGACGTTCGCCCCGAACGACCAGATCACCCGTGAGCAGATCGCGACGATCCTCTTCCGCTATGCCAAGGCGGAGAAGGTCGAGGGCAAGCTCGCCGGCTTCCCGGATGCTGAGAAGGTCTCCGATTACGCCGCCGACGCCATGGCGTGGGCAGTGGAGCAGGGCCTCATCAACGGTATCTCCGAGAGCGACGGCAAGACCTACCTCGCCCCGCAGGAGACCGCGACCCGCGCCCAGATCGCCGTCATTCTGATGCGCTATCTGACTGCGGAGAACTGATCAAAAAAAATCCCTGTCCGCCGATGCGGGCAGGGGAGGAGCCGCCCACCGGGC
>ENA-UEQE01002621-UEQE01002621.1-human-gut-metagenome-genome-assembly--contig:-NODE-2621-length-12587-cov-5.212310_pt1 | contig 12587 bp, 7 predicted proteins | sample MGYA00242934_ERZ507935 | MGnify/ENA primary metagenome ERZ507935 (study PRJEB26167, sample SAMN06115423) | human gut metagenome | host: Homo sapiens | place: China:Anhui | collected 2015-03-30 | study... | reverse complement strand
CATTGTATAATAAAAGTATAACAGCGAATTAAATTTATTGTGAAAATCGCAGTAATCACATTGTCTATCAAACTAAGGCAGGACATTATCAAAGAAAAGAAGAAGGAGGGGTCAGATGATATCCAGATATAGTGTAAAAAAGCCTTTTACTGTACTTGTAGGAGTACTGCTGGTAATAGTACTCGGTGTTGTATCGCTTGGCAGGATGACGACAGATCTGCTGCCGGATATGAGCTTTCAGTATGCACTTATCGTGACAACAGATATGGGAGCAAGTCCACAGGAGGTGGAGAGCGATGTCACCGCGCCGCTTGAAGCGGCTATGGCAACTACGTCCAATATCAAAAACGTAAGCTCAATGTCATATAACAGCTATTCTCTAGTGACATGCGAGTATGAGCAGAATGCCAACATGGATTCTGTAGTGATAGAGATGCAGCAGAAAATAGATCAGGTCAAGGCTGGCTGGAAGGATGGAGTGGGTACTCCGACCATTATGAAGATAAATCCGGACATGCTTCCAATCATGATGACTGCTGTGGATATGGATGGGAAAAGCAAGTCGGAAATCACAGACTTTGTGGAAAACACACTAAAGCCTGCAATTGAGAGTACAGAAGGAGTCGCATCAGTGACTGCAACAGGTGAGCTCACCGAGCAGATACAGGTCACGATGAATCAGGCCAAGATAGATGCGCTCAATGAGAAAATAAATAATGCCGTTTCAAAGAAATTTGACGATGCAAAAAGTCAGATGGATGATGCAAGCGCAAAGATAGAGAGCGGACAAAACGCAATCACATCGGCATCGGATCAGATGAGCGCGGGAGTGGATACGCTAAAGGAGCAAAAGGCAAAGCTTGCAGAGCAGAAGACTCAGCTAGAGAGTACACTTTCAAGCTTAAATGAGCAGAAGAGCCAGCTTGAAACAATTCAGTCAGCTCTTTCAGACTTCATGAATAGTGATACATATACAAAGACAATTCCGTCACTCAAAGAGGGCGCAAATGCACCGGGTGAAGCGGGCACAGCACTCAAAGCGCAACTTGAGCAGGTTAATAAGCAGATTGCAACACAGTTTTCAGGTCTCTCGACGCTTGGAATCAAGGTAAACACAGCAGATGATCTGCCTGCGGCAGCGTCAGCGATAGCACAGACTCTCATTCAGGTGAATACAGGTATAGAGCAGTGCCAAAGCGGGCTTGACCGGATAGCACAAGGAGAGACAGCACTTTTAGATGCCTATGATAATCTAAACAGTCAGGCAGCTATAAGCTCGATAAGCATAGGACAGCAGTCAGCACAGCTTGCAACAGCAGCGGCATCTCTTGACAGCTCAAAGAAGGAGCTTGAAAAGAGTAAGGATGATGCGCTTGACAAGTCAAACTTAAATGCAGTTTTAACAATTGACTCACTCTCGCAGCTGCTCGTCGCTCAGAATTTTGATATGCCTGCAGGCTATGTAAATGATTCAAATGGCACGCAGTACATAGTACAGGTGGGGGATGAGATAAAATCAATTGATGATTTAACAAATCTTGTGCTCATGGATATGAAGCTTGATGGAATAGCTCCTATTCATGTCGGTGATGTGGCAGATGTTGAGATGACTGACAACTCGGATGAGACATATGCGATAGTCAACGGTAATCCCGGAATAATGCTCTCCATGGAGAAGCAGACCGGCTACTCTACAGGAGACGTCACAGACCGTCTTTTGGACAAGCTTGATTCGCTGCAAAAGGAAAATGACGGATTACACGCCACAGTGCTTATGAACCAGGGCGTATACATTGACATGGTAGTAAAGAGTGTTATGGAAAATATGATAGTGGGAGCAATACTTGCTATTTTCGTATTGCTCTTGTTCTTAAAGGATATAAAGCCAACGCTTGTTATCGCAGCATCTATACCGCTATCGGTTATTGTGGCTGTGGTGCTTATGTATTTTACGGATATCACCTTAAATATCATTTCAATGTCGGGACTTGTGCTTGGAATAGGAATGCTGGTGGATAATTCAATCGTAGTAATCGAGAATATCTACAGATTAAGGGGAGAGGGATATTCGGTAAAGAAGGCGGCTGTTGAGGGTGCAAATCAGGTGGCAGGAGCCATTTTTGCCTCTACACTTACCACGGTAAGTGTGTACGCGCCAATCATTTTTACTGATGGAATCACGAGACAGCTCTTTGTAGATTTGGCTCTTACTGTGGCATTTACACTTATGGCATCTCTTGTAGTGGCACTCACATTTGTACCGGCAATTGCTTCAGGCATGCTCAAAAAGACGAAGGATATAAAGCATCCATGGTTTGACCGTTTTAAGGATTGGTATGGAAATGTGCTCGGCACATGTCTTAGATTTAAGCCGGTGGTATTTATTGCGGCAGTAGTGCTTTTAGTCGGCAGTGGCGCACTTTGCATGTCAAGGGGAATGACATTTATGGATATGGACATGGAGTCAAATCAGATTTCACTTACCATAGAGGCAAAGGATGACGAAAAGCTCGATTTCAAGCAGCTTACAGAGCTGTCTGATAAGGTCATGGACAAAATATCTGATATAAAGGGCATAGACACAATAGGAGCTACAGCAGGCGGCAGCTCGACCATGAACCTGATGAGCTCAGGAAGCGACAGTGTGAGCATGTATATATTGCTTGATGAGAAGTCGGATATTTCATCGGATAAGGTAATAGATGAAATTGAAAAATGCACAAAGAATCTGGACTGCAAGGTAACAGCATCTTCACAGGCTATGGACTCATCAGAGTTTTTCGGAAGTGGTCTCTCTGTCAGGATTAAGGGTAATGATATAGACAAGCTGCAGAAGCTTGCAGGTGATGTGGCAGATATCCTTAAGGACACAAATGGAGTGACAGATATAGATGACGGTCTTGGAGATACAATCAATGAGCTTAAGATAACTGTGGATAAGGAAAAAGCAGCAAAGTATGGCTATACAGTGGCTCAGGTATACCAGCTCGTATCCGGTGAGATATCATCTCAAAAGAGCGCAACAACCATTACGACCGACATAAAGGACTATGAGGTATACTTACAATCCGCAGAGCAGTCTGATGTGACTGTGGACGACATCAAAAACCTTACATTTACCTATAAGGATAATGATGGCAGTGAAAAGGAGATTCCGCTCAGTGATATCTGCACTATTTCGCAGGAACAGACATTAAGTACCATTCATCGAGATGCTCAGACAAGATATATTACAGTATCAGGTGCGGTTGATGAAAACCATAATGTAACATTACTAAGCCATAAAATTAAATCGAAAATTGATAAACTTAGCATTCCTGATGGCTATTCAATAGACATGGAGGGCGAGGATGAGACAATAAATGAGTCAATGAGTCAGCTTGGACTTATGCTTGTGCTTGCAGTGATATTTATCTATCTTATCATGGTGGCGCAGTTCCAGTCGTTGCTTTCACCGTTTATTATCATGTTCTGTATACCTCTTGCGTTTACAGGAGGCTTTATAGCTCTTTTCATCACGGGAAATGAGCTCGGAATCATATCAATGCTTGGCTTTATCATGCTGGCAGGTCTCATTGTAAATAATGGAATCGTGCTCATTGATTACATCAATCAGGCTAGGAGAGAGGGCATGAGCAAGCATGAGGCAATCATAGACGCAGGCCGTACAAGGCTTCGTCCAATACTGATGACAGCGATGACCACCATACTCGCAATGTTTACATCGGCGATAGGTATCGGAGATGGCTCAGATATGATAAGGCCGATGGCAATCGCAATAATAGGAGGGCTCGTATACGGAACCATCCTTACGCTTATAGTAATTCCATGTATCTATGATGCGTTCAACAGAGAGAAGAGCATGGTAGAGGAAGAGCTGTAGCAGGATAGAAGGAAAAAAGCTGGAAATATAGAGAGTTGGAGGATTTTTACATGGCAAAGTATATTATGGCATTAGATGCGGGCACGACAAGCAACAGATGTATACTTTTCAATGAGAAGGGCGAGATGTGCAGTGTGGCACAGAAGGAATTTACGCAGTTTTTTCCAAAGCCGGGCTGGGTGGAGCATGATGCAGAGGAAATCTGGGCCACACAGCTTGAGGTGGCAAAGGAGGCTATGGCCAATATTCAGGCTACGGCAGCCGACATATGTGCGATAGGCATTACTAACCAGAGAGAGACCACAATTGTATGGGACAAAAATACGGGAGAGCCGGTTTATCACGCGATAGTATGGCAGTGCAGACGCACGGCAGAGTATGCGGATTCACTGAAGGAAAAGGGGCTTACCGAGACATTCAGAGAAAAGACAGGGCTTGTGATAGATGCTTATTTTTCGGCAACTAAGCTCAAGTGGCTTCTTGACAATGTGCCGGGAGCGAGGGAGAGAGCCGAAAGAGGCGAGCTTTTGTTTGGAACAGTCGAGACATGGCTTATATGGAAGCTCACTCAGGGGCAGGTGCATGTTACGGATTATTCCAATGCATCAAGAACCATGATGTTTAATATCAATACCTTAAAGTGGGATGATGAGATACTTAAGGAGCTTGACATACCAAAGAGCATGCTTCCAAAGCCTATGCCGTCAAGCTGTGTGTATGGTGAGGTGAATCCGGTGTACTTCGGGGGACCGATTCCTATCGCGGGAGCGGCAGGAGACCAGCAGGCAGCGCTTTTTGGTCAGACCTGCTTTAGGGCAGGAGAAGCCAAAAATACATACGGTACAGGTTGTTTTCTGCTGATGAATACAGGTGAGATGCCTGTTTCATCAAAGAACGGACTTGTTACCACAATAGCCTGGGGCATAGACGGCAAGGTGGTATATGCGCTGGAGGGCTCAATATTTGTGGCAGGAGCCTCAATACAGTGGCTCCGCGATGAGATGAAATTTATCGATTCCTCAACTGATTCAGAGTACATGGCGAGAAAGGTAAAGGATACAAACGGCTGTTATGTGGTGCCGGCATTTACAGGGCTTGGGGCACCGTACTGGGATCAGTATGCGAGAGGAACTATTGTGGGTCTTACGAGAGGTGTAAACAAGTACCATGTCATAAGGGCCACTCTGGAATCAATGGCATTTCAGGTAAATGATGTGCTTGAGGCAATGAAGGCTGATTCGGGCATCAATCTCACATCGCTTAAGGTGGACGGCGGCGCCAGTGCCAACAATCTGCTCATGCAGATGCAGGCTGATATCAGCAATGCACCGGTCAATAGGCCTGTGTGTGTGGAGACAACAGCCATGGGCGCAGCGTACCTCGCAGGGCTTGCAGTGGGCTATTGGGACAGCATGGATGATATAAAGAGAAACTGGGCTATTGACCGTGTGTTTGAGCCGGAGATAGCGGATGATATGAGAGAAAAGAAGCGTAAAATGTGGAAAAAGGCTGTCGCCTGCGCATTTAACTGGGCGAAGGATGAATAATAGCTTATGCTTGCATTGTTTTAAATGAGCTTAGTGATACGGCAATTAAACAATGCATGGAAATTGGTAGGAGAAAATAACATGTATGATGTAGTAATTATAGGAGCGGGAGTATCGGGAAGCGCCTGTGCCAGAGAGCTTTCGAAATATAACCTGTCCATCTGTGTGGTGGAAAAGGAGGAGGACGTGTGCTGTGGCACCTCAAAGGCAAACAGTGCTATTGTCCATTCCGGAATTGATTGTAAGACCGGTACACTTATGGCACAGATGAATATCCGTGGAAATGAGATGATGGACGAGCTTTCGAAGCAGCTTGATTTTGAGTTTAGAAGAAACGGCTCACTGATAGTGTGCTTTAGCGATGACGATATGCCAAGGCTTAAGGAGCTTTACAATCAGGGAATCGCAAATGGCGTGCCGGGACTTGAAATTCTTGATTCAAAGAAAGCACATGAGATGGAGCAGAATCTGTCTGATGAGGTGGTGGCAGCTATTTACTGCCCGACAGGAGGCATTGTATGTCCGTTTGGCATGAATATCGCATTTGCTGAGAATGCGGCAGCAAACGGTGTGGAGTTCTTATTTAATACAGAGGTGAAGGCAATACAAAAGGAGCAGACAGGCTATATTCTCATCACTCAAAATGGCGAAATTCATGCACGCTGCATTGTAAATGCAGCAGGTGTGTATGCTGATGTGTTTCACAACATGGTGAGTGAAAACAAAATCCATATCACACCAAGGCGCGGAGAGTACGAGCTATTAGACAGGGCAGCTGGTGGTATCGTTGACAAGACAATCTTCCAGCTTCCGGGAAAATACGGCAAGGGCGTGCTTGTAACCCCGACAGTACACGGAAATATCCTAATCGGACCTACAGCAGATGATCATGATGACAAGGATGGTACAAATACAACAAGAGCGGGCTTAGCGCATGTTACGACATCCGGCACACGTTCGGTGCCGTCACTTCCTATGCGTCAGGTCATCACATCGTTTGCAGGAAACCGTGCACATGAGGACGGACATGAGTTTATCATCGAGGAGCTTAAAGATGCACCATTTTTTGTGGACTGTGCAGGTATAGAGTCACCGGGCTTATCAAGTGCACCGGCTATCGGTGAGAGAGTGGCAGCAATAGTTGAGAGGCTTTTTAAGCCTTCTAAAAATGCGGACTTTATCGAGACAAGAAAAGGTATTTTAAATCCAAAGAAGCTTTCAGAGGATGAGTATAAAGAGCTGATAAAAGAAAAGCCTGAGTATGGTAACATAATCTGCCGCTGTGAGATGATTACGGAGGGCGAGATAATGGATGCGGTAAACAGACCGTTAGGCGCAAAGTCGCTTGATGGTGTGAAGAGACGCACCAGAGCCGGAATGGGCAGGTGCCAGGCAGGCTTCTGTTCTCCGAGAACTATGGAGATTATCGCCAGGGAGAGAGGCATTTCGCAACTTGACATCACTAAAAGCGGTGGAAAATCAAAGATAGTTGTTGGAATGAGCAAGAATCGCGGATAGTCTGTCTTACTTCAAAGAGACAGGTAACGAAAGATTGATATTGGGTTAATATCAGATTAACATAGGGGGACAATATGGAATTTTACGATATTGTGATAGTAGGAGGCGGCCCGGCAGGTCTTGCGGCAGCAGCTTCCGCTAAGAAAAATAAAATAGATAAAATACTTATACTGGAAAGAGACTGCGAGCTTGGCGGCATATTAAACCAGTGTATACACAATGGCTTTGGCCTGCACACCTTTAAGGAGGAACTCACAGGCCCTGAATATGCCGGCAGATTTATCAAAGAGGTCAAAGAGCTTGGCATAGAGTACAGACTGAATACGATGGTCATGGATATCTCAACCGGTGACGAGTCCGAAAATGGGTCAAACGATAAAATAGTCACGGCTATGAACCGTACAGACGGACTTTTCCATATCGCTGCAAAGACAGTAATACTTGCGATGGGCTGCAGAGAGAGAGCAAGAGGTGCCCTAAACATACCAGGCTACAGACCGGCAGGAATTTTCTCGGCGGGTACAGCTCAGAGACTGGTGAATATAGAGGGATACATGCCGGGACGAAAGGTAGTAATACTTGGCTCAGGAGATATCGGTCTTATCATGGCAAGAAGAATGACCTTGGAGGGTGCCAAGGTGCAGGTGGTTGCAGAACTCATGCCGTATTCAGGAGGCTTGAAGCGTAATATTGTGCAGTGCCTTGATGATTTTAATATCCCGCTTAAGCTTAGCCACACAGTGGTTGATATAAAGGGCAGGGAGCGTGTGGAGGGCATCACTCTCGCTCAGGTTGACGAGCATAACAAGCCTATTGAGGGAACAGAGGAGTTTTACGAGTGCGATACACTTTTACTTTCATGCGGACTCATTCCGGAAAATGAGATTTCAAAAACAGCAGGTGTAGAGCTCAATCCTGTAACAAGCGGACCTGTTGTAAACGAAAGCCTTGAGACCAATGTGCCGGGTGTATTTGCCTGTGGAAATGTGCTTCATGTGCACGACCTCGTGGATTATGTGTCAGAGGAAGCAACAGCAGCAGGCCGCCATGCCGCAGAGTATGTGAAAAACGGCGGTGATAAGAGTGATGATGGCAAAGAAATATCGATAACTGCTACAGGCGGAGTCAGATATACTGTCCCAAGCACTATAAATACTGCACAGATGGATGATACTGCAACGGTTAGATTTCGAGTTGGAGCTGTGTATAAGAATTGTTATATTGCGGTATATCTGGATGATAAACAATTACAGCACCGCAAGCACCCTGTAATGGCACCGGGTGAGATGGAGCAGGTGGTGCTGCAGAAGAAGCAGCTCATCGAAACGGAAAATCCCCGCACAATTACGATAAAGATTGAGGAGGCATAGTATCATGGAAGAAAGAAATTTGACATGTATAGGCTGCCCTCTGGGCTGTGCCCTTAAGGTGACAATAGATGGAGATAATGTCACAGTAACCGGAAATACCTGTAAGCGCGGAGCAGACTACGGAGCAAATGAAGTGACACATCCGACGCGAATCGTGACAAGCACAGTCTGTGTGAAAAACGGCACAATACCTATGGTATCCGTAAAGACGGCACAGGATATTCCAAAGGAAAAGATAATGGATGTGATGGACTGTATCAACCGGATCACGGTAGAGGCACCGGTGCATATAGGTGATGTACTGCTAAGCGATGTTGCAGCAACCGGTGTGGATATAGTCGCAACTAAGAATGTTGAATATAAGTAAAGAAAAAATAAAGAAATCTTATTGATATTTTCTTTGCTGTTGCATATACTATAAGCAAGAAAGGAGTGTTGTATATGTCACAGTCAGTTAATGTTAATTTTAAATTGGATGCAGATGTAAAAAAAAGCATGGAACAGGTGTGTTCGGAATTAGGTCTTTCTATGAGTGCAGCGTTCACCGTTTTTGCAAAAAAAGTAGGCAGAGAAAAGCGTATTCCTTTTGAGGTATCGGTAGATCCGTTTTATTCTGATAGCAATATCCGTTATTTGGAAAATATCGTGCGCGATATTAAGGATGGCAAAGCTCACTTCGCAGAGCATGATTTGATAGAGGAGGACTAATGAGGTTACTATGGGAAGATAGGGCATGGAGCGATTATTTATACTGGCAGACGCAGGATAAGAAAACACTGAAAAGAATTAATGGACTTATCAAGGGTATTCAGCGAAGTACGTTTGAGGGTATAGGTAAACCGGAACCATTAAAGGAAAATCTTAGTGGTATGTGGAGCAGACGCATTGATGACACTAATCGAATTGTTTATTATGAAAAAGATGAGATAATTTATATTGTTTCATGTAAAGGTCATTATGATGATTGAAAAATCATATTGACAAATCACCCAATGCACTTTAATATTGTAGAAAGAAACAGGCAAATATTTAAAGGCATAAGAAAGAGGAGTACATGACGAAAGCTTTCAGAGAGAGCATCCGGTCCGTAAGATGGTGATACATTTTGGGCAGGCTGAAAGGTGCTTAAGACAGAAATCATGGAAGGTAGCTTTTGAGCTGAAGAACCCAGAAAGCCGCAAGCGGCATAAGTTCTTCCGATTCGTCCACGTTACAGGACAAGAGGCATTCGAGTTTATATGCATATATATGCTCCGATGTAAACGAAGGTGGTACAGCGCTAATTCGCCCTTCCGGTCAATGATCGGGAGGGTCTTTTTATGTACCCAGACCGGAAGATTGCGCATGCAATCCAATCGGTCGCCCATAGCTAAATGAAAAGAAAAACAGCAAAAGCTCACAGCCTGAATTATCAGGCCGCGCATTATGTATGGAATTATGTGATTTATGGAGCTGCCTAGAGACTGTTAAAATTATGTACACAGCCCAGCAACGCACGCACATGGACGTGCGGGCGAGGCGTTAGCGCCATGGACGGCGCTAAAAGCCGGTTGCGTCATGGTCTAAGCAATCCCTAATCATAATTTTTACAGTGTCTTGGCAGCGTAATCATGAACATAATTCCATACATAATGCGCGACCTGACACAACAAAGCCCCCAAAGCTTTTGCGTCATTCATATAAAAGGAGGAAAACATGAGCAAAGAACTAAACAAAACCTACGATCCAAAGGACATCGAGGACCGTCTTTACAAAAAGTGGGAAGACAATGGCTACTTCCATGCTGAGGTAGACCGCAGCAAAAAACCATTCACAATCGTGATGCCACCACCAAACATCACAGGACAGCTGCACATGGGACATGCCCTTGACAACACCATGCAGGATATCCTTATCAGATACAGGAGAATGCAGGGCTACAATGCACTCTGGCAGCCGGGAACAGACCACGCATCCATCGCAACAGAGGTAAAGGTCATCCAGGCACTTAAAGAGCAGGGAATCAACAAGGCAGACCTTACAAGAGAAGAGTTCCTGGAAAAATGCTGGGACTGGAGAAAAGAGTACGGCGGACGTATCGTAAAGCAGCTTCGTAAGCTCGGATCATCAGCAGACTGGCAGCGTGAGAGATTTACCATGGATGAGGGATGCTCACACGCAGTACAGGAGGTATTTACAAAGCTTTATAAGAAGGGCTGGATTTATAAGGGCTCAAGAATCGTAAACTGGTGTCCGGTATGTAAGACATCTATTTCAGATGCAGAGGTAGAGCATGAGGAGCAGGACGGCTTCTTCTGGCACATCAACTATCCTGTAGTTGGCGAGGAAGGCAGATTCGTAGAGATAGCAACAACACGTCCTGAGACACTTTTCGGAGATACAGCCGTAGCTGTAAACCCTGATGATGAGCGTTATCAGGATATCATCGGAAAGACCTTAAAGCTTCCATGCACAGACAGAGAGATTCCTGTAATCGCAGATTCATACGTAGATAAAGAGTTTGGAACAGGCTGTGTAAAGATTACACCTGCACACGACCCTAATGATTTTGAGGTAGGAAAACGCCACAGCTTAGAGGAAATCGTTGTAATCAATGATGATGCCACAATGAATGAAAAGGCCGGTAAATATGCCGGAATGGACAGATACGAGTGCAGAAAGGCACTGGTTGAGGACCTTAAGGAGCAGGGCCTTTTAGTAAAGGTTGTACCACACTCACACAATGTAGGTGTGCATGACCGCTGTCACACAACAGTTGAGCCAATGATCAAGCAGCAGTGGTTCGTCAAGATGGACGAGATGATCAAGCCTGCAGTTGAGGGAGTAAAGAACGGAGAAATCAAGCTCCTTCCTTCAAGAATGGACAAGACATACTTCAACTGGACAGACAATATCCGCGACTGGTGCATCAGCCGTCAGCTCTGGTGGGGACACAGAATACCTGCATGGTACTGTGATGACTGTGGAGAGATGGTAGTTTCAATAGAAAAGCCTGGCAAATGCCCTAAGTGTGGCAAGGAGCACTGGACACAGGATCCTGATACACTTGATACATGGTTCTCATCAGCGCTCTGGCCATTCTCAACACTCGGATGGCCTGAAAAGACAGAGGATCTGGACTATTTCTATCCAAACGATGTGCTCGTAACAGGCTACGATATCATTTTCTTCTGGGTAATCAGAATGATTTTCTCAGGCTATGAGCAGATGGGCAAGGCACCATTCCACACAGTGCTTTTTCATGGACTCGTAAGAGATTCTCAGGGCCGCAAGATGAGTAAATCACTCGGAAACGGAATTGATCCGCTTGAGGTTATCGACAAGTATGGTGCAGATGCACTTCGTCTGACACTTATCACAGGAAATGCACCGGGAAATGACATGCGTTTCTACTGGGAGAGAGTTGAGGCTTCAAGAAACTTCGCCAACAAGGTATGGAATGCATCAAGATTTATCATGATGAACCTTGAAGGTGTAGAGCTTAGAGAGCCAAAGCTTGATGAACTTCATGCAGCAGACAAGTGGATTCTTTCAAGGGTAAATACACTTGCAAAGGATGCAACAGAAAACATGGACAAGTTCGAGCTTGGAATTGCAGTACAAAAGGTATACGACTTCATCTGGGACGAGTTCTGTGACTGGTATATCGAGATTGCAAAGGTTCGTACCTACAAGAAGGATGAAAACCCAGAGTCAGCAAATGCAGCACTTTGGACGCTTAAGACAGTACTTGTAAATGCACTGAAGCTCCTTCATCCATATATGCCGTTTATCACAGAGGAAATCTTCTGCACACTTCAGTCAGACGAGGAGACTATCATGCTCTCTAAATGGCCTGAGTACAAGGAAGAGTGGAATTTCCCGGCTGAGGAAGCAGCAATCGAGCACTGCAAGGACCTCGTAAAGGGTATCAGAAATGTCCGTACACAGATGGATGTTCCACCTTCAAGAAAGGCAAAGCTTTTCATCACAAGTGATGATGAGGCAGTTAGAAAGGTATTCGAGGACAACAAGGAGGTATATGTAAATCTTGCATTTACCAGCGAGATTACAGTACAGCAGGGCAAGACCGGTATTGGAGATGACGCTGTATCAGTAGTGATACCTGATGCGGTTGCATACCTGCCGCTTGAGGACCTTGTTGATTTCGAGAAGGAAAAGGAAAGACTCAATAAAGAAAAGGATAAGCTCACAAAGGAGCTTGCGCGCTCAAGGGGCATGCTCTCAAATGAGAAATTCTTAAACAATGCAAAGCCTGAAAAGGGTCAG
>ENA-UEQE01002614-UEQE01002614.1-human-gut-metagenome-genome-assembly--contig:-NODE-2614-length-12620-cov-3.201467_pt1 | contig 12620 bp, 10 predicted proteins | sample MGYA00242934_ERZ507935 | MGnify/ENA primary metagenome ERZ507935 (study PRJEB26167, sample SAMN06115423) | human gut metagenome | host: Homo sapiens | place: China:Anhui | collected 2015-03-30... | reverse complement strand
GACATGCAAAGAAGCGCCCGGAGTGCTAAATTGTTTTCATTATATTTTACTATAGGAGGGCAAGAACTATGAAGATCATTCCTCTTGCAGACCGCGTTGTTATCAAGACTGTTGAGGCCGAGGAGACCACCAAGAGCGGCATCATCCTGACCGGTAGTGCCAAAGAGAAGCCCCAGGTGGCTGAGGTCGTTGCGGTTGGCCCCGGCGGCGTCGTGGATGGCAAGGAAGTCAAGATGACTGTCAAGGTGGGCGATAAGGTGCTCACCAGCAAGTACTCCGGTACTGAGGTCAAGGTGGACGGCGAGGAGTGCACCATCGTGCGCCAGGGCGATATCCTGGCCGTGGTGGAAGACTGAGCAGTTTCCCCTCATCAATAAAAGAAATTCGAGCTTTATAAAAGGAGCGATTTGATTATGGCTAAGCAGATTAAGCAGGGCGAGGATGCCCGCAAGGCACTGTGCGCTGGCATTGATACGCTGGCAAACACCGTGAAGATCACCCTGGGCCCCAAGGGCCGCAACGTGGTGCTGAGCAAGAAGTTTGGCGCCCCGGTCATCACCAATGATGGCGTGACCATTGCAAAAGAGATCGAGCTGAAAGACGAGTTCGAGAACATGGGTGCACAGCTGGTGCGTGAGGTCGCTACCAAGACCAACGACGCGGCAGGCGACGGTACCACTACTGCAACCGTTCTGGCACAGGCGATGGTCACCGAGGGCATGAAGAATGTCACCGCCGGTGCAAACCCGATGGACATCCGCCGCGGCATGAGCAAGGCTGTTGCCAAGGCTGTTGAGACCATCAAGGCACACAGCCAGAAAGTCAAGGATGCCAACGACATCGCTCGTGTCGGCACCATTTCTGCTGGCGACCCTGAGATCGGCCGCCTGATCGCTGAGGCAATGGAGAAAGTTACCTCCGATGGCGTTATCACCATTGAGGAGAACAAGACCACCGCTGAGACCTACAACGAGATCGTCGAGGGTATGCAGTTTGACCGCGGCTACCTGACCCCGTATATGGTTACCGATACCGAGAAGATGGAGGCTGTCCTGGATGACGCCGCTGTCCTCATCACCGATAAAAAGATCAGCGTCATTCAGGATCTGCTGCCCCTGCTGGAGCAGGTGGTTCAGAACGGCATGAAGCTGCTCATCATTGCAGAGGACATCGAGGGCGAGGCCCTGTCCACCCTGATCGTCAACCGTCTGCGTGGCACCTTTACCGTGGTTGCTGTCAAGGCTCCCGGCTTCGGTGACCGCCGCAAGGAGATGCTGCAGGATATCGCAACCCTGACCGGCGGCACCGTCATCTCCTCTGATTTGGGCTATGAGCTGAAAGATGCAACCCTGCAGATGCTGGGCCATGCACGTCAGGTCAAGGTCACCAAGGAGAACACCACCATTGTCGGCGGTGCAGGCGACAAAGAAGCCATCCACAACCGTGTGGCTCAGATCCGCAACCAGATCGAGGCTGCTACCAGCGATTTCGACCGCGAGAAGCTGCAGGAGCGTCTGGCAAAGCTGGCCGGCGGTGTGGCTGTCATCAAGGTCGGTGCTGCTACCGAAGTCGAGATGAAAGATAAGAAGCTCCGCATTGAGGACGCTCTGAACGCAACCAAGGCTGCTGTTCAGGAAGGCGTTGTGGCCGGCGGCGGTACCGCTCCCATCAACGCCATCCCCGCTGTCCGTGAGCTGTGTGATACCCTGGAGGGTGACGAGCGCACCGGTGCCCGCATCGTCCTCAAGGCTCTGGAAGCTCCTCTGCGCCAGATCGCCAAGAACGCCGGCCTCGAGGGCAGCGTCATCATCGACAAGATCATCTCTGCCAACAAGCCCAACTACGGCTTCGACGCTCAGAACGAGGTCTTCGTGGACGATATGATCGCCGCTGGCATTGTGGACCCGACCAAGGTCACCCGTTCCGCTCTGGAGAACGCAGCATCCGTCGCTGAGATGGTGCTGACCACCGAGAGCCTGGTCGCTGACCTGCCGGAACCCCCGGCACCCGCAGCACCTGCTGGTGATATGGGCGGCATGGGCGGCATGTACTAAGTCGCAGTCGCTCCCTAAAACTGCAAATACTGTTAAGTGCACTTTTGAGGCGGAGTCTCTTCGGAGGCTCCGCCTCTTTTGCGTCTTTCTTTAAGAGCTTGACGAATGCACCCTTTCTTTTTCGTCCATACTGTAACCGGATATGGAACGGGAGAGGGGGCTTTTGATGTCGGGCCGTCGGGTGCTGGTGCTATATGGCTCACTGCTGCTTGGCTTTGCAGTGGTGCTGTGCAGGCTGTTCTGGCTTTGCTCCAACACGGCCTATGCAGCCCGGGCAGAAGCGCAGAGCACAGCCACACTAACGTTCCCGGCCCGGCGGGGCAATTTTTACGATTGCAATGGCCACCTGCTCACCGGGCTTGGGGAGCAGTGGCTGGCGCTTAGTCTGCCCGGGGAGGGAAGCTACACAAAACTTTACCCGTATGCCAGCAAGGCCGGTCAGGCAATGCTCTACCGGAAACGGAACGCCTCCCGGCCGTTTCTGGTGGAGGTGACGCGGGATGTCTCTGCAATGGGCGCGTGGTGCTATGCCGTCCCGCGCCGCTATGGGGATGCACCTTTGGCGTCGGCCCTGCTGGGCTATCTCGATGGCGAGGGGCACGGCGTCGCAGGGCTGGAGGCAGCGCTGGAGGATCTGCTCTCCGGCACCGGGGCACAGGACAAGTTGGTCTGTGCGGTCAACGCACAGGGAAAGCTCCGGAGCGGGACAGAGCCGGAGCTCGTAAAATCGGACAGCGGCGCAGTGGGGGTTCAACTGACTCTCTCCCGGTCCATCCAGCGCGCGGCAGAAGCCGTGGCGGTCCAGACGATGCAGAGCGGCTGCATTCTGGTACTGGATGCGGCCAGTGCAAAAGTGCGGGCCTGTGCCAGTACACCGGGCTTTGACCCGGAAAATGTCTCCGCCAGCCTGAATGCTCCGGACAGCCCGCTTGTGAACCGGGCATTTCAGGCCTATGCGGTGGGTTCTGTTTTCAAGCCGGTGTTGGCTGCCGCGGCGCTGGAAGCGGGGAAGACGGGCCTTGTGTGGGATTGCCCGGGCTATTGCGTTGTGGATGGGCAGGTGTTCCGCTGTGCCGGAGGTGTCCCTCACGGAGAAGTGGATCTGGCAGCCGCCCTGCAGAAAAGCTGCAACGGATATTTTATCCGGCTGGGGCAGGAGCTTGGCCCGGAGCGGGTGCGGGAAATGGCTGTCCGCCTCGGCTTTGGCCGGGCACTGAATTTGGCAGACACCCTGAGCACGGCTGCCGGTCAACTGCCGGAGGCGGAAACACTCACATCCAGCGGGGCTTTTGCCAATTTCTGCTTTGGGCAGGGGGAGCTGTTGGCTACACCGATCCAAATTGCCGCCATGATGAACATCATTGCGGCGGGCGGTATCTGGCGGGAGCCACTCTTTCTGGAATGCACTTTGGATGAAATGACCGGTGAACCGCTGACCGCGCTGGCCCACCGCGGTGCCCGGCGGGTGTTCTCTGCACAGACTGCACGGGCATTGCGGGAGCTGCTGGCAAGTGTTGTCACGGAGGGCACGGGCCATGAGGCGGCCCCCACAGAGGGCACCGCCGCCGGGAAGACGGGCACCGCCCAGACCGGCCAGTTTGCGGCGGGAAAAGAGCTGAAAAATTACTGGTTTGCAGGCTTCTATCCGGCCCGGAACCCACGCTATACCATTGTGGTGCTGCAGGACGGCCAGACAGGCCCGTCGCGGACCAGTGCGGCCATCTTCGCTCAGGTGTGTGACGCTTTGGACGCTGCAGGGGAGTAAAATTCAATTTTGCTTGCAATTTCACACGGAGTATGATACTATATACTTGTATTTGTATGGTTGATCTTAAATTTTTGATAAATCAAAGGAGCGTTTCATCCATGTCTGTCATTGAAATCGTCGGCGGCGTCATCCTGCTCATCGTTTCTGCCGCTATCGTGTTCCTCACTCTGATGCAGCACACCCATGGTCAGGGGCTGTCCGGCGCCATCAACGGGAGTGCCTACGGCGCGAACAATGCTCGCCTGACCCCGGCCGACCAGATGCTGGCAAAGGTGACCCGCATTGCAGGCATCGTCTTCTTTGTGGTGGCGATCCTGGCCTGTGTGTTTGCAAGCCGTCTGGCCTGAGCACGCGTATGCAGCCCCGTGTAGGACGGGGCTGTTTTTCTGCCCGGCAATACCCAAAATCATTTGATAACTCGTTAGGAGAAGCTGCTGCCTCGGGAATGTGCCGCAGGCGGCAGGAGGGAAGTGCGGGAGTGTGCCCGCTGTGTGAAAAGGCTCGCAGCCCGGTGGAGGCAGAGCCGTTGGAAGTAAGGAGAAAATTATGCCGTTACGCGATAAAATTGAACATGCGATCCAAAACCAGCCCTGCACCGTCAAGGATCTGAAAGCGAAGTTTGGCGGAGACCGCGGTGCGGACCGCAAGGTGATGGAAGCACTGGACCAGCTGGTGCATGAGGCGGTCATCTGCCAGAAGCAGGGCGTGTTCTTCACCGTCCGCTCGGGCCGTGCGGAGAAAGCCCTGCTGTGCAAGGTGGTCAAGCTGGGGAAGAACTTTGCCTTTGTTATGCTGGACGATGGCACCAGTGATATCTTTATTCCGGGCCGCTTTACCCGCGGTGCCATGCCGGGCGATGAGGTGCTGGTGGAGAAGTTTGCCCACCCCCGTGTGGAGGGCAGTGATGAGGGCGAGATCCTTGCCATCCTCACCGAGAAAAATGACCTGGTGGGCACGGCCCGCCGGGTGGATGGCCGTTTGAAATTCGTCCCGGACGACTGCCCGGCCATTTCCATGCAGCTCATGCGGGATTGCGAGGGCGGTGCCAAGGACGGCGACAAGGTCGCTGTGGAGATCCTCATGCGCGGCAACCGTCAGGAAGACCACCGCGTGGGTGTTGCCATGCGGTTTGGCAGCTCGGACGAGGCCAAGCGCTGCGCCAAGGCTCTGCTCTACGCCAAGGACATCCGCAGCCGTTTCCCGGATAAGGTGCGGGAAGAAGCCAAAAAGTTTGAGGACATGGCGGTTTCCGAGGCCGACTGTGAGGGCCGCATGGACCTGCGCGCCCTGCCCATCTTCACCATCGACAGCGCCGAGACCAAGGACATCGACGATGCCATCAGCCTGACCAAGACTTCTGACGGCGGCTTTGAGCTGGGCGTCCACATTGCGGATGTTTCCAATTATGTCAAGCCTGGCAGTGAGCTGGACAATGAAGCATTCAGCCGTGCTACCAGTGTTTACTATGCCGACCAGGTCGTCCCCATGCTGCCGAAGCAGCTCTCCAATGGCATCTGCTCTCTGAATGAGAAAGAGCTGCGTCTGGCGTTCTCCTGCCTCATGCGGCTGGATCAAGACGGCAACCTGACCGATTACCGTTTTGTCAAGTCCATCATCTGCAGCCGGGTCAAGGGCGTGTACTCTGAGATCAACGCCCTGCTGGCCGGGACCGCGGATGCTGAGATCAAGGCCAAGTATGCCGAGGTGCTGAACCAGCTGCCTGCCATGAAAGAGCTGTACGGCCACCGTGCCCGCCTGCGCAAGGAGCGCGGATGCATGGACATTGAGAGCGGTGAAGTCAAGCTCATCCTTGACGAGGACGGCCACTGCATCGACGTCAAGAAGCGCACCTCCGGTGAGAGCGAGTCCATGATCGAGGAATTCATGCTGCTGGCCAACCAGTGCGCGGCCCACTTTGCCCGCGTCAAGCAGATCCCCTTTGTCTACCGTGTGCACGAGGAGCCCAACGCCGAGAAGCTGGAGCGTCTGCACGCTCTGCTGCAGGCCTGCGGGATCAATGACCACTTTGCAAAAGAGGTGCCCACCCCTAAGGAGCTGAGCGCCATCCTCGAGGGCGTGCGCGGCACTCCCTATGAGCAGATCATCAACACCGGAATGCTCCGCTGCATGTCCAAGGCTGTGTACGAGGAAAAGCCCAAGGGCCACTATGGTCTGGTCCTCAAGGACTACGCCCATTTTACCAGCCCCATCCGTCGTTACCCTGATCTGGCCATCCATCGCATCATGACGGATCTGCTGCGGGGCACGGACAAAGAGACCATGATCCTCCGCTACAGCGATTTTGCGGAGAAAGCCAGCAAGCAGTCCAGCGAGCGGGAGGTCATTGCCATGCAGATCGAGCGCAAGGCCGAGGATTGCTATAAGGCTGAATATGCCCGCCGCCATCTGGGCGAGTGCTATGAGGGCACCATTTCCGGCGTGACCCAGCGCGGCCTGTTTGTGGAGCTGGAAAATGGTGTGGAGGGCTTTGTGCCTGCTTCCAGCCTGACCCCCTCCGGCACCAACCTCACCGAGGGCATCCGCCTCTCGGATTCCGTCTCCGGCAAGAGCTGGAGCCTGGGCGACAGCATGATGATCACCATTGTGCGTGCCGATGTCAACCTGGGCAAGGTCGATTTTGAGGTCGCTCCGGAAAAGAAATAATTACAGAAACCATCAAACACGATCAAGTGGTAAAAGCATCGGTTCCCGGCAGCACGGGAGCCGGTGCTTTTTTACTATCAAAGGCGGCGGAATGTAAAAACTTCTTACACTGCCGCCCTTTTGTTTGTTGTAGAGCAGCCCTGAGCCGGGTATACTAAGGCCACAACGATGGTGCGCGTACCGGAGAAGAGCGCACAGTTCCTACCATGCTCAGGAGGTTGATCTGATGTATTATTCCAGTGGCAATTATGAGGCATTCGCGCATCCGCGCAAACCGGAGGGGGTCGATCATAAATCGGCCTATCTCATTGGCTCGGGCCTGGCCGCTCTGACCGCGGCCTGCTATCTGGTGCGGGATGGCCAGATGAAAGGCGAGCGCATCCACATCTTTGAAAAAGACCCCATCCCCGGCGGTGCCTGCGATGGCTATAAATATGATATCGGCTATGTCATGCGGGGCGGCCGCGAGATGGACAACCACTTTGAGGTCATGTGGGATCTGCTCCGCTCGATCCCGTCGCTGGAAACCGAGGGTGCCAGCGTGCTGGATGAATATTACTGGCTGAACAAGGCAGACCCCAATTCCTCCCTTTGCCGCGCGACGGAGAAACAGGGCCAGGACGCCCATACGGATGGCAAATTTGCCATCTCGGATCAGGGCGCGCTGGAGATCATGAAACTCTTCTTCACCCCGGACGAGCAATTGCAGGATAAAAAGATCACTGATGTTTTTGACGAGGAGGTTTTCTCCAACTTCTGGCTTTACTGGCGCACCATGTTTGCCTTTGAAAACTGGCACAGCGCTCTGGAAATGAAACTCTACCTCAAGCGGTATATCCACCACATCGGCGGTCTGCCGGATTTCACGGCCCTGCGTTTTACCCGGTATAACCAGTATGAGTCCATCATCCTGCCCATGACCTGTTACCTGAAAGACCACGGCGTCCAGTTCTTTTATGAGACAAAGGTAACGGATGTGCAGTTCAACATTGAAATCGGCCGCAAGCAGGCCAGCTCCATCACGGTAGACCATAAGGGCCAGGTGGAGACCATCGACCTGACCGAGAACGACCTGCTTTTCATTACCAACGGCGGCTGTGTGGAGAGCTGTACCGTGGGTGCGCAGGACAAGGCGGCGGGCTTTGACCCCACCATCAAACCGGGCAATGGCTGGGATCTCTGGCGGCGGGTCGCGGCGCAGGACCCCTCGTTCGGCAACCCGGATAAGTTCTGCTCCAAACCCGAGGAATCCAACTGGGAGAGTGCGACCATCACCACGCTGGACGATACCATCCCGCAGTATATCGAAAAAATTTGCAAGCGGGATCCGTTCAGCGGCCATACCGTCACGGGCGGCATCGTCACGGTCAAGGATTCCAGCTGGCTCCTCAGCTGGACTCTCAATCGCCAACAGCAGTTCCGGGATCAGCCCAAAAACCAGCTCTGCATCTGGGTCTACGGCCTGTTCAGCGATAAGCCCGGCGATTATGTCAAGAAATCCATGCGGGATTGCACCGGCAAGGAGATCTGCATGGAGTGGCTGTACCATCTGGGCGTGCCGACGGACAAGATCGAGGAATTGGCCGAGCACAGCGCCAACACAGTGCCGGTCATGATGCCCTATATTGATGCGTTCTTCATGCCCCGCGCCATTGGTGACCGACCCGACGTGGTGCCGAAAGACGCTGTCAACTTCGCATTTTTGGGCCAGTTTGCCGAGACGCCGCGGGATACCATCTTCACCACGGAGTATTCCATGCGCACCGGTATGGTGGCGGTGTACAGCCTGCTCAGCATTGACCGCGGCGTGCCCGAGGTCTGGGGCAGCACCTACGATGTCCGCTGCCTGATTGATGCCGCGGTCAAGCTCCGGGACGGCAGAAAGCTCACGGATATGGAGCTGCCATTTGTAAAGAAACTTGCCCTGAAAGAAGCGCTGCGGAAGATCGAGGGCACCGACCTTGAAAAATTCCTCAAGAAATATAACGCGATCTGATGTTTCCCAGACCTGTTTTGGGTCGTTCCTCTTTTCGGAAAAACCGGGTTCTACTCTCCTGAGGCAGGAGGCAGGGCCCGGCTTTTCTTTGCTTTTTCAAGAAAGCTTCTAAAAAGAATGTCTTTTTGTGAATGAATTTTACGCATATTTGACATTTTGCTCTTGCCGGAAGCTGCATTTTGTGTTAAGCTTAACTCAACAGTGCAGTGCAGGGGAAAGAGCCCGTCGCTGCCAAAACCGGAAAAACAAAAGGAGGTCGTTCTTCGTGAAACGATTTATCTCTCGCCGCAGCTTTTTGAAAACCGCTGGTGTCACTACGGCTGCCGCCGCTGTGGCCGTAGGAGCTCCCTCGGCGTCTGCCTGCTTTGGCAAAGGCAAGCTGCCGGAAATCACCATCCTTTATACCAACGATGTCCATACTTACATCGACCACAAATCCCCGGAGCTGACCTATGCTTCCATCGCAGCCCTCAAGAAGAGCTATGAGGAGCAGGGCAAGAATGTGCTGCTGGTGGATGCTGGCGACCATATCCAGGGCACGGCATACGGCTCCATGGACGATGGCGCCACCATCATCCGGCTGATGAATGAGGCAGGCTATGATCTGGCCACGCCGGGCAACCATGAGTTTGACTACGGCATGGACCGCGCAAAAATGGTCCTCAAGGAAGCGGATTTTCCGTACGTTTCCTGCAACTGGATCGATCGGCGCAGCGGTCTGCGGGTCCTGCCCAGCATCAAGCTTTTCAATATCAAGGGTGCCTTTGTGGCCTTTGTGGGCATTACCACACCGGAAACCTTTACCAAGTCCACTCCGGCCTACTTCATGAACGCCAAGCAGACCCGTTACATCTATGATATCCTCGGCGGTGACGACGGTGCCAAGCTGTACGATGCCGTCCAGAAAGCCATCGATAAGGCAAAGACCCTTGGCGCGGATTATATCATCGGCCTGGGCCATCTGGGTGTCGATCCCTCGTCCGCTCCCTGGACCAGCAAGGATGTCATTGCCCACACCACCGGCTTCAACGCGTTCATCGACGGCCATTCCCACACGGAGATGGCGGGTGAGACGGTTGCCGATGCCGCAGGTACCCCTGTGTTACTGACCCAGACCGGCTCCTACTTTAAGAATATCGGCTGCATGACCATCAACCCAGAGAGTGCTGTAGGCACCATTACCACCACGCTCCGCTCCACCTATGAAGGCGCGGACCCGGTGGTGGATGCCATTGCCAAAGAGTGGGTCGCCGATGTGGACGATATGCTGGGCGAGGAGATCGCAGTGGGCGACAGCGAGTTCTATGTCAGCGATGCAGAGACCGGCAAGCGCCGCATCCGCTCGGCAGAGACCAACCTCGGCGACTTTGTGGCCGACGGCATCTACGCCTACTTCAATGAGATCGAAGAGCTGCACTGCGATATCGCGGTCATGAACGGCGGCGGCATCCGTGCCGATGTCCCGGCAGGTGCCTGGAGCTTCAAGACCTGCAAGACGGTCAGCCCCTTTGGCAACGTGGCCTGTCTGATGTCCGTGACGGGCAAGCAGATCCAGGACGCTCTGGAGTTTGCCGCCCGCTTTGCAGGCTCCGGCCAGGAGAACGGCGGTTTCCTGCATGTGGCAGGCGCGACCTATGAGATCCACACCGAGATCCCCAATACCGTCCCCACCGACGAGAAGAACGTCTGGATGGGCAGCGCCACCGGCACGCCGCGCGTCCAGAACGTCAAGATCTATGACAAGGTCCTGGGTGATTATGTCCCGTTGGATCCGGAGCGGAAATACGCTCTGGCCGGCATGAACTACACCCTGCGCAATCTGGGCGACGGTTTTGCCATGTTTGATGGCGCAGAGCTCATCAAGGACTATGTCTCCGAGGATTATCTGGTCATGTCCAGCTATGCCATGATGTTTGGCGGCGCGGATGGCGATGGTTTGCCGCACCTCACCAGCGCCAACAGCCCGCTGGCCGATTACCCGGGCTACCTGCTGGATTATGAGAATCCCTATGGTGCAGGCCGCATCACGATCCTCTGAGCCTCTGTAAAATCAGAAAATTCAAGATAAGATAACATAAGGCCCCTGCTTCCGCGAAACCGGAGGCAGGGGCCTTTGCATGTGCAGGTTGGATTCAGTAGACGAACTGCTTCATAAATGCAATATCGCTGGCCGCGCGGGCAGGCACGGCTTCCTCCCGCAGTACCGGGAGCGATGCCTGCGGCATCTGGCGCAGCATTTCAAAACCGCCTGCATAGTCCACGCAGGAGTCTTCGAGGCTGGCGGAGTAGAGGGTGCCGTCCGGCTGGAAATTCTGGCCCTTGAAATGGACCGCCACGATTTTATCGCCATACCAGCTGCCCACTTTGTCCCACAGGCGGCGCTGGGCGTCCACGGAAGCATTCTCCGGGCCGACATAGTTGGCAAAATCGCAGATGACCCGCAGGTTGGGGCTTGCCATCGTGTCCAGCACGATCTTGACGGCCTCCGGGGTGTTCATGGCATGGTAGTAAACGCACTCCACGGCAAACAGCACGCCCTGCTCTTCGCAGGCGGGCAGAATCTCACCCAGGCTCCGCAGCAGCGCTTCCTGGGCCTCTTTCCGGCTGATACCCGGCTGTTTTGCCATATTGGTGGTCTCGCTGCCCATGCAGCCAGCGCCCAGTGCTTTTGCTACGGGGATCTGGCTCAACACTTTGGCCACTTCCGCTTTGCGTTTATCCTCATCGGCATAGCTCAGCTCCACATAGGTGCCGTCTACAGCAATGCCGACGTTGGAAGCTTTGGACGCCGCGCGGGCAGCTTCTACCAGGGAGGGGGTCACATCGGCATAGCTTTTAACGCCCTCAATGGCCTTGGTAAACGCCAGCTGTGTGCAGCGGAAACCTGCCTGCCCAATGGCAGAAAACAGCGCTTCCGGGGTCTGACGGCCAAAATCATGGCCGCGTGCTCCAATGATAAATTCCGGCATGGTCGTTCCTCCTTAACAGGGTGTTCTGCTTACCCGAAAATACGCTGGGCAAACATGCCCAGCTCTTTGCCCCACCAGTACCAGTCGTGGGAGACATCATTGCCCCACAGCTCTACATGGCAGGGGAGGGCAGCAGCTTCCAGCGCGGCCTGCAGCGCTTTGGTGTCCGCGCAGGCATCGTCTTCGTAAGCGCCCTGCCCGGCACAGAGTAACAGGCTGTTTTCCTCAGCCTTGGCAAGGGCAGCGGCGTTGTAAATGCCCGTTTCGGCCAGTGCGTTCAGCGGGCTGTTGCGCAGGATGAGGTCATCGGCCTCACTGCCCATAAAACGGCTCATGTCATACAGGCCGGAAAGGCCGATGGCACCCGCAAACAGCTCCGGGCGGCGCAGACGGCAGTTGATGGCCTGATAAGCGCCCGTGTCCACGCCTGCGCACCAGAGCACCGGGGTGGATGCGGCCTTAGCCGCTTTCTCGTCCGCTTCTGCCTTGGGTTCGTCGGCGGTCAGGGCCAGGACACGGGGAGCCAGCTCGGTGGTCAGGTAGAGGAAATACTTCTCCTGCATCTCGGCCCGGCGGCGGGGAGCGGAATTCCCGGCCAGCAGGCTCTCGCCGTCAATGCTGTCGGCACAAAAAAGCTGTACCTTGCCCGCGTGGAGCAGGCTGGCCACGGCTTCGGGCATCCCGTTGTTCTCCCAATCGTAAAAGCGGCCGCCCCGGGCAGGCAGTGCCAGCACCGGCACGCCGCTGTGGCCGTAGCGCTTAAACTCCATGGCGCGGTCCAGCACCGCGCTCCATTCCTTATAATAAATACCATCCATGGTGGCATCCTCCTGTTACACAAACTGATTCCGTGCTGCGTCGTATTCGTACCCCACAGCGGCAAGGCTGGCGCAGAGCGCTGCCTGATCCGCATCCAGGTCGTCGCACAGCGCATCCAGGCTGGGGTAAAAATCCCGCAGTTTCAAATTGACCACGCTCAGCAGCATGATGGGGTCGCTGGGCAATGCCATTTGGTGTCCCTCCCTGTAAAAATTAGAACAAAAAAGCCGGCCACTCGACAAAGTGACCGGCAACATGCATCAACGTAGACAGCGCGGGTAACTTTGCCAGCGCGCAGGCAGCGGGAGCATGCGTAAATATACTTGGGAGATCCCTCCACGACCGCCTTG
>ENA-UEQE01002612-UEQE01002612.1-human-gut-metagenome-genome-assembly--contig:-NODE-2612-length-12634-cov-3.827745_pt1 | contig 12634 bp, 10 predicted proteins | sample MGYA00242934_ERZ507935 | MGnify/ENA primary metagenome ERZ507935 (study PRJEB26167, sample SAMN06115423) | human gut metagenome | host: Homo sapiens | place: China:Anhui | collected 2015-03-30... | reverse complement strand
GAAATTAATGGGTAGCTGATATGCGCATCAGATTCTTTATCCCCCAAAATGAATAGAGCGCTCAGCGAGAAAACTGGTGGGGAAATAGGAATAACTCTCATGAAAAGTGTCCGTAATACGGAAAAAAGTATCAGTTTTTTGCTTCTGTTCTGTTGACAAATGCGAATGATTCAGGTATCATATATAGCAACTATTTGCAGGTCTCTTGTGAAATGCTTGCAAAAAAACGAATTGGAGGCATGTATGAAAAGATTGCTGAGCACACTGCTTGCCCTGACCATGGCCCTGGCCCTGGTTTCCTGCGGCAAAAGCAACCCCACCCCCAACACTGGCAGCAACAAAACCGAGACTCCTTCTGAGACCGCTGACACGAAAACCGAGGGCAACGTCCACATCGGCATCGTGACCGGCTCCGTTTCTCAGTCCGAGGACGACCGCCGCGGCGCCGAGGCTTTCCAGGCCCTGTACGGTGAGGATATGGTCAAGCTGGCCATCTATCCCGATAACTTCACCGAAGAGCTGGAGACCACCATCCAGACCATCGTGAACCTGGCTGATGACGCCGACATGAAGGCCATCATCGTCAACCAGTCCGTCCCCGGCACCACCGAGGCGTTCCGTAAGATCAAGGAGATCCGCCCCGACATCCTGTGCATCGCCGGCGAGGCCCATGAGGATCTGCTCGAGATCGGCTCCGCTGCCGATCTGGTGTGCAACAACGACTTCGTGGCCCGCGGCTATCTGATCATCCGCACCGCTCACGAGCTGGGCTGTGACACCTTCGTGCACATCTCCTTCCCCCGTCACCTGGCTTATGAGACCATGAGCCGTCGTATCGCGGTCATGAAGGCCGCCTGCGAGGAGTTCGGCATGAAGTTCGTTATGGAGACTGCTCCCGATCCCACCTCTGACGTCGGCGTGGCCGGCGCGCAGGCTTACATTCTGGAGAAGGTCCCCGAGTGGTCCAAGACCTACGGCGAGAAGGCCGCTTACTTCTGCACCAACGACGCTCACACTGAGCCTCTGCTCAAGCAACTGCTGCAGTACGGCGGTTACTTCATCGAGGCCGACCTGCCCTCTCCTCTGATGGGCTATCCCGGCGCTCTGGGCATCGACCTGACCGCTGAGGCTGGCGACTTCCAGAAGATTCTGGCCAAGGTCGAGGACGCGATCTGCGAGGCCGGCGGCGCTGGCCGCTTCGGTACCTGGGCTTACTCCTACGGCTACACCACCACTGCCGGTCTGGCCCAGCACGCTCTGAATGTCATCAACGGCGAGAGCGAGCTGTGCGACATTGACGATATCGCCAAGGCTTACCACGAGTTCTCTCCCGAGGCTTCCTGGAACGGCTCCAACTACACCAACGCCACCAGCGGCGTCAAGGCCGACAACACCTTCTTGGTGTATCAGGACACCTACATCATGGGTGATCCCGGCTGGTTCATGGGCTCCACCGAAGTTGAGGTTCCCGAGAAGTATTTCACCGTGAAATAAGCAGCGTTTTTTCTCGCTCATTCAAAACTGGGGAGGAGGGGCGACCCTCCTCCCCTCTTATTAGGTAGGGTATCATTTATGGAAAGTAATACGGCTCCCCTGTTGGAGATGCGCGGCATCAAAAAAGACTTCTTCGGCAACCAGGTCCTGACGGACATCAACTTCACTCTGAAGGCCGGCGAGGTTCTGGGCCTGGCAGGCGAAAACGGCGCGGGTAAATCCACGCTGATGAAGATCCTGTTCGGTATGGACGTCATCCGGGAAACCGGCGGCTACGGCGGCGACGTCCTCATCAATGGTGAAAAAGTCACCTTTAATACGCCCTTTGACGCACTGGAGGCTGGTATCGGCATGGTGCATCAGGAGTTTATGCTGCTTCCTAACTTCACGGTTGCAGAAAACATCAAAATTAACCGTGAAAACACAAGGCCCAATCCGCTCAGCCGCATCTTCGGCAGACAGCTTCAAACGCTGGATGTCAGCCAGAACAACGCCGACGCGCGTGTGGCGCTCGATAAGATGGGCATGCAGAGCCTCGATGAACGGACCACCGTAGAAGGTATGCCTGTGGGCTATATGCAGTTCATCGAATGCGCACGCGAAATTGACAAGAAAAATATCAAGCTGATCGTCTTCGACGAGCCGACGGCTGTTTTGACCGAGGTCGAAGCGAAGCGACTGCTGGAAGCCATTTCCGGTATCGCAGCTGCAGGCGTCGGCATTATTTTCATCAGCCACAAGCTCGACGAGGTCATTTCCATTTCCGATCGTATCGTTGTTATGCGCGACGGAGAGTTGGTTTCTACGCTTGACAAGAAGGATACGAACCCAGTGGAACTGGCCGAACTGATGGTTGGCCGTGGCATTGATGCCAGTGCAATGGCAAAGCCGCGGGACTTTTCCGGGGCAAAGACCGTTTTGTCGATTAGAAATCTCACGGTTCTGATGCCAGGCGAACTGGTCAAGGGGATTGACCTGGCCGTCAAGGAGGGTGAAATTCTCGGCATTGCGGGCTTGGCAGGACACGGCAAAATCGGCGTGGCCAACGGCATTATGGGGCTTTATGAATCCAGCGGCGAGGTTACCTACAAGGGGAAGCCGTTGAACATCCATTCTACCTACGATGTGATGAAAAAGCGCATCAATTTTGTTTCCGAGGACCGCAAAAATGTCGGACTCATCCTTGGCAATTCCATTGAGCAGAACATTATCACGCCCGCGCTGCGTGTTCACAAGAAATATCTCAAGCATTATGGCTTATTCACCCAGCTCGACCGCAAGGCCATGCGTGAGCAGGCCGAACGGATGATTGAGGAGCTGCGGATCAAATGTACCTCGCCCAAACAGCGCGTCGGCGCGCTTTCGGGCGGCAATCAGCAGAAGGTTTGCATCGCCGAAGCGTTGACGCTCGAACCGGAGTTCCTGTTTATATCTGAGCCGACGCGCGGCATCGACATCGGTGCGAAGACACTGATTCTGGACTACCTGAAAAAACTAAACCGAGAACAGGGCATGACAATTGTCGTCACCTCGAGTGAGCTCAAGGAGCTGCGCTCCATCTGTGATCGGATCGTCATCATTGCCAACGGAAAAATCATGGGCGTGCTGGCACCGAACGCGAGCGACGCGGAGTATGGCCTGATGATGTCTGGTATTCAACCTGCGCAGAAGGCATAAGGGGGAGCATATGAACAAAAACAAATTGCGTACGCTGTATGATAACATTGGTTTGCCGCGTATTATCATTTTTCTGTTCCTAATCATCCTATGCATCTGTATGCCGATTTTGAAGCTGCAGACGACCTCACTTCTGGCGCAGGCGGTAACCAGAATTTTTATGAATATGGTACTGGTACTGGCCATGGTTCCATCCATCGAATGTGGTATCGGCATGAACTACGGTCTGCCACTCGGTGTTTTGTGCGGCCTGTTCGGCGGCATGATCAGCATGGAGCTCGGTCTGAGCGGCGCGGCCTGCTTCTTTTTGGCGATGGCGCTCGGCATTCTGCTTGCCTGCGGCGTCGGCTACGGCTATGCGCAGCTGTTAAACCGCGTGGCGGGTCAGGAGAGCATGATTACCACCTATGTCGGCTTCTCGTCGGTCTCTTTGATGTGCATGGTGTGGATGCTGCTGCCGGTGAAGAACGAGGCCATCCGCTTCCCGATGGGCAGCGGCCTGCGCAACACGGTCGCGCTGGATAAATTCTTCTACCATATCCTGAACGATTTTCTGAATATCAAAGTTTCCGAAAGCGCGAGCATTCCCGGCGGTCTGATTCTGTTTGTACTCCTTCTGTGCACGCTGGTTGCCATTTTCCAGCGTTCACACATGGGCGTTATCATGAAGACCGCTGGCAGTAATCCCCGTTACGCGCGGGCCATTGGTATCAACGTCAATAAAATGCGTTGTGTTGGCATGATGCTCTCCAGCGCACTGGCAGCTATCGGCATTCAGGTCTATGCACAGAGCTACGGCTTTATGGAGTACTATGAAGCTCCATTGAAGCTGGCATTTACCGCAGCTGCGGCGGTACTCATCGGTGGCGCGTCCAACAAGAAAGCCTCAGTCGCAAACGTGCTGATCGGTACGATTTTGTTTCAGGGTCTTCTAACCATCGCGCTGCCGGTTGCAAACAAGATTCTCCCCGACAGCAGCTTGTCCGAAATTGTACGAATTGTCATCAGTAACGGCATCATTCTGTATGCGCTGACGAAAGCGGGTGAAAAGAATGGGTAAAAAATCCAAAGACTTCCTAGCAAAAAATATTGTTTCGATTCTATTTGCCGTTATGTGTGTCGGTGCATTCTTCGCCTCCAAGGTCAGCTTCAGCTATTTCCTGCAGGAGCTCATTACGAGAATCGTCCGAAACAGTGTGCTCGTTCTGGCGCTGATTATCCCAGTGATCACGGGCCTTGGCATGAACTTCAGTATTGTCCTCGGCGCGATGGCGGCTCAAGCGGGCCTGATTCTCATTACGCATTGGCATATTGACGGCGTTGTGGGCATTGTGCTTGCTATTGTCATTATGACACCAATTGCGGCGTTGCTCGGCTGGCTGATGGGTCAGCTCTTCAACCGCACGAAGGGCCAAGAGATGATTACCGGCATGATAGCTGGCTATTTTGCAAATGGCATCTACCAGCTCATTTTCATTGTACTGCTCGGAAGCATCATTCCCTTTAAGGATGCAACGATGATGCTCTCGAGCGGCGTCGGTCTCAACAGCACGGTTGTGCTGCGGGATCCCTTGGCGCTTGATAAGCTCTTTACCATCCGCTGCGATTTGTTCATCCTGTTTGTAGCGGCAATTGTGGTGATCCTTGCGGTGATTCGTTGTGTGCAAAGCCTGATCGTGGGAAGAAAGGATTCTTGCAGGGCAATGACGAAGATGCAGTACCGTGTGCAGTTTGTCTATGTAATTGTGGCGGCAGCTGCGGCGGCGTTTTGCCAGATGAACGCTTCGCTTCTGAAAATCACGCGTTCATTCTTCATTCCGGCGAGCACTGTCATTGTGATTGTCGTTGTGACATTCTTCACACAGTTCATTACGAAAACGAAGCTTGGTCAAAATTTCCGTGCTGTTGGTCAGGATATGCGTGTGGCGACCGCCGCGGGCATCAATGTCAACAAAACCAGAATCATCGCGATCATGCTTTCAACGGTTCTGGCGGGGCTCGGTCAGATCATTTCGCTTCAGAATATCGGTAGCTTTGCGACCTATTCTGCGCACGACACCGTTGCGACCTACGCAATTGCGGCGCTTTTGGTTGGCGGCGCAACTGTGAAGCAAGCGAAGGTGCACAACGTATTTCTCGGTCTGTTGCTGTTCCACGCGCTATTTATCGTGGCCCCGCAGGCAGGCAACCAGATTTTCGGAAACCCTGTCTACGGAGAATACTTCCGCGTTTTCGTTTCCTACGGCGTCATTGCGATGGCTTTGATTCTCAACGCCGTACAGACCAGAAAGCTCCGCCAGCAGAGGCTGCGCGAGTCGACAAGAATCTGAGAGGTACTGCATGGAATACGTCATTCAGGGCAGAAGCCCCCGAAAGCTCTATGACTTCTTTGAGCAGATTTCTGCTATTCCACGAGGCAGCAGGAATGAAAAGGAAATCAGCGAGTATCTGCTTGCCTTTGCCGCTGAACGCGGTTTGCGTGTCTGGCGGGATGATATATATAATGTCATCATCTGGAAAGATGGGCAGAATGGTGGCGAATGCCAAAAACCGGTGCTGCTTGAGTGCCACACAGACATTGTGTGCGCCAAAACACCAGATTCCACGCATGATTTTCTGCATGACCCCATCCGCTTGATCCAGGAAGGCAATATCCTGCATGCCGACCGGACGACGCTCGGGGCCGACAACGGCTGTGGCGTGGCAACAATCTTATACATACTAGACAGCAAAGACTTTCCGCATCCATCACTGGAGTGCTATTTTGCCTCACAGGAAGAAATTGGCCTTATCGGTGCATCAAATATTGATGTCTCAAAGTTCAAGGCCCGGCGTGCTATTGGGCTGGACGCCGGAACGGACGGCGTTTTGTGCGAGGGCGCATCCAGCAAGTATACCTATGAGCTGTGCCATGCGGCGCAGTGGGAGGAAAATCACAATCAGTCCTGGAAGCTTACCGTAAGCGGACTGATGGGTGGCCATGCGGCACTTTGGATGCCGATGGACCGGCAGAATGCCGCGCGTCTGGCGGGTATGGCGCTGAACACGATTCGGATGCATACTGATCTTCGCTTGTGCCGGATGGAAGGAAGCGACAAGGGCATCATGCAACAGTTTCAGGCAAACTTTGTCACGATGCTTTCGGAGAAAGACCTTTACCGGGAGGTCAACGAGATCGAAATGCACCTTCAGCATGAGTTCCGGGATGTGGAGCCAGAGCTGCGACTGCATCTGGAAAAGGCGGACGATCGAAAGACGCTTAAAAAAGAGTGCTCCGATCAGCTGATCGATCTTCTTTTGTATCTTCCCTATGGCGTATACAGCCGCAATCCGGACGCGCCAAAGCTGGTTGGCTCGTATGCGAACCTTACGAAGGTGCATCTGGAAAACGGCGCGGACGAGGCAGAACTGGAGTGCGTCTTTTCCGTGGAGCTACCGGAAAAGGAGCGGAGCTTATACGCGAATCTGAAGCGCTGCCTGCAAATTTTCGGCGGCCGTGTGTCCAGCCATAGTGTGTCCGAAGGCTGGACACCCAGTGAAGTCTCGCCCATCCGCGAGAAAATGGTGGAAGCGTTTGTGCAACTCTACGGCAGAAAGCCCTTCATCAAGGTGAGCCATGGTGGCAACGACTGTGTGAAGCTGGTTCAGAGGATTCCGAATCTCGACGCGGTTACCTGCGCGGCAGACTGCATCAACCATCACACACCGCGGGAGTATCTCCCGATGGATACCTTTGAACGTATGCTGGCGCTGGTGGTTCGGACCTTGCAACTTCTGGCTGAGGAGGAAGATGTATGACCTCTGCAATATATCAGGAACTTTCCGAACGCGCGGCGGTCATCTATGAAAAGGTCGTCATGTGGCGTCGAGACTTCCACCGCTACCCCGAGCTTGCGGGACACGAGGAGCGGACATCCGGTCTTGTTGCGGAGCATCTGCGCGCGCTGGGGCTGGAGGTCGCGGAGCACGTCGGCGGCTTCGGCGTAGTGGGACTTCTGCGCGGTGAAGCTGGAAACGGTCCGGTCATCGGCTTCCGCGCGGATATGGACGCGCTACCCCTACAGGAGCAGACGGGTTTTCCCTATGCATCCAAGATTCCGGGCGTCATGCACGCGTGCGGTCACGACGCGCATACGGCGATGCTCATGGGAACGGCTGAGGTGCTCAGCGCGATGCGCACGCAGCTGCGCGGCACGGTGAAGTTTATCTTCCAGCCCGCAGAAGAAGGCGGGGGCGGCGCGAAGGCGATGATAAAAGACGGTGTGCTGGAAAATCCGCATGTCGATATTCTTCTCGGTATGCATCTGCTGTTTAATCCAGCCGGAACCTTGGCTTTTAAAAGAGGCTACGCGCTCACAGCGGCCGATTCCTTTACCTTGACGATTACCGGCAAGGGCGGTCACGGCGCAAAGCCGCACGAGACGAACGATGTTGTGCTCACTGCCTGCAAGGCAGTTGAAAATCTCCATCAGATTGTCAGTCGTAAAATCAATCCCCAGCGCATGGCGATTTTGTCCGTCGGCAGTATCCAGAGCGGCACGGCCTCAAACGTTCTGCCGGAGACGGCGACGATCCGCGGCACAGTCCGTACGCTGGAAACCGATGTGCAGGAACAGATGATTGCGGGCGTGCGTGCTGCGGCGCAGAGTGCCTGCGATTTTACGGGCGCAGAATTCAATCTGGATTACCGGATTATGGAGCCTGCCGTACACAATGACGACGCGGTAATGGCACATATTACGGATGTGTTCCGGCAGATGCTGGGAGAGGATAGTGTCATCGAGCTCACTGAGCCCCGCTGCGGCTCAGAGGATTTCAGCAATTATCAGCGTCCCGGCGTACAGACCGGCTATTTCTGGCTGGGCGGCGCATACCCTGGCGAGGCACATCCGAGCACCAACCACCAGCCCCGCTACAACTGGGATGAGAGAACTATGCGGACGGGCGTGCAGGCAGCCTGCGCAGCAGTTTGTTCGTATTTGATTGCAGATTGAAAGAAAGGCGATTGTAATGCTTACAGATTATTCTTTGAAGATGCCGAAGGAAGTTTATGGCGGCGAGCATGCGCTGGAGAAGCTGAAGGACGTCATGTCGGTCAATGACGTGAAAAAGGTAGCCGTCTTCACAGATCACGGCATCCGTGGTACAGGTCTTTTGGAACTTCCGATGCAGATGCTCACGCAGGCGGGTGTGGAAACGGTGATTCTGGACGATCTTCCCGCGGAGCCGACCTATTCCCAGGTGCAGGTCTTGGTCGATGCATTCCGCGCCGAGAAGGCAGATATCATCGTCGCCGTCGGCGGCGGCAGCGTCATGGATGCGGCAAAGCTTGCCTCCATTCTCTCGACCGACCGCTACAGCGTGCATGACCTGCTGGATGAGCCGACGCTCGGCAGAAAATTTGTCAAGACCGTCATGATTCCCACGACTGCCGGCACCGGCTCCGAAGCGACGCCGAACGCGATTGTCGCCGTTCCGGAAAAGGAGCTTAAAATCGGCATTGTCAACGAAGAAATGATTGCGGATTATGTCATTTTGGACGTGCGGATGGTCGCAAAGCTCCCGCGGAAAATTGCGGCAGCAACCGGCGTTGACGCACTGGCGCACGCGATTGAGTGCTGGACGAGCAATAAGGCAAACCCCTTCAGTGATCTTTTTGCAATGCACGCGCTCGATTTGCTGCTCAATAACCTCCTGCCTGCCTGCAATGAGCAGGATATGCAGGCCAGGCAGAACGTGCAGCTGGCAAGCTTCCTTGCGGGCGTCGCTATCACGGCTTCCGGCACCACCGCGGTGCATGCGCTGAGCTATCCGCTCGGTGGCAAATATCATATTGCCCATGGCGTATCAAACGCAATTCTGCTCGCGCCGGTCATGCGCTTTAATGAGCCTGCTTGCCGCGCGCTTCTGGCTCAGGCGTACGACACCTGCGTCCACGGCGAAAAGACGTGTGAAACGCAGGCGGAAAAGAGCAGCTATATCATTGCCTGGCTGGAGAAAATCGTAAAAGATCTCGACATTCCGACCAGCCTTTCGGTCTTCTCTGTTCCGGCGGAGGATTTGGAGAGTCTGGTGGAAGCGGGACTGAGCGTCAAACGCCTACTGAACAACAATATGCGCGAAGTAACGGCAGACGATGCAAGAGAAATCTACCGTTCAATCCTGTAATACGGAGGTTATAATATGAAATATACAGATATTCGTGGAATCATTGTTCCGATTTTGACCCCGATGGATGAAAACGAGCAAATCAATCTGCCAGTTCTGCGTGAACAGATCGAGCGAATGATTGTGGGCGGTGTCAACGGCATTTTCCCGCTTGGCACCAACGGCGAGGCATATATTCTCAGCGAAAAGGAAAAGCTGGAGGTTCTGGAAACCGCCATCGATCAAGTGGCTGGGCGCGTTCCGGTCTACGCCGGTACAGGGTGCATCTCCACGGCCGAGACCATCCGCCTAAGCAAGGCTGCACAGAAAATGGGTGCCGACGTGCTTTCAATCATCACACCGAGTTTTGCCGCAGCCTCGCAGCATGAATTATACGAGCACTACACCGCGATTGCGCGTCAGGTAGATATCCCGATTGTGCTTTACAACATCCCTGCTCGCACGGGCAACAAGCTCCTGCCGGAAACGGTACAGAAACTGGCAAAGGATGTTGATGTGATTCTCGGTGCAAAGGACTCCAGCGGCGATTTTGAAAATCTCTCAGCATATATCCGTCTCACACAGGAACTCGACAAGGACTTCCGTGTACTCTCCGGCAATGACGCTTTGATTCTCCCGGCGCTCAAGATTGGCGGCTTTGGTGGTATCGCGGGCTGCGCTAACGTCTATCCGAAAACACTCTGCGCAATCTACACAAATTTCATCAAGGGTGATTTAGAAGCTGCACAGCAGGCGCAGGACGCCATTGCAAGTTTCCGTTCCGTTTTCCGTTACGGAAACCCAAACACCATCATCAAAAAGGCGGTGAGCCTTGATTATCCGGTCGGGGACTGCAGACGTCCGTTCAATTATATCAGCGACGAAGGTATGCAAGCGCTCAAGACAGTCATGCAGGAAAATAGAGATAGGGGGCTTTTTTGAGATGGCAAATGTGCATGTCAAACGTCCGATTATTGGCATCTCCATGGGAGACCCCTTCGGAAATGGCCCAGAAATAACAGTCAGCGCACTCAGCGACGCCTCGGTTTACACACGCTGCCGTCCCTTGGTGGTAGGAGATTACACAAGCCTGTCCTACGCCTGCCGCGTGGCGGAAAAGCTCGGAAGAACCGCACCAGTGCTTCACCGCATCGAGTCGGTGGAAGACGCGTTTTTTACCCCTGGCACAATTGATGTGCTGGACCTCGGTCTCATGCCGGAAGACGCAATTCCCAATTCTCTGAACGAGGAAACGCCGAAGCCCTTCGGCGTGGGCGCAAGCAAACTCGGCGGCGAGGCTGCATTCCAGTATGTCAAGACGGTTATCGAGCTTGCCATGCAGCGCGAAATCGACGCAACGGTGACCAACGCCATCAGCAAAGAGGCCATCAACATGGCGGGTCATCACTATTCCGGCCATACGGAAATTTATGCCCACTACACCAATACGAGCAAATATACCATGATGCTCGCGCACGACGCGCTGCGCGTGGTGCATGTTTCCACGCATGTTTCTCTGCGTGAGGCATGCGACCGCGTCAAAACGCCGCGCGTGCTCGACTGCATCCGCATCGCAAATAACGCCTGCAAGGCCCTCGGCATAGAAACACCGAAGATTGCCGTCGCGGGACTCAACCCGCACTGCGGCGAAAATGGTATGTTCGGAGACGAGGAAATCAATGAAATTCAGCCCGCCATCGATCTGGCGCTGGCCGAGGGTATCTGTATTCCGGAAAAGGCGCCGACGTCGCCGGACAGCGTCTTTTCCAAGGCACTCGGCGGCTGGTTCGACATCGTAGTTGCCATGTATCACGACCAAGGTCATATTCCTCTAAAGGTTAAGGGCTTTGTCTATGACCGGGATGCCGACCGCTGGCAGGCGGTCGCGGGCGTCAATGTGACGCTCGGCCTTCCGATCATCCGCGCCAGCGTCGACCACGGCACCGGCTTCGGCCACGCAGGGAACGGCTGCGCGAACGCACTGAGCCTGAATAACGCAATGGACTATGCCATTCGCCTAGCAAACAATCGAAAAGAGGAAGTAGTATGAAAGTTGTGATGACGCAGGCAGTCTGCCCCGAGGGCATGCGGCTGCTGGATGGTCTGGCGGAGGTTTACGTTGCGGACAACCCGGATCCCAACAACTATCTTTCGCAGATGCAGGACGCGGACGCGTTGATTGTCCGCATTGCAAAGTGTGATGCCAATGTGATTCTAAATAGTCCGAAGCTCAAGGTCATTGGCAGAACCGGCGTCGGTTACGACTCCGTGGATGTCGCCGAGGCGACCCGGCGCGGCATACCCGTCGTGATTACCCCCGGCTCCAACAACCGCAGTGTCGCAGAACACGCGGTCGCGATGATGTTCAGCCTTTCCAAGAATCTCTACGAGGCGCAGCAGGAGATGTGCCGCGGCAACTGGGAAATCCGCGGCGCGAAAAAGGCGTTCGAGCTCGAAGGAAAAACGGTCGGCGTCATCGGTCTTGGCGCAATCGGCCGGGAGACCGCGAAAATCTGCCGAGGCTGCGGGATGAAAATTGCGGGCTATGACCCGTTTTTAAGCCGCGAGCAGATTGAAGCGCTGGGCGCGCAGGCGTATGAGAACTATGAAGATCTGCTGCGCGCGGCGGACATCGTCACCATCCATGTGCCGCTCACTGAGCAGACGCGGGACATGATCGCGGCGCGGCAGCTTGCGATGATGAAGCCCACGGCGCTTGTCATCAATTGCAGCCGCGGCGGCATTGTCAATGAAAAAGACCTTGTCGCTGCGCTCAAAGCGGGTGTGATTGCAGGCGCGGGAACAGACGTATACTGCAATGAGCCGCCCAAGCCGGATGATCCGCTTTTGAACTGCCCGAACTTAATTGCCAGCCCGCACAGCGCCGCACAGACGCGTGAGGCGGTTGTTAAGATGGCGCAGATGTGCGTGAAGGGCTGCATTGCCGTTTGCAGCGGCGAAAAATGGCCGTATGTTGCAGACAAATCTGTCTACGAACACTCGATCTGGAAGGACCGCTGATCGGCACCGTCTATGAGAAAAGTTGGACTCCATCTAACAGTGTAACCGTACCCGTCGTGGCATTACGTCCAAGAGGGCTGCATTCTCCCTATAGAACTGCACACCTATGGCTGCTATGGCACTTTCCACGTTGCCGGCATGCAGGAGTTTTATCGGATTTTTTTGATTGAGCACGCTTTTCCTCACCATTGTGCAGTTGCTTATGGGCGCTATAAAGAACAGTTTCTTGCGTTGTGCCAATTTTTGAAATCAAAGAAATGTAAGTGACTCTGCGAAATATGTATATATTACCTAC
>ENA-UEQE01002611-UEQE01002611.1-human-gut-metagenome-genome-assembly--contig:-NODE-2611-length-12634-cov-8.030262_pt1 | contig 12634 bp, 11 predicted proteins | sample MGYA00242934_ERZ507935 | MGnify/ENA primary metagenome ERZ507935 (study PRJEB26167, sample SAMN06115423) | human gut metagenome | host: Homo sapiens | place: China:Anhui | collected 2015-03-30... | reverse complement strand
AAAGTCATAAACCTCCTTGTCCGAACCGTCCAAAGCAGAACAGGGAGGCTTTTTATGAAGCGATTACAAAGGGGAAAGCATACAAGCACTGGGAGTGCAAATAGCACGTTGCTTGGAGCCCAAATACGGGAAAAGATTTTGTGCGGCAATTTTCGGCAGGAACGAGTGAATTGGTTTCGAGAAGTAGTGAACCGCCGGGGATGCACCATTCCAGAAAGGCCCTTCTCTACGGCTTATATGCATACGTTGTTGATTCCGTCCTATAGCGTGTCGGAGATCAGGCTATCTGAAAAGGAAAAGTGCTGTTGAAATCGCGGGACGCTTTGGAAAAGTTCGTAAAATTGCTGGAGAGGACTTTTGGGCCAGAGGCTATTCCGTGGGCACGGCAGGAGTAGGAGAACGGGAAATGCGGCCCTGCATATGGAATCAGGAAAAAGGAGGCAGGGGAGTGGAACAGGCTAATTCGCCGTAGGCAAACAGCAAAAAGGCTTTAAGCTGTCATTACGTTCCAATTCCCCGGCGTTGTTGAGAGATTTTGAACGCCATTTGGGGGAGGGGCTTGGGGAAGGAAGAGGAAAACTTTCACCGGAAAGGTTCCCTCTCCCTTCTTCCCTTTCCTATGGAATCATCTGTCCCAACATCGCGCCGAACTGGGCGAGGAGGGTACTCTGGGCCTGTACCATCGAGGGGATGTCGGGGCCGGCGGGGGCGTGCTGCACAAAACGGCCCGAATTGAGTTCTTCGCCGTTCTCGTTTACGAGGCTCCAGCCCGCATCAAGGATGACGTTGCCGTTGGGTGCGCCGTCAAAACGGGCGATATCCACGGCAATGCGCCACTGGAAAGGCTGCTGCGAACGGATGGGGGAGGCCAGCCCTTTGCGCGGGGCAAGGGATGCGGAGACGGCGTCGCAGAGCACTCGGATCACCCCTTCGCCGAACGGTTCGCTCCAGTGATTGAACTCGGCCAGCTCGACTTTGACGTCATTGCCGTCACGCAGGAAGAGCTGGGGCCTGTCCAGATAGCCCGGAATGGCTACGGGGCCGATGGCGACGCGCGGCCCGGAGATTTTCTCTTTTCCTGACAATACGTTGTTTTCCGCCGGAGAGGACAGCATGTAGAAATCGGGACGCGGGCTGCGGCCGAGGGAACAGCCCGCGGCGGAGAGCAAGCCCGCCAGCGCCAGCAGGGCCAGCAGCAGGGAAAGGGCGCGCTTTTTCATATGACTTCCTTTTTCTTTAAGATGGGTAGCAAATGACCATGCTCAAGCGGCACGGCGTATTTCCCTCGTTGGCGTAGGCGTGTTTCCGATCCGCTTTGAAACGGATGGAGTCGCCGTCCCCAACCGCCCAGCGCTGGCCGTTGAGCAGTACGGCCAGCGTGCCGGAAAAAACCGTGATGAACTCCTGCGTTCCAGCGGGATGCGGTTCGGCATCAAGCCGTGCTCCCGGATCCAGCTCAATGGAGTACATCTCGAACCCACGGGAGCTGTCGAACGGAAATACCGGATAGTTCCTGTATGTTCCGTCTGCTTCGACAAGCGGCGCTATGGCGGAACGCCGGACGAGTTCGACATCCGTTTCCGGGCGCATCATGAGCGATGTAAAAGAAATCTTCAACCCATTCGCTATTTTCCAGAGTATCGAGATGGTTGGGTTGGTCACGCCGCGTTCGATTTGTCCGAGCATGCTTTTGCTTACGCCGGAGCTTTTCGCTACGGCCTCAAGGCTGAGTTTCCGCTCTTCCCGCAGGCGCTTGAGGTTTTCCGCTACAATCAGGCCGATATTTTCCAAGAGCGCTATCCTGTCCATATTTGACATTATAATGCACAAAACGTATGCTTTGCCGCACCTATCCAAAGGAGCTCCGCCATGCCGTCCATCGCCGCTTTCCTGTCTTTCGCGTGCATCATGTCCTTTACGCCCGGCCCCAACAACATCATGGCGCTTTCCTGCGCAAGCACGTATGGGCTCCGAAAAAGCCTCCGCTTCTGTTTCGGCGTCCTGCTGGGCGTTTTGGGGATCATGGCGGCGTGCGCGCTGTTCGGCGCGACGTTATTCCGTTTTTTTCCGGACGTGGAACCCGCAATGCGTGCCGTCGGCGCGGCTTATATCCTCTGGATGGCCTTTGGCATCTGGCGCTCAAAGGCAGGGGATGAAGAATCCCGCTTTGCACCCACCAACGGCATCGTTTCAGGGATCCTGCTGCAATTATTCAATCCCAAAGGCATGCTTTATGGGATGACAGCCTTCTCGTCCTTTGTGCTTCCGTACTATGATTCCTTTATGCCTCTGGCTGTTTCCGTTGCCGTGCTTTCGCTTGTCGCCTATGTCGGCGCTTGTTCGTGGGCGCTCTTTGGGGCCGTATTCCGCCGCTTCCTCCAAAGCCACCATGCCGCCGCCAATGCGGTCATGGCGCTTCTGCTGGTCTGGTGCGCCGTCTCCCTGTATGTTTAAAGGGCCTTCATGGGTGCAGTCCGTTTTTCTTGGGCTCCCTACATTTCTTCATAGCGCGATACAGTGACTCGGCAAGCGAGGAAACGGGGGTCCGCCGTCAATCCGCCCTTCATTGGGCTTCCGCTCGAATGCCTGCCGCGCCGCACTCCACCGGGTTGAAGGGCTTTGGCAAAGGAGGGGAAAGGGGCCCATCCCTCCTTTGCAATGCTTTTACCGCACTTTCCCGCGCAATACGGATTCAGGGTTGCGCTCAAGCGTGTTGGCGAACACGCGGACGGCCCGGGCCGCTTTGGTGATTTCGCGGATGGCCTGATTGAGCTCGATGACGGTCGTGCTGTTCTTGCCGACCACGCCGCGGGCGGAAACGACGGTCAGTTCCGTTTCCTTGGCGACGTTTTCGATGCGGTTCAGAACCCGTGACGCCTGCTCCAGCGCTGCGGACAGCCGTTTGTCCGTATCCCGCGCCAGCTTCGTATAGGGATCGGCAAGCCCGCGGATGCTCGCCAGCGTCTTGTCGAGGCTGGTGCCGACTTCCTGAAGCTGGAGCACCAGCCCGTCGATATGGTCGACCAGTTGCGTCGTGTTGGAGTTGCCCAAGATTTTTTTGACGCCTTCCGTAATCTCAAGGAGGTTCGAGGTGATTTCGTCATACGGCAGCGTCGTAAGCGTTTGCAGGATGTTGTCGAGCTGCGACGGTATGGTCGGAATTTCGGGTACGTCGTCGTACTCTTTGACTTCCTTGATGGGATAGGGGATCTGGTTTCTGGGATAGAAATCCATCTCGATCATAAGCTGGCCGGTGAGCAGGCTCTGGGTCGCCAGCGTTGCCCGCAGGCCGTGGCTGACCAAACGGTCAAGGTATTCCTTTCTGGAGATGTCGCCGTCGGAGATGGAGAAGCGCCCTTCGTCCTTTTTGTTCAGCTCAATGAATACGGGGGTCTGGAACACCAGATTGTCAAGGTTGCCCGTGAGCCGGATTTCGACGACGCGGCCCACCGGGACGCCGCGGAACAGGACGGGCGACCCAACGGAAAGCCCGCTGATGGAGCCGTCGAAAAAGAGCACGTAGCGGCTCGTCGTTTGGAACAGCTTGCCGGAGCCGAAAACGGCGATGGCGAGCAGAAGAAGGGCCGTGGCCCCGACGACGAAGGCGCCGATGAGGGTTTTATTGGCTGGCTTGCTCATGAGCGGTATCCTTTGGAGGGGGTGGGGCAGGAGCCGGTTTTGCCGCGGTTCAGGAAGCGGACGATGTCGGGATGCGCCGGATCGCAGCGCAGGGCATGGGGATCGCCGCCCGTGATCATGGTGTGGGTCGCCGCATCAAGGAATACGCTGTTGTTGCCGATGGTAAAGATGCTGTCCAGATCGTGGGTGACGACTACGACGGTCATGCCCATGTTTTCCTTGAGTTCAAGGATAAGCTCGTCCAGCAGGGCGGCGCTGACCGGGTCGAGCCCGGCCGAAGGTTCGTCAAAGAAAACGATTTCGGGGTCCATCGCCAGCGCGCGGGCAAGCCCGGCGCGTTTGCGCATGCCGCCGCTGATTTCGGACGGGTAATAGCCCTCGAACCCGGCAAGGCCGACGAGCGCGAGCTTGAGGGAAGTCAGCTCCCTGATTTCGGCGGGGGAAAGTTTCGTATAGCGCTGCAAGGGCAGGGCCACATTCTCGGCGAGGGTCATGGAGCTCCACAGCGCGCCGCTCTGGAAGAGCAGGCCCACGCCGCTGAGGAGCTTTTGGCGTTCGCTTTCGGTTCCGGCCCAAAAGTCTTGCCCTTTATAGAGCACTTGCCCCTTTGCAGGCTGGAGCAGGCCCACAAGGACGCGCAGGAGCGTGCTTTTGCCGCATCCGCTCGGCCCCATGATGATGAATACGTCCTGACGGTTTATCGTGAAGTTGAGATCCCTTTGCACGACGTAGCTGCCGTAGCCGACCGTAAGATCCCGCGCTTCGATGATGGGTGTGGAGGTATTCATATGTTCAAAATATTGAAGAGGATGGTGAGGACAGCCGTGGACAGCACGATGCCCACGATGGAGTAGACCACGGCCGAGGTGGTCGCCTTGCCGACGGCTTCGGCATTGCGGCCGCAGCGCAGGCCCTGATAACAGCCGGTTATGGCGATGAGCATGCCGTAAACCGCGCCGTGCGTCATACCCACCCAGAGGTTGTTGATGTTGAAACCTTTCTGGGTAAATGTGTAGTATTCCATAGGATCAAGGCCGAGTATCCCGGCGCCGACGATGAAGCCGCCCATGATGCCCATGAAGTCGGAGTAGAGCACGAGCAGCGGCGTCATGGCGGTGAGGGCGAGGATGCGGGGCATGATGAGGTAGTCGGAAGGGGCCACGCCGAGCGTGGTGAGGGCGTCGATTTCCTCATTGACCTGCATGGTCCCGATGACGGCGGCATAGGAGGCCCCGGTACGGCCCGCGATGATGATGCCGGTCATGATCGCGCCCATGATGCGGGTCATGCTCACGGCGACGAGGCTGGAAACGTAGATTTCCGCACCGAACATCTTGAGCTGGATCACGCCGACGAAGGCGAGGATCAGGCCCACGAGCAGGCTGATCAGCGAAACGATGGGCAGGGCCTCCACGCCGCTTTCCTGAACGGCGAGCCAGACATTGGCCGACGTGCAGGAGGAACGGCCCCGGAACAGCCTTCCGGCGCTGAGGACAAGCTCGCCGATGAAATCGAAAATATCGCGGGCCATGTTGGGGACGGCCAGCGCAAAGCCGCCGACCCGTTCGAGGAAGCCCGTCTTTTGGGCCTTACGCTGCGCGGCGGTGTTCGGGGGAACCGCAAGGGCCAGCTTGGTCAGGTTGCGGATGCCTTCGGGGAGGCGGGCGTCATCAAGCGGGATGTTGCGCTCTCCGGCGAGGGTGACGAGCCGGGTGGTGACCACGAGCACGCCGCTGTCCCATTCGCCGAGATCCTCGCCGAGGAGTTCGACGCTGCGGGCCTCCTTCAGGAGCCTTTCCGCCTCACGCAGCGCTTCGTCGCGCTCCTGAAAAAAGTCCGGCCCAAGCAGCTCCCGTTTCCATTCGCCGCTGAAAATGACGCGCAGGACGCCCTCCGAGCTCTCGGCGCGCAATGCGCCTCCGAGAGGGGCGGACGCCCTGCTTCTTGTCGTCGGTTCGGCTGCCATCGTCAGGCGGGCTTGCGGCTGACGGATACTTTGGCGGGACGCAGCAGGCGGTCTTTCAGGCGGTAGCCGCGCTGGTGCAGGGTGCTGACCAGGCCGGGCTCCATGTCATCCCGTTCTTCATAGGAAACGGCGTCATGGATATCGGGGTTGAAAGATTCGCCCACTTCCCCGGCAACGTCGAAGCCGTGGTTCTTGAGCGCGTCAAGGAGCAGCTTGCGGGTCATGATCACGCCGGTGAGCAGGCTTTTACAGGTTTCGTCGTTGCCGCCGTACTGGATGGCGAGATCAAGGCTGTCCAGCGCGGGCAGGAGATCCTTAAGCACCGGTTCGCTGGCGTAGCGCATGTACTCGTCATGGTCGCGCTGGATGCGTTTCTTGAAATTTTCCATTTCCGCGAGGGCGCGCAGCCTGGTCTCATCCGCTTCGGCCTTGACCGTGCACGTGGGGCAAATTTCTTCGCGGCACTGCTCCTCAAGCGTTTTTTCAGGGGCCTGCGCGGGTTCCGTAAGGTTTTCTTCGGTGGCGCCGTTCTGTTCTTTTTCGTTCTGGGGATCACGTGTATCGGTCATGCTAGCTCCTTAATGATCATATTCGGCAGCGCGCCGTCTCCGTGACGCATCTGCCAACACTCTATATAGGACTGAACCCGCATTCGGCAACACTTACCTTGCTTCGGCAAGCCAGCAGCAGACTTCCCGGACGCCGTCTGGCCCGGCTGATTCGACGGTGGGCGGCGTCTTGAAACAGCGCCCATGTGCTTCCGGGCAGCGCGGCCGGAAGGGGCATCCCTGCGGGAGAGCGCCGGGCGAGGGCACCGTGCCGGGGATGGCGTCCAGCTTCGCCGACGGGGGCGTGTCGAGCGTCGGCGCGGAGCGGATGAGGCCCCGCGTGTAAGGGTGGAGCGGTTCGGCGAACAGGGCCCGCACGGGCGCGCGCTCCACGATGCGCCCGGCGTACATGACGCCCACTTCGTCGGCCATTTCCGCCACCACGCCGAGATCGTGGGTGATGAGCAGAAGCCCCATGCCGCGTTCGCGGGAAAGATCGCCGAGCAGGGCGAGTATCTGGCCTTGTATGGTCACGTCGAGGGCTGTGGTGGGTTCGTCGGCGAGCAGGAGGCGGGGCTTGCAGGCCAGCGCCGTGGCGATCATGACGCGCTGGCGCATGCCGCCGGAAAGCTGGTGCGGGTAGTCGCGGACGCGCATGTCCGGCGCGGGTATGCCGACCAGCCGGAACAGTTCCACGGCTTCGGCGAGCGCGGCCTTCTTTGACAGGCGCAGGTGGCGCATGAGCGGCTCCGCGACCTGTTCCCCCACCCGGATGACCGGATTGAGCGAGGTCATGGGTTCCTGAAAGATCATGCCGATGTCGCGCCCCCGCACGCGTTCCATCTCGGATTCGGGCAATCCGGCAAGGTCGCGGCCCTCAAAGAGGATACGCCCGGCGGCGAGGCGCCCCGGTTCGGGGATGAGGCGGAGCAGGGACAGCGCCGTCATGCTCTTGCCGCAGCCGGATTCCCCCACGAGGCAGAGCGTGCGCCCCGGATGCAGCGTAAACGACACGTCGCGCACCACGTCGAACGGGCGTCCGCAGGCGTCGAACCGCACGGTGACGCCTTCCGCCTGCAGCAGCGGGGCGGAGGTGGCTGGGATTGGGGAAGGTGCGCTTGCGGAAAGGGACATGGGGACGCTCCGAAGAAAGTTGTGAATAAAAAAAGTATAGACGAGATGCGGGGTAAGGGCAAGAAACCGGGGATGCCGGGCAAAATGTTCTCATGCCTAAATTGACATTTATTTTCAAAAAACTATAGAAAGGGCAGATCAAATCGGCATCATCAGGGAGGAGGCATGGACGCGGAACCTGTTTTCGCCGCTGGAAGCGTTTTTTCGTGGGAATCCCTGCTCGTCGTGTCGATCCTCGCTGCGGCGTGGCTCGTATGCCGCAGGATCAATGCCATGAAACGTCCGGTATGCAGCGGCGGCTGCGCCGGCTGCCACGGGGCCCGCCGGGGCCGGGGATGCGCCTTCCCAGAGGGGCGGCGCCGGATGTGACGATAAAGCTGAAGCCGGGGGACAGTATGTTTGGATTTTGCCATAGAAAGCGTGGGGAGCATGATTGCGCCGAAGCCCGTTCGTGCGGCGGCGAAGGCTGTCCCATTTCCAAGGAGATGCAGGACGCCGGGCTCATTTCCCTGCGCAGGATGAAGGAGGGGCAGAAAGCCCGCATCGCCCATGTGCAGGCCAGCGGCGAGCTGGGGCGGCGCATCCGGGATATGGGGCTCATCCCCGGCGCGGAAGTGGAGGTGGTGGGGCGCGCCCCGCTGCGCGATCCTGTGGCCCTGCGCCTGCCGGGGTTCACGCTCAGCCTCAGGAACAACGAAGCCGACTACATCGTCGTCGAACCGCTGGAACAGGCGGGCTGAGGCCTCATGGAGCCGCAGCTTACCATAGCCCTCGCGGGCAACCCGAATTCGGGCAAGACGACGGCCTTCAACGCGCTGACCGGCTCGCACCAGCATGTGGGCAATTATCCCGGCATTACCGTGGAAAAGAAGGAAGGCTTCATCAAGATGCCTTCCGGGCGGAATGTGCGCTTTATCGACCTGCCGGGGACGTATTCCCTGACCGCCTATACGCAGGAGGAGACGGTCGCCCGGCATGTGCTGGCGCAGGAACGGCCCGACGTGGTCATCGACGTGCTCAATGCGGGCGCGCTGGAACGCAACCTCTACCTGACCATCCAGCTCTTGGAACTCGGCGTGCCCGTGGTGCTGGCCCTGAACATGATGGACGAGGCCGCCAAGCAGGGCATGACCATTGATATGGAGCGCCTGTCGCAGCGTCTGGGCTTCCCGGTCATGGCGACCGTGGCCCGCACGGGCGAAGGGCTGCCCGAACTCTTGAAGGCGGCGGAAGCCTACGTCGAAACCAAGCGCGGCGAGCCGTGGAAGCCGCTGCATATTTCGTATGGGCCCGACCTTGATCCCGTGCTGCGGGATATGGAAGCCGCCATTGCCGAGGCCGGGCTGCTGGCCTCGGAATACCCGGCGCGGTGGGTCGCGCTCAAGCTGCTGGAGCAGGACGAGGAAATCCTCACCCGCAGCCGCGCAGAAGCCCCGGAGCTTGCCGCCGATCTGGAGCGGCAGGTGGATGGGGTGGCGCGGCATTTGCGGGATACGCTGAATACGTGGCCCGAAGCCGTCATCGCGGATTACCGCTACGGCTTCATTTCCTCGCTGCTGCGGGACGGGGTGCTGATCCGGCTTCAGGACATGCATGCGCGCATCCAGTTCTCGGATCGCATGGACAAGGTGCTGACGCATCCGTTCATGGGCCCGGCGATCATGCTCGGCGTGCTTTATCTGCTGTATACCATTACCTTCACCATTGGGGAGATCCCGATGGGCTGGGTGGAGCAGGGGTTTGCCCTGCTGCGGGAAGGCGCGGACGCCGTGCTCCCCGACGGACAGCTCAAGTCGCTGGTGCTTTCGGGCATCATCGACGGCGTGGGCGGCGTCATGAGCTTTGTCCCGCTCATCATGCTGATATTCCTTCAAATCGCCTTTCTTGAAGATACCGGGTACATGGCGCGCATGGCCTACATGCTCGACCGCATTTTCCGTATTTTCGGGCTGCACGGCTGTTCGGTGATGCCGTTCATCGTTGGCGGGGGCATTGCCGGCGGCTGTGCCGTGCCCGGCGTGCTGGCGGCCCGCACCCTGCGGAGCCCCCGCGAAAAGATCGCGACGCTGTTGACCGTGCCTTTCATGGCCTGTGGAGCCAAGCTGCCGGTCTTCATCCTTTTTTCCGGCATCTTTTTCCCCGGTCATGAGGCGGCGGTCATGTTCGGCCTGACGCTCACCGGCTGGGTGGTGGCCCTGCTCACGGCGCGGCTGCTGCGCTCGACGATCATCCGCGGGCCGTCCACGCCGTTCGTTATGGAGCTCCCTCCCTATCGCCTGCCCACGATGCTGGGGCTGGCGATCCACACGGGCGAGCGCACATTTGAGTATCTGAAGAAGGCCGGTACGGTCATCCTCGCCATTTCCATCATCCTGTGGGCGGCTATGGCATATCCGCGGCTGCCGCTGGATACGCGGGCGCACTTCGCGGGCAGGCAGCAGACCATTGAGGCGAACCTTGAGGAAGCGAAGGCTTCGGGCGGCGATGTGGCCTCCCTCGAAGGGCAGCTTGCGGCCCTGCACGGTGAGCGCGCGGAACAGGCGCTCCAGCATTCGTTCGCCGGACGCCTCGGCATGGCCCTTGAGCCTTTGACGCGTCCCGCCGGGTTCGATTGGCGTACGGACATCGCACTGGTGGGCGGCTTCGCGGCGAAGGAAGTGATCGTCGCCACGCTCGGCACGGCCTATTCCCTCGGCGACGTCGATCCGGAGGAGCCTACGCCGCTGGCACAGCAGATCCGTAACGATGGGCACTGGCGGGCGTCCTGCTCAATCAGCATTTTCTCGTTCTTTCCGGGGGCATCTCACGGACAGAGATTCAAAGCCCCCTGGGCGATCTGGTCCGCAGCCATCTGCAGCTGGTGGCGCTCATCGTCTTTGCCACGCTGGCCGCTGCCATCCTGGCCCTTTACCACTACAAAAAGCAGCCGGAGCTGCGCTATTTTCTCCTCTATCTGGCAGTTCTCTTTTTCTGGGGCACCCTGGTAGCCTTTTTTCCTGCCGGGTTTCAGGGGCTGCTCCAGCGGTTCATGCGGCTGTTTTTTGCCATCACGATCCTGGCGTCGGCCCTGCTCTCCACAGCGCTGCTGGCCCTGCCTCTGCCCGCCAAATGGGTGGTGCCCGCCTCGGCAGTCTTTCTGCTGCTGGGGCAAGTCCGCTTGCCCATCCTGCGGTTCGGCACGCTGACGGCTGGCATGTGCCTCTGCCTCTACCTGCTGCTTTCAGCCTACCTGCGCGGGTACGAAGCCGCCGGACTGCTGCTCTTTCCCTGCGCCATCACAACAGGGTTCCGGGTGTGGGCCCTGCTGCCCATTCTCCCCTTTTATGTAGAGTGCTACCCGCTCTACCTGCTGCGGTGCGCCCGGGTGTTCGATATCCCGTTTGCGCTGGGTTGCATGACTTACGTCTGCCGCCGCTTTGCTTTGCAGTTTGACCGTACCGAGCAGCTGGCCCAGGAGCTGGACACCCGGGTCATCGAGCGGACCCGGGCCCTGACGGAGGAGACCGAAGCCCGCAAGAGCATGATGCTGAACATCTTTCACGACCTGCGCAGCCCGCTGTTTGCCGTGAGCAACGGGCTGGATACCCTGGCCGAGGCGCCCGACGCCCTGCCGGCCCTGCTGCCGGCCCTGCAGCAGCGGGTGGCTTTTGTCCGCAGTCTGACGGAAGACCTTTTTCTGGCGGCTAAGCTCGAGCAGAAGCAGGTGCTGCTCAATGAGGACCGGGTGGCCTTGAACGAAGCCACCGCCGCCGTCTGCGCCGCCTGCCAGAGCGAAGCCGCCCAGAAAGGGGTCACCCTCCGGGCGGAGACGGACTGCTTCCTGCCCGTCTGGGGCGATAACGTGCGCTTACAGCAGGTGGTGCAGAACCTCGTTACCAACGCCATCCACTATACTCCTGCGGGCGGTGTGGTCACAGTGACCTGCGCGCGGGAGGGCGGAACCGCCCGGGTGACGGTGCAGGACACCGGGTGCGGCATCGCGCCGGAAGATCAGGCAGCCGTGTTCGACCGCTATTTTCACACCACGGCCAACACCAAGCACGATTCCACCGGCCTTGGGCTGACCATCGCGCAGGAGCTGGCTCATCTCCACCACGGGGAGATCACCCTGCAAAGCGAGGTGGGCAAGGGCAGCCGCTTTACACTGAAGCTGCCAATTTTGGAATAACGACCTTGCCCTCTCAGGCGCGTCCGCGTCAGCTGTGGCGGAGAGGTTGCCTTAGTTTTTAAAGTAAGCGTTCTGCACGGCCAGCAGCACACCGGCACGGCTGGCAGCAAAGTTCAGGCCACCCTGCAGGTAGCAGGTGTAGGGAGCGCGGAGGGGGCCGTCGCAGGAGAGCTCAATGGTGCTGCCCTGGGTAAAGCTGCCGCTGGCCATGATCACCTCATCGGTGTAACCCGGTTCCGGGCAGGGTTCCGGGGCCGCGTAGCTGTCCACCGGGCTGGCAGCCTGCACACCGCGGCAGAAGCCCACAAGGGCGTCCGCCGTGCCGGCATCAAAGCAGGTCACGATGTCGTTGTGGTCGTCGCAGTAGCGCGGGATGGGGTTCTTGCCCAGCAGCTCCAGCAGGCACTGCGCATAGATGGCGGTCTTGATGGCCTCGCAGACCACGCCGGGGGCATAGTAGAAGCCCAGGTACATATCACGGGGCGTTTCCAGCGTGCAGCCCAGCTCCTTGCCAAGGCCGGGGGCGTTCAGGCGGTAGGCACACAGCTCCACCAGATCCTTCCGGCCCGCGATATAGCCGCCAGTGGGGGCGATGCCGCCGCCCGGGTTCTTGATGAGGCTGCCCACCACAAGGTCGGCACCGGCCTGGCAGGGCTCCTTCATCTGGGTGAACTCACCATAGCAGTTGTCCACAAAGATGATGATCCCGGGGTTGGCGGCACGGGCCGTGTCGGCGATCTTCTGAATGGTATCCAGATCAAAGGCATTGCGCTGCAGGTAGCCGCGGCTGCGCTGGATATGGCAGACCTTTGCCCCCGGGGCCTTTTGGGCGATCAGCGCGTAATCCGGGGTGAAATCGGCCTTGAGGGGGGCTTCGTCGTACCGGATGCCGTAGTCCATCAGGGTGCCGGTGCCCTTGCCCTTGCCGTCCAGACCGATCACGCCCTCCAGCGTATCGTAGGGGCGGCCGGTAGCAGCCAGCAGGGTATCCCCTGCCCGCAGCAGGCCGAACAGGGCCACCGCCAGCGTATGGGTGCCGCTCTGGAACTGACTGCGCACAAGGGCATCCTCCGCGCCCATCACCTCGGCAAAGATCTGCTCGAGCTTGGCGCGGCCGGTATCCCACAGGCCGTAGCCGGTGGTGCCCAGCATATCGGTGGAGGACATCTGGGTATCGGC
>ENA-UEQE01002604-UEQE01002604.1-human-gut-metagenome-genome-assembly--contig:-NODE-2604-length-12697-cov-3.352615_pt1 | contig 12697 bp, 8 predicted proteins | sample MGYA00242934_ERZ507935 | MGnify/ENA primary metagenome ERZ507935 (study PRJEB26167, sample SAMN06115423) | human gut metagenome | host: Homo sapiens | place: China:Anhui | collected 2015-03-30 | study... | reverse complement strand
ATAGGTCCGATTGACGGCAAAATTACATTTATTTTTGATTTTAAGCAAAGGTGTGCACACCGGCTGTATTCTCCTGATGGTGCGGGTTGTACCACAGGGTATCGATTCCGGCATTGTTTCCTCCACGGATGTCAGAAGTCAGGGAGTCACCGATGATCAGCATGTTCTCCACGTCATTTCTGCCCATCTTTTCAAAGCAGTAATCGAAGTACTCCTGCTGCGGCTTCTGGTATCCGGACTCCTCTGAAACATAGATTCCCTGAAACAGTTTATCCAGTCCTGCTGCCGCGAGGCGTTTATACTGGGTCTCAGCGACACCGTTTGTAACGATATGAAGCTCATAACGATTCTTTAAGCCATTAAGAAGGTCCATGACTCCGTCTAAGAGAAACGCACTCTCATTTAATGTCTGGCGGTACAATCCATCGACCTCAGCGCCATTTACCTTGATTCCGAAGTCACTGAAGAAATCCTCAAATCGCAGGCTTAACACCTGCTCTCTCGTGATCTTCCCGCGCTCTAACTTCTGCCAGTAGCTTTTGTTCAGATGGTGGTACTTCTGCACATTCTCCTCTGTAGCCGGTACGCCAAAGTGGGTGAGTACCCGCTCGATGCCGATCTTCTCCGCCTTGTCGAAATCCAGAAGTGTTCCATCCACATCAAAAAAGATGATCTTCGGTTTATTCATATGCCTTCCCTCCGGTTGCCGGACAGCCAGGGCTTATCCTATGGATTCCCAGCTGTTTTATGGGAAAATTATAGCACGAAGGGGGCGTTTTTTCAAATGTATCCCACTCTTTATGCATCCTGCCCAAAAAACAGAGCAATATTTTGTCACTCAAACCTGGCGGAATCTGATTGATTTTGACTGATATTTTGCTATAATAAGGGGGCAAGGCGGTCACAACCCGCCAATGTCAATCAAAATCAATCATATAAATCGAACAAGGGGGAATGTTCCCGATGCTGGCAGAAGAACGATTCAGCCTGATTCTGGATCTGCTGGCGCGGCAGCGCACCGCCACCGTGCAGGAGTTGTGCGAGGCGTTGAACGCAAGCGAATCCACCATCCGGCGCGACCTGAACGAGCTGGACAAGCAGGGCAAACTGAACAAGGTGCACGGCGGGGCCACCCTGCCGGACAGCCCCTTCCGCACCGACGAGCCCACCATGGCCGCCAAGGAAGAGCTGGCCGTCAGTCAGAAGCAGAGCATCGCCCAGGCGGCGGCAGAACTGATCCTGCCGGAAGATTTCATCTATCTGGATGCAGGCTCCAGCACACTGGCTCTGGCACGGGCGCTGAGCGGCCCGGCCCTGAACGCCAGCTATGTGACCAACGGCGTGGCCCACGCCCGCCTGCTGGCCCAGAAAGGCTGCCAGGTGTTCCTGCCCGGCGGGCTGCTGCGGCCCCAGACCGAGGCCATCATCGGGGCGGCTGCGCTGACTGCCATCCAGCAGTACAATTTCACCAAAGCCTTCATGGGGGCCAACGGCGTGGCGCTGGGTTCCGGCTTTACCACCCCAGACCCCGAGGAGGCCGCCGTCAAGGCTGCGGTCATCCGCCGGGCGCGGGAGACGTGGTTTCTGGTGGACGACACCAAATTCGCGCAGGTCTACCCCGCCGCCATCTGTGATCTGCACAGCGGTGCCATCCTGACGAACCGGTGCCCCAACCCCAAATACCGGCAATACACTCTGATAAAGGAGACCGAGGTATGATCTACACTGTAACGTTCAATCCTGCCATTGATTATGTGGTCCGTCTCGACAGACCTCTTGAGGTGGGCGAGGTGAACCGCGCCGCCGGGGAGGACTGCGTGCTGGGCGGCAAGGGCATCAATGTTTCCGGCGTGCTCCGGGAGCTGGGCTGTGAGAGCGTGGCTCTGGGCTTTGTGGCCGGTGAGACCGGTGTCTGGCTGGAGCGTGGTCTGGCCGCGCAGGGGCTCCGGACCGATTTCATCCATCTGGCCGAGGGCATGACCCGCATCAACGTCAAGATCAAGGCGGGCACCGAGACTGAGCTGAACGGCGCAGGCCCCAGCATCCCGGAAAGCGCTTTGCAGCAGCTGGAAGCCCAGCTGGACACCCTGCAGCCTGACGACATCCTCATTCTGGCGGGCAGCATCCCCAAGAGCCTTTCCCAGAGCACCTACGAGCGGCTGCTGGCAGGGCTGGAGGGCCACGGCGTGCGGGCCGTGGTGGATGCCACCCAGGATCTGCTGGTCAACGTCCTCCCCTATCACCCCTTCCTGATCAAGCCCAACGATCACGAGCTGGGCGAGATCGTGGGCCGGGAGCTGAAAACGGACGCAGAGATCACCGCCGCCGCCCGCGTCCTGCAGGAAAATGGTGCCCGGAACGTGCTGGTGAGCATGGCCGGGAACGGTGCCCTGCTGGTGGATGAGCACGGTGAGGTGCACCGCATCGGCTGCCCCAAGGGCAAGGTCGTGAACAGCGTAGGCGCAGGCGACAGCATGGTGGCCGGTTTTGTGGCAGGTTATCTGCAAAGCGGCAGCTATGAGCAGGCCCTCCGGCTGGGCACCGCCTGCGGCAGTGCCACCGCGTTCAGCCTTGGGCTGGCCAACCGGGAAAAGATCGAGGAGTTGCTCACACAAATCTAAAAGCTGCTCACCCTCTCCGTCATTGCTGACGCAATGCCACCTCTCCCAAAGGGAGAGGCAATTGCTCTCCCAGATTCAGCTTCTGCTGACCTTGGAGATGCGTTGGCTCCGCCTTTGGGGGAGCTGGAAAAGCCATCAGGCTTTGGCTGAGAGGGCTGCAGATAGAGAGAAAGGAAAACCCTTATGCGCATTACGGAATTATTCACCGCAAAGTCCATCGAGTTGGATTCCGCGGCCTCCAACCGGGACGAGATCCTCTCCCGGCTGGTAGAGCTGCAGGCCACCCACGGCAACATCACCGACACAGAAGCCTACAAGAAAGCGCTCTACGCCCGGGAGGATGAGGCTTCCACCTACGTGGACAACGGCATCACCGTGCCCCACGCCAAGACCAATGTGGTCACCCGGCCCAGCCTGGCCGCCCTGCGTCTGAGCACCCCGGTGCAGTACAACGCCGAGGATGACGGCAAGACCGACCTGCTCTTTGCCATTGCAGCCCCCGAAAACGGCAGCCTGCATGTGGATATGCTGGCCCGCATGATGCAGATGCTGATGAACGAGGACTTTGTGGAAAAGCTGAAGGCCGCCAAGACCCCCGCCGAATTCCTTGCCCTCATCGACGCACAGGAGGAGGCCCAGTTCGGTGAGGAGAGCTTCACCCAGCAGGCCATCCCCCAGAGCGGCTACCGCATTCTGGCCGTGACCGCCTGCCCCAACGGCATTGCCCACACCTACATGGCCGCCGAGGCGCTGACCAAGGCCGGTGACAAGCTGGGCCTGCCCACCAAGGTGGAGACCAACGGCTCCGATGGTGCCAAGAACGTGCTGACCCGCGCCGAGATCGCAGCCTGTGACGGCATCATCGTGGCTGCAGACAAAAATGTGGAGACCGCCCGCTTTGACGGCAAGCCCGTGCTGTTTGCCCGGGTGGATGACGGCATCCACAAGCCCGAAGAGCTGCTGAAAAAGGTGGCTCACGGCGAAGTTCCCGTGTATCACGCCAAGGGCGGTGCCGCCGCTGCCGAGGAGGAGACCTCCGGCGACAGCTTTGGCCGCAAGGTGTACAAGGATCTGATGAACGGCGTGTCTCACATGCTGCCCTTTGTGGTGGGCGGCGGCATTATGATCGCGCTGGCCTTCCTGCTGGACGATTACACCATCGACCCCTCCAACTTTGGCATGAACACCCCCATCGCCGCCTTCTTCAAGACGGTGGGCAGCGCCGCCTTTGGCTACATGCTTCCCATTCTGGCAGGCTTCATCGCCATGTCCATCGCCGACCGTCCCGGTCTGGCCGTGGGCTTTGCGGGCGGCGTGCTGGCCATGAACGGCACCAACTTTGCAGGCCTTGCCAACGGTGAGACCACCGGCATCTCCGGCGGTTTTCTGGCCGCTCTGCTGGCCGGTTTCGCGGCCGGTTATGTGGTCGAGTTCCTGAAGAAGATCACCGAAAAGCTCCCCGCCAGCCTGAACGGCATCCGTCCCATGCTGATCTACCCGCTGGGCGGCATCCTTATCATCGGTGCCGTGATGTGCGGCATCAACCCGGTCATGGGCATGATCAACACCGCCATGACCAACTGCCTCAACGCCATGGGCGGCACCTCCAAAGTCCTGCTGGGTGCCATCGTTGCCGGTATGATGAGCATTGACATGGGCGGCCCCTTCAACAAGGCTGCCTACGTCTTTGGCACTGCCGCGCTGGCCTCCGGCAACTACGAGGGCATGGCGGCTGTCATGGTGGGCGGCATGGTGCCTCCCATCGCGAGCGCCCTCTCCACCACCTTCTGCCCCAAGAAGTGGACCCCCGATGAGCGCCGCAACGGCATCGTGAACTATGTCATGGGCCTGTGCTTCGTCACCGAGGGTGCCATCCCCTACGCCGCCGCCGACCCGCTGCGCGTCCTGCCCAGCTGTGTGGCCGGTGCCGCGCTGGCCGGTGCCCTCTCCATGACCTTCGGCTGCGCCCTGCGCGCTCCCCACGGCGGCATCTTCGTGTTCCCCGTGGTCGATCATGCCCTGCTCTACTGCGTGGCTCTGGCCGCTGGCAGCGTGGTGGGTGCCGTGATCCTGAGCCTGCTCAAGAAAAACCGCACCGACGCTGCCTGATCTGCCATTCTCCTTCTTCCTTTACCATATAAAAAGGGCCCGTCTGCGCGCACCAAAATGCGGCAGGCGGGCCCTTTCGTGCTTATCCCTTGATGATCCGGAGCAGGGTCTTGTCCAGCTGGATGGTGCGGTTCCAGGGGTTCAGGATGATGCCGTTGATCTCCGGCACCTGCAGTGCGGCATCCAACAGCTTTTCAAGCTCCACCAGAAAGGTGGACTGCACCGCTTCCGCGCCCTTCATCTCCTCTTCAAAGCTGGTAAAGGCATACCACCAGCTGGCCCCATCGGCCGTGCGGAGGGCCCGCAGCTGCATCTGCTCACTGGCCGGGTTCGGCTCCACCGCCACCACGACCTGTCCGTTTTCCCGCATCCGCCGCCGGATCACGGTCAGGGTATGCGCCAGCTGCTCCTGTGTAGGCTCCTGCTGTAACTGGCAGACCGCCTGTTCGATCTTTTCGTTGCCGTTCAGGCCCTCGTCCTTTCTCTGTGCCATAAGCTCTCCCATTCTTTTCATTGTATTTTATGCTTGTATTATATCCGGACTTTACGAAAAATGGAAGCGCTGGCCAGAGATTCTTTCTTTTTTCGTCTGCTTTCGGGTGTTTTTTCAAAAATCAGTAGCCCCCGCCCCGAAAAAGTGTTACAATGTTTTCGTCTGGTATCATTTCAGAAACGACAGGACGCGCCGTTTTTCCGTGAGCCGTTTTGTCGGAATGGGAGAGATAAGGTAATGAAACGAATCCTTCGTTCTGCCGTCAGTCTGCTGCTGTGCGCCGCCGTGGCGCTGGGCGGCACTGCCTGCGGCCGAAGCAAGCTGCCCACCACCATCACGATCTGGACCTATTACAACGGCGATCAGCTGGAATGCTTCAACCAGCTGGTGGAGCAGTTCAATTCCACCGTGGGCAAAGAGAAGAACATCCGGGTCGAAAGCTCCAGTCAGGGCAGCGTGAACGACCTGGAGACCAGCGTGCTGGCCGCCGCCGAGGGCAAGGTGGGTGCCGAAAAACTCCCCAACATCGTCTCCTCCTACGCGGACACCGCCTTTACGCTGGATCAGATGGGCCTTGCCGTTGACCTGAGCCCCTACCTGACCGAAAAAGAGAAGTCTGCCTATATCGCCGGGTTTCTCGAAGAGGGCGACCTGATGAACAACGGGGAGCTCAAGGTCTTTCCCATAGCAAAGTCCACCGAGCTGCTCTACCTGAACACCACCGATTTTGCCCCCTTTGCCGAGGCCACAGGCGTGACCTATGCGGATCTTTCCACTGTGGAGGGGCTGAACGAGGCCGCACACAAATACTACGACTGGACCGATGCCCAGACGGCTGCGCCCAACGACGGCAAGGCCCTGTATGGCCGCGACGCGCTGACCAATTACCTGCTCTGCGGCGCACAGGAACTGGGTACGACCATCTTTGATGCCGAGAACGGCGTGATGACCCTGCACTTTGACAAGCCGACCCTCCGCAGGCTGTGGGATAACTACTATGTCCCCTACATCAAGGGCTGGTGCAGTGCCAGCGGCAAGTTCCGCAGCGACGATATCAAGATCGGCAGCCTGCTGGCCTATGTCGGTTCCTCCTCCAGCGCTTCCTTCTTCCCCACCCAGGTGCTGACCAGCGACACCGAGAGCCACGGCATCGAGATGGCCGCGCTGCCCTGCCCCAGCTTTGCGGGCTGTGAGCCGGTGGCCGTCCAGCAGGGGGCCGGCATGGTGGTCATCCCGGGCACCGAGGACGAGATCAGCGCCTGCGTTGCCTTCCTGAAATGGTTCACCCAGCCGGAAAACAACCTGCAGTTCTCGGTGCAGTCCGGCTATATGCCCGTGACCTATGCCGCCAACAGCATGTCCGCCCTTGAGAACAGCGGCCTGACGGTCTCTGAGCGCATCCACAAGGTGCTGAGCCTGTCCATTGATGCCATCGATCGCAGCAAGCTCTACACCACCCATGCCTTCCCGGATGCCCTGCGCGCCCGCAATACCCTGCAGTACGCCCTGGAGGACCGTGTCACTGCCGACCGTGCCACGGTGCTGGAGCGGCTGGCTGCCGGGCAGACCCCCGAGGAAGCCGAAGCCGAGTTCCTGACCGATGCCTATTTTGATGCCTGGTACGGCCAGACCCTGGCCGCTCTCAGCGCCTTTGCGGGCTGAGATGCCCTTGGAACAACCACAAAAGGAGAGCCCTTCAGATGCAGAACCGCAAGCCGCACAGACAAAAGGCCCCTCAGACGGGCCATTCTATCTTCGGCACCATCCTTTTCTCCCTGCTGGCTGTGCTGGCGGTGGAGATCCTGCTGCTGACCTTTACCGTCCACGCCACCCGGCTTGGCCCCCAGCTGAACCAGAACGCCGAGGATATCCTTGCCATGCAGGTGGACAACCGCAGCCGGTATCTTCAGTCCATCTTCCACGATGCACAGGAGCTGACCAGCCTTTCCGATACCATCAATGGCCTGACCCAGCAGCTTCTGGACGAGGGAGAGATCAGCCTGAGCACGCTGGACAGCAGCAGCGACGCGGCCTATCCCCTGCTGGAAGCCGCCGCGCCGGAGCTCATCAGCACCCTGCGCATCAAGTCGGTGACCGGCGTGTTCCTTATCCTGAACACCCATGATCTGGACAAGCGGAAGCAGGACAGCCTCATGCCCGCCATCTACCTGCGGGATCTTGACCCGGATGCCGCTCCCTCCCAGCGCAACGCCGACCTGACCTTTGTGCGGGCACCGGCCCAGCTGGTGCAGTCCCTCTCCATTGCCACGGACAACAGCTGGTCCCCCACCATCCGCTACCGGGCACTGGGAAACCGCGGCTTCCTTTATCCCCCTTTTCAGGCCGCCTATAAAGACGGTGCCAGCCTTGCCGCCTCCGATTATGGCCACTGGACCTCACAATCCTATCTGGTGCCCGGGGACACCCACGAGGCCATTGCCTACAGCCAGCCCCTGATCCTGCCAGACGGCACCGTTTACGGCGTGATCGGCGTGGAGCTGCTGGCCGACTACCTGTGGGAGAACCTGCCCTGCTCTGAGCTGCAGAACAGCGGCACCTATTTTCTTGCCGTGACCGATACGGAGGAGCTCTCTGCCTCTGAACTGCAGCTGCGTCCGGTGCTCCGTTCCCACTGCGACGGGCAGCCAGGTTCTGCGGACGAAAGCCTTACGCTGCGCCTCCACAGTGCCCAGACCCGCCGCTACCGCTTCAGCGATGCCCTCTACATTGCCTCGGTCTCCCCCTTGAACCTCTACAGCCGGAACGCCCCTTTCTCGGGCAAGCACTGGCTTCTCGTGGGCTCTGTTCCCGCAGGGCAGCTCTTTGCTTTCGCCCAGCGGCTGCAGCAGCTGTTCTCCTTCATCATTCTGATCACGCTGGCCGTTGGCTTTGTTTGCAGCTGGCTGATCAGCAGGCGGCTGGCCCGGCCCGTTGCCAAGCTCTCGGCTGAGGTAGCCGCTGCCGAAGCGGATTCCTCCGCCATCCCGCATCTTTCCACCACCGGCATCAGGGAGCTGGATCAGTTTTCCTCTGCCTTTACCCAGCTGAGCAAAGACGTGCTGGACTCCTCCACCCGCTTTTTGCGCATTATGAAATTGGCCAGTGCGGAGCTGGGCGGCTATGAGCTGCGCGATGACAGCGTTTATGTGACTGATAACTTCTTCTCCATGCTGGGCCTTGCACAGGAGCAGCCCGATCCGCTCACGCCAAAGGCTTTCCGCGCCCTGATGGGCACACTGGAGCAGCGGTGGTTCTACCGCCTGTCCCCGGCCAACAACAAGGTCTTTGCCATCCCCCAGCCCGACGGCAGCACCCACTACATCACCCTGCGCATCACCCATATCCTGGGCGAAAACGCCTCCGAGGTGGGTCTGGCTGAGGATATGACCACCACGGTGCTGGAGCAGCAGCGCATTGAGCACGAACGCGATTACGACACCCTGACCGGCCTGTACCGCCGCCGTGCCTTTGACCGCGCCTGTGACGCGCTGTTCCAGCAGCCCGAAAAGCTGGGCTGTGCCGCCCTGCTGATGATGGATCTGGACAACCTCAAGCAGATCAACGACACCTACGGCCATGACTGGGGCGACCAGTACATCCGCCAGACCGGCCAGTGCTTTGCGGCCAATACGCCCGCCAACACCATCTGCTCCCGCCTTTCGGGCGATGAATTCCTGATCTTCTTCTATGGCTACCAGGATCAGAATCAGCTCCGCGCCCAGCTGGAGCTGCTGAGTGCCGCCCTGCAGCGCAGCGTGTCCATCCTGCCCAACGGCAAGCAGCTGCACATCAGCATCTCGGGCGGCATTGCCTGGTACCCCACGGACGGCCACGACCTGCTCACCCTGAAAAAATATGCCGACTTTGCCATGTATCAGGTCAAGCATTCCCACAAGGGCCGCATGTGTGATTTTGATATCGGCAGCTACCATCAGGAGGCATACGCCGCCCAGACCCAGCAGGACTTTGAGCGCCTGCTGCAGGAAGAGCTGGTGTCCTACCACTTCCAGCCCATCTACTCTGCCCGCAGCGGCCGGATCGCAGCCTACGAGGCCCTCATGCGGGTGGATCTGCCTACCCTGCACTCCCCCGCTCAGGTCATGCAGCTGGCCCATGAGACAGGCCGCCTGTATGAGATCGAACGGATCACTGTGTTCCATTCCAGCGCGATCTTCCAGCGCATGCAGGCACAGGGCCTGTTCCAAAGCGATGCCCTGCTCTTCATCAACTCCATCGCCAATGTCAGCCTGACGAATGAGGATGTTGAGGAATATGCCCAGCGCTACCCCGAGCTGCTCAAGCGGCTGGTGGTGGAGATCACCGAACAGGAGGATCTGGACCACGCATGTCTAGAGCGGAAGCGGAACGTTCCGGGCTTCTCCGGCTCCTTTGCGCTGGATGACTACGGCAGCGGCTACAGCAACGAGCTGAACCTGCTGGAGCTCTCGCCCCGGTATATCAAGATCGACATTTCCATTGTGCGCGGGATCGACACCGACCGTGATAAGCAGCAGATCGTCTCCAACATTGTGGCTTACGCCCACGCCCGCAGTATGCAACTCATCGCCGAGGGCATTGAGACCGAGGCCCAGCTGCGCACCGTCATCGGTCTGGGCGTGGACCTGCTGCAGGGCTACTACCTCAGCCGCCCCGCCGCAGTGCCCGCCCCCATTGCACCGGCAGCGCAGGCGGTGATCGACCAGCTCGAACACCAGCGGTTTGATCCTCTCGGTTTATGATCTTTCCGGCTCCCCTGTGGGGGAGCCTTTTGTGACCTCATTCAGAGAAAGGAGACACGATGAACCACGAATCCAGTTCCGCTCTCCCCGCCGCCATCCGGGTGCGGGGCGCGCGGGTGCACAACCTGAAGAACATCGACGTAGATGTGCCGCTCCACAAGATCGTCGGCATTGCGGGCGTGTCCGGCTCCGGCAAGTCCTCGCTGGCGCTGGGGGTCCTCTACGCCGAGGGCTCCCGCCGCTATCTGGAGGCCCTTTCCACCTATACCCGCCGCCGGATGACCCAGGCCGAAAAGGCGCAGGTGGACGAGATCCGCTATGTTCCCGCCGCACTGGCCCTCCACCAGCGGCCCGGCGTGCCCGGAATGCGTTCCACCTTTGGCACCATGACCGAGCTTTTGAACAGCCTGCGCCTGATGTTCTCCCGGCTGTCCCACTACCCCTGCCCCGCCTGCGGCTGCATGGTGCCGCCCAGCCTGAACATTGCGGCCGAGATCCCGCTCTACTGCCCCAGGTGCGGCGCACAGGTGCCGGTGCTGGGCGCGGAGCAGTTCGCCTTTAACAGCACCGGAGCCTGCCCCAGCTGCGAGGGCACCGGCATCGTGCGGGTGGTGGACGAATCCTCTCTGGTGCCGGACGAGAGCCTTTCCATCAACGAGGGCGCGGTGCTGCCCTGGCAGACCCTGATGTGGTCGCTGATGAAGGAGATCGCCGAAAAGATGGGCGTGCGCACCAACGTTCCCTTCCGGGAGCTGACCCCGGAAGAGCGTGACGTGGTGTTCCACGGCCCCGCCAAAAAAGTGCACCTGCTCTACCAGAACAGCAAGACCGGCGCGGCGGGCGAAATGGATTTCACCTACTTCAACGCCGTTTATACCGTGGAGAACGCCCTTGCCAAGGTAACGGACGAAAAGGGCATGAAGCGGGTGGAGCGATTTCTGAAACAGGGCCCCTGCCCTGCGTGCGGCGGCTCCCGCCTGAACGCCGCGGCCCGGGCTCCCCGGCTGCGGGGCATCGGGCTGGCCGATGCCTGCCGCATGACGCTGGACACGCTGGTACAGTGGGTGGAGGGGGTGCCCGCCTCCCTGCCCGTGGAAATGCGCCCCATGGCCGAGAGCATCTGCGAGTCCTTTCAGGCCACCGCCGCCCGCCTGCTGGATCTGGGGCTGGGCTACCTCTCCCTTGACCGGGAGGCCGCCACCCTTTCCACAGGGGAGCGCCAGCGGGTGCAGCTGGCCCGCTCGGTGCGCAACCGCACCACCGGCGTGCTCTATGTGCTGGACGAGCCCTCCATCGGCCTGCACCCCTCCAACATCGAGGGCCTGCGGGGCGTGATGCACGACCTGATCGCGGACGGCAACTCCATCGTGCTGGTGGATCACGACACCGAGATCCTGCGGGATGCCGACTGGCTCATTGAGATGGGCCCCGGTGCCGGTGAAAACGGCGGCACCATCCTGACACAGGGCACTGTGGAGCAGGTGGCCCAAAGCCCGGCCTCCCGCATCGGACCCTTCCTTGCCGACCTGCACACCCTCTCAGCCCGCACCCGCACCCCGGAAGCGGAGCTCTTTGCGCTGGGCACCATCACCCTGCGCACCCGGGCCATCCACACCGTCAAGCCGCTGGAAGTCCGGCTGCCCAAGGGGCGGCTCATTGCGGTGACCGGCGCGTCCGGTTCCGGCAAGACCACGCTGGTGCTGGAAAGCCTGATCCCCGCGCTGGAGGCCGCCGCCAAGGGCGAAGCTCTGCCCGCCCATGTGGAAAGCATCACTGCACCGGGCATTGCGCAGGTCAAGCTCATTGACGCAACGCCCATCGGCATCAATGTACGGTCCACGGTGGCCACCTATGCCAATGTCCACGATGAGCTGCGCAAGATCTACGCCCGCTCTCCCCTTGCCAGGGAGAAGGGCTACAAGGCGGGCGATTTTTCCTACAACACGGGCCGCCTGCGCTGCCCCGGCTGCGACGGCACCGGCACCATCAGCCTGGACATCCAGTTCCTGCCGGATGTGGAGATCACCTGCCCGGACTGCGGCGGCTCCCGCTACCAAAAGGATGCCGCCGCCCTTTACCGCACTCGGAAGGACGGCACCCAGGCCGAGAGCCTGCCCCGCCTGATGGAGATGAGCGTGGACGAAGCCCTTGCCGCCTGTGCCGACCTCAAGCTGGTGGCCAGCCGGCTGCAGACCCTTTCCAACCTGGGGCTGGGCTACCTGACTTTGGGCGAGGCCACCCCCAGCCTTTCGGGCGGGGAGGCCCAGCGGCTCAAGCTCGCCAGCGAAATGGGCAAAGGGCAGGCCGACACCGTGTTTGTATTCGACGAGCCCACCATCGTCCAATATTCCAGGGAAGGAAGTGTAAAGGTAAGTTGATTGCCCATCTGCTCGAACGAAAGTTCTTGCACCGCACCTGCATGAGTGTCAGGACTGGCTACCCATAGCTTAGACACCTTACGATTGGTTTGGATGGTTACAGCCAAGTTGTCCTTCCGGGTTGGTTTCTGGCGAGTACCATTGAGGTCTCGCCAAGAAAGGTCGGAGGTGTTGGAGAAGTTGAGGAAATGAACGACATCACTGTTGCCCACGGTCTTGGCGAACGTCACGATGGAGTTTGCTTGTGGAGGCCATGCCTTCACCGTATTGCCATTCACACTCACATGAGCCGAATAAGCAGCCTTGGAAGACACGCCACGCAACCAATTCTGATAAGCTGTCAGGAAATCGTAATAC
>ENA-UEQE01002600-UEQE01002600.1-human-gut-metagenome-genome-assembly--contig:-NODE-2600-length-12719-cov-7.688499_pt1 | contig 12719 bp, 6 predicted proteins | sample MGYA00242934_ERZ507935 | MGnify/ENA primary metagenome ERZ507935 (study PRJEB26167, sample SAMN06115423) | human gut metagenome | host: Homo sapiens | place: China:Anhui | collected 2015-03-30 | study... | reverse complement strand
GCGCAAATGCCGGTGCATGAAGTTTTTGTGCATCATTTCCGGTTGCCCCGCAGGGGCGAGGAAATGGCACATTTCTTATTTTTGCTATGCTTTTGCATAGCAAAACCTCCCGCAAAAGCGCCGGATATCTGCCGTTCTCCGGCTGATGCCCGGCGCACTATTTTTGGAATGGAGACTGATTTATGAAACGAATTTATAAATCCTGCGTTGCAGTCCTGCTGCTGCTTGCGATGCTCCTGAGCTGTGTTCCGGCGCTGGCCGCCGGAAGCAGCCATAGCTGCACGACGCTGCAGAAGGCCGAAGCGCTGAAGACCCTTGGCCTGTTTCAGGGCACAAACAAGGGCTTCGAGCTGGAAAAGACGCTGACGCGCGAACAGGCGATCACCTTGATCGTCCGCCTGCTCGGCGCGGAAGCGGAAGCGAAGGAAAAGAACCCGGAGCATCCGTTTACGGACGTTCTGGCCTGGGCCAGTCCCTATGTCGGCTACGGCTATCAGAATGCGCTTGTCAAGGGCGTCAGCGAAACGCTCTTTGGTTACGGCAAGCTCGTGACGGAAGCACAGTTCCTGACGATGGTTCTGCGTCTGCTGCAATATGAGGACGACACGGACTTTGCATGGAACAAGGCGGCAGAGCTGGCGGAAAAGCTCGGCCTGCCGGTCGTGCCCGCAAACAGCGGCGAGTATACGCGCGGCAACGCCGTTGACGTGATCTGGGCGCTGCTGGAGACGAAATTCAAATCCGGCGGCAAGACGCTGGCACAGACGCTGATCGAGAAGGGCGTGTTTACGGAAAAGGCTTACCGAGAAGCGCTGGGAGAGGATAGCTCCAATATCGGCGCGATTCTTCCCATTCTGAGACCTGATCCCGACCCGAAGCCGGACCCCGATCCGAAGCCCGATCCTGACCCCGATCCCGATCCGGAACCCACGGAACAGCCGGTCTATGTGTCTCCGAGCGGCGGCAGTGACGGCGACGGCAGCAAGGACGCGCCGTTCGGCTCGTTGGAGGCTGTGCGCGACTATCTGCGCGAGAACCGCTCGACGGAGCTGCCCACAACGGTCTATCTGCGCGGCGGCACCTATGTGCTGAATAAGACGTTTGAGCTGACTGCGGAAGACGGCGGTACGGAAGAACTGCCCGTGACGTGGCGCGCCTATCCGGGCGAGACGGTCATCATTACCGGCAGCGCCGGAGCCTCTTTGTCTGCCTTTGAGCCGGTTTCCGGTGAAATGAAGGAAAAGCTTTCACCGGACGCGCAGGAACACGTCATGGTGGCCGATGTCAGAGATCTTGGACTGGGCGAAATCAGCTTTAGCCTGTCAGCTCTGAACCTCTGTCTGGAAGCGCCTCTTTTCTCGCTGGACGGACAGCACATGCGCCTGACGCGCTACCCGAACTCCAACTCGACCGAGGATTGGATGCACGTCGAGACGGTCAATCCCAATTCCAGCACCAGCTATCCCGAATTCAAGCTGACGGATGAGAGGGTTTTGGGCTGGAGCTATCAGGAATCCGACTGGCTCTATTCCAGCTACATCCGCTACGGCTGGGCGCAGGGCTACTTCCACGGTACGCTCAACCGGAAAACCGGCATCGTGACGGCAACGGACACTGCCTATTACGGCAGCGCCGCCGGTCAGAAGCCTGTGCAGATCTACAACGCCTACGAGTCGCTGGACGAGCCGGGCGAATGGTATTATGACCAGATGAGCGGCAGACTCTACATCTATCCGTTTGCAGATACGACGAGAAATTCGACACTCCGCATGACGAGCAGCAATTTTGACCTGATTTCGGTCAACGGCGCTTCGTATCTCAACCTCGAGGGACTGACAGTTACGTCCTCCAAAAAGGACGGCATCGCCATGAACAATGTCGATCATTGCGTGATCGAGAATTGCACGCTAACAAGCTTTGAAGGCAGAGCCGTCAGCATTGACAATGCAACCTATTCCGGCCTGAAAAATTCCGAGGTTGCTTACACCTCCATCTCGGCCATCTATCTGAATGGCGGTGACTATCAGACCATGGAGCCGGGCTACGATTTCATTACGAACTGCCGTATCCACGATACGAACCAGTACCGGACGATGAACGAGGGCGGCGTGAAATTCCGCGGTGTGAAGAACACGTTCTCCAACAACGAAGTCTACAACATTACGGATATGGCGCTGAACTTCGCAATCGTCGGCGGCGGGCCGACCTCGCTGGACTGCGTGATCGAGAACAACTCGTTCCATGATGTCGTTCTGAACGGCAAGGACATGGGCGCGGTCTACGGCGGCCGCGACGCGCGCTGCCAGGGCGTGGTCATCCGGAACAACCATTTCTACAACATTGCCAACAATGATAGCTCTTTCCCCAGCTTCTCCGCCAACGCGGTCTATTTGGACGACGGCCTGAGCGGCGCGACCATTACCGGCAACATCTTCGGCCCGGGCGCCTCGGGCGAATATTTGGAGGCTGTCAAGATCAACTGCGGTCACGACACTGTCATCACGAACAATCTGTTCATCGATACTCGCTGTGCGTTCAATGTATATATTGCCGGCAATTTTGCAGTCGGCATGACGAATGACAGCGGCTTCGGCATCGCGCCCTCCCTGCGTCAGGTCTGGAACAACGAACTGTACACGTCCCGCTGGCCGTGGATGGCGGCGCTGAGAGACGGCGAGACGGACGTCTATATCCCGAATATCTTCAAGAACAATGTTATCATCTACACCGACGCTGCGCCGCGCGGCAGCGAGACGAGCGCCTATCCGTGGGTCAAGACAAATGACACTCAGGAAAGCAAGATCACCGGCCTCGACAACAATCTGGTGATCCTGAAGGGCACAGGCGATAACCGTCAGCTGTTTGTTGACTATGCAAACGGCAATTACGCGCTCATCGATTCCGTCCTGGCGCAGCTGCCCGGCTTCGAGCAGATCGACCAGAGCAGGATCGGCGTGAAGAGCTTCCCCGGCAACCAGAAGCCGGCGGCGTCCGGCGTGTCCGTTTCCGGCACAGCAGAGATTGGCCAAACGCTGAACGCAGTATATACGTTCTCTGACGCGGACGGCGACAGCGAGGGCGCGACCGTCGTAAACTTCTATATCTCCGAAAACCAGAACGAGTCGTTCTATCTGAACTGGAAAAAGGTCAGCGACAACATGAGCAGCACGGAATTCACCGTAACGCCCATCTGCGAGGGCAAGTGGATCCGCTGCAAGGTCACGCCGGTGGACAGCCGCGGCGCACAGGGCGAACCTGTCTGGTCGGCGCCTGTTCAGGTGGCATTCAACCCCAACGGCGTGGATAAGACGGAATTCCGCGCGCTGGTAGACGAGGCCAAAGCTAAGGTCGAAGCCGCACAGGTCGGCGACGAGCCCGGCCAGTGGACACAGAAGGAAATTGACCTCATCACGGCGGCCATTGCCGACGCGGAGGCCGTATTGGCAAAGGACCCGATCAGCCAGTATGACTTTGATCTCGGCGTGGCTGCGTTCCAGAAGGCGTACACCCGCTTCTGCAACAACCAGAACGCCGGTACCGCGACCGATGTGATCGAGATCGACGCATTGATCGAGGATACGGAAAACTGGACGCCGTATTCCGGCAACAAGGAAGGCAAGCCCACCTTTGTCGGCGGCAAGCTCACGCTGAACGCGACGTCCGCCTATCAGACGGCGTGCTATACCGGCAGAACGTATACGAACAAGACCTTCCTCTTTGATTATCAGCAGACACTTCCAGAAGGAAACGACAGCTGGGGCGGCTTCTACTTCAACATGGGTGATGCCGCTGACCTGCCGTACAGCCAGAAGTGCATTCTTGTTGTCGCCAAGGCAGATCAGACAGAGCTTCAGATCTATGACGGCGCCAACCCGCTCGTCATGAAGGTCAGCAAGTTCGCGTTTGAAAGCGGCAAGACCTACCGTGTCGAGTTCGGCCTGTACGATGTCAACAGCACAGACGTGCGTGCGGTGCTGACCGTTGACGGCAAAGAGATCCTCAGCTATGAGGCTGAAAACGAGTATCTGCATTCCGCAAAGGGACGCTTCGGTGTTGTTGCGGCTCCGAACGGCATGGACGTGACGCTGGGCAGTGTGGGCACGAAGCTCACGATTGACAGCCTGATCGACGACGAGACCAACTGGAAGACGATCACCAATACGTTCGCACCGAAGTTCATTGCCAGCAAGATGCTCCTCAACGGCAAATCGTATACCGGCTACGCGGGTGAGAAGTTCACCAACCGCGTGCTGCACTTCAAGTACCGGCTGACCTTCTCCGAGGATGCGGCTGCTGCGGGCGAGTGGGGCGGCCTGTACTTCAACGCTGGCGGCGCGGAGGTGTATCCGTGGACCGGAACGGGCATCCTTGCCTGCATCAAGTCGGATGTGATTGAGCTTCAGGTCTATGAGGACGGCACCCGCACAAAATTCCTGACGAACACAGAGAATCTGCTCGACAGCAGCAAGACCTATCGCATGACGTTCGGTATGTATGACGTGAATTCGACGGATGTACGCATCGTCATGACGGCAGATGACGTGACGCTGTTCGACGAGACGATCACGAGCGCGAAGCTGCACAGCCTGTCCGGCTATTTTGGTGCGTCGGCCAGCGATGCAGGCGTCCGTGCAGAACTCGGAAGCCTCGGCAACAAGATCAACGTCTCGACGCTCGTCCGCAGCGAAGGCAGCTGGAAGACCTACACGGGAAATGCTCCGGAATTCAAGGACGGGAGTCTTTCCATCACGAGCAGCGAAGCAGGCTATGAGCTGGCCGCTTTCGCCGACGAGAAGTTCTCCGGCAAGGTGTTCAACTTCAAGTACAAGCAGGTGATCCCGGAGGGTGCTGACACCTGGGGCGGCTTCTACTTCAACAAGAGCGACCCGGTCGCCATGCCGTGGGCAGACAAGGGCGTTCTGGTCGTCATTAAGCCCAATCAGGTCGAGCTTCAGCGCTATGGCGACGAGGGCGGCATTCTGAAGACCGTTACCGGCGAGATCTTCCGCTCTGACATGATCTATGACGTAAGCTTCGGCATTGTGGACGTGAACTCCACCGATGTGCGCATTTTCGTGACCGTGGACGGCAAGACGCTGTTTGACGAGACAATCACCGACGCAACGCTCCACGGTGCAGGCGGATATTTCGGCGCGATTGCCTGCCCCGGCGGTGTGCAGGTCACGCTGAACGACCTGTCCGGCAACGACAAGCACTATAACAAGACAACGGCGCTTCCGCTGGACACGCTGATCGCAGACACGGCAAACTGGACGGACTTCTCGTGGGCCGGGTTTAAGACTGCTCCGACGTTCGGCGACGGCACGGTCTCCATTGCCGGTACGACCGAGACGGCCTATGCGCTGGCCGGATACAAGAAGGAAAAATACCGCAACACGGAATTCCAACTCAAATACACCCAAACGACGGGCGAGGGCAACGACTACGGCGCGATCATTTGGAGCTTTGAAAACAGTGTCACAAATCTTCCATGGAACAGCGGCGGCGTGATGATTGCCTTTGAAAATGGAAAAGCTACGCTTTATGCGCGCGGCGATGCGGGATTGATTGCAAAGACAACAAGCGGTCTGTCGCTGGACAATGGCAAAACGTATGACATTTCGCTCAGCGTCTGCCAGATCGCGGCAAACCAGCTTCGCGTTATCGTCAAGGTAGACGGCGCGGAATGGTTCAATGAGGTCTACACCGACTCCAAGCTGGCGAATACTGCGGGCTACTTCTGCTTCGGCGGCATCAACACCGCGTCCGTGACCATTGAAAAGACCGGCAAGGCCGTCGTTCCGGATCCCGAGCCCGAACCCACATACGACGTGGTCGATGTGACGGAACTGCTGTCGGATACGAAGAATTGGACGACCGGCTGGAATAAGGCGCTTACATTTGAGAATGGCAGTGTCACAGCAGATGGTGATCTAAGCTCTACCTACTCTGTCGGCGGCTACAACGGAAAGACCTACAAAAACACGATTTTCCGCTTCAAATATACGCGGACGCGCTATGCCGACGACGGTTATGACGGATTCACACTCGGCTCTGGACCGGACAATGTGTATTGGGGTGCCGGAGGCATTTATGTGGATTTCAACAAAGACAGTGCCGTTCTGCGCTGCATCGGCAAGGATAAACAGGCGGTTTTTGTAACGTCCGAAGTACCAAGTCTGAACGATGGACAGTCATACAATATCGAATTTGGCATCATTGATGTGAATGAGAGTACCGTCAAGGTACTTCTGAAAATGAATGACAAGACCTATTTTGAGAAAGAACTCACAAGCAGCGACTTTGTGGGCGAGGAATTCTATTTCGGTATTATCGCAGTTAAATCGAAAGCCACTATCAGCAAACCGGACGCTAAATAAGTCCGAACACCCAACATACACAAAGGCCGGGTGCGTGCACCCGGCCTTTGATGGTTCAACCGAATCAAAGAAAGGACTCTATGAAGAAAACCTATCAATATGCCATTGCGTGCCCGACGAGCATGGGTGTGCGCATCACGCCGCCGGAGCGGATGGCGGTACAGAACAGCAACCTGTTTTATATGCAGGCGACCAGCGCGGAGACGAACGTGCTGAACGTTGCGTCTAGCCTTGGCCACGAGTGCCTCGCGCTCACGAAATTCGTCAAGGGCAGCCCCATCGCGGACTTCATCAAGCGCCAGCTCCGCGCGCGGAACATCCGCTTTGAGGGGCTGAATATCGAACAGGGCGGGCCGTGGGGCTATCGGCACCAGTTCAACATTGCGGATTCCGGCTTTGGGCTGCGCGCACCGCGTCTCTGGAATGACCGTACTGGTGAAGTTGGTCGGACACTTTCTATCGAAGATTTTGACGTGGAGCGCATCTTCGGTCAGGAGGGCGTCGGAATCCTGCACCTGTCCGGCCTCATCGCGGCTATGAGCCATGAGACAACGGAGTGCTGCCTTGCGCTGGCAAAGGCCGCGAAGCAGTACGGTACGCTCGTCTCCTTCGACCTTAACTACCGCGCCACGTTCTGGAAAGGCCGTGAGGAGGAACTCCCCAAGGCGTTCAGTGAGATCGCGTCGCTGGCCGACGTGCTCATCGGCAACGAGGAGGATTTCCAGCTTTGCCTCGGCTTCAAGGGCCCCGAAGCGGGCGGAAAAGATCTGTCCTCCAAGATTGAATCGTTCAAGGGCATGATCTCGCAGGTGCAGGAACAGTATCCGAACGCGAAGATGTTTGCCACGACGCTGCGGCAGGTCATTTCGGCGAATGAGCACCTCTGGGGCGCGATTTTGCTGGCGGACGGCAAGTGGTATGTCGAGGAGCCGCGCGAGATTCAGGTGCTCGACCGCATCGGCGGCGGCGACGGCTTCTCGGGAGGACTTCTTTACGGCGTTCTGAACGGTTGGGAGCCGGAAAAGTGCCTGCAATTTGGTTGGGCAAGCGGCGTTCTGGCGGCTTCTAGTCTCAACGATTACGCCGAGCCCGCGGATGAAAAGCAGGTCTGGGACATTTATAAAGGAAACGCGAGGGTGCAGAGATGAAAAAAGCAGACATCGGTTTGATCGGCCTTGCCGTGATGGGCGAGAATCTCGTCATGAACATGGAGTCGAAGGGCTTCACCGTGGCCGTTTTCAACCGCACGACGGAAAAGGTGGACAAATTTGTAAACGGCAGAGCCGCCGGAAAAAATATCATTGGCTGCCACAGTCTCAAAGAACTGGTTGACAATCTGGAAAAGCCGCGCAAGGTGTTCATGATGGTAAAAGCCGGGCAGGCCGTGGACGACATGATCGAGCAGCTTCTGCCACTTCTCGACGACGGCGATATTCTCATTGACGGCGGCAATTCCCACTTCCCGGACACCATCCGCAGAACCGCGTATGTGGAATCCAAGGGCAAGCTCTACATCGGCACCGGCGTGTCCGGCGGCGAAGAAGGTGCGCTGAAAGGCCCCAGCATGATGCCCGGCGGCAGCCCCGCCGCGTGGCCGTATGTGAAGCCGATTTTCCAAGCCATCTGCGCCAAGGTCGAGGACGGCTCTCCGTGCTGCGACTGGGTCGGCGAGAATGGCGCGGGGCACTTTGTGAAGATGGTCCACAACGGCATTGAGTACGGCGATATGCAGCTCATCTGCGAAGCGTATCAGCTGATGCGTGATCTGCTCGGCATGAACGATGATGAAATGCACGAGGTTTTCGCCGCGTGGAATAAAACCGAGCTGGATTCCTACTTAATTGAGATCACCCGCGACATTCTGGCCTATAAGGACACCGACGGCCAGCCCATCGTCGAGAAAATCCTCGACACTGCCGGTCAGAAGGGCACGGGCAAGTGGACGGGCATTGCAGCGCTGGACGAGGGCGTTCCGCTGACGCTCATCGGCGAAGCCGTGTTTGCGCGCTGCCTGTCCGCCATGAAAGACGAGCGCGTCGAGGCAGCGAAGGAATATAATCGCAACATTCCTGCCTTTACCGGCGATAAAGCCGAGATGGTCGAAGCCATCCGGCAGGCGCTGTATGCGTCCAAGATCATCTCCTACGCGCAGGGCTACACGCTCATGTGCACGGCGGCGAAGACCTACGGCTGGAATCTCAACTATGGCGGCATTGCCCTCATGTGGCGCGGCGGCTGCATTATCCGGTCCGTCTTCCTCGGCAAGATCAAGGAAGCGTATGACAAAAATCCGGAGCTTAGTAACCTCCTGCTCGACCCGTATTTCAAGGAGACGATGGAAAAACTCATCCCCGCGTGGCGCAAGGTCGCAGCTGCGGCTGTCTCTTACGGCGTTCCGGCTCCGGCCATGACTGCGGCGCTGAGTTACTTCGACGGCTACACCACCGACCGCCTGCCTGCGAATCTGTTGCAGGCGCAGCGCGATTATTTCGGCGCGCACACCTATGAGCGGCTGGACAGCCCGCGCGGCCAATTCTTCCACACCAACTGGACAGGCCACGGCGGCAACACCGCCGCGTCCACCTACAACGCATAAGGAGGCAGCATAATGAATCTTCCTTTGAACACGGATTTGACTGGAAAAGTCGCGGTCGTGACCGGCGCAGCGGGAACGCTTTGCAGCGTCTTTTCCAAGGCACTGGCTGCCAGCGGCGCGAAGGTCGCGCTGCTTGGCCGGACATACGCCAACGTGCAGAAGCTGGCCGACGAGATCACCGCCGAGGGCGGCACTGCGAAAGCCTACGAATGCAACGTGCTGGACAAGGCCGCAGTTATGGCCTGCCATGAACAGGTGCTGGCCGACTTCGGCCCCTGCGACATCCTCCTCAACGGCGCGGGCGGCAACCACCCCAGCGCGACGACCGACAAGGAATATTACGAGCCGGGCGATCTGGACGCCGACACCAAGAGCTTTTTCGATCTGGACGAAGCGGGCGTTGCGTCTGTCTTCAACCTCAACTTCATGGGCATTCTCATTCCCACGCAGGCGTTCGCCCGCGATATGGTCGCGCGCGAGGGCTGCAATATTATCAACATTTCATCGATGAACGCCTACACGCCGCTCACCAAAATTCCGGCGTATTCGGGCGCGAAATCCGCTGTGTCGAACTTTACGCAGTGGCTGGCGGTGCATTTTTCCAAGGTCGGCATCCGCGTGAACGCCATCGCTCCCGGCTTCTTCTCTGGAAAACAGAACGCTTCCCTCCTCTGGAATCCAGACGGCACGCCGACCGCGCGAACGAAGAAAATTCTGGCTGCGACCCCGATGGGCCGCTTCGGACAAGCAGAAGAATTGCTGGGCGCGCTGCTGTTCCTGCTCAACAACGAGGCAGCGTCGTTCGTGACCGGCGTGGTCATTCCCGTGGACGGCGGCTTCTCGGCGTACAGCGGTGTCTGACATGGAGGATATCTATAAAATCGCCGCGAACGGCGGCATTTCAGACACGGAATTAAAAGGAGCGCTTGAAAAATCACTGACAGGCAGAACACTGAAAAAAGTGCTCATCCTCCCGCCGGATTTCACGCGCTTTCACTCGCAGGCGGGCAAGATTACGAGCATTTACTATCAACTGCTGACCGCACAGGGCGTGCAGGTCGATATTATGCCCGCCCTCGGCACGCATGAGCCGGTTTCCAAAGCGCAGTGGGAGGCTATGTTCGAGGGCGTTCCGTATGAAAACATGATCGTCCGTGACTGGCGGCATGATGTGGTCAAGATCGGCGAAGTACCGGCAAGCTATCTGGAAGAAATCACAGATGGCCTCTGGCATGAACCGGTCAGCGTGGAGATCAATCGCCGTGTGATGGACGAAAGCTATGACCTCATCATTTCTCCCGGTCAGGTCGTGCCGCACGAGGTCATCGGCATGGCGAACCACTCGAAGAATCTGTTTGTCGGCGTGGGCGGCAGCGATATGATAAACAAGTCGCACATGGTCGGCGCAGTATACGGCATGGAACGCATGATGGGAAAAGACCATACGCCCGTGCGAAAAATCTTTGACTACGGCATGGAACACTTTCTGAACAAGCGCCCGATTCTGTTCGTCCTGACCGTCTGCACGGCCCCAGAGGGCAAAAGCGTCATGCACGGCCTGTTTATCGGCGAGGGAAGAAGCTGCCTGACGGAAGCGGTCAAGCTGGCGCAGGAGAAGAATATTGACTTCGTAGAGCATGGCATTCAGAAATGCGTGGTCTACCTTGACCCCAGTGAATTCAAGAGTACATGGCTCGGCAACAAGGCGGTCTATCGTACCCGCATGGCGATTGCGGACGGCGGAGAGCTGATCATCTTAGCCCCCGGCGTGACAAAATTCGGCGAGGACGCGCAGTGCGACAAGCTGATCCGCAAATACGGCTACAAGTGCAGACTGCATACGCTGGAGGAATTCAACAAGCCGGAAAATCAGGACTTACGCGACAATATGGGCGCGGCAGCGCATCTGATTCATGGCTCGTCCGACGGACGCTTCTCCATCACCTACGCTGTAAAGGAGATTTCGCAGGCGGAAATTGAGGGAGTCGGCTTCCGGAGCGCAAGCTATGACGAATTGGCGAAAAAGTACGATCCCGAAAAGCTGCACTACGGCTATAACACCGTGGACGGCGAAAAAATCTATTACATCCCGAACCCCGCGCTGGGGCTGTGGATCAACCGCGAGAAATTTGAGGGCTGACTATGAAAGCATTTATGGACAAAGATTTCCTGCTGGAAAATGAGACGGCGCGGACGCTGTTTCACAAGTACGCGGAAAACCAGCCGATTTACGACTATCACAACCATCTGCCGCCGCGCGAGATTGCCGAGCGGAAGCAGTACGAAAATCTGACGCAGCTCTGGCTGGCGGCAGATCACTACAAATGGCGTGCCATGCGTGCCTGCGGCGTGGACGAGCAGTATATTACCGGTGATGCGCCGGAGTACGAGAAATTCCAGAAATGGGCGGAGGTCGTGCCGCAGCTTGTCGGCTGCCCGCTGTACCATTGGGCGCATCTGGAATTGCAGCGGTATTTTGAAATATACGCACCGCTGACGCCGGAGACTGCGCCTGCTATCTGGGAGGAAACAAAAGAAAAGCTGAAAGCCTACGATGCGGTTTCGCTCCTTGAAAAAATGAACGTTCGCGTGCTCTGCACGACGGACGATCCGGCGGACACGCTGGAATGGCACAAAAAAATCGCGGCAGACCCCACGATCCCGTTCCGCGTTCTGCCGTCGTTCCGGCCGGACAACTATCTCGGCGGCAATCCGGACGCAGAATGCGCACTGTGCGAAAAATACGGCACGGGCAGCCTGCCGGAAGCGCTGGGAAAGGCACTGGACTATTTCTGCGAAAACGGCTGCAAGGTCTCCGACCACGGGTTCAGCAGATTTGCCTACGTTCCGGGCACAAAACAAGCCGAACTGCTGCATTTCCTCGGCAAAGCGTATCATGCGCACGGCGTCGCCATGCAGCTGCACCTTGGCCCCATCCGCAACCAGAACCCGCGTTTGATGGCAGAGATCGGCCCGGACGCGGGCGGCGACAGTGTCGGCCTTACGACCGACCCGTTTCAGCTCGGCGCATTTTTGGGTGACCTGGCACGCGAAAACAGCCTGCCGAATACGATCCTTTATAATTTGAATCCGGCCGACAACGCTGTTCTCTCCACCATGGCCGTCAATTTCGCGCCCAAGGTGCAGTTCGGCGCGGCCTGGTGGTTCAACGACACCATCCGCGGCATGCGCCGCCAGATTGACGAGCTGATGGAAAACGGCCTTCTGGCCAAGTCCGTCGGTATGCTGACCGACTCACGCTCGTTCAGCTCGTTCCCACGCCACGAGTATTACCGCCGTATCCTCTGCCAGAGGCTCGGCGAGTTGGCTGAAAGCGGCCAGTACCCGGCGGATGAACGGACGCTGGGGCAGATCGTGGAAAATATCTGTGGGAAGAATGCGGCCGCATTTTTGTACTTATAACCGTATAATGGCCGACCCACACGCGGAACGATACAGAGTGAGACGGGAAGAATGCTCTTGTCATTCTTCCCGTCTCGTTCTGTTCGTAAGCGTCAAACCACCCCGCGCATAGACAGGCATGAGACAGTTGATGATGCAGTGCGAGTGGATGTGTTCACGGTCGATGTGCGTGCAGACCAGCACTTCGCAGCCCTCGAAATATCCGGCAAGCCGCCGCGCCGCTTCATGGGCTGCGCGCGGGTCAATGTCCGCGCCTTTCGGAAAGCTCTGCACCATGTGGTAAAACTGGACACCGCCGTCCTTGTGGTGCAGCAGCTTCG
>ENA-UEQE01002597-UEQE01002597.1-human-gut-metagenome-genome-assembly--contig:-NODE-2597-length-12732-cov-7.004109_pt1 | contig 12732 bp, 12 predicted proteins | sample MGYA00242934_ERZ507935 | MGnify/ENA primary metagenome ERZ507935 (study PRJEB26167, sample SAMN06115423) | human gut metagenome | host: Homo sapiens | place: China:Anhui | collected 2015-03-30... | reverse complement strand
GAAAACGAAAAAATCCAGGTGTCCTTCCCAGAACTCATCCATACTGATGTAACGAAAATCATTGAGCTTGAATGCTATAAGGCATTACACAAAATCAAAACCATTTTGGAAGATGACTCCCTGACAGACAGTGAGTGCTTTCAGCAAATCGAAGAAATCGTCTGCACTTTTGAAGAGTTGGGATCTGGCGGTGGTAACCGGCATGATTTTGGTTGATCTCACACGAGAATTTCCTAAGAAGAAAAGCATCCTCTGAATTGTATTTCAGAGGGTGTTTTTCTTAATTTTGAACATATTCAAAACTGGTGCACTCATATAAGGAGAGACTCTAATGATTGTAGCGGTATTTCTGTCGGAGTTTTCTTGATGAACACTCATCTCACTTCCTGGCATATCAGAAAAAGATTGCTTTTCCCAAGTTAAACATGACGTACAGTTGTCTTATTTCTATGCTATAATGCAGACAGGATCAGGAAAGGCGGTGTATCCCATGAAGATGGAGCGGCTCATTGGCATCCTGTCCATCCTGCTCCAGCGGGAGAAGGTCACTGCCCCGGAGTTGGCAGGGCAGTTCGAGGTGTCCCGCCGGACCATCCAGCGGGACATCGACTCCCTATGTCGGGCAGGCATCCCCATCGCCACCGTTCAGGGCGCAGGGGGCGGTATCTCCATCATGGAGGGCTACCGGGTGGACCAGACGGTGCTCACCGATCCGGAGATGCAGGCCATTCTGGCGGGTCTCAGGAGCCTGGATAGCGTCAGCGGCACCCGGCGCTACGCCCAGCTGATGGAAAAGCTGTCCGTCGGGACAGGCGGGCTGGTGTCCGGCGGCGCCCATATGCTTATCGACCTCTCCTCCTGGTACAAGACCAGCCTGCCGCCCAAAATTGAGCTGATCCAGAGTGCTATCGAGCAGCGCCACACCATTTGTTTTACCTACTTCTCTCCCAAGAGGGAGTCAGTGCGCACAGTGGAGCCCCACTTTCTGGTGTTCCACTGGTCCGCCTGGTATGTGTGGGGTTGGTGCAGGACGCGTGAGGATTTCCGAATGTTCAAATTGAACCGTATGACGGACCTCACCGCCGGAGAGCCCTTTGAACCCCGGTCCGCACCCCTGCCTAATCTGGAACCGGAGCGCATCTTTCCGGCCAAGTATCAGGTGACCGTTCTCTTCGATCCGTCCTGCCGCTGGCGGCTGGTGGAGGAGTACGGCGTGGATCGCTTCACCGTGGAGCCGGACGGGCGGCTGCGCTTTACCGGCGGCTTTCCCGACGCCGACAGCGTACTCAGCTGGGTGCTGACCTTCGGGGACAAGGCCGAGCTGCTGGAGCCGGAGGAACTGCGGGAACAGCTGGGGGTGCTGACAAACACATTGGCCGAGCGTTACAGGAGGGATTGAGATGGCGTCTCATCAGGACTTTGTGGACTATGTGACCGAGCAGCTGCGGGGGGCGGGCGCCATCCGCAGCCGGAAGATGTTCGGTGAGTATGGTCTTTACTGCGACGAGGTGTTCTTTGCTGTCATCTGCGACGACCAGCTGTTTATCAAGGTCACCCCGGCGGGCGAGGCGGCGTTCCCCCATCTGCCCAAAGCCCCGCCCTATGAGGGAGCGAAGGATTCCTTTCTGGTGGAGGATGTGGATGACCGGGACACCATGACCGCCCTCACCCGCATCACCTGTTTGGCTCTTCAGAATCAACCGAAAAAACGGAGGAAATGACCATGGCCTTTGACTATAAGAAAGCGTACAAGGAATTTTATCTGCCCCCTAAGAAACCTGGTATCGTCACGGTGCCTGCTATGAACTTCCTGGCCGTGCGTGGCCAAGGCGACCCCAACGAGGAGGGCGGCGCTTACAAGCAGGCTCTGGAACTGCTTTACGCGGTGGCCTACACCATCAAAACGAGCAAGATGGGACAGCACCGTCTGGAGGGGTATTTCGACTATGTGGTGCCGCCCCTGGAAGGCCTGTGGTGGCAGGGGGGTGTCCACGGCGTGGACTACGCCCGCAAGGCGGATTTCCAGTGGATCTCCCTCATCCGTCTGCCGGAGTTTGTGACTGAGGATGCCTTTGACTGGGCCATTCGGGAGGCGACGGAAAAGAAGCGGAGGGACTTTTCCAAAATGGAATTTTTCTCCTGGAAGGAGGGCCTGTGCGTCCAGTGTATGCACATCGGCCCCTATGACGACGAGCCCGCCACCGTGGCGGCCATGGAGGAGTACACCACGGAACAGGGCTATGAGGCGGATTTCAGAGAAGGGCGTTTCCACCATGAGATCTATTTGAGCGATGTGCGGCGGTGCCAGCCGGAAAAGCTGAAAACCGTCATCCGGCAGCCGGTAAGGAGGATGCCATGAAAGGCTTCACCAGAGAAGAAACCCGCTTCTCCCTCTGCGGACTCAACTGCACCCTGTGTCCCATGCGCCTGGGCGGCTACTGTCCCGGCTGCGGAGGCGGGGCGGGCAATCAGAGTTGTGCCATCGCCAAGTGCTCCCTGGAGCACGGCGGCGTTTTGTTTTGCTGGGAGTGTCCGGAGTACCCCTGTTCCCGCTACGAGGGCTTCGACGGCGGAGATTCTTTTGTCCCCCACCGGAACCGGCAGCAGGATATTGTCCAGGCCAGGGAGATGGGGCTGGACGCTTACTTTGCCCGATTGGAGGAAAAGCGGGCCATCCTGGACGAACTTCTGGCCCATTATAACGATGGCCGCCGCAAGACGCTTTTCAACACGGCGGTGTATCTCCTGCCCCTGGCGGATCTGTGCACCGTGATGACTGCTCTGAACAGCCGGCCAGAGTTGGCCGCACAGTCCATCAAGGAACGGGCCTTGGCTGCCATGGAACTCCTCCAGAAGGCGGCGGACCGCCGGGGCATCAGCCTGAAGCTGAACAAGAAACCGAAGAAGGGGTGAGCTTATGCCGACTTCCAGGGTGACCGTCCGCATCCCCTGCTCAGTAGATCGAGTGTGGAAGACCATGACCGACCTTACCCATACTGCTTGGCGCAGCGACTTGGCCTGGGTGGAAGTTCTGGACGAAACCCATTTTGTAGAGCACACCAAAAGCGGCTATGCCACAAATTTTACCGTCACGGCCTGCGAGCCATTCCGATGCTGGGCCTTTGACATGGAGAACAGCAACATGTCCGGCTCCTGGGAGGGAATCTTCGAGACGGTGGAGGACGGAGTTCGGCTCCATTGTACCGAGAGCGTCGAAGCCAAGCACTGGTGGATGCGTCCCTTTGTCCCCAGCTATCTGAAGCGACAGCAAAAACGATATCTGAAGGACTTATATCGGGATTTAATAGATTAAACAGCAAGACAGGGGAAGGCAAATTGCCTTCCCCTGTCTTCTATTTCAATCAACTTAAACTGCGCTGCTTACTCCCAAATACCAGCAGGGTTATACCAGCTACCAGCAAAAGCATCTGGACCATAACCATAACCCACGGTAGTGCAAACGCCGGGTCAAGGCCCTCCAGCGTGAGCGGATAGGCTGTGAAGAAGCTCCCATCCCACAGTCCCAAAACCTCTGGCAAGGGCAGGACTGCCAGAAGAACGGGGGCTGCCATCCAGACATACAGCAGCCAGGGTTTCAGCCGCCCAAGCAGCCATCCGCTGCCCAGGGCGAACACCAGAGGAGGCAGGAGGGTCACCAGCACGGAAAAGGCCAAGCTCCCCCAGTCGTACCAGCCGAACATCCGCCCATAAAACACAGCTGCTTCCACGATACAGAGCAGCGCCAGCATGACCGTCCCCGTGAACGCGGCGGCGCACCGGGCCAGGGTATAGCGGGCAGGCAGCATGGGCGCGGCGTCTGTGAGCGCCGCCGCCCGCCGGGCCTTGGGGGAGGTAAAGAAGGTCAGAAAAAACAGCGCGCCGATCCACAAAAGCGGCAGCATCCGGGAGAGATAATCCCCAAAGCTCCAGGGGGAAAACGGCGCCGTGTGGGACACCCCCAGAATGGTCACATCCCTCAGTACCAGGGCGCCGTAACAAAGCAGCACTGCGATCAGCCCCACAAAGAACTGATTCCACAGCAGCCGCCTGCACTCATAGCGATAGATCTTACCCAAGGTTCAAATCCTCCTCTGTCAGCCCACAGGCGCTCAAAAATTCATCATAGGTGAGATAAGGGTACATGGGGTCGATCTCTCGGTTGAACAGATCGTAGAGGACCTGGTCCATGGCGTCCTCACCGCCTACAAGCTGCTCCGCCTTCAGAAGCTTCAGCGGCATCTCGCTGTACTGCCGCATTCCGGACAAGCTGTTGGAAATGCGCAGACGTTCTGCTTCCGGCAGCATCTCCAGATATTCCGGATGGCGCACATAGAAATTCAGATAATAGTCATCCACCTCCTGCTGCCACTGGTCAATGTAATGGGTCCGGGCATACTCCTCCCCATACAGTTCCTTGACGATACGGTATGTGGTGTAGACGGTCAGGCCCTCTGCAGACCAGGGGCTGTCCGGCTCAGGAATATCAAACATATTGCCCAATCCCCACCACTGATGGACCAGTTCGTGAATCATCACCTCACTGTCACCGCTGCCCTTTTCCGCACGGTTCAGATTGGCGGCGGTAAAGTCCGATTCATCCAACAGGCTGGCGCCGCCGGCAGCATATCCGCCGCCGGCGATGCGGCTTTGGATCAGCTTCAGCGTTTCGCCGCTGCCAAAGGACAGCGTTCCATAGTGCGCGGCGCAATACTCCACCACATCCCGCACCGCATCGGCCGCGTTGGCCTGAGTCATAATGTCCTGATGCTTGCGGCCATAGTAAAGCTCGATGGTCATGCCCCCGGCCTGGATATCCTCCCGGATGTAATCTCCGGCATAGAGGATGCCGCCGGCGCCGATATCTTCCCAGCGCCAGGTTCTGGTGCCGTCCTCATGCTCTGCAACGACCTCCGCCCGGCTGGAACCAAAAGGAATCGCCGTCATGGTATCCGGAAGTGTAATTTCCATCTCTGTGGGATAGTAGTTCTCATCGGGCAGTACATTCAGCAGCCGCGGGAAGAGCGCCGCGTTTTCCAGCTGTAAATATGTCCCACTGATCTCTGTGCTTCCTTGGCTGTCCGACAGGTTTTGGTCCTCGCGCGGGAACCCGCCGTATTCCATGGTCAATTCGATCTGAGCCTCGGCGGGAAGGGTAACTTCCAGCAGCGCCTCATTGAATTCCTGGTAATCCCCCACCGAAAAAGGAACGGTCTCGCCGTTGGCCCGCACATTGGAAATCGTGTAGCCCGGGGTAACGCCCAAGGCTACCTTTTGTTCCTGACCGGAGCTGTTTTCAAAGGAATAGCTCGCCTTGCCGCGCACCGTTCCGGCAGATACATCGGGAAATACCTGCGCCGAGCGGCCGGTGCAGATCACGCCGTCCAGGTAGGGGATCTCAAAAAAGGTCATCGCCGTCTGATCCGGATTGCTGTTGTCCACCATGGGCTGGGCCGCATAGGCAGCGCCGGAACAGGCCAGCAAGGTCACGGCGATCACCGGACGGTAAGCCCGCCGGATGCTCCGGGCTAACGAGCCCAACGCCCCCTTCCCGTACTGACGGATGCAGAGATACGACAGCGTCCAAACTCCGGCCAGACCCGCCAGCCAGGTCAGGCGCATGTAGGCCACGGACCGGTAGATCCGAAAGTTGGAAAAATCATCGGACAACGCCCACACGCAGGGGTTGAGCCAGCACAGCTGCCAGTTCTCCGCCCATACAGTCAGGCTCAGCCCGCAAAACGCGGCAAATACCACAAGGGACAGGTCCGCCCGGCGGGTGAACTGGTAGGCAGACGCCGCCGCCAGAACGCCCAGCGGCAGGGCAAGGCCCAGGAAGAGCAAGTAGGCCAGCACATAATCCACCAGGTCGAACACCGCACCGATCCGCCCCGCGCTGATGGGGAGCCACACCAGCATGGTGAGGGTCGTGGTCAAAACCGCAGTGGTCAACAGAGCCGACAGCCGCGTCAGGGCTGCGGTCAAAGGGGACACTACCGCGTCCACGAGAACGTCCACCCGGCTGCGGCAGGCCCGGTCCAGTTCAAGGATGGCAAGCAGGCCAAACAGGATCCCGCCTGCAATGCCCCCGGCAATCGCGGGGTTAGCCAGATACAGGGAGTTCATGGTGGAAACAGCCGGCTGATAGAGGTGCAGCCCCGCCACAGGACCAAGGACGGTCAGCAGCATGACCAGCCAGGTCAATCGGCTGCGGAGCAGGCGTCCCAGCTCCAGGGGAAACAGTCGAAACATCTTCATTGTGCTGCCTCCCGGGAGATCCGATAGAGGTAGGCGTCCTCCAGCGTTGGCTCCTCCGGCTGAACAAAGGCGGGGAGCTGATCTGCCACCGCCCGGCAGCGAACGCCCTGTGCGGTGTTCACCCGGGCGGTGATGTGGAGCCCATCCTCCTGATTGGCCTCCCGCTCATAGAATACCCCCACATGGCCGGATGCGGACCGGATCAGATGTTCCGGGGTGCCGGCAAAGAGGATCTGCCCGCGGTCGATCACCACGAGCTGATCGCACACGGACTGCACATCCTCGATGATGTGGGTGGAGAGCAGGACCAGACGGTCCTGGGCCGCGTGGGAGAACAGATTTCGGAAGTGGATCCGCTCCTCCGGGTCAAGCCCTACGGTGGGCTCATCAAAAATCAGGAAGGGCGGGTCCCCCAAAATCGCCTGGGCAATACCCACCCGCTGGCGCTGTCCGCCGGAGAGCGTGCGGATTTTGGCCCTGGCCTTTTCCTCCAGATTGACTGCTCGGACCGCTTTCTGAATGGCCGCTTTGGGATCTCCGATCCCTTTCAGTGCCGCCATATAGTCCAGAAATTGCGTGACGGCCAACTCGTCAAACAGACCGAAATCCTGGGGCAGATACCCCAACCGGGCTTTCAGCAGACGTTCCGTTCTGTCAAGGGGCTGTCCATCCACCAGAATTTCCCCTCTGGTGGGCAGGAGGGCCGCCACCAGCAGCTTCATCAATGTGGACTTACCGGCCCCGTTGGGTCCCAGAAGTCCAATGAGGCTCGGAGCCTTGAGTTCCAGATCCAGGTCCTTTAGTGCCTGCTTCCCGCTGGGATAGGTCATACTGAGATGTTCGATACGGATCTCCATCGTGCCTTGTTCCTTTCTGCATGGGATGGGCCAAGGATACCAGGGCAATATGGAGAATGTGTGGAGAGCGCGTGTGGTTTATATGGAGAACAGCGGTCAAACGGCTGGTGATAAAACGGGTCCGATACAGAATAGGATCATTCTGTATCGGACCCGTTCCTGACCGCAGTCTGGGCATCGGTTCAATCGAAAATAGAGGGAAAGCACACCGTCGCTCGGACTCCATCCGCTGTATTCTCAATGGTACACGTAGCCCTATGGCGGTCCAATATCATCTTTACCAGATAGAGGCCAAGGCCGCTGCCGCCGGAGGCGCGGTTCCGGGAGCACTCCTCCCGGTAGAACGCCTCATACAGATGGGGCAGGGCGTCCTCCCCGATATGCGCTTCTGTGTTTTCCACCGTCACAGCTGGACGCCCGTCCTGCCAGCCGCACCAGATACGGATCCCGGCCCCATCCGGAGAATAGAGGGAGGCGTTGGAGATCAGGTTCCCCAGCACCTTTCCCAGCAGAACTGCATCCCCGATTGTGGTGATCCCCGGCGTCAATTCCTTGTCCAGATGCTGGCTCCGCTGCTCCAAAAGCCCGGCGTCCAGCTTCAACTGCTCCTCAAGCAAGGCGGAAAGCTCCACCGGCTCCTGTTTCATCGCTGCGGCTCCGGCCTCCATCCGGGAGATGGTCAACATCTCCTGAACCAGGTTCTCCATGCGCCCCGTCACCTGAAGAGAGCGAAGCAGATACTTGTCCCGGTTCTGATAAACTCCTACGCCCTCCAGCATTCCGGTCAGCTGTCCCTTCAGGATGGTGACCGGGGTCTTTAACTCATGGGAGGCTGCATTGAAAAAGGCCATCCGCTGCCGGTCCAATTCCCGCTCCCGCTCCACCTCGCCCCGGAGCGCCTGGTTGGCGCTCTCCAACTCTGTCAGGGCAGTGGAGAGTTTTTCTGCCATTGCATCCAGACTGCGGCCTAACTGCCCAATCTCGTCCCGGCGCGTTTCACCGCACTCCCAGTGAAAGTCCAGTTCTGCCATTTTACCGGCAATGTCGCTCATCCGCACAATGGGCCGGGTAAAGTACCTGGAGTAAAAAAAGGCGCACAACAGAGAAAAGGCCAGCAGCACCAACAGAAGCCATGGGGCCATCTGTATCAGCGCCCGCACCGCCACATTCTCCGCTTTGAGCCGTGGGGTGACATAGAGCGTATAGCTCTCCTCCCGCCCGGAAAAGCGCACCTCCGCGGCGATGGTTGACTGTTCCGACATGGTGACGGACACATGATCCCCTGACTCTGAATCTGTTGTCCCAAAGCTGACCGCAGTATCCCTCTCGGCGGTCGTAACGATCATATCCCCGCTTTCATACACAGCCTGAAGCGCGATCTGTGCACCGGTGTCCACCAGGCGGCCATCCGGTCCCGTCAGTGTGGCGGTTGCGCCGGAGGAGAGGGTAAACTCGTCCAGCAGCTTCCCGCAGTCCTCCGGTGCGGTGTCTGCCAACTGTTCGACCAATACATCCATCTGAGCGGCAAGATCGTCGTTCATCACAGCGGTGTAGGTGCTGGGGGCGGCCCATGCAATGAAGCCAAACGTGATGGCCCCGGCAAAGAGCAAAAGACTGGCGGTGATCAGGAACACGCGAACCGTCAGACGCTCAGAGACCTTCTTTCGCGGCACGGTAGCCCACCCCCCTGACTGTTTCGATATAGCCCCGTCCCAGCTTATGCCGGAGATTTTTGATGTGGCTGTCCACCACCCGCTCATCCCCGTAAAAGTCATAGCCCCACAGCTTGGCAAGCAGCATCTCCCGGGTGAACACCCGTCCCGGTGCGGCCAGAAATGTGTGGAGCAGTTCGAATTCCCGGGCAGTCAAGTCCAAGGGGCGGTCCTCCAACAGCGCCTCCCGGGCGTCCAAATCAAGGGACAGGTCACGGTATCGGAGACGGCTCTCCTCATCCGCGTTTCCTCCGCGGCGGAGAATGACGCGGATCTTTTCCAGCAGCACTGGTATGGAGAACGGCTTGGTCACATAGTCATCAATATCCATGCCGAAGCCCTTGAGCTGCTGTTCCTCACTGTCCAGCGCAGTCAGCATGATGACCGGGACCTGAGACTGCTGGCGGATCAGCTCACAGACGCCAAATCCATTGATCTTAGGCAGCATCAGGTCCAGCAGAACCAAGTCAAAGGGCTGGGCATGAAACAGGGAAAGGGCTGCCACACCGTCCCCAGCCACGGCAGTTCCATAGCCTGCATCCTCCAGATAGGTCCGCAGCAGCTCCTGTATATCCAGTTCGTCCTCGACGATCAGAATGTGTTTCATCTATACATCACCCGCTCCAAGTGTATCATGGAATTGTGAATTTATCATGGAGACTGAAAAAAACGCTGCCATGAAACATGATCGGCTGTTGCCGTATTCCTATGAGATGACGCAGAAAAACGAGAAAGCCGGTACAGCGCATGAAGAAGGTGTAACGCCACAACGATCACAAAGAATCGTTTCAACACAGAGAAGCCCCGCTCCCCATCATTTCGGAGCGGAGCTTCTCTTGATGTCCAATACATCTGGGAGGTGTGCCAGCGGATCGCTGCCGGACAGGCCCACGGCATCGCTTAAAACAGGGTGGGCAGCTGGAAGGACAGCAGCACCCCGGCCAGGAAGGAACACAGGTTGGCGGTCCAGGTATACGCCGTGATCCGCCGGCCGGACAGACCCCGCTCACCCGTCAGCTTCCGCCGGTAGATCCGCAGCTCCACCAGGGTCACCGCCACCTCCGCTGCCAGATAGACCGGAAGCGCCAGAATCGCCATCACCCCCGCCAGAGCCCCGTTGCAGTAGGTAAATACCTCCAACGCCAGGTTCAGACCCAGCTGGGTAGCCAGATTCACCCCGGCCACCCACCTCAGCGCCCGTCCGGTGCGCAGGCCGAAGGCCAACGCCAGCAGCAGCTCCGCCCCCAGGGTGAGGGCCACCCGCCCCGCCAGGGCCAGCAGAGAGGCCCCGTATGGGTAATCCCGCTGGAGGCGCGCCGCCTCCAGCTCCACGATCCCCCCGGGCGTCAACTCCAAGCCGGACAGGTCCAGCCGGTAGTAGCTGTCGAAGGCGTACCGGTGATAGACCGCGCTCACCGCCAGGGCGTCCTCCTCTGGAAACCAGAGGGCGATCTGATAGGTGTGGGGCGGGTAGTAGGTCCAGCTGAGTTCCCCGTCGGAGCAGTCCTCCGCGAAGTCCAGCAGGTAAAAGCCCTCTGGATCCATCTGGTCCAGGGGCCGCATGGCGCGCAGGGCCCGGTCCTTCTCTGGATCCTCCACCGTCTCCCCCTCCGAAAAGCGGCCGTACGGCCCGGTGCCCTCCTGCTGGGACAGCAGCGTCCCCCAGCAGGTCCGTCCCTCCAGACCGGTCAACTCCACCACCACCGACGGCTTGGGCCCCGCGTCCGCACTGGCCGGCATCGCCGCCAGAGGCAGCAGGAGCAGCAGCGTGGTCAGAATGGAACACCATCGCTTTTTCATAGCGCGCACCTCGCTTTCATTTTTATTGTATCAGGCGCTGAAAAAATTGGCAAGGCCGCTCTTGACGAACGGCCCCTTTTCTTCTATATTGGAGATACTTCCACACGGGTGGGCCGAGGGCGGCCCGCCCCTGAGAAACGAGGATACAGAATGGATCTCTGCAACATCAACGACATCAAGGCCCTGCTGGCCCGGCACGGCTTCCGATTCTCCAAATCCATGGGACAAAATTTTCTCATTGAGGGCTGGGTGCCCCGGGACATTGCCGAGGCCTCCGGCGCCGCCCCCGGCTGCGGGGTGCTGGAGGTGGGCCCCGGCATCGGCCCCCTCACCCGGGAGCTCTCCCTGCGGGCAGAGCGGGTGGTCTCGGTGGAACTGGACCGCTCCCTGTTCCCCATCCTGGCCGAGACCCTGGCCGACCGCCCCAACGCCGAGATCTGCCCCGGCGATATTTTGAAAACGGATATTCCCGCCCTGGTGCGGGAAAAATTCCAGGGGCTGACTCCTCTGGCCTGCGCCAACCTACCCTATAACATCACCTCCCCCGCCATCACCGCCCTGTTGGAGGCCAAATGCTTCTCCGCCATTACCGTGATGATCCAGCGGGAGGTAGCCCGCCGGATCTGCGCCCCCCCCGGCTCGCCGGACTACGGGGCCTTCTCCGTGTTCTGCCAGTACCACGCCCACACGGAACTGCTCTTTGACGTCCCGCCCGACTGCTTCCTCCCCGCCCCCAAGGTGACCTCCTCCGTGCTGCGCATGGTCCCCAAGGCTCCGCTCGCCGAGGTGGATGACGAGGCCCACTTCTTCCGGGTGGTCCGGGCCGCCTTCGCCCAGCGCCGCAAAACCCTGGCCAACAGCCTCAGCGCCTCTCTGGGCGGCTCCTGCGGCAAGCAGGCCGTGGCCCGGGCCATCGAGGCCTGCGGCCTGCCCGCCGCCGTCCGCGGTGAGCGGCTGTCCATCTCCGAATTCGCCGCCCTGTCCAGGGCCCTCCGCCGGGAGGAGGCCGCCTCCACCTCTGAGTAATGCCGGAGCCGCCCGCCACCCCATAGCCAAACTGTAATACCTGCCATAACGAAATAACCAGGGCCAATATGATTGACTTTATTCCCGCTTCCGTGTATTATTATGTATGCTTTGAGCTCTCTCCGCCCCGTGGGTCGCCGCCTGCCCGGCAGGAAGATCATTAGAAAAGAGGTCATTAAAATGGCAACCATCGATTTGAGCAAGTACGGTATCACCGGCACCACTGAAATCCTCCATAACCCCTCCTATGAGACTCTGTTTGAGGAAGAGATGAAGCCCGGACTGGAAGGCTATGACGTGGGTCAGTTGACTGAGCTGGACGCTGTCAACGTAATGACCGGCATCTATACCGGCCGCTCCCCCAAGGACAAGTTCATTGTGATGGATGACGTCTCCAAGGATACTGTGTGGTGGACCTCTGACGAGTTCAAGAACGACAACAAGCCCGCCTCCAAGGCGGCCTGGGACGAGTGCAAGCGCCTGGCCGTCCAGCAGCTGTCCAACAAGAAGCTGTACGTCATGGACGTGTTCTGCGGCACCAACCACGATAGCCGCATGGCCATCCGCTTTATCATGGAGGTGGCATGGCAGGCCCACTTCGTAAAGAATATGTTCATCGCTCCCACCGCGGAGGAGCTGGAGAACTTCGAGCCCGATTTCATCTCCTACAATGCCGCCAAGGCGAAGGTGGAGAACTACAAGGAGCTGGGCCTGAACTCTGAGACCGCCGCCATCTTCAACCTCACCGAGCGCGAGCAGGTCATCCTGAATACCTGGTACGGCGGCGAGATGAAGAAGGGTATGTTCTCCATGATGAACTACTACCTGCCCCTCAACGGCATGGCCTCCATGCACTGCTCCGCCAACACCGACATGAACGGCGAGAATACCGCCCTGTTCTTCGGCCTGTCCGGCACCGGCAAGACCACCCTGTCCACCGACCCCAAGCGTCTGCTCATCGGCGACGACGAGCACGGCTGGGACGATGAGGGCGTGTTCAACTTCGAGGGCGGCTGCTACGCCAAGGTCATCAACCTGGACAAGGACGCCGAGCCCGACATCTACAACGCCATCAAGCGCAA
>ENA-UEQE01002593-UEQE01002593.1-human-gut-metagenome-genome-assembly--contig:-NODE-2593-length-12740-cov-19.388770_pt1 | contig 12740 bp, 10 predicted proteins | sample MGYA00242934_ERZ507935 | MGnify/ENA primary metagenome ERZ507935 (study PRJEB26167, sample SAMN06115423) | human gut metagenome | host: Homo sapiens | place: China:Anhui | collected 2015-03-30... | reverse complement strand
GGCAACGCAGATGCCGTGCCGCAGCTGCCGGAGCGGTGCTTAAGCCGCAAGGCGGGAATTGTGCGGTGTTGCCTTAATATTGCAGCTTTATTATACCATAGGGATGCAAGCAGATAAAACTTTCCTGAAAGTAAAATAAAATTTTTCCTGAATGGAGAAATGTGGTATGGCGTACCACACCGCGCCGTGGTATGCTGGAAGCACACAAGGGAGGGCATAAACCATGAAACTGATGCTTGCACAAAATATCCGCACCCAGCGCAAAGCCCACAGCCTGACGCAGGAAAACCTTGCCGAGGCGATTGGCGTAACAGTGGGGGCAGTGTCCAAATGGGAGAACGGCACCACCAGCCCCGATCTTGTTACCCTGATGGGGCTGGCAGACCTGTTCGGTACATCAGTGGATGCCCTGCTGGGCTACCAGCTGGGCGGCCACACGGTGCAGAGCACGGTGGAAGAGCTGCACACCTTACAGCAGAAAAAAGAGTACCAGGCGGGCACGGCCAAAGCCGAAAATGCCCTGCAGCGCTACCATAATAATTTCGCCATTGTGCGGGCTGCGGCAAATATCTATTATATGGCGGGCTTTGAACAGAACAACGCCGCCTGGCTGCGCCGTGCGCTGGAATTGCAGGAGCGGGAGATACTGCTGTTTGAACAGAATACCGATCCCTGCATCAGCGAGGAGGTCCTCCAATGCGAGAGCGCCAAAATTTATGACCAGCTGGGCCAGAGCGAAAAGGCGCTGGAAATTTTGAAAAACCACAACGTGGGCGGCATCAACGACAGCCAGATCGCGGGTATCCTATGCAAGATGGACCGCCGGGAGGAAGCCATGACCTATGTGGGGCGCACGGTGTTCCGCTCCGTTTCGGACCTGATGATGGTCATGGGCCCGGCGATTGAATATTACCTCGGCGTGGGGGATGTGGAATCCGCCCGCCGCTATGTGGAATGGCAGGCGCAGGTTTACGGCGGGCTGACCCGGCAGGGCCACCCCAACCTGTGCACCCGCATGCAGGCCATGGCGCTGACCGTGCAGGCCATCATCACCGCGGCCAATGATAAAAACAGCGAAAACGAGACCAAAGCCCTGCTGCGCCAGGCAAAAGCGCTGGCTTTGCAGTATGACGCCACCCCGGATTACAAGATCACCCATGTGCCATACTGTGAAAAATCCAATTTTACTTCCGCCGCGGATGATTTTGGCGCCAGCACGCTGGACGGCATTACCGCACAGATCGATGCAAACCGCGTCGAAACCCCGGTGCTCGCCCAGTGGTGGCAGGAGGTGTGCAATGAAGGCAATAGCTTGTGAGCAGGGGCTTGCCGTCGCCATGCTATGGCTGGCCGGTCAGTTGACCATCTGGGGAATCCGGCTGGAAAATACCGCGCAGCAGCGCGCTGCCGCCCGTACTGAACAGCAGGCGCAGCGCCGGGCAGCTGCCTGCAAAAATGCCCTTGCCGCCCACCGCTTGGCGGTTTATCAGGCCCGGCGGACGGAATGGCAGGCAGGCCAACCCCTGCGCTGACGGCAAAGGGGCAGGGGGAGAGCACCCCGGCGCTACGTGCGATAATTTATGAATAGCATGTAAAATCATATAGAATCATGGAAGGCCAGCCTTTTTCGGGCTGGTCTTATTTTTTGCGCCATGGTATAATGTCCCTAAGTCACGAACAAAACTGTAGAATAAGGAGAGAACGAACCCATGAAATTTTCCGAAATGCCCTATGAGCGCCCGGACATGAGCGCCCTGAAAGAACAGTTTGCCGCACTGACCGAGCGTTTGCAGAACGCCCCCGACTATGCCGCTGCCCGCGCCGCTTTTTTGGAGGAGCAGGTGCTGAACAAGCATGTGGATACCCTGTTCACCCTGGCCAGCGTGCGCCATACCATTGATACGCGGGATAAGTTCTATGATGAAGAGATGGAATTTGCCAACAGCGCCATGCCGCAGATCCAGCAGTGGCAGGATTCCTGGACCGCCGCCATGCTGGCAAGCCCCTACCGCAAAGACTTTGCCGAAGAATACGGCGACCTGATGTTTGTGAACGCCGAAATTGAGCGCAAGGCATTCTCGCCCGATATCATGGAGGAACTGCAGCAGGAAAACGAGCTGACCCAGCAGTATGGCAAGCTGCTGGCCAGCGCACAGATCCCGTTTGAAGGCGGGGTGTACACTCTGTCCCAGCTGAGCCCGTTCAAGAATGACCCGGACGATGCCCGCCGCCTGGCTGCATGGAAAGCCGAGGGCCAGTGGTATAAGGACAACCAGAAACAGCTGGATGATATTTATGACAAGCTGACCCACCTGCGGGATAAGATGGGCAAAAAGCTGGGATACGAGGGTTACACCACCCTGGGCTACTACCGCATGGGCCGCAACTGCTATACCAAAGCGGATGTAGAAAAGTTTCGTGCCGCCGTGGTCAAGTATCTGGTGCCGCTGGCGGACAGCATCTACCGTGAGCAGGCCAAGCGCCTGGGCAAACAGTACCCCATGAGCTTTGCCGATAACGCCCTGATGTTCCGTTCCGGCAACCCCGCCCCCTGCGGCGATGCCGATGCCATTCTGGCCCAGGGTAAAAAATTCTATGAGGAACTTTCACCCGAAACCGGCGTCTTCTTTAACACCATGCTGGACAATGAGCTGCTGGACGTGCTTTCCACCCCCGGCAAGGCGGCGGGCGGCTACTGCACCAGCCTGTGGGATTATCAGGTGCCGTTCATTTTTGCCAACTTCAACGGCACCCAGCATGACGTTGAGGTGGTCACGCATGAAGCGGGTCATGCCTTTGCCGCATACACAAACCGTGACCGCGTGCCGTATTCCACCGTGTGGCCCAGCATGGAAGGATGCGAAGTCCACTCCATGTCGATGGAATTCTTTGCCTGGCCGTGGGCGGAGGGCTTCTTTGGCAAGGATACCCGCAAGTTCCTGTACAGCCACCTGGCCAGTGCGCTGACCTTTATCCCGTATGGCACCATGGTGGATCACTTCCAGCATATCGTGTACGAAAAGCCGGACCTGACCCCTGCCGAGCGCCACGCCGCCTGGAAAGAACTGCTGGGCATTTATATGCCGTGGATGAAGCTGGACGGCGAGATCCCGTTCTACAGCGAGGGCGAGGGCTGGCAGCGCCAGAAGCATATTTACGAAAGCCCCTTCTATTATATTGACTACTGCCTGGCACAGACCGTCAGCCTGCAGTTCTGGGCCATGCTGCAAAAGGACCGCGCCAACGCGTGGGAGCACTACATGGCATACACCCGCCAGGGCGGCAGCCGCGTGTTTACTGAGCTGCTGAAAAACGCCGGACTGGACAGCCCCTTTGAGGAAAGCTGCCTGCGCGGCGTGTGCGAAACGGCCAAGCAGTGGCTGGACAGCTATGACCTGGCGGGGATCGAATAATGCAGCAAAAGAAAACCCGCCGTGGGCGGGAATACCTGAATGACTTCCGCAGGGATGTCAACGGCAGCTACCTGTACCAGGGCAGCTACCGCTGCTATACCGGCAGCATGCCGTATGCCAAACTGCGGGGCCTGCTGTGGGCGCTGTGCGGCGGGGCACTAGCGGCGCTGGCGGCGGCGGGCATGGTGCCCGCGCCGGGGGCCATGCAGCAATTTTATGTACTGCTGCCGTATGCCGGGGCGCTGGTGGCTGGCATCAGCGCGGTGTGGGCGCTGGCCCGCATGAGCCGCGGCGGGGCACGCCTGCGCAGCTATGTGTATGAAGAAACGGTAGCCAAGTTGCCGCTGCGCTGCCTGTTGACCGGGGTGTTCGCCGCGCTGGCTGCAGTAGGGGAGTGCGTGGATGTGTTCTTGAATGGCGGACAAAACGCTATCCGGTATGCAGTATTATTTGCAGCGCTGGCCGCTGCGGCTGCTGCGGCTGCTTTTGCCGCAGGGCACACCATCCGGGCAGCGGTTTATACCGAAGAATCCGGTTCCGGGCGCGAAGAGTAAAAGACCTTGCACCATAACGCAGAATTTAGCCCGCTAAAGTGCGGCGCGGAAGAATTTTACAAAATTCAGCGTGCTGTTATGGTTATCCTGCTGACTTTTATTTAGATGTTGCCAAAACGGCGTTTTTTGGTTGACAGAAATTGAAAATTGCGATATTATAACATAGTTATTGGTGACATTTGTTTGCGGTGAGGGAACACCGCAAATGCGGAAAGGCTTAAGCCTTTCTTTATTTAACACTCCTTTTGGTAGTGTTAAAATTGCCGCCATTACCAAAATGATTTGGGAGGTTATACAAACATGAAAAACACCAAGCAAGTGCTTGCACTGGCCATGGCTGTTGCAATGGCTGCGGGCCTGCTGGCTGGCTGCGGTTCTTCCGCTTCCAGCAGCGCTGAGTCTGTTGCTTCCAGCGAGGCTACCAGCGAAGCCGCTGCTACCGATACCGGCAGCAGCGATGGCACCCTGGTTCTGGCAGATACCGGCTTTGAGGGCAAGTTCAGCCCGTTCTTCGCCGCTTCTTCCGCTGACCAGCACGTTATCGACCTGACCAACATTGCCCTGCTGGGCGCTGACCGTAAGGGCGAAATGATCCTGAAGGGCATCGAGGGTGAGACCCGCGAGTACAACGGCACCGATTACACCTACTATGGCCCCGCTGACTGCGAAGTGACCGAGAATGCTGACGGCACCGTTACCTATGCCATCAACATGCGCGATGACCTGGTCTTCTCTGACGGCACCCCCATCACCATTGATGACGTCATCTTCAACCTGTATGTTTACATGGACCCGACCTATGACGGTTCCGCCACCCTGTACTCCATGCCCATTGCCGGCCTGGATGATTACCGCAACAGCATGACCACCCTGTCCAAGCTGATTGCTGAGGCAGGCGAGGACAACACTGATAACAGCCTGTTCACCGCTGAGCAGCAGAAGGCTTTCTGGGATGCTGTTAACGAAGGCGGCACTGCATTTGCACAGGAGATCGTTGATAACTGCGTTGCTGCCGGTTACGCTGACGAAGGCAACGTTGCCGCTGCTGCTTCCGCTTGGGGCTTTGACGGCCTGGCCGCTGACGCTACCGCAAAGGATTTCTTCCTGGCTATCGCAGAAAAATATGACTGGAACTTTGCTTCCATGGAAGCTGAGACCGCAGGCTCTGCTCTGTCTGACCTGATCCCGGCTGATGTTTATGCTTACTCCACCACCGGTGTTGCCACCGGCGCTGACGTTGACACCGTTTCCGGCATTGTCAAGACCGGCGATTACAGCATGACCATCACCACCACCGAGCTGTCCAACTCCATGATCTACCAGCTGCAGCTGCCTATCGCCTCCCTGGATTACTATGGCGACCGCAGCCTGTATGATTACGACAACCACTCCTACGGCTTCAAGAAGGGCGACCTGAGCAAGGTTCGTTCTGTCACCAGCGCTCCCATGGGTGCCGGTGTCTACACCTTCAACAAGTACAGCGACGGTGTCATCTACCTGGATGCTAACCCGAACTACTACGAAGGCGAAGCCTTGATCAAGCACGTCAACATGAAGGAGACCCAGGAAGCCGATAAGATCACCGGTGTTCAGGCCGGCACCATCGACATTTCCGATCCTTCTTACTCTCTGGAAGCTGCCAACCAGATCGCTACCATCAACGGCGGCGACTCTGATCTGGACGGCTCTGTCATCACCACCCGTCTGAAGGACTTCCGCGGCTACGGCTACATTGCCCTGAGCGCTGAGAACGTCAAGGTTGGCAACGACCCGGCTTCTGAAGAGTCCAAGGACCTGCGCAAGGCCATCATGACCGTGATCGCAGCTTACCGTGATGAGGGCATCAACTCTTACTACGGCGACACCGCAACCATCATCAACTACCCCATGTCCAACACTTCCTGGGCAGCTCCTTCCGTTACCGACGACGGCTACAAGATCGCTTACTCTACCGACGTTGACGGCAACGAGATCTACACCAGCGATATGAGCGGCGACACCAAGTATGCTGCTGCTCTGCAGGCCGCCCTCGGCTACTTCGAAGCAGCCGGCTACACCGTTGAAAACGGCCAGGTCACCGCAGCTCCGGCTGGCGCCAAGATGGAATACACCGTCAACATCGGTGCTTCCGGCAACGGCGACCACCCCTCTTTCCAGGTTCTGACCAATGCAGCCGCTGCTCTCAAGACCATCGGCTTCACCCTGACCGTCAACGACCTGGCAAACGCATCTGACCTGTACAGCTCTTATCAGTCCGGCGTTGCCGAAGGCTGGGTTGCTGCATGGCAGTCCACCAACGACCCCGATATGTACCAGCTGTACGACAGCAACGGTTCCACCAACTACTACAAGATCAACGATTCTGATCTGGACGAACTGATCGAGGCTGCACGCCAGACCACCGATCAGGATGCCCGTAAGGCCATGTACAAGGAAGCAATGGAGATCATCCTGGATTGGGGTGTTGAACTGCCGGTTTACCAGCGCAGCGAAGCTACCATCTTCTCCAGCGAGCGTGTCGACACCACTACTATCCCCAACGATATGACCCCGTACTGGACTTATCAGTCTGAGATCAACAAGATTGCTCTGAAGTAATTTTTTTCAGCGCAGCCTGTTGTTGAATTTATGGTGAGCAACCGCTCTCTGTACCGATCCGGTTAAGGGGGCGGTTGCTTGCTGTGGTAAAAGCAACGGTACATTTGCAGCCCAAATGTGGCCGTCCCATTCCCCCGGACAGTTCCCTCTGTCCGAGGGAGGGGGATGCCCATATTCGGTATCAAAGTAATGAGGTGTATCTGAAAACAAAGAAAATGACGGATGTTTCGCAAACATGAGGCGAATTTAAGGCAAAAGCTGCAGGAATCCTTTGTGGATTCCAAGGCTTTTTAACGCAAAATTCAGTCGTGTTTGTAGAAACAGGCTAAGGCAACACCGCACAATTCCCGCCTGACGGCTTAAGCACCGCTCCGGCGGCTGCGGCACGGCATCTGCGTTGCCAAAATGCTCGATAAGACATCCAGTATTATCTGCGCTTTTGGCTTAGCATCTGCCGCACCTCGCTCGCCGTATCGGCACTTAGAATTATGCGGTATTGCCCTAAATTTTCGACTTTTTAGGTACACCATAGGCGAAGCTACAAGGCCCCGGCTCATGTGTATTTTGGAGCCATGCGGCGCAGCCATTAAAAACGCGGCCTCCCTGCCCGCGAAGGAAGGAACGATTTTTCAAGTGCGAAACTACGTCATCAAGCGTATCCTGCTTTCTTTTGTGATCCTGTTTTGCGTTACCTTCATCATCTATGTGATGATGCGCAGCCTGCCCAGCTCTTTTGCCGAGAACATGGCCATGCAGCTGTCCCAGGCACCGGGCGCAAAACCGTATCAGGAATGGCTGGATCAGCTCAACGCAGCCTATGGTCTGGATAAGGGCATCCTGCCCGGCTTCATGACCTGGCTGTCCAGCGCAGTGCGCGGTCAGTTCGGTGACAGCTGGAAGTGGAACGTCCCTGTTGTTCAAAAATTCCAGGAAGTTATTGGTCTGTCTGTTGTCATGGGCGGCATCTCCTTTGTGGTGTCCATGATCATCGCTGTGCCCCTGGGCATCCTGGCTGCTACCAAACAGTATTCCCGTACCGATTACGTCATCACCGCTGTGGCTCTGGTGGGCATCTCTCTGCCCAGCTTCTTCTTTGCCACGCTGCTCAAGCTGCTGTTCTCTGTCAAGCTTGGCTGGTTTGACCTGTACGGCCTGGTCGGGCGTGATTATGCCCAGCTCAGCTCGTGGGGCCAGTTCTGTGATCGCGCCAACCATCTGGTGCTGCCCATCATCACGCTGGTCATTGTTTCCATCGGCTCTACCATGCGTTACACCCGCACCAACATGCTGGAAGTGCTGAACGCCGACTATATCCGTACCGCCCGCGCCAAGGGCCTTTCGGAGCATGTGGTCATCTATAAGCACGCATTCCGCAACACCCTGATCCCGCTGGTTACCATCATCGGCGGTTCCCTGCCCGGCCTGTTCAGCGGTGCCTTGATCACGGAGACTCTGTTCTCCATCCCCGGCATCGGCTACATCTCTTACCAGTCCATGGTTGCGGGCGATATCCCGTTCACCATGTTCTACCTGTCCTTTATGGCGGTGCTTACCCTGGTCAGCAACCTGCTGACTGATATCATGTACGCAGTGGTTGACCCGCGCGTGCGCATTTCTTAAAGAAAGGAGACTGCACCCATGAGTGAGAATACCCAGAACAACACCCCCAAAAAGGAGCAGTACTCCCTGAACGACGACCGCCGCGTTAAGGTGCTTTCGCCCGGCGCGCTGGTTGCCAAGCGGTTCTTCCGCAACCGTCTGGCCGTTGTGGGCCTGACGATGCTGCTTGCCATGTTCGTCTTTTCCTTCATTGGCGGCGTGGTCAGCCCTTACGGCCAGGACCAGCAGTTCTACACCTACACCCAGATGTCCAAAGAGTATGTGGGTGTGACCCGCAACGATAAACTGCGCTTTGTTGTTGCCGATGGCCAGGAGTTCGGCTCTATTGCCCAGAGCAAGGGCAGCGAGGCCATCAAGAAAGGTGAAGAGACCTTTACCTATAAAGATAACGATTACGAAGTGGAAACCCTTAATGAGGACCTGTACGTCTTCCGCCAGGGCCGCACTGTGCTGGCTTATGCCTCTAAGGATATGGTCACCGCAGCGGACGGCGTGGCCGAGCTGAGCTTTGATGCCAAGCTGGCCGCCCTGACTGCCCAGGCAGCAGGGGAGACCACCTTTACTGCCGATGGCCAGGATTATGAACTGGACGCTGACGGCAATATTATCCAGAGTGGCAGCGAAGTTGCCTACATCGGCCGCTTTGTCGTTTCCGCTGCCGATGCCAGCGTGGTCATCAGCCGTGACTTCCGCGACCGCCTGGAAGAAGCCATTGACGATAATATTACCGAGTTCACCTACACCGATGCCGACGGCAACGAAGCCGAGTATGACATCGTGTACGATGCCAGCACCGGCGTTTGGAGCGTGAAGCAGATGACGGAAACCTATGTGTTTGACCGTTACGCAAGCCCCAACAAGGAGCACTGGCTGGGCACCGATACCAACGGTATGGACATGCTGACCCGCCTGATGTACGGCGGCCGCGTTTCCCTGATCATCGGCTTCATCGTTGTTGCGATTGAAGGCTCCATCGGTATTGTCATGGGCGGTATCTCCGGCTACTTCGGCGGCTGGGTGGATAACCTCATCATGCGTATCGTGGACGTGTTCTACTGCCTGCCCTCCATGCCCATCATCATCATTCTGGGCGCTGCCATGGACGCTATGCGCATTGATTCCTGGACCCGTATGATGTACCTGATGCTGATCCTCGGCTTCCTGGGCTGGCCCGGCATTGCCCGCCTGGTCCGCGGCCAGATCCTCTCCCTGCGCGAGCAGGAGTTCATGACGGCAGCTGAAGCCTGCGGCATCAGCGCATGGCACCGCATCTTCCGCCACCTGATCCCCAACGTTATCCCGCAGCTGATTGTTACCTGCACCATGAGCCTTGGCTCCACCATCCTGACGGAAGCCACCCTGTCTTTCCTGGGTCTGGGCGTTAAGTACCCGTTTGCATCCTGGGGCAACATCATCAACGATGTCAACAACGCTTATGTTATGACCAACTATCTGTTCATCTGGGTCCCGGCCGGCATCTGCCTGCTGATCACGGTTCTGGGCTTCAACTTTGTGGGCGATGGCCTGCGCGATGCCTTTGACCCCAAGATGAAACGCTGATGAAAGGAGACACACACGATGGCTAAACAACAGGACGGTTACCTTTCCGCCAAGGAGTCGCGGCGTATCTCCAAAGAAAACCGCCGCATTACGGACCAGTACGAAAAACAGCGCAAGCGCAAGAATGTGCCGGAATCTGAGTATCTGACCCAGATGAAAAACCCGGAAAACGCTGTTGAATTTGATAACCTGCACACCTATTTCTTTACCGATACCGGCGTGGTAAAAAGCGTGGACGGTGTTTCGTTTGAAGTTCCTGTGGGCAAAACTGTGGGCGTTGTGGGCGAATCCGGCTGCGGCAAATCCGTTACCAGCCTTTCGCTGATGCAGCTGCTGCAGCGCCCCCAGGGCCAGATCGTTCAGGGCGAGATCCGCCTGAACCTGGGTAATGGCAAAGCCTATGATGTTGCCAAAACTCCCGGCACGGTCATGCAGCACCTGCGCGGCAACTATATTTCGATGATCTTCCAGGAGCCGATGACCAGCCTGAACCCGGTGTTCCGCATCGGTGCTCAGATTGATGAAGTCATTGCTCTGCATGACGGCGAAGGTAAGAGCAAAGAGGACATCAAAAAGCGCACCGTTGAAATGCTGGAGATGGTTGGCATCGCCAACAGCCAGGGTGTATATGAGATGTACCCGCATGAGTTGTCCGGCGGTATGCGCCAGCGTGTCATGATCGCCATGGCATTGGCCTGCAACCCCAAGGTTATCATCGCCGACGAACCCACCACCGCACTGGACGTGACGATTCAGGCCCAGATCCTGGACCTGCTGCGCAACCTGAAGGACCGCATTAACTCCTCCATCATGCTGATCACCCATGACCTGGGTGTAATTGCCGAGATGGCAGATTACGTTGTTGTCATGTACGCAGGCCGCGTGGTGGAAAAGGGCACCGCTCAGGAGATTTTCGCAAACCCGGCTCACCCCTATACCATCGGCCTGATGGCTTCCAAACCGATCGTGGGCAAAAAGGTGGACCGACTGTACTCCATCCCCGGCAAGGTGCCCAACCCGGTCAATATGCCCAACTACTGCTACTTTAAGGATCGCTGCGAGATGGCTCTGCCCTGCTGCGATGGTGAATACCCCTGCGAGATCAGCCTGTCCCCCACGCACAAGGTCAGCTGCTACCGCTACTATGAAAATAATCGAAAGGCGGGTGAGTGACGATGGCACAGGCAGAAAACGCAAAAAAACTGGACTATACCCCCGTCACCTATGATGATCAGTATATTCTGATGGTCAACCAGCTTAAAAAATACTTCCCCATCAAGGGCGGCCTGATGTCCCAGACCGTGGGTCATGTCAAGGCTGTCGATGGCGTTACCTTCAACCTCAAGCGCGGCCATACCATGGGTCTGGTCGGCGAATCCGGCTGCGGCAAATCCACCACCGGCCGTACAATCCTGCGCCTTGCCGGCGAAAAAACCGGCGGTCAGGTACTGTTCAACGGCAAAGAAGTGTACGATATGACCGGCAGGGAGCTGCGTAACCTGCGTACCAAGATGCAGATCATCTTCCAGGACCCGTTCTCCAGCCTGTCCCCGCGTCTGCCGGTTGGTGAGATCATCGGTGAGGCTGTGCGCGAGCATAACCTGGTGCCCAAGGCAGAGTTCAATGATTATATTGACCAGGTCATGGATAACTGCGGCCTGCAGCCCTACCACAAAACCCGCTATCCGCACGAATTTTCCGGCGGCCAGCGCCAGCGCATCTGCATTGCCCGCGCCCTGGCCCTGAACCCGGAGTTTGTTGTGTGCGACGAACCGGTCTCTGCACTGGACGTTTCCATTCAGGCCCAGATCATCAATCTGCTGAAAGAATTGCAGGATAAATATAACCTGACCTACCTGTTCATCTCCCACGATCTTTCTGTTGTTGAGCATATTTCGGATACGGTCGGCGTTATGTACCTGGGCAACCTGGTGGAGTACGGTGCAACGCCGGATATCTTCAGCCATCCGCTACATCCCTACACCAAGGCACTGTTCAGCGCCATTCCTATCCCGGACCCGACCATTCGCCGCGAGCGCATTGTGCTGCAGGGCTCCATTCCGTCCCCGGCCAACCCGCCCAAGGGCTGCAAGTTCCATACCCGCTGCCCCTATGCGACCGAGCGCTGCAAGACCGAAGTGCCGCAGCAGCGTGAGGTGGAACCCGGCCACTATGTTGTGTGCCACCTGTACGAAAAATGAAGCATAACGAACCCTTTGAGGATGACGGCCGCACCGTGGCCGATATGAGTGGCATTGAGCACGACAGTATCTGGCTGCCGCGCCGCCGTAAGCAGGGCCATACCCCCGCGCAGCAGCCCCAACAGGCTGCTGACCGTCCCTGGGAGGAAGACCCCCAGCTGACCGGTAAGGAGCGCCTGTGGGCGATCCTGGGTGCGCTGAAAGCTACCCTGCTGATTTGTGGCGTCTACCTGCTTGGCCTGCTGGCCCTGCTGGCGCTGCTGTTTACCCTCTGGCATTAAAAAATACCCCCGCCTTTGTTTTGGCTGCGTGGCAGCTGGAATAAGGACGGGGGTGTTTGGTTTTGTGGGGGAAGGGCAACTTGCCCGGTAAGGTGGGGGCACCCGACCCCGCCGAGAAACGTAAATATTTGCTGCAAACCTACAAACATTTATAGGGGACGATGCTTGCATCGTCCCGCGGATGAGCTGATGCGGTGAATTTTGTTAATGGTATTCGGGACAAGGTTTCGGAACGGTCAAGACTGTTCCCTACAGAAGCTTTTTTAGCATGTGGTGGATGATTTATGTTCCTCAAGGACGGGATGAGGGCATCCCACCCTACAGTGCCTAAATAAAAGTACAACACAAAAGCGCACCGCACACCCTATCCAAGGGGTTGCGATGCGCCTTTTATTATTCATTGCTTTCTTGATGGAAAATAATATTATTGTGTTATGGCAACACCGCACAATTCCCGCCTAGCGGCTTAAGCACCGCTTCGGCGGCTGCGGCACGGCATCTGCGTTGCCAAAA
>ENA-UEQE01002589-UEQE01002589.1-human-gut-metagenome-genome-assembly--contig:-NODE-2589-length-12765-cov-5.594499_pt1 | contig 12765 bp, 10 predicted proteins | sample MGYA00242934_ERZ507935 | MGnify/ENA primary metagenome ERZ507935 (study PRJEB26167, sample SAMN06115423) | human gut metagenome | host: Homo sapiens | place: China:Anhui | collected 2015-03-30... | reverse complement strand
GGTAGCGGTAACTGGATTTGAACCGGTGACACTTCGGGTATGAACCGAATGCTCTAGCCAACTGAGCTATACCGCCATATTTATTTGTTGCACTTGAACAGTGCTTTATTATTATATCCAACAACCCCCGTTTTGTCAACAACTTTTTCAAAAAAATCTTCAATTTTTTCATTCTTTCTGATTTTATACGTCCGTACGCAAAAAGTCCCCGCCATCCTGTATGAATGGCGGGGACTTTCAACATTTTATTGGAGAATGGTGGAAAGCAGGCTTACTTCTTGTGGACAGGCACCATGACCTCGAGGCCGCCCATGTAGGGCTGCAGGACCTTGGGGATGGTGACGCTGCCGTCGGCCTGCAGATGGTTCTCGAGGAATGCGATGAGCATACGCGGAGGAGCCACGCAGGTGTTGTTCAGAGTGTGGGCCAGATAGGTCTTACCATCCTTGCCCTTGACGCGGATGTGCAGGCGGCGGGCCTGTGCATCGCCCAGGTTGGAGCAGGAGCAGACTTCGAAGTATTTCTGCTGGCGGGGGCTCCATGCCTCGATGTCGCAGCTCTTGACCTTCAGGTCAGCCAGGTCACCGGAGCAGCAGTTCAGCTGACGGACAGGGATCTCCATGCTGCGGAACAGCTCGACGGAGTTCTTCCAGAGCTTCTCGTACCAGTCAGCGCTCTCCTCGGGACGGCAGACGACGATCATCTCCTGCTTCTCGAACTGGTGGATGCGGTAGATGCCACGCTCCTCGATGCCGTGAGCGCCCTTCTCCTTGCGGAAGCAGGGGCTGTAGGAAGTCAGGGTCAGGGGCAGAGTAGCCTCATCCAGAGTCTGGTCGATGAAGCGGCCGATCATGGTGTGCTCACTGGTGCCGATGAGGTAGAGGTCCTCGCCCTCGATCTTGTACATCATGGCGTCCATCTCAGGGAAGGACATGACGCCCTGCACCACGTTGCCGTGCATCATGAAGGGAGGGATGACATAGGTGAAACCCTTGTCGATCATGAAGTCGCGGGCATAGGCCAGAACAGCCTCGTGCAGGCGGGCGATGTTGCCCAGCAGGTAGTAGAAGCCATTGCCGGCCACGCGGCCTGCGGCGTCCATATCAATGCCGTCGAAGCTCTCCATGATCTCGGTGTGGTACGGGATGGGGAAATCAGGCACGACCGGCTCACCGAAGCGCTGAGCCTCGACGTTGTAAGTGTCATCCGGGCCGATGGGTACGCTGGGGTCGATCATCTGGGGGATGGTGTACATGATCTCCTGAATGCGTTCAGCCAGCTTTGCCTCCTCGGCTTCCAGCTCTGCCATCTTGTCGGCGTCAGCCTTGACAGCGGCGTTGTTGGCGTCGATCTGAGCCTGCAGCTCAGCCTTCTTGGCCTCGTCGTCGCACTTCTTCAGCTGGCCGAACAGAGGGCCGTTGGCCTTGCTCAGCTTGTTGCGGGCAGCCTTCAGGGACTCGACTTCCTTCAGGCACTCGCGGTACTTGGCGTCCTTCTCGATGACTTCGTCAACGAGGGGGAGCTTTGCATCCTGAAACTTCTTCTTGATGTTTTCCTTGACCGCATCCGGGTTGTCGCGGACAAATTTGATGTCAAGCATGATAACTCTCCTTATACTCTATTGCTTGCACAGGGGGCGTTCCCCGCTGTGCCGTTCAAAGGCGGTGTTCCCCGCCTTGGTACGCATTTCTAATAACTTTTCTGCTCAGGCTCTCCTATTATAGCAGTTTGCGTTTTTAATGCACAAGCAACATCCGCAAACTGCATATCGCAAATATGCCATTTTGATAGGCACTATTTTTGAAAATTGCGATAGGAGAGCTGTCGAGCGATAGCGAGACTGAGAGGTTACTCCACGCTGTACTGCCCCAGCAGATTTGCAAAGGCTTTCAGCTGATCGTCCGAATAGAAATGGACGGTCAGCTTGCCTTTGCCGTCGTGGTAGGCCACGCGGACTTCGCTGCCCAGCGCCTGCTTGAGGCTTTCTTCCACCTCCACCGGCAACGCACTCGGCAGCGGCGCGGCCACAGGCTCTTTTGCGGGCTTTGCCAGCTTTTTGCACAAAGCTTCGGCCTGACGGACGTTCAGCTGGTTGTCCGCTATCATCTGAGCCGCTTCCTCCTGCAGCTCCGGCGTAGGCAGGCCCAAAACGACCTTCGCGTGTCCGATCGTAATGAAGCCGCTTTTCAGCAGTTCCAGCACTGTTTCCGGCAGGCTCAGCAGCCGCAGGCTGTTGGCCAGTGCGCTCCGGCTCTTGCCCAGCTTGCGGGCGGCCTGCTCCTGGGTCAGATCGCAGCGGGTCATCAGTTCACGGATGCCGACCGCCTCTTCCACGGGGTCAAGGTCTTCGCGCTGCAGATTCTCCACCAGCGCAAGCTCCATAGCCTGCTCATCGGTCACGTCCTTGACGATGACCGGCACCTCGGTGAGGCCCGCCATCCGGCTGGCCCGCCAGCGGCGCTCGCCTGCCACGATGAGGTAGCCGCCGGACGGCTTCGGGCGCACCGCAATGGGCTGCAATAAACCGTGCTCGGCGATGCTGGCCGAAAGCTCTGCCAGCGTCTCGTCGTCGAAGGTCTTACGGGGCTGGCCGGGGTCTGGCTCGATCTCCCGCAGGGGCAGCGTCTCGATCCTGGTATCTGACTCAAAGCTGGGGGCGGCGTCTTCAAACAGACTTTCCAGCCCCCGGCCCAGTCCTCCTCTTCCTTTTGCCATTGGTCTCCTCTCTCCCTCAGCCGTCCATCTTCACATCGGCCAGCCCCATCGTCTCGACCGGTTCCGCTGCAGCTTTTCCGCGGCGGCGCTTGGGTGCAGCTTCGGCGGGGCGGTTGCTCTTCACGAACTCGATGGCAAGGTCCATATACGCCTCGCTGCCCTTGCCCTTCGGCTCATAGAAGTTGATGGGCTGGCCATAGCTGGGAGCTTCCGAGATGCGGATGCTGCGAGGGATGGTGGTCTGATACACCTTGTTTCCAAAGTATTTCTTGACCTGCTCCACCACCTGCAGTGTCAGGTTATAGCGGACAGAGAACATGGTGAACACCACGCCTTCGATGTCCAGATAGGGGTTGTACTTCTTGCGGACGGTCTTAAGAGTGCTGATAAGCTCCGACAGACCTTCCAGCGCATAATACTCGCACTGCACCGGGATGAGGATGCTGTCGCAGGCGCACAGGCCGTTCAGCGTCAGCAGGTCAAGGCTGGGCGGGCAGTCGATGAAGATAAAGTCGTAATCCTTCTGGATGGGGGCCAGCGCCTTTCGCAGGCGGCTCTCGCGGCCCGGCAGGTCGATCATCTCAAGGCTGGCGCCCGCGAGGCGGGTGTTGGAGCCGATGACGTCGGTGCGAAACTCCGTCTTGCGGACAGCCTGCCGCGCGTCGGCCTCGCCGATGAGAATTTCATATGTACCAATATCTACACTCCGCTTGGAAATACCATAACCGGTGGTGGTGTTGCCCTGTGGGTCGAGGTCTACGATGAGCACTTTTTTGCCCAGCGCCGCCACGCAGGACGAGAGGTTGACGGCTGTGGTGGTCTTGCCCACGCCGCCCTTCTGGTTTGCAACAGCAACGATTTTTGCCACGCTACTTGCTTCCTTCCGGGAAAAAGATTTGTTCCACATGGAACATTACGAGGCTGGAACCCGCCGTTTTCCCCGCAGCAGGCCCCCTATACAGCTTAGTATAGCACATCAGCGCCGCTTTTTGAACCGCTTTCGGCTGAAAAAAGCAGAAAAAACGTGTAAATTCTCCTTATTTCTGTGCTGCCGCAGTCGGAATGCGCACCGTATACTCAATATATCCATCCCGTTCTTCCCGGTGAGAGGTAGCCGGAACCCCGTTATCTGTCATCAAACGGATGGCGTGGTCGATGGTGTTGACGAAGATCCGCACGTCTTTCACCATGGAGACGCGGTGCTTCCCCGGTGTCTCGTTGAGGAGCTGGTCAATGTAAAGGTCGGTGGCGCGGGCGTTCATTTTCCGCTTGGCGATCATGATCAACGCTTCACTCCGGCGGTTCTCGGGCAGGCGGAGCACCGCCCGGGCGTGGCGTTCCGTCAGGCCGTTGTCCAGCACAAATTGCCGCTGGTCGGCCGTCAATTGCAGCAGCCGCAGCTTGTTGGCGAGGGTGGGCTGTGCCATGCCCAGCCGCTTGGCCGCTTCGGCCTGGGTGCAATCCCACAGCACCATCACGTCCCGCAGGCCCTGCGCCTGCTCAAAGGGATTCAGGTTTTCCCGCTGCAGGTTTTCCAAAAGGCCCAGGGCAGCGGTCCGCTCGTCGCTGTAATTGCAGAGGATGGCCGGGATGGTCTGCATCTTTGCCAGCTTGCAGGCACGGAGCCGCCGCTCCCCCGCCACCAGCTCATAGCTGCCATCGGCTGTTTTTCGCACCGAGATGGGCTGGAGCAGGCCGTTTTCCCGGATGCTCTGGGCAAGCCCGGCCAGCTCCTGCTCATCAAAGCTGGTGCGGGCCTGAAATGGCGAGGGCCGGATGGCGTCGATGGGCAGTGCGTGGATTTTTCCCGCTGATTTTTTCCGTTCAAACATAATTCTTCCCCTTTCGCAGTGATTGCAGGTTTGTTTTCCACCCTTTCCCGGGAAAACGTGGAAAACACAGGCGTTCTGCACTCAGTGTAACAGAAAAAGCAACGCCCTGCCAGAAGTTTCGTTCGGCAGGGCGTTGCATATTTTGTTCAGTTCTGCGTTATTTCAGCGGGCTTTTCGCGATCTTTCCGCCGTTTCTGGGGTAGGCTGTCGGAGTTTGCGAAATCTTTTTGCAGAGGATGAGAGTGCGGGTATCGCCCCCCGGCAGGTGCAGGGTGCGGGTCTCTTTGTACTCGCCGCCCAGCTTTTTGATGGCTCCCCGGGCGGCCGCCAGCTCTTCCTCTCCGGAAGCGCCTTTCATGGCCAAAAAGCTGCCGCCCACTTTTACCAGCGGCAGGCAGTACTCCGCCAGCATCGGCAGGGCTGCCACGGCACGGGCAGAGGCCAGATCAAACTGCTCCCGCCACACCTTGCGGGCGGCTTCCTCGGCGCGCTCCTTGGCAAACTCCACGCCCGTGAGACCCAGCTGGGCGCAGGCATACTTCAAAAACTCCACCCGCTTGCCCGTGGGCTCCATCAGGGTAAGCTCCAGCTCCGGCTTGTAGATTTTTGTCACAATGCCGGGGAAACCGGCACCGGCACCCACATCCACCATCTTCCCTGCCACTTCCGGCTGGGAGGCAAAGAGCAGGCTGTCAAGGAAATGCTTATCCTCAATGCCCTCCGGGTCGGTGATGGCAGTCAGGTTGACTTTCTGGTTGTAGTCCACCAGGATCCGCGCAAAGGCGTCCAGCTGGTCCAGCTGGGTGCCTGTCAGGGCGATGTTCCACATGGAACATTTCTGTTCCAGTCTCGCTTTGTCGATCATAACTTTATTCTCCCGTCAATTCCACAAAAATCGGCTCGTGATGTACCGCAGGCAGAAACTTTTCAAAAATATCTTTCGTGTACAGTTTGAGCGAGGACGTATTGATGCAGGGGTGGCACCCGATGAACTCCCCTGCTTTCACATCCTTGTCCAGCAGCAGCTGCACATGGTTCTCCGGGTCGTTCATCAGTCCCATGATGGAGGAAGAGCCCGGCGTGCAGTCCAGATACTGCTCCATATCCTCCGGGGACGCAAAGCTCAGCCGCGCGATGCCCAGCTGATGAGAGAGCTCTTTCGTCTTGAACGGCTTGTTTCCCGGCATCATCAGCAGATAGAAGTTCGTCTTCTGGCGGTTGCAGAGGAATAAGTTTTTGCAGACCGTCGCGTTCAGGCAGGCATCAATGACATGGCAATCCTCCATGGTATCGGCTTTCATCCATGCATGGTCGGTGCGCCAGTAATGGATGCCCAGCTTGTCCAGAAAATCATAGGTGCGGACTTCTTTTTCCAACCGTCCGGTGCAGTCCGCTGGGCGGCCCTCATACAGTACCAGTTGTTCCATCTCATTCAGCCTCTCCGCATTGCCGCCAGTGCAATGCTCAGTTGTGCCACATCCGAGGGCGACACGCCCGGGATGCGCCCCGCCTGCCCCAGATTCTTGGGGCGGATGCGGGAAAGCTTTTCGCGGGCTTCCAGCGTCAGGCCCGTCAGATTCTCGTAGCAGAAATCCTCCGGGATGAGCGTCTTTTCGTGCCGCGCCACGTCCCGGATCATCCGGTCCTGCCGTGCGATATAACCCGCGTATTTGATCTCCGTTTCCAGCCGCTCGGCCAGCATGGGGGTGATCCCCTCTCCCCAGCCAATGAGCTTTGCCACCAGCGGGTACGAAATTTCCGGGCGGCGGAGCAGCTCTTCGGCAATGCCGCCCTCGGCGGCCGGGGCAAGCCCGGCTTCCTCCATGGCGGCCCGGAGCTCTGCCGTGCGGAGGTGCGTCTCATGCAGGCGGCGGCGCTCGGCTTCCAGAATGTTCTGGGTGTGCTGGTACTTTGCCCAGCGGTCATCCTGCACCAGGCCGTATTCCCGGCCGATGGGAGTCAGGCGCTGGTCAGCGTTGTCCTGCCGCAGGGTCAGGCGGTACTCGCTCCGGCTGGTCATCATCCGGTAGGGGTCCATGACGCCCTTGGTGACCAGATCATCCACCAGCGTGCCGAGGTAGCTGGTGTGCCGGGGCAGGATGAGCTGCGTTTTGCCCAGCGCATTGCGGGCGGCATTCAGGCCCGCCAGCAGGCCCTGGGCTGCCGCCTCTTCATAACCGGAGGTGCCGTTGAACTGCCCGGCACCGTACAGGCCCCGGACATGCTTGCTTTCCAGTGTGGCTTCCAGGCTGGTGGGGTCTACACAGTCGTACTCGATGGCATAGGCCGGGCGCATGATCTCAATGTGCTCAAAGCCCTTGATGCTGCGGTAAAACGCGTTCTGCACATCTTCCGGCAGGCTGCTGGAAGCGCCCTGCAAATACATTTCCTCGGTGTTCTCCCCGCAGGGCTCCACAAAGATGGGGTGGCGCTCCTTGCCCGCAAACCGCACCACCTTATCCTCAATGGAGGGACAGTACCGGGGGCCGACGCCCTCGATCATACCGCCGTAAAGGGGGCTGCGCTGGATGTTATCCAGAATGATCTTGTGGGTGGTGGGGTTGGTGTAGGCGATCCAGCACTCCACTTTATTGTGCATGGGCGTGTCTGTCAGGAAACTGAACGGCTGCAGCTCGCTGTCCGGGTCGCCGGGCTGGCACTCCAGCTGGGAGAAATCAATGCTCCGCCGGTGGACACGGGCCGGGGTGCCGGTCTTGAACCGCCGCAAGGGCAGGCCCGCCGCTTTCAAGCTCTCGGTCAGCGCGTTGGCCGCGTGCATTCCGTCCGGGCCGGACGCATACCACGCATCCCCGACAAAAATTTTGCCGCCCAGGTTGGTGCCCGTGGCAATGACAACACACTTGGCCCCATATTCCCCGTTGAGCTGGGTCACCACGCCCTTGACTCTCCCCTGCTCCACCTCGATGGAAACGACTTCCGCCTGATGGATGGCAAGGCCGGGCGTCAGCTCCAGCGCGTGCTTCATATATTCGTGGTATCGCTTGCGGTCGGTCTGGACGCGCAGGGCGTGGACGGCAGGGCCCTTGCCCTTGTTCAGCATCCGGCTCTGCAGATAAGTAGCATCCGCCGCCAGGCCCATCACACCGCCAAGAGCGTCCAATTCACGCACCAACGTACCTTTTGCAGTTCCGCCGATGCTGGGGTTGCAGGGCATATTGCCGATGGCGTCCAGACTCATGGTAAAGACTGCCGTCTTTGCCCCCAGCGTGGCGGCGGCGTGGGCTGCCTCAATGCCGGCATGGCCCGCACCAATGACGATGACGTCATAATCTCCTAAATGGTTCATTTGAAACTTTCCCTTAAAACCAATAAACTTCCCCTCTTTGCCAAAGGCTCCCCTGTCAGGGGAGCTGCCGCTGAAAACGGCTGAGAGGTTCTACTTTCCCACACAAAAACGTTCAAATACTTCGTTGATGACCGCTTCCGATGCATTTTCACCGGTCAGCTCACAGAGGGCATCCAGCGCGTCGTCCACACAGACGGAAACGGCATCCAGCCCGAAACCTCCCTCCACGGCGTCCAGCGCCCCGGCCACGGCGTCCCGGGCACGGGTGGCGGCGGCCAACTGCCGCTGGCCGGAAAGGCTGGCGGCGTGCGGGTCGATCTGGTTGGTGCCCAGCAGACGGGCCACCGCCGCTGCAATGACCTTGCGGCTCCCCTCTTCCTGGCAGCAGACCGGAATCACCATGGCAAAATCGCCCGCGATGATTTCCGCGTCAAACCGGGTCGGCTTGTCCTCCTTGTTGACGAGGGCAATGGCCGGGCGGCCCGCACAGCGCTGAGCCAGGGCCAGGTCTTCCCGGGTCAGAGGTTCCGAGCCATCAAAGACGGCCAAGATCAGCCCGGCCTCGTCCAGCTTCTTCCAGCTGCGGCGGATGCCCTCGGCCTCAATGGCGTCATCGGTCTGGCGCAGGCCTGCGGTGTCAAACAGGTTGAGCCGGATATCCCCCAGCTGCACGGCCTGCTCCACCACGTCGCGGGTAGTGCCCGCCACCGGGGTGACAATGGCCCGGTCAAACCCGGCCAGCAGGTTGAGCAGCGTGGATTTGCCCGCATTGGGCCGCCCCACAATGGCGCAATCCACGCCCTCCCGGAGCACGGCCCCGGCATCGTAATTTTTTATCAGGCCGTCCAGCTCCTGCTGTACCTGCCCCAGCACCGTGTGCAGGTGGGCGTCGTCCAGCTCGGGGACATCCTCTTCCGGGAAATCCACCCAGGCAGCCAGATGGGCCTGCAGGCCGGTCAGGGCCTCTTTTTCGGCGCCGATCTTTTTCGCCAGCGCGCCGGAGAGGGACGCGTTGGCCAGTGCCGCCCCCTGTTTGCCGTCTGCCGAAATAATGTCCATGACGGCTTCCGCCTGGGTCAGGCTCATTTTGCCGTTGAGGAATGCGCGGCGGGTGTACTCGCCGGGGGCCGCCGGGGCAGCCCCTGCCGCGATGCAGGCTTCCACCAGCCGCCGGGCCACCGCACTGCCGCCGTGGCAGGAAAGCTCCACCACGTCCTCCCCGGTGTAGCTGTGGGGTTCCCGGAAAAACAGGGCCACGCCCTCGTCAAAGGCGTCGTCTCCCTCCACAAAGGAGCCAAACAGGGCAGTGTAGCCTTTGGCCTCCTCCACGTTCTTGTTCGGGTTGGCCGGGTGGAACACCCGCGCGGCCACGGCATAGCTTTCCGGCCCGGACAGCCGCACCACCGCGATGCCGCCCGCCCCCGGTGCCGTGGCAATGGCGGCAATGGTCGTATTCTGCATGAGGTTCCCTCCCGCTCCAAAATTTCAATTACAGTATATTGTACCACGAACCACCGGAAAAAGAAATATAAGGGCGCAAAAAAGCACAGCGCCTGTGGGAGTTTTCCCTGCGCTGTGCTCATTCTTTGGTGCCGCGCCGCAGCTGTTCGTAATGTCTGCTTTTGTCCAGATACATCCGCTGCTCCGCCTTTTTGATGAGAGCGTCAATGTCAATGCCGCCCGCGCTGTGGGAGGCAGTGCCCACGGCCACGGAATAGCCTGCCTCCTCCACCTGCCGGACAAACTGCTCAATGTTTTCGTTCAGCTCCGTGTCGGGGCTGTCCAACGCAAAGGCCACAAACTCATCTCCGCCAATGCGGTAGCTGTCCTCTTCCCCAAAGATCTCCCGCAGGATGCAGGCCACGGTGCGGAGCATCTTGTCTCCCTCCTCGTGGCCATAGGTGTTGTTCAGCTCATGGAGGCCGTTGACGTCGATGTAAACACAGGTGAGGCTGTTGCTGCACCGGAGCGGGTAATCCCGCAGGCGGTTCTCGTAGGCATTGCGGTTGTGCAGCCGGGTGTTGAGGTCGCTTTCCGCCACGGTAGTCAGCTTGCTGCTGGTGATAAAGTTGCCGTACATCGTGCTCATGACAAAGGTGGACACAATGCAGGAGATGGCCCCGAACACCAACGCGTTGCAGACATCCATGGGGATGACCCGCCAGTCCTTGAAGCGGGTGACGCAGACCAGAAAAATGCCGTCGAACAGCAACACATTGGCAATGTGCAGGATGGGCCGCATCATAAACAACATCGGCACACAGAGCAGAAACGGAAAAAACGCGGTAGCGCGCTGATCCGGGGTCTGCACCGTGCCCAGGAAAATCCCCAGGCCATAGACCATGGCTCCAAAGGCGTAGATCTCCCAGTTTAAAAACAAACCCAGCTTTTGCGGGAGCATCTGCTCCACGGCCAGCAGTCCCAGGCTGACAATGAGGGCCACTGCAAAAACCGGGATATGGTCATACAGCAGCGGCACCATGCAGGAACCAAGGGTCAGCGCCACAAAAAAGGCACAAGCCGTGCCCAGAAACGCGGTCAGCCGATGTCGGTTGGCGATCTGCACATCCATCTGACAGCGTGCAAAATCTTCTGGCTCTGCCCCGGCATACAACAGCAGCTTTTTCAGTTTTTCTATCATCGGGGTCTCCTCTCCGGCCAAGCCTGCTGTTTTGCATCGGACTCATCCACATTTAATTTTATTATACAATATTTCGTTTCAAAAAGATATGATTTTAAGCAAGTTTACCCCCCCCCCACCAAAATTTCCATTTTATTGCGAATATCAGCCGAGGTTTTTAGCCATCTTTTGCACAAAAAAGACGTGCAGCCATCATAGCTGCACGTCCTTTCGCTTATTTTAAGGGGTCAATTGCCGGGGAACCAGGCATCAGAACGCGGCAATGTCTGCCGTGGTGATGGCCTTGCCGGGCAGGGTGCGGCTGTCGGCGTTCTCATTGAGTGCCAGCTTGCCCTCACGCAGCAAGCGGACAGCCTTTTCGTGGTCGGCAGCTTTCCAGTTGTTGCCCACGATCTTCCAGTTATTGTCCACATGGGGCTCGATGGTGCCGCCCTTGACGGTGCGGATGTACTCGCCCAGCAGCTCGCGGACACCGCCCACATCGCCACGGACGTCGATCTCCAGCAGCTTGGGCAGCTCATCGCCCTCGGCGAAGATATCCGCATAGGCCAGCAGCTGGGTGGTAGCGCGGTAGTTGTTCACGGCCACCACAAAGCTATCGGTATCCTGCACGGCCTTGCCGTTCATCCAGGTCAGGTTCCGGATGCGGTTGCCCGGCTCCTTGGAGATGTCCAGATCATACTTGACGCCTGCAAAGGCATCGTACAGGTAGTAGCGGACGGAGGAATCAAAGGCGATGGTGACATCCTGCGGCTCCCAGGTCTTGAAGAACGCAGCCGACCACTCCATGAACTTGCGCAGCTGCAGGCCGTTCATCTGCAGCTTGTACAGGGTGTTCTGGTAGGTGTAGATGCTGGCCATATCGCACTTGCGGATGGTGCCCTCTTTCATCTGGGAGGTCATGGAGGTCAGAGCCGTTGCAGAGACCTGTGCACCGGTATAGTACATCTGCACTTCGTTGATGAAGTCCAGCAGCGCGGTATCCTGCACCATGGCCTGCGGCAGGCAGTCGATCTCATTGGCCGGGGCCAGGTCGCCGCCGCGCAGCTCACCGATGGGCGTCACGGCGTCTTCCTTGGCGCGGGCGTCGTACTCGGCCAGCAGAGCGGTAAGCTCGGGGTCCGGCGCGTAATCCTTGATCAGCAGGTTCTCGGAGGTGCGGTTCTTCACTTTCCACTTGCCGTCCAGGCCGCGCTGCAGGTAGAGGTGGATCTCAGACACGGTAGCGCCCGCGTTCTTGTTCTCCACCACCAGCACGTTGTTGATCATCTGATTGGGGATGCTCTTGTGGCCGTGGGCTGCCACGATGACATCGAACTCCGGGCAGGCATTGGCCAGGTCGGTAACACCGGAGCCATAAACACCATACTCGTTCTCCACGTCCATGTGCATAACGCCAACGATGACATCCACCTGACCCTTGATCTGGTCGATGATCTTCCGGCTCTCGTCCACAGGGTTGGTGACGGTCCAGCCCTCAAGGTTCTTGGAGTCCCAGCGGGTGATGTTGGGGGTGACCATGCCGATGACGCCGATCTTGACACCGCCCTTGTGGATGATGGTATAGCCGTCGGCCAGAGGCTTGCCCTCCGGGCTGTAGACGTTGCCCGTCAGCACCTTGGCTTTCTGCTGGGAGAGCACTTTTTCCAGCGTGGCCATGCCATAGTTGTACTCATGGTTGCCGGTGACATAGACATCGTAGCCGATGGCGTTCTGGGCCGCGATCATCGGGTGGATCTCGTCATTGAGGAACAGTTCTGCCGAGTTTGCCTGGATGGTATCGCCCGCGTCCACCACCAGCGTGGTCTTGGTGCGGGCTTCCCGGATCGCAGTGGCCTGCTGGGCCACGCTGCCGGAAGCGTCTTCCTTGTTGGCGGCGTAATCCCAGGGGTCAAACTTGCCGTGGGTATCGCTGGTAGCAAGGATCTGCAGGTCCATGCTCCACAGGTTTTTGATGTCACAGGCAGCAGCCGAGGGGGCCAGACCGCTCACGGCAGCAGCCGTAGCCGATGCACCGGCCACGCGTAGGAAATTGCGGCGGGAAATCTTATTCTCTTGCATAATATCCTCTCTTTTCTGCTTTGGGGTTCAAATTTCCAAAGCGCTCCGTGCTCCTAGTATAAAGCTTTAGTCTGACTCTTTACAATGGACAACCTGGAGAAAAATCTCCCGCAAATTCAGACAAGTTTCCCAAACATCCAAAAGAGCCCCTTTCCCGGCCGGGAAAAGGGCTCTCAAGATCCAACTGACAGCTCGATCTTGCCGAAGCT
>ENA-UEQE01002587-UEQE01002587.1-human-gut-metagenome-genome-assembly--contig:-NODE-2587-length-12781-cov-6.357525_pt1 | contig 12781 bp, 12 predicted proteins | sample MGYA00242934_ERZ507935 | MGnify/ENA primary metagenome ERZ507935 (study PRJEB26167, sample SAMN06115423) | human gut metagenome | host: Homo sapiens | place: China:Anhui | collected 2015-03-30... | reverse complement strand
GGAATCTTGTATCAACCACAAACTTAAACACAGCCCAAAATTTCCCTCAATAGCTACATTGAATTGCATCAAACGGGCACCAATCTTTTTCCACGATAGAGGCGTTCCATAAAACACCCCCTGTCGGAAAAGTTCCTATTCACGATAACAAGTTTTTTCCAAAAAAATTTTCTCAGCGCACGGCTTCCGACAGGCCGTTCTTATCCTCCATGATCATTGAAAAATCATACGACGATAAATATGTACAGTTTTTTAAACCGGATAGGTAAAAAAGGGCTCACTTAGGCGCTATCATGGCGTAACAGCTTCTTTTTATGGCCGAGTGGCCGAGCTGCCCGCAAAAAAATCCATCGGCTCGACAGCTTTTGTCCGGGATGCTACTGTCCCTCCTTCTTTCCGCAATGACATCACGGCCGGGGCGAGTTTCCCCCACTTCCCTATGGATGCGGCCTCGTAAATTAAGGAACCTTTCATGACGCTCAAACCTTCATCTTTGCCTTCCGGCGCGGCAAAAAGGCTTATTCTTTTCTCCTCCGCCCTTTGCCTCCTTCTCCTCACAGCCTGCGCCCCACAGCAGTCCGGCTTGCGGCACCACCAGTATTCCATCGTCCGCTACCATGACTCACTGACCAATCTGCATGAATACCGCCCCCCGGCGCGTGAAACGCTTTCCTACACGGCCCGCCGTGAATTCCAGACCGCCAGCGTCAGCCCAAACGGTTCCAACGCCCGCTTCACTCCCATCCCTGATGAGGAATTCGACGACGGCGACATCGAAGCCACGCCGGAAATGCTCAAGGAACCCTCGCTCTACCCGGCCCTTTCGCTCATCCGGCCCGTCAAGGAAACCATCCGGGTCACCTCGTCCTTCGGCCCCCGCAAACATCCCATCAAACGCAGACGCCTCATGCATGCGGGCGTGGACATCGCCGGAAAACGCGGGGAAAAAGTCGTCGCTTCCGCGCCCGGCACCATCGTGTACAGCGGGCGCAAGGGCTCCTATGGCCTGACCATCGACATCGACGCCGGGAAAGGCGTTATCCTGCGCTATGCGCACTTGGACAAGCTCGGCGTCCGGGAAGGACAAAAAGTCAAACAAGGCCAATACATCGGCAACCTCGGCAGGACTGGGAGGGTTACGGCCCCACACCTGCACTTTGAAGTGCGGCTCCACGACAAGCCGATCAACCCGATGCAGTTCCTCTCCCCCGAACACCAATGGGCGTCCAATACGGGAACCAAACAGCGCAAAACCAGCGGCAGCCTCTAGCTTTCGCCTTTCAGGGGCGGTTCCGGGAAAGGGGCCGCCCCTTTTCCATAGCTGTGCCATAAAAATGGCTGGCGCTTTTTCCTTGAAATTCCAAAGGAATAACCAATACAATGCCTCAACTATGGATTCCGCAGATGGGAAAGCTGGAGAAAAAGGCTGCCTTTTCACCGCACCGTGGAGATGCCCCCACATGCCATACCAGAGCCTTTCCGTATCGGGGATGGTTGAAACCTTGCGCGCTTCATCATAAAAAAGCGGTACGCACGGGTATTGAAGGCACCTCCCGGCATACGCTTTCCGCATCATCCTCCCCAGAAAGGGGAAGCGCGGGGCGGCCCCTTCCCCTGCAAGCGGAAACGGTTCTTCGAGTCTCCTCCAAACATTCAAGGATGCCCCATGAGCGCATACAGCCTTCCTGTACTCATGTACCATTACGTCAGCCGTTTTCCGGGGGCCATCGCCGTCAGCCCGGAACATTTTGAAGACCAGTGCCGGGGCATGGCCGAACACGGCTGGCGCGGGATCGGCCTTGATGAGGCGGAGGCCTTTCTGCTGGAAGGCGCGCCCCTGCCGCCGCGCTCCCTGCTGATCACCTTTGACGACGGGTATCTGGACAACTACGTCTACGCATGGCCCATCCTGCGGAAATACGGGCACAAAGGCGTCGTCTTTGCCGTCACCGACAGGATGGAGGCTGAAAAAAAACGCCGTCCGACCCTTGCCGACGTCTGGGACGGTTTGCCCCCGTCCAGCCTCCCCCCTGTGGATGCGCCCATGCTCGACACCCCTTTCGGCTATCAGGTACGCCGCGACTTGTTCTTTTCTTGGGAAGAGGCCCGGCACATGGAGTCCAGCGGCGTCATGGCCGTAGCCGCACATTCCGCCCGCCACCTCGCCGTCTTCGCCGGCCCGGAATGGGGCCCGGTGAACCGCCACGACAGGCACCGGAAGCCCGCCTCCTCACTGGAAGCCGCCGGACAGCGCTTCCACGTTCCCGGAACGCGGAAGAACACGTTCAACGCGGTCGATTTCCCTGAAGTCTGGGGCCTGCCCCGCTTCAAGGAACGCCCCTTTCTGTACAGCCGGGCCTTTATCCCTTCCCCCGATCTGGTCGCCGCCGTGCGGCGCCTCGTGCCGCAGGAACCGGCAACGGCCCGTGCGTTCTTCCAATCGGCGGAAAACGTAGCCGCACTGGAAACGCTTGTGGCGGGATTTTCCCCGGATCGGCTGGGTTCGCTGGAAAGCGAAGCGGCCCGCCGCAGCCGCATACGCGAAGAGCTGGGAACCTGCGCGGAAACGCTCCGCCGGGAGCTGGGGCATCCTGTGCGCTCGCTGTGCTGGCCGTGGGGAAGCGGTTCCGAGGTGGCGCTGGAAGAGGGGCGGGAAGCCGGGTTTTCCGTCTTCTTCACCACACGCATGGGAGCCAACCCGCCCGCCGCGCCCGAAGCCGTGCACCGCTTCAAGGTGCGCGACGCGGGGTGGAGCTGGCTCAGGCTCAGGCTGGAAATCTATTCGAGGCCGTGGCTGGCCCGGCTGTACGCGGCGTGCCGGATCTGACCTCTAACCTCTGGACAAAACGGCTTCCGGATGTCATGTCTGCCGCAAAATCACTCGGAGCAGGATCTCCCATGTCATACTTCGTCCGTTTCCTTCTGTTGTGCTGTGCTGTCGCGCTGGCGATCCCCACGTCTGCCAGCGCCCTGAATGAGCGCGACGCCGTGGTTTCCCGGCAGACCGGCAAGATTCAGATTCGGGTACATTACCCGATAACCGGCAATGCCCGCGTGGATGCCGATGTGGCCGACTGGGCACAGCAAGCGGTGGACACGTTCCAGAATACCTATGGCGAAGAACCGGATCTGGGCGTGCCCTATGAGCTCGAAACGACCTACGGTACGACCCGCCCCACGCCGTCCGTCCTTTCGATCATCTGGAAGACCGCCAGCTATACCGGCGGCGCGCACGGCAATCTTGAAATCACTACGACGACCTATGATATGAAGAGCGGCACGCTCATTGATTTGTATGACGTCTTTGAAAATCTGGATACGGCGCTCGACGTCATGAGCGGCTACTGCACCAAGGCCCTGACCAAATCCCTCGGAGACATGTACAACGACGACATGCTCAGCAGCGGCACCGCCCCCGAAGCCGAAAACTTCTCCAGCTTTGCGCTCACGCCGGAAGGCATACGCATCTTCTTCCAGCCCTATCAGGTGGCTCCGTGGGCCGCAGGGCCGCAGGTCGTGGACATCCCCCTCGACGCACTCGCCGACGCCGGGCCGCACCTTTCGCTCTGGGGCAAATAAAGCCGCTCCGCCAGAACCAGCCACTCCCTGTTCCGCGCCTTGTTGTGCTGCGACAGGGCCGTAACCCGCCACTTTTCCCAAGGCAGGGCTTCGCTCCACGCAAGGACGGCCCTGCCTTCTTCCATGCCTCCGGCATGCCCCGTGTACACGTGCACGGACAAAAGCCCGCCCGGAGACAACAGCCGCGCCGCCGCATCAAGCGCCTCCAGCGTCGTTTCCGCCTGGGTGACGATCCGTTTGTCGCTCCCCGGCAAAAAACCCAGATTGAACGACACGGCGGAAACGCCTTCCGTCAGCACGGCACCGGGGAACAGCCCCCGCAGGGCCTCTTCCATATGTTCATGCCCGCCAAGCACAAGGTCCGCACGGTGCAGCAGCCCCTCCCCTTCCAGACGGGTGCGGACGGCGTCCAGCGCGGCCCGCTGGACGTCGAAGGCCACGACGCGCCCGCCCTCTCCCGCCAGACGCGCCAGAAAAGCGGTGTCGTAGCCGTTCCCCGCCGTGGCGTCCACCAAAAGCGGAAAGACGGGGACACCGCCCCCGCCTTTCTCAAGGGCGGCGCAAACCGCCCGCCCGATGGCCTGATGTGCGAAATCCGTCAGCGACGGGACGCTCAAAGGCGGCTTACGCATCGCCGCCCTTGGGGGCTTGCTGCAATTCGGCATGGAACAATGCACACCACTGATCGAAATTCTTCGGCTCCTGATCCAGCGTTTCCACATTGTCGTTGAGCCACTGGTGGAAGCGCCCCACCATATTCTGAAATTCATTGTGCTCCAACACGGCGAGGCCCTGTTCCCCAAGCGAGGATCGCGCATAGCCGAGGACGGCGGAACAGGCCATGTCCGCATCAACGATGGTCCCGTTGAGCTGGGCGATCAACCCCTTGTATTCAGGATAATCCTCCACCAGTTCGCTGACCGTCTCCTCAGGGATCTGGATGCAGAAATCCCCTTCCTCGTCTTCCTCAATCCAGGAAAAACGAAGCCATTGTTCAAAAATAACGGCGTTGAGCAGAGTGGACATCGCCCCTTTCATTTCATCGGAAAGGGCTGAAGATGGCGTATTCATGAAAACTCCTTAGAGGGAAATATCCTTTACTATGGTCACCCAAGGCCCCAAGGTCAAGGCCCCGCCGGAATCCGGCGGGCGTTTTCTTTTTCCGCGAAAAAGCATACCGTCGCTCGGCGGCATGCCTCCCTTTCCCCCGGCATGCCGCCGGGCGGCCGCAGCGCCCGCATCGTTCCCGCAATCCGCCAAACCGACAAGGAAAACGCGTGCAGAACTACGCATCCATCATAGCCCAGGAACTGAATATCCGCCCCCAGCAAACCGAAGCCGTCATCCGCCTGCTCGACGGGGACGCCACGGTTCCCTTTATTGCCCGCTACCGCAAGGAAGCCACGGGAAGCCTCGACGAAGTGGCGGTGACCGCCATCCGCGATCGCCTCGCCGCCCTGAAGGAACTGGACAAACGGCGTGAAGCCATCCTCTCGTCGCTGGAGGAACGCGGCCTCCTCGCGCCCGGACTGCGCGCCAAGATCGAAGCCGCCGACACGCTGACCGTCCTTGAAGACATTTACCTCCCCTACCGCCCCAAGCGGCGCACACGCGCTTTGATGGCGAAGGAGCGCGGGCTCGAACCGCTGGCCGATCAGCTCGCCCGTCAGGATCGCACCCTCCCCGAAGCGATGGCCGCCGCCTTTGTTGACGCCGAAAAGGGCGTGCCGGATGCGGAAGCGGCGCTTGCCGGGGCGCGCGACATCCTTGCGGAGCGTTTCGCCGAGGATCAGCCCGCCCGCGAACGCCTGCGCAAACTTTTCGGGCGCGAGGGGATCATGCGGAGCAAGGCCGTTTCCGGCAAGGAGGATGATCCCGACGCCGCCAAGTACCGCGACTATTTCGCGTGGGACGAACCCGCCGCGCAAGCCCCTTCCCACCGCATCCTCGCCATGTTCCGGGGTGAAGAGGAGGGCTTCCTGCGCCTCTCCCTGCGCCCCCGCAATGAAGAGCAGGCGCAGGATCTGCTGGCCCGCCTCTTCGTCCGCAACGACGGCCCCTGCGGGCGCGAAGTGCGCGCCGCCGCGCTGGACGGCTACGGGCGGCTTCTCGCGCCCGCGCTGGAAACCGAACTCCGCAGCCAGCTCAAACAGCGCGCCGATGCCGAATCCATCCGCGTGTTCGCCGAAAACCTGCGCCAGCTCCTGCTGGCCCCGCCCCTCGGCTCCCGGAACATCCTTGCCGTAGACCCCGGCTTCCGCACCGGTTGCAAAATCGTCTGCCTCAACCGGGAAGGGAAACTGCTCGAATACGCCACCATCAACCCGCACGCCGGATCGGACAAGGCCCGCGCCGAAGCCGGGGAAACGCTCCTCCGCCTCGCCAAGAAGCACGGCTCGGAAGTCGCCGCCGTGGGCAACGGCACCGCCGGGCGCGAAACCGAAGCCTTCATCCGGGCGCTCCCCGGCTGGGGCATCCCCGTGGTCATGGTCAGCGAAAGCGGGGCTTCGGTCTATTCCGCCTCGGAAGCGGCCCGCGCCGAATTCCCGGATCTCGACCTCACCTACCGGGGCGCGGTATCCATCGGCCGCCGCCTCGCCGACCCGCTGGCGGAACTCGTCAAAATCGATCCCAAATCCATCGGCGTGGGGCAGTACCAGCACGACGTCAACCAGCCCGAACTCAAGCGCTGCCTCGACGACGTGGTCGTCAGCTGCGTCAATGCCGTGGGCGTGGATCTGAACACGGCCAGCGAGCAGCTCCTTACCTACGTTTCCGGCCTCGGCCCCACGCTCGCCCGCAATATCGTGGCCCACCGCCACGAAAACGGCCCCTTCCAGACCCGCCGGGATCTCCTCAAGGTTCCCCGCCTCGGCCCCAAAGCCTTTGAACAATGCTCCGGGTTCCTGCGCATCCGTGACGGCAGGCAGCCCCTCGACGCCAGCGCGGTACACCCGGAAGCCTACGCCGTGGTCGAGCGCATGGCCAAGGATGCCGGGGCGACCGTCCGCGAGCTCATGCAAAGCCCCGAACGCCGCAGGGCCATCCGCCTTTCCGACTATGTTACGGACAAGCTCGGCCTGCCCACGCTTACCGACATCATGAAGGAACTGGAAAAGCCCGGACGCGACCCGCGAGGCCCCTTCAAGCCCTTTTCCTTCGCCGAAGGCGTGAGCACGATGCAGGATCTCAAACAGGGCATGAAGCTGCCGGGCATCGTCACCAACATCACGGCATTCGGCGCGTTTGTGGACATCGGCGTGCATCAGGACGGCCTCGTCCACATCAGCCAGCTCGCGAACCGCTTCGTGCGCGATCCCAATGAAGTCGTCAAAGTGCATCAGGAAGTGCTCGTCACCGTGCTCGACGTGGACATCCCCCGCAAGCGCATTTCCTTGACGATGCGCGGAGAATAGGAAAAAAGCAGGGAGGGCCGCCTGAAACGGATACGGCTGCCGATGCCTCAAGCCTCCCCAGCCGCCCCTGTGGGGTCCCCCGCCCGCCCCGGCGTGCCGAATCCCGGAACGCTGGAACGCAGCGGGATGCCGTCCACCTGCGGGGCGGCTCCATCGGCCCCATGAGGGCGGAACCCGGCGGCAGAGAGGCAGGCATTCCCCAAAACGTCCTTCGGGAAAAGCCCGGATGGGCATGAAGGCAAAGGCTCCGTCTAGCATGTGACTGTTTTATCTTCACAGCATGGTGAAAAATACGGCCTTTTTCTCCAGTTTTCCCATCGGCGGGATCCGCGGCTAAGGCATGTTGCTGGTTATTCCTTTGAAACTTCGAGGAAAAAAGCACCAACCTTTTTCCAGGATACAGCCAAAACCAAAACAGACGGCAACGACGCCATCCAAGGAGAGCGGTATGAAGACTGTTGTAGCCAAACCGGAATTTGCCGGACTGACCGAGGAGCAGGTCATCGAAGCCATCGATGCTTATGAAGCGCAGGTTGATGAATATTACGCCAGCAAAGACGGCGAGGAAGGGTGTGGCTGCGGATGCGGCAACGGAGGGTGCTGTGGAGACGGCGATGACGACGTTATCCCCTCCAATGATCCCATCGTGCTGGAAGTGGAACGCCTGATCGCCGCCTATTCGGATCGTTTCGACGAATTGTGCAAGGAAAACGGCGAAGTCCCTGAAGAAGCCCTCACCTATAAGCCCCGTACGCCCATTGAACAGGTCGCCTTCGACATCTTTACCGATGCCCTGCACGACTCCCTTATGGACGAAGACGACGAGTAAGACGGCGGAAGGGGCCTCCCCCTCCTTTGCATGAAAAAGCGGAACCCATCGGCGAGCCGGTGGGTTCCGCTTTCATGGGGGCCGCCTTCGGGACGCAACACCCCAATATGTTCAGCTCCGAGACAGAGCACCCAAAAACATCTCCCGCAGACGGCTTCTGGCGAAGGTTCAGGGCATCTGCCGCTTGAGCTTCATAATCCGCCTCCACGACGCCTCAAGCCGGGCACGGGAAATGGTTCCGTTTTCGACCGCCCGGACGATGATGGCCTGAACCTTGGCGACGATGGCGGGGTCATACTCCAGATTGTTGCCGAACAGCAGGATATCCGCTCCGGCCCCGATAGCCCGGATCACAACCTCCTCCAGCGTGTATTCGGCGGCAACGGCATCCATTTGCAGGTCGTCCGTCACCACCACACCGTCATATCCCAGACGCCCGCGCAGCAGACCGCTGATGACGGAAGGCGACAGCGTGGCTGGAAAGGAAGGATCAAGCCCGGCGTGGAAAAGGTGTCCCGTCATCACCATACGCCGCCCCGGACGCCCAAGCGCGGATCGGTACGGCGACAGTTCGCGCCCGCCCCATGTCGCGCTGATGTCCGTGACCCCTTTATGCGAATCCGCACGCGCACTGCCGTGCCCCGGAAAATGCTTGAAGACCGCTATGATGCCCGCGTCGTTCAGGCCGTCCGCGAAAGCCGCCCCGTGCGCGGCGACGGCCTGAGGGTCAGCCGAAAAGCTGCGCCCGATACGCCCAATAGCCGGGGAAGCGGGGTACACATTCACATCCAGTACGGGCGCAAAATTGAGGTTGACCCCAAGCTCCCGCAACATGCGGCCCATGCCGAAGGCCGTGCGGCGCGTGGCATCGGGCGTGCCCCAGCCCAGCTCCTCGGCTGAAGGGAACGCCGGGAACCCGTCGCCCGGCTGGAAGCGTGCCACCTTGCCGCCTTCCTGATCCACGGCGACAAAAAGCGGATGCCCTGCGGAGGCCCCCCGCAGCGCGGCGGTCAGGCGTTTCACTTGCTCCGCATCACGGATATTGCGAGGAAGCCCGGTGTTGCGCGCATCCCGTTTGAACAGGATCACCCCGCCCAAATGCCGGGCCTGAATATCTTTAAGGATAGCCCCGCATTCCTCAGGCTCCTGCCCTTTGAAACCGACAAGCAGCATCTGCCCGGCCATTTCTTCGACGGAAGGGGCGGCAAACGCGGCGGCACCCCCAAAAAAGCACAGGAAAAAGCCGCACAGGGCAAGGCAAGCCATCCGCCAGAGCCGGACAGCTCCAAGGCACACATGCAGAAACATATTGCTATCCAAGTGAGTTTACGTCAAAAAAGTCCTGCCGCCCGGCACGCCGTCACGATTTCCCGCGGCCTCCAATGGCCTTGGGGCCGGTGTCGCCGGGCTTCTCCGAAGGTGCCGCTTCCACGGTATATTCGTCGGGGGACAGTTCATACGTGTCGGGCTCGTCCCGGCGCACACGGCCGGCATCCCCCGCCCCGGCTCCGGGGATGTTGGTATAGATGATGAATCGGCTGCCGTCCTCACCGTACCGCACGTTCTTGCGGGCCCGGCGCATGGCCAGCCCAAACACGACGAACAGCACCAAAAACACAAAAAAGGCGACGACGATCCCCACGGTGGTGAGCAGGACAACGAGCCCCGCCCCCACCACGGACGTAACGCCGACGATAATCCATCTCAAAAAATCAGGCATGGGAGAATACTCCAATCGGTTGCGTTGACTCCTCTGTTTTAGGGAGATAAAGCCTCCACCATGAAATGACAAGTCCGCCTTCCGATCCTCCTTGCCGCAAAGGAGCCTCAAATGGTATCGCACGATCTGCTCAAACGCTTTTCCGCCGGATTCCAGCGCTTCCAAAAGACATGGTATTGCCCTGAAAACAATATTTATGAAGAACTCCGGGCCGGACAAAACCCCTACGCCCTCGTCATCGCCTGCAGCGACTCTAGGGTCGACCCTGTCCTGCTCCTTGACGCAACGCCCGGCGACCTGTTCGTCATCCGAAACGTCGCCAACCTCGTCCCCCCCTACGAGCCCGACTCCCACCACCACGGCGTCAGCGCCGCATTGGAATACGCTGTCCGCCACCTGCGCATCGGGCATATCATGGTCATGGGGCACGCGAAATGCGGCGGCTTTACCAGCCTGCTCGAAGTCTCGCACAGCGACGACGAATTCCTCAATATTTGGATGAGCCTCGCCTGCCGCGCCAAGGCCGAGGTCGATCGCACCCTGCCTGACGCCGATCCCGACGAACGCCAGCGGGCCTGCGAAATGTGGGGCGTACGTTTCTCGCTGGAAAACCTTCTGGGGTATCCGTGGATCAAACGCGCCGTCGATAAAGACGAACTCCTCCTGCACGGCCTGTACTTCGATATGAGCACCGGCGAACTGCTCTACTTCGACGCGGAAAGCGAAACCTATGTGCCGATGGTCACTGCCTGTGCCTCCGGTACCTCATCCATAAAGAGAAAATAAAAGGCTCTGTTATAGTTTGTGGTTGTCTTATTACCACAGTGCGGTGAAAATACAGCCTTTTTCTCCGGTTTTCCCCTTGGCGGGATCCACTGATAAGGCATTTTACCGGTTATCCCTTTGGAACTTCAAGAAAAAAAGCATCAACCATTTTCTATAACACAGCCAAATAAAAAATTGAGCACTGGGGAAGGGAGGTGTGGGTCTCCCGAATAAAAAGCCCTTCTCCCTTTCCCAGCCCTGCCTTGCACGCCCCCTCCCCGATACATTCGCCTTTTCGATGACTCTCTAAAAAATCTAGTTTGAATTTCAGCCAATTGAAATAATGCCTTTATTGCAAAAGTGAATATCTCCCCTCCCCCAAGCTCTTGCCCCTATCGGCCCTCCAGTTCCAAGGAAGGCCGGAATCCGCCGCCGCAATCTTGGATCCCCCCGGTCTGGCGCCGAGACGCATACGGACGGGCCCACAAAAAATAGTTACATCCCATACCGGGTTGCCGGTATGCTCCAGAGGGGTACCCATTGTGGGGCCCGCCGCGGCGCTCCGCGGCCCACATCCTAATCTGGAGAAAAAACTATGCGTACCGCCTCGTTGACCGTCCTTGCGCTTATTGCGGCGTTTGTATTTTCCGCCCTGCCCGTTCGGGCCGCAATGGAGCACGGCTCCGACGCCGTCCACTATTCGGATCGCGCCTTCCTTTCCGGCATGATCGCGCACCATGAGGGAGCGGTGGATATGGCCAAAGTCTTCCTTGCAACCCCCAAAAAAGATCAGAACCCCCAAGTTACGGCATGGGCTGACGATGTGATCAAGGTGCAGGAAAAAGAAATCGCCGAAATGAAGGAACTTCTGAAGCCTCTCGGCGGCATCGAAGAGTCCGCCTATACGCCCATGAAGAAGGCCATGCAGCACATGCTCGAAGAGGGCAAGAATCTCGGCGCGAACATGCGTTTTGTGGAGCTCATGCTGCCGCACCATGCGATGGCGCTGGAAATGTCCGTCCCCGCCCTCCTCGGCTCCAACAACCCGCAGATCCTCAACCTCGCTGAGGGCATCATTATCAGCCAAGCCAAGGAAATGCGCCAGTTCAAGGCGTGGATAGCCGAACATCACAAGAAATAATTTCATATACGAAGATTTATTTCAAAAACGAATCTTCCCCGTTTCCCCCAAACAAAAAAATCGGCACGGAAACGTCACACGGCAACCGGCTAAAACCACAGCATAAAGACGCTTGCATACCTGCCAGCAAAAGAAAAAGGCCGGTGTACAAGCGTCTTTTTTCGCGCTAGCTTCCCGCGAAAAAAACGGGAGGGGCTTCATGTCTTTCGGAATCATTCTTCTCATACTGCTTGCCGCTTTGCTCCATGCCTCATGGAATGCCGTCATCAAGGGCGGCTCCAACAAACTCTATGAAACGGGGCTCAACTGTTTCGGCGGCGGCGTCGGGGTCTTGTTCATCGTCCCCTTCCTCCCCTTTCCCGCACTGGAAAGCCTCACATTCCTGGCAGGCTCCTGTACCGTCCATATCGCTTACTACCTTTGTATCGCCGCAGCCTACCGCAATGTGGACATGTCGTTCGCCTATACCATCATGCGCGGCACGGCCCCGCTCCTGACATCCGTTTTCATGCTCCTTTCCGGCCATGAAATGCCGCTTGCCGGGTGGCTCGGCATCCTGTGCCTGTGCGCCGGCGTCCTTACCCTGACCCGCGACAACATCAAAAACGGCAAGTTCAACATCAGCGGCGCTCTGGCCGCCGTGGGAACCGCCATCGTGATCATGGGCTACACCCTTTTCGACGGCTACGGCGCCCGGGCCAGCGGGAACCCCATCAGTTACGTGTGCTGGCTCTACGTCATCAACACCTTCCCCATCAATATCATCCTGCTGCTGAAACAGCGCAAAACCTACATCCCCTATTTCTGCAAGCGCTGGAAACACGGGCTTTTCGGCGGCCTGTGCAGCCTCGGTTCCTACGGCGTGGCCCTTTGGGCCATGACCAAGGCCCCCATAGCGATGGTCGCGGCCCTGCGTGAAACATCCGTCATTTTCGGCATGCTCCTCGCCGTATTTTTCCTTGGCGAAAAATTCTCCACCGTCAAGCTCCTTGCCGTCATCCTCGTCGCTGTCGGCATCTTCTTCATGCATTAAAACGACGGCTGTGTCCTAGGCCGTGTCGTCATCTGAATATAACCACTTGAAATTATTTAAAACAATCTTTCTGCAACCTAAAAAAATAGTTACATAGTTTCAATAGATTATATCTAATTGACGACACGACCTAGAAAGCGGTTGATGCTTTTTTCCTTGAAGTTCCAACGGAATAACCAGCTAAATGCCTTAACTATGAATTCCGCCAAGGGGAAAACCGGATAAAAAGGCTGTATTTTCACCATACCGTGGAGATGAAAAACACATGCTATGACAGCTCCAAACGTATTCCCCCCCC
>ENA-UEQE01002583-UEQE01002583.1-human-gut-metagenome-genome-assembly--contig:-NODE-2583-length-12794-cov-4.623182_pt1 | contig 12794 bp, 10 predicted proteins | sample MGYA00242934_ERZ507935 | MGnify/ENA primary metagenome ERZ507935 (study PRJEB26167, sample SAMN06115423) | human gut metagenome | host: Homo sapiens | place: China:Anhui | collected 2015-03-30... | reverse complement strand
AGCATAGCTGGGCAACTACGTACGGATCGGATAAACGCTGAAAGCATCTAAGCGTGAAGCCGACCCAAAGATAAGATATCCCACTGATTCAATCAGGTAAGATCCCTTGTAGACTACGAGGTTGATAGGCACGATGTGTAAGTGGAGTGATCCATTCAGCAAGTGTGTACTAATAGATCGAGGGCTTGACCACAATTCGCTTGAATTCTCAAGTCAATGACAAAATGTCAGCAGTGATTATTCAGTTTTGAAGGCACGTCCTTCAAGAAATACTGGACAAAGTAAAACAGAAATGTTATACTGAACCAGTCATATTGGTCGGTGACGATGACGGTGAGGTTCCACCTGTTCCCATTCCGAACACAGAAGTTAAGCTCACTCGTGCCCAAGATAGTTCGCTGGAAACGGCGCGTGAAAATAGGTAGTCGCCGACTTAAACAAAAGCCCTCGAGGATCTTCCTCGGGGGCTTTGCTTTTGCAATAAAACGGCATCTTGAATCGTGTACAAGGGAAACAGATTGGTTCAAAACTTTACCCGATACGCTGCTTCTTCAATGGAGGCGGCGTATTTTTTCGCTCAAATCCCTTGCATCTGGCCGGTGGGTGAGGTATGCTTAACCAATAGAGCATTGCAGAGGGAGGAAACGGGCATGGACATGGAAGAGATCCGCTATCTGCTGGGCAGTACCATCTTTGCGCGGGCCAAGGCGTATCTGGACCGGGTGGAAGACCTGGACTGTGAGACCAGCGAAAACGGCGTGCGGCATCTGACGGCCGATGTGCGCGGCGGCGGACGAAACCGCTACCATACGCAGGCCTGGCTGCGGGAAAACGGCAGCTTTGTGAGTGCCAGCTGTACCTGCCCGTATAACGAAAACGGCGAGGGCCCCTGCTGTAAGCACATCGGTGCCCTTTTGATGCTGGAGGAAGAGGGCAAAACGCAGCCTGCCGCGGTGGAGCCTGCGCAGAAAACCCAGCTGAACAATATCCCGGGCGTGGTGCGGGGAACAGAGTTTGCGCAGGAGAGTGCTGCCCGGAAAGACAGCTATGCTTCCAGCCTGGAAATGCTTTTTGGAAAGAAATGGCGGGGCGATGAGCCGGAAACGGATGCCGCCGCCCGTCAGCTGCTGCGGACCTATCAGGAAAATACACTGGCTGAGCTGCCGCTCCCTGCACCCGAAGAGGGGCAGCGCCGGGAGTTTGCCGAGCTGGAACCGGAACTGACCCTGCTCTCCGAGGAGCAGCCCTGGCTGCGGCTCCGTATTTCGGATGGCGGGCGGCAGTACCTCGTCAAGAGCATCCCGGACTTGCTGAACGCTGTGGAACAGGGCCGGGTGGTGAGCTACGGCAAAGCGCTGACCTTTCTGCACCGGAAAGAGGCCTTTACCCCGGAGGCACAGCAGCTATTGGCCGTGCTGCGCCGCCAGCAGAGCGTGCGGGAAAGTCTGGAGCAAAACCTCCAGAAGCTGCGCGGCTACGCCACAGCGGCCAGGAGCCCGGTGGCAGGCGGCATGGCCCTGAGCGGCGAGGGGCTGGACGAGCTGGTCCATCTCTATGAGCCGACGGGGCAGGTGGGCGGTTATGCCTTAAAAACGGGTCTGCCCGCCCTGACCATGCAGGTGGAAAAGCGCCGGGGCGGCGTGCAGGTCGGTGTAACGCCCTCGCTGGGGTTTGTGGCAGGGCTGGACCATGATTACCTGTTCAGCGACGAAACGCTCTGGAAGCTGGACCGTGTCCAGAGCGGGCGCGTTTTACCGGCCCTCAAGACGCTATGCGGCAGCAGCCTGTTTTTCACGACACAGGATGCAGCGGATTTTTGCAGTTTTGTCCTGCCGGAGTTGGGCCGGAACGTGACCATCGAGGATCCGGAGCGGCTGCTGCTGAATCAAATTCCGTTGGAACCGGTGGTGCAGTTTTATCTGGACGCGCCCCGGATGGGAGCCGTCTTGGCCCACGCCGAGTTTTTGTACGGGGAGGAAAAAGTGACACCCTTTGCCCCGGCCCCGAGTGGCCTGCTGCGGGATGCCAGGGCCGAAAAGCGGGCCGCGCGGCTGCTGGGAACCTACTTGCAGCCCGGCGGGGATGGCAATGCCGCCCAGTACAGCACCGACGACGAAGAAATGGTCTACACCTTTCTGGAAGAGGGCGTGCCTGCCCTGCTGACAGAGGGGGAGGTCTACCTGAGCGATGCATTCCGCAATCTGCAGGCCGCCCCGCCCAAGATTGCGGTGGGTGTGTCGGTGCATGGGAGCGTGCTGGACCTGGAAGTGGACACCGGGGAGTTCCCGGTGGGGGAGCTGCGGGCCTTGCTCAAATCTCTCCACCAGAAAAAGCGGTATCACCGCCTGAAAGACGGGCGGCTGCTCCGGCTGGACGACTCGCTGGAGGGGCTGGACGAGCTGAACGAGACGCTGGAACTCTCGGGCGCGAAGCTCGGGCAGGGCCACACCCAGCTGCCGTTGTACCGGGCTCCCAGCCTGGACTGGGCCCTCTCGGGCCAGAACGGCATCCGCTTCAACCGGGACGACGCGTTCCGGCGGATCAGCCGGAGCTTCCATGCGGTGAAAGACAGTGAGTATACTCCGCCTGCATCCTTACAAAAAGTATTGCGAAAATACCAGCGGGACGGCTACCGCTGGCTGCGGACGCTGGATGGCTACGGCATGGGCGGCATCCTGGCAGACGATATGGGCCTGGGCAAGACGGTGCAGGTGCTGAGCTACCTGCTGGCCATGAAAGAAAACGGGCAGGAACGGCCCGGCAAACCGAAAGACGAGGGCGTTCTGCCCAGCCTCATCGTCTGCCCGGCGTCGCTGGTGCTCAACTGGGCCGAGGAATGCCAGAAGTTCACGCCGGAATTACACTGCCTGGTCGTGGACGGCGACGCCGCCCACCGGGCCGCGCTGGCAAAACAGTGGGGCAGCGCCGATGTGGTGGTGACCAGTTACGACTTGCTCCGGCGGGATGAAGAGTTGTACGCCGGGCAGGCGTTTTACGCCTGCATCCTGGATGAGGCCCAGGCCATCAAGAACCACACCACCCAGAAATACAAGGCTGTCTGCCAGATCAACAGCCGGGTGCGGTTTGCACTGACGGGCACCCCGGTGGAAAACCGGCTGGGAGAGCTGTGGAGCATCTTCTCGTTCCTGATGCCGGGCTATCTGCCGCCTTATAAGAGCTTCTGCACCCGGTTTGAAAAGCCCATCGTGCAGGAGGACGACAAGGCTGCCGCCCGCCGGCTGAACCAGCTGACCGGGCCGTTCCTCCTCCGCCGGATGAAAGCCGACGTGCTGAAAGAGCTGCCCCCCAAGACCGAGAACATCCACCGCATTGAGCTGGAGGAGGAGCAGCGCAAGCTCTATCTGGCAGCGGTGGTGGACGCCCGGGACAAGCTGCAGGCGGCAAAGCCGGAGGACAAAATGGCGGTGTTCGCCGTTCTCATGCGGCTGCGGGAGATCTGCTGTGACCCCCGCCTCATCGTGGACGGCTGGGAGGGCGGCAGCGCCAAGCTGGATGCCTGCATCGAACTGGTGGCCTCCGCTGTGGAGGGCGGACACCGTATCCTGCTGTTCAGCCAGTTTACCTCCATGCTGGAGCTGCTGGCCAAACGGCTGGACGAAGAGGGCATCAGCCACTTCACGTTACAGGGCTCCACGCCCAAGCCCGTGCGGGCGGAGCTGGTCCGCCGGTTCAACGGCGGCGAGGTGAGCGTCTTCCTCATCTCGCTGCGGGCAGGCGGCACCGGCCTCAACCTGACGGCGGCCGACATCGTCATCCACTACGACCCGTGGTGGAACGTGGCGGCTCAAAATCAGGCCACCGACCGCGCTTACCGCATCGGGCAGCAGAACCCGGTGCAGGTGTATAAACTCATTGCGCAGGATACCATTGAAGAAAAAATCGTGGAATTGCAGCAGGCTAAGCAGTCGCTGGCCGATACCGTGACCGGGACGGCGGATGGCGCCATCCTATCCATGCGGCCGGACGAGCTGCTGCAGCTGCTGGAGGGGAGCGAAACATGAAATACGCATTGTTTTCCGTGCCGGTAGGCACCATTTACGATCTGCCTCAGCCCATCAAGGAGGGCGAAACGGGGCCGGTCTCCACCATTGGCGATGAGGGGCTTTACGGGCAGGCCTGTCAGGTGCGCACTGCCCCCGGCGGCGTGACGGCGGCCGGAGTCCATCTGGCCCCGGATGTGGCCGAGGTGGTCAGCTTTTACGGCTACCACGGCTATGTTTTTACCCGGGAGCTGCAGTTGATCGAGGAAGCTCCCCTGCGGGACTACCTCGCGGAGCCGATGGTCCTGGCGGGACGGGCCACCGATGTCCTCAACCTGCCCAAGGTGCAGGGCGTCCGGATGATGGAGCTGGAGCGGGGCGGCCTGCTGCGCCGGGTGGCGGAAGCGCCCGAGGAGGCCGAGGCCCACAAGGGCTGGGCCAAGGTGCGGCTGGTGGATAGCCGCGTTGGCTATGTCCGGGATGTGGCGCTGGAACCGGTGCGGTATGAGATGAGCGCTGTGTTCTCGCAGGAAGAGGGTCTGCCGTTTGACGAGGCGCTGGCAAAGCAGAAAGGCATCCCCGCCGCAGAGCTGGTGCAGGAAGCCCTGAACCGTTGGTACGGCGGCAGCGAGGAGGTGTTCCGTGCCGCCGTCTGTGAGCAGGCCAAGAAATACATGGGCACGGAGTACCGCTGGGGCGGCAAATCCGGCCGGGGCATTGACTGCTCGGGCCTTGTCAGCAGCGCCTACATGCAGTGCGGCGTCCTCATTTACCGGGATGCCAGCATCGTGGAGGGCTGGCCCATGCACGAGGTGCCTTTTGAGGAAAAGAAGCCGGGCGACGCCCTCTTCTTCCCGGGGCATGTGGCGCTCTACCTTGGCGGCGGGCGGTATATCCACTCCACGGGAGCCGCGGTCAGCGGCGGCGTGGTGCTCAACAGTCTGGACCCGGCGGACCCGCTCTACCGGGAAGATCTGGTCAAGTGTCTGAATGCGGTGGGAAGTATCTTTTGAGAACGGAAGGCGGATATTATGAAAGTCTTTGATTTACATTGCGACACGCTCAGTGAGCTGCGGTATGCCGAGGAGGCAGGCCAGCCCAAGAGCTTTGCGGAAAACGATTTACAGATCGACCTGAAAAAGCTGCAAAAAGGTGACTACATGCTGCAGTGCTTTGCAGCCTTTGTCAACCTGGCCCGCCCGGGGCAGGACCCGCTGGTGGCGGCGCTGGAGGAGATCGACATCTTCAAGCGGATCATGGCAAAGTACAGCGATTTTATCGCGCCGGTGTATCAGCCGGGGGATCTCCGCAAGAATGCGGAGGCGGGCAAGATCAGCGGAATGCTGACCATTGAAGAGGGCGGCTGCTGCAAGGGCAGCCTGGGCGTGCTGCGGCTCATGCATGAGCTGGGCGTCCGGATGATGACCCTGACCTGGAACCACGAAAACGAGCTGGCCAGCCCCAATGTGGTGCCGGGAGCCGACACGGATACCATCTGGCCCTGCCAACCCAATACGAAGACCGGCCTGAAAGAAAAGGGCTTCGAGTTCCTGGCCGAGATGGAGCGGCTGCACATCATTGCAGACGTGAGCCACCTCTCGGATAAGGGCTTCTGGGACATCGCCGAGCACAGCACCCGTCCCTTTGCAGCCAGCCATTCCAACTGCCGCGCTCTGGCACCCCACTGCCGCAACCTGACCGATGAGATGATCCGGGCCATGGCAGAGCGGGGCGGCCTGGTGGGCCTGAACTATTGCTCGGGCTTCCTGGACAACCAGCCGGAAGAGTCTCTCTGCCGCAGCACCGTGGCCCTGATGGCAAAGCACGCGGCGCACTTTAAGAAAGTGGGCGGCATTGAGATCATTGGTCTGGGCAGCGATTTTGACGGCATCGGCGGCGAGCTGGAGATGGACGACTGCTCCAAGCTGCCCCTGCTGGCCGAGGCGCTCCGCCGCGAGGGCTTCACCGAGGACGAGGTGGAGCGCATTTTCTACCGGAACGCACAGCGCTTCTTTGAGGACAATCTGTAAAAATAAGAGAGGATATTCCAAAATGGATCAGAATATGACGCTGGAAAAGCGAATCGCTGCCGAGCTGTACTCCTATCAGGGCAAAATGAGCGTCTTTGTGGACGACCTGCAGGGCCACACCGTGGAGATGGGAGCCGACGAGGAGTTTGAAACGGCCTCCACCATCAAGGCCTATATCCTGGCGGTGCTGTATTTACAGGCCAGCCGGGGCAAGGCCAGCCTGACCGAGGAGATCGAGTATCGACCGGAGCACTTTGTGGACGGCTCCGGAATGCTGCGGGCTCTGGGCGTGGGAGCAAAGCTCAAGGTGAAAGACACGGCCACCATGATGATCATTTGCTCGGATAACATCGCCACCAACATGGTCATTGATTATCTGGGGCTGGATACCATCAACGCCTGCATCAAAGAGCTGGGCTTTGCCCACACCGTGCTCCACAACCCCCTCCACTTTGACCGCTATGAGAAGCTGGGCACCACCACGCCCCGGGATTACGCCTCCCTGTTTGCGCAGGTGGCCAAGGGCACCCTCGTCAGCGCCGAGGCCAGCGCCGAGATGCTGGCCATCTTCCGCCAGCAGCACTACAACACCATGCTGACCCACGATTTCCCCCAGTTCTATCTGGACTGCGAGGAGACCGGCGAGCCGGAGCTTATCTGGGTGGCCAGCAAGAGCGGCAGCATGAACGCCTGCCGCAACGACGGCGGCATCATCCATACCCCCTACGGCGAATATGTCATCGTGCTGATGAACAAAGACTTCCATGATATCATCGAGTACGACGGCCACCCGGCCATGGTATATGGTGCAAGGGTCTCCCGGATGATCTTTGACCAGATCCTGGCCTGTGAGGGCAAGCTGTATCGGAATTGAAAAGAAAACCTCTCACCGCTCCAACCCGCTGACAGCGGGGACGTCGCGGAGCTCCTCGATCAGGGGAGTCTGATGGGGAATTTTGGATAATAAAGAGGAATTATAACAATGGGTATTACAATTTCCCCGGTCATGATGGTGTTTCTTGTCTTTATGACCGGATTTGCAGGGTTTGTGGATTCCGCGGCAGGCGGCGGCGGGCTCATCAGCCTGCCGGCCTATCTGTTTGCAGGGCTGCCGCCGCACTACACCTATGCCACCAATAAGTTCAGTGCTGCCTGCGGCACCACCTTTGCCACGGCCAGCTTTTTCAAAAATGGTGCCATGAACGTCAAGGTGGGCATTCTGGCGGCCATCGGCAGCTTTGCGGGCAGCGCGCTGGGGGCGCACATTGTTCTGCTGCTCAGCGATGAGGTGTTGAAGACCACCATGTTCATCATCCTGCCCATTGCGGCGGTCATCATCCTGTGGCAGCGCAACCTCCCGGACGAAAACCGGGATGACGGTACCATGAACCTGAAAAAAGCGGCGCTGGCGCTGGGCATCGGGCTTGGCATCGGCCTGTACGATGGTCTGGTGGGACCCGGCACGGGCACCTTTGCCATCATCGCCTTTTCCAGCCTGATGAAGTTTGATCTGCGCACCGCCAACGGCAACGGCAAGGTGCTCAACCTGGCCAGCAACTATGCCAGCCTCTTTACTTACCTCATGAGCGGGCTGGTGGTCTTTTCCATCGGCATCCCCTGTGCCATCAGCGGCATCGCGGGCAACCTGCTGGGCTCCCACTTCGCCCTCCGCAAGGGGGCAAAGTTCATCCGCCCCATGATGCTGGTGGTGCTGGTGCTCCTGCTGGGCAAGCTCATTTCGGATGCGGTGCTGTAAAACAAGAAGTGTAGACGCAAAAAAGCGAGGAGCCTGACTCCTCGCTTTTTTCATGGATCCTATTTTTATTCGATGTCCAGTGCTTCATCGAAGAACGCCAGGCCGAACGCGCCGGGGCCGGCGTGGGTGCCAATGACGCAGCCGATCTGGCGGGTCAGGGCCTCGGGACGGTGCAGATTATCCTGCAGGTAGGTCTGGATGGGGGCCACCTCGCGGGGGGCGACGGTGTAGCCTGCCAGCGCGGGCAGCGTGGGGTGGATGCCGCCCAGCTCTTCGATCTTTTTGAAGAGGGCAACATAGGCGCCGGGCAGGCCCCGGGCCTTGCCAGCCAGAGCCACTTTGCCCTCTTTGATGGTGATGAGGGGCTTGATGCCCAGCATCCCGCCTGCTACGGCAGCAGCGGCGGGCAGACGCCCGCCCTTGCGCAGATATTTCAGGTCGTCGATGGCGGCCACCAGATGCAGGTGCTCCTTGGCGTGCTCCAGCGAGGCTGCGATCTGCACGGCCGTCTTGCCAGCGTCCCGCAGCTGGACGGCCAGCCGCACCAGCAGGCCCTCGCCCAGGCAGACATTGGTGCTGTCCACAAACAGCACGTTGTCCACGTTGGCCAGGTCTGCCGCGAGCTTAGCGCACTGGCAAGTGCCGGAAAGCTCATGGGAAAGAAAGATGCCAATGACCTCGTCGCCTGCGGCCGCTGCCTCGGCGAAGAAGCGCTCAAACAGCTCCGGGCTGGGCTGGCTGGTGGTGGGCAGCTTCTTGCAGGCGGCCAGCTGTGCATAATATTCAGAGGGGGTCTTGTCAAGGCCGTCCCGGAAGACGGTGCCGTCCTCCAGCGTGACGTTGAGGGGGATGACTGTCACGCCCAGCTGCGCGGCCTCTGCGGGCAGGATATCGGACGCGGAATCGGTGAGAATGCGGATCATAAAATACCTCCATGGGCGGAAGCCGCCCGGAACGGTTGTAAAACAACAGAAATAAGCAAAAAGTCGGTAAAATTATAGCAGAACACCAACCGGAAAGTCAATCTTTTGAAGCAAATTTCTTCGTGCAGGCGCAAAACTGCTTGCACCCAAGGGGCGGGTGTGGTACAATGTCCGCCGACAGGAGGCAGCGCCATGAACAAGATCGAAAAAGGCCCGGCGTTCTGGAAAGCGTTCGGGCAGGCGGCGGCCCTCTGGGCTGTGGTGGCCGTGGCCGGCAGTCTGCTGCTGCCCGGCGGAAGCATGACTCTGCCGGAGGAGCCGGAGAAGATGGGCTGGACGGTTCTGCGGGTCTGTGCCGTGCTGCCGCTGGGAGAGGAATTGATTTTCCGGGGCGGGGTACAGCGGCTGCTCCGCCCGCTGGGGCCCGGCGTGGCGCTGGCGGGGCAGGCGGTGCTGTTTGCCGCTGCCCATGGCAGCGCAGAGGCGAAAATTTACGCTTTTGCCATGGGGCTGGTGTTTGGCTGGGCCGTGGAGCACACCGGGCGGCTCTGGCCCGGCATGGGGCTCCACTGCCTCAACAACTGCATCGTGCTGGCCGGATGTCTGGCAGAGAGGGGACTGGGATGACCGATTACGAACTGATGGGTGCAGCCCTGGCCGAAGCCGAAAAGGCCGCGGCGCTGGGCGAGGTGCCGGTGGGAGCCGTCATCGCAAAGGACGGCGAGATCATTGCCGCCGCCCACAACACCCGGGAGACCGAGAAAAACGCCCTCCACCACGCGGAGCTGCTGGCCATTGACGCGGCCTGCAAAAAGCTGGGTGGCTGGCGGCTGTGGCAGTGTGAGCTGTTCGTCACGCTGGAGCCCTGCCCCATGTGCAGCGGGGCCATCCTCAACAGCCGGGTCAAACGGGTGGTGTACGGCGCGGCCGACACCAAGGCGGGCTGCTGCGGCTCGGTGACAGACCTGTTTGCCCTGCCGTTCAACCACCACCCGGTGGTGGAGCGGGGCCTCCGGGCCGAGGAAGCGCAGGCTCTTTTGCAGGCGTTTTTCCTCCGCCTGCGGGAGCAGCGGGCTGCAAGGCCGAAGTGGAAACCGCCGGTACAGGGACAAAACAAGTCCAAATGATGAAAAAAGTGGGAACTGCGTGAAAAAAGCACGGGTTCCCACTTTCTTTTTTCGGCAATTTGTGCTATATTATTCAATGGTAACTTGTCGAAACCACGCGCAGGAGCCGGCGGGCGCACCGCAGGACCGGACATGACCGGAAGAAGAAAGCAGAGTGCAGCTCCGCTGGGCGCAGGGCCGACCACCACCCCCTGCAAGGCTGGAAAATGCCTTACAGAGAAACAAGCGACAGGAGGGTTTGACTCTTGTACGACGACGAATTTGAACTGACATTTGACATGGCGGAGGACAACGCCGAGACGGTGAAACTGCCCGGCAAGCCTCTGCAGCCTGCCCCGGAAGCCCCTGAGGCCCCGGAACCGGCTGGAAAGGCGAAAGAGCCGGAAGTCCCGGATTTCCCGGACGACGAACCCACCATCGTTATCCCAGCCCGGAAGCCGCGGGAGATGCCCAAACAGGAGCGGGAACCTGTGCGGGCAGAGCCTGTGCCGGAGCTGACCCCGGCGGAAGTGAAAGCGCCGGAGGAGCCCGCGGCGGCCCCGGAAGCACCTGTGCCGGCGATCCGGACAAACGGGCGGACGGTGCTGATCTCCGGCGGAGACCGGGGCATCGGTGCGGCCACCGCCAAAGCCTTTTATGAGGCAGGCTACCGGGTGGCGGTGTTCTACCACAAAAATGCGGAGGCCGCTGCGGCGCTGGAAAAAGCCCTGCCGGGCTGCACCATCGTTCAGTGCGATGTGGCCAGCCGGGCCAGCTGTGAGCTGGCGTTCCATGCGGTGGAGCAGGCGCTGGGCCGGGTGGATGTGCTGGTGAGCAACGCGGGCATTGCCCAGCAGAAGCTTTTTACCGACATCACGCCGGAAGAGTGGCAGCACATGCTGGATGTCAACCTGACCGGCGCGTTCAACCTGTGCCAGCTGGTGCTCCCCGGGATGATCCGCCGCAAGGCGGGCCGCATCCTGACCGTGAGCAGCATGTGGGGCCAGACCGGCGGCAGCTGCGAGGTACATTACTCAGCCGCCAAGGCGGGCCTCATCGGCCTGACCAAGGCACTGGCCAAGGAAGAGGGCCCCAGCGGCATCACCGTCAACTGTGTGGCCCCGGGTGTCATCGACACCGATATGATGGCGGCATTTACCGCCGAAGATAAGGCCGCTCTGGCTGAGGAGACCCCTGTGGGCCGCCTGGGCAGCGCGGACGAAGTGGCAAAACTGCTGCTCTACCTTGCCGGAGAGGACGCCGGATACATCACCGGACAAGTGTTTGGTGTCAACGGCGGGCTGGTGATCTGATGCAGTTTTGTCCGCGGATTTTAAGAGCAACACCCCGGACGGGGTTTTCCCAAAGCGAAAAGGAGAGAGCGAAATGGGCATGACTTTAAAGGAACTGTTGACCAAAGGTGAGGGCACCCTGTCGGCACAGGAGGCCAAAGATTTGGCTGCACAGTGCAGAATGGACGTGGAAACGCTCTACACCCTCCTGGAGGAGCGCGGCATCAAGATCCTGGACAACGAGGTCGAGGCGGATACCAGCCTGGACGTGGACAGCATCATTGCTGAGGTGGAGAACGCCGAGAACAACAGCGATGACATGGGCATCAGCGAGGAAGAGGAGGAGAGCGCGGAGGAGAACCCGGCTGACCTCAAAGCTGCCATGGATGAGCTGCTGGACGACCCTGTGAAGAACTATCTCAAGCAGATTGGCCAGATCCCGCTGCTGAGCGCGGAACAGGAAGTGGAACTGAGCCGCCGCATCCATGCCGGTGCCGAGGCTGCCCACATCCTGCAGGCTGACCGCCAGAAGTACGGCGCGCCGGAATACATCAAGAAGAACAGTGCCCGCTTCTCCTTTGAGGAGGACGAGAACAGCCGCAGCTACACCGAGGACCTGGACGAAGAGGGCAACGAGAAATCCAGCGAGGACGCTGAGGAAAAGGCCGCTGAAGAAGAGGCCATGGAGGCGGTGGAGAACGGCCCCCTGACCGAGGAAAAGCGTCAGGAGCTGCTCAAGACCCGCCGCGACGGTTTGAACGCCCGCCGCAGCCTGAGCGAGGCCAACCTCCGTCTGGTGGTCTCCATTGCCAAAAAGCATGTCGGCCATAACCTGGCGTTCCTGGACCTGATCCAGGAGGGCAACATCGGCCTCATCAAGGCCGCTGAGAAGTTTGACTGCGACCGCGGTTTCCGCTTCTCTACCTACGCCACCTGGTGGATCCGTCAGGCCATCACCCGCGCCATTGCGGACCAGGCCCGCACCATCCGCATCCCGGTGCACATGGTCGAGACCATCAACCGGATGCGTCAGGCCACCAACCAGCTGGTCTACCAGAATGGCCACGAGCCCACCCCGGAAGAGCTGGCAAAGGCCATGGACATGAGCGTGGAGCGCGTGCGCGAGATCCAGCGGATGGCCCAGGAGCCCGCCAGCCTGGAGAGCCCTGTGGGTGAGGAAGAGGATTCCTCCCTGGGCGATTTCGTCGCTGACGAGAACGCCGAGGCTCCCGGCAAGGCAGCTGACCGTGCGATGGTGGCCCAGCAGATCAACCAGGCCCTCAAGAGCCTGACCCCCCGTGAGGAGAAAGTCATCCGCCTGCGCTTCGGCCTGGATGATGGCCGTCCCCGCACGCTGGAAGAGGTTGGCCGCGACTTTGGTGTCACCCGTGAGCGTGTCCGCCAGATCGAGGCAAAGGCCATCCGCAAGCTGCACAGCCGCAAGTGCCTGGCCCTGCTGAACGGCCTCATTGAGTAAGAATCCCGAGCAAACCCATCCAAAGGAGCTGCCGCGGCACTGCGGCGGCTCCTTTTTTGCAAGAAACAAAACTTTTTTGCAAAAACCTCTTGCAATTCACGGCGCCTTATGTTAAAATAATTGAGCTGTGAGTGTGCTGCTATAGCTCAGTTGGTAGAGCGCATCCTTGGTAAGGATGAGGTCTCCAGTTCGAATCTGGATAGCAGCTC
>ENA-UEQE01002578-UEQE01002578.1-human-gut-metagenome-genome-assembly--contig:-NODE-2578-length-12807-cov-7.031658_pt1 | contig 12807 bp, 10 predicted proteins | sample MGYA00242934_ERZ507935 | MGnify/ENA primary metagenome ERZ507935 (study PRJEB26167, sample SAMN06115423) | human gut metagenome | host: Homo sapiens | place: China:Anhui | collected 2015-03-30... | reverse complement strand
GAAGAACAAAATTAATGATAAAAAACGGTGCGTAAGCGGTTTCCGTGTAAAAATTGTCATCAAACGACCGAAAAATACGGATGTTCCCGCTCTATTTCCGACCGATCGGCATATCACATTTAGGCCGTATTCTATGCTCTAAGGGCCGCCCCTGTCCCCCCCCATCGGAGCGACCGAGCGCTCCGATGCGGACGCAAGCCGTGCCGCCCTTGCGAAATCGCCCGGAATTTTCTACATTTATCTCTCAATTCAAACGAGAGATACCTATGAAAAAGACCTTATCGCTGTTCGCCGGCGCCCTGTTCTGGATTTTTCCGGCGACAGCCCAGATTCCCGAAGCGCAGCCGCTCTACCCGCAAGGCGCGCCGGACAACAACGGACTGCCCGCAGACAAGGCCGTTTATGCCGAAAGCCATGCGGAGAAGATCGCCGAGGCCGACTACATGCTGTTTCGGGCCAATCCGTCCAAGGCAACGGGCCAGGCCGTCGTCATCTGTCCGGGAGGGGCTTACCTGGGCGTAGCCTACACCCATGAGGGCATTCAGGTCGCCCAATGGATGAACGAGCGCGGGATCACGGCGCTGATGCTCCGCTACCGGATGCCGAACGGACATCACGACATTCCGCTGCACGACGCCCGGACGGCGATCGCGCTGCTGAGAAACCATGCCGCTGAATGGGGAATCGACCCGCATCAGGTCGGCATCATGGGCTTCTCGGCCGGAGGGCATCTGGCCTCGACGGTCTCGACCCATTTCGAGAACGACTCGCAGCGCCCCGATTTCTCGATCCTGATCTACCCGGTCATCACGATGGACGAGCGCTACACGCATAAGGTATCGCGCGAGGAACTGATCGGCCGGGACACTCCGATCGAGCTCGTGGACCGATACTCGAACGAGAAGCAGGTGTCGGACCGCACGCCCGTCACGTTTCTGGCGCTGAGCGACGACGACGGAGGAGTGCCCCCGGTCAACAGCACGATGTACTACGAAGCGCTGAAGGCCCACGGCGTACCGGCGGAGCTGCACGTCTACCCGTCGGGAGGCCACGGCTGGGGCTGGCTCGAAACCTTCAAGTACCACGACGAGCTGCGGACATCGCTCGACCGCTGGCTGAAAGAGATACGGAAGTAGTCCGGTCTCAGTCTCAGTCTCAGTCGCAGTTCTCAGTCGCAGTTCTCAGTCGCAGTCGCAGCGCCCGCCCCGCGCCGGACACACCGCACGGACGGGATAAGACCGGTCGGACGGCCGGTTCGCGAACCGGCGGGCGGAATCGTTCCAAACAAATCGCATATCGTGTCGCGGACGATGCGCTGCATTCCGATCGTCGCACTGCGAGCGGAAGTGCGCCGTCCTTGCTTCGACTCGGCCGGCGCTCGGCAAAGCGCGCGAAGTTCCGCCGGTCCTCCCTGCATTCTGACCCGTTCCGGCGAGGTGAAGAATTTCGGTCGTAACGACCGAGGAGCCCCCAAGCGTTATCCGCATAAACGGACGACCGGACCGCAGACGCGACGGCGGACGAGCCAGAAAAAAACTCCGAGGCCGGACCGCACGGCTGCCGATTGCTCCGGGGAAAACAGACCAATATCGAACGCCATGAGAAAATATTGCATCCGACCGATTCTGGCGACAGCCTGTCTGTTGAGCCTCTGCCACCTGCAGGCCCAGACGCCTCGAGCCCGGCCGCTCTATCCCCAAGGAGCTCCCGACAGCAACGGGCTGCCGCCCGAAAACGTACGCACGACGCAGGACATCGTTTTCGGCGCTACGGAGGCCGACTACCTGGCCTACCCGGCCGATGCGGACCGGGCCACAGGCCAAGCCGTCGTGATCTGTCCGGGAGGAGGCTACGCGGCCGTCTGTTTCGACCACGAAGGGATACAGGTCGCCCGGTGGCTGAACGAGCAGGGTATCACGGCCGTCGTGCTGCGCTACCGGATGCCGAACGGACATCCCGACATTCCGATCGAAGACGCGCTGGCGGCCATACGAATGGTCCGGGAAAAGGCGCGGCTGTGGCATGTCGATCCGCACCGCGTAGGCATCATGGGCTTCTCGGCCGGAGGACATCTGGCGGCGGCTGCATCGACCCGATTCACGGGAACGGACGACCGGCCCGACTTCACGGTACTGATGTACGCCGCTATCTCGCGCGACGAGAGGATGATCGACCGCGAGACGATGGGCAACCTGTTCGGAGCCGACGTACCGACGGATTCCGCGCTTTACTCCTGCGAGAAGGAAGTGACAGCCCGGACGCCGCCCGCCTTCATCGCCATGAGCGACGACGACGACAACGTGCTGCCCGGCAACAGCATCTGCTACTATACGGCGCTGAAAAGGCACGGCGTCCCGGCCGAACTGCACGCCTACCCCCACGGCAAGCACGGATGGGGCTGGAACCCGTCGTTCAGATATCATGACGAACTGACCGCCTCGCTAGGACGCTGGCTCGAAGAGATCGGCGAAAAACAGGCCGGACGCTCCGTTCCATAGTCGCGCAACGCCCGGGCGAAAACGGAAGGAAGCGACGGACGCGACCGCGGAACAGGACCGGCAACCCGGCTATCCGCTGCTTCCACCGCCACGTATCCGCCGCCGCACGACAGGAGGCAACGGGCATCCGCGCCGGTCCGCATAACGGAAGAACCCCGTTTTCAACGGGAAGCCGCGCCGCCGGGCGAAAGCACGTTGCGGACCGGTTCCCGCGAATACGTCTCCGCCGCGTTCTCCGCCCAACTCTCGCAATAACGGCCGAAACCTCAACGAACGCCTTGCGCAAACGGAAAAAGCCGGGCGCTTTCCGGCCTACGGGCCCGCCGGAAACGCTCGAACGGACAGGTCCTCTCCAAACGAGAAATGTCCGGACAGCTCGTCGCCATCCGGACATTCGATCAGAAAACGCTCGGCGCGTCCGCCCCTCCCTTCCCGAAAACGGGAAGCGGCGGAACCGCCTTACAACAGCTTGGTTATTTTCTCCTCGAGCACGCTCTTCGGACAGGCGCCGACCTGCTTATCGACCACCTGACCGCCCTTGATAAAGAGAATCGTCGGGATGTTGCGAACGCTGAACTGCGTGGCGACGGCATTGTTGTCGTCCACGTCGCATTTCCCAATCGCTACGCGGCCTTCGTACTCGGCGGCCAGCTCGTCGATAATCGGGGCGATCGTCCGGCAGGGTCCGCACCATTCGGCCCAGAAATCGACGACCAGCGGTTTGCCCGAATCCATAAGGGTTTTCAGATTTTCAGAGGTGATAGCAAGTGCCATATCGGTGAATTTTAAATGATTTGTCTGTCGCAAAGTTGACAATTCCTTCCGAAAAAAACGCATCGCGGCGGACAAAACGGTCAACAAGTTATTTACGTTTTTCGCATCACGCCGAGCCTCAGCGAGATACGCCCTACATCAACGTATACCGAAGCGAGTAATCGTCGAAAGTCCGAATCAGGTCGCCGGTCAGCGCGACCTTGACGCTCTTCGAGTACAAATTCACTGCCACTTCGGCTGCCGGGTCGTACACCTTGAAACGCAGGATCACCTGGCCCCGGTTCTCCTTCGCGGCGGCCGACAGCCTGCCGACCAATTCCTCGGTCAGTTCGTCGACGGGAACCGACACGGTCACCTCCTTCATCAGCGTCTCCTGCGCTTCGGCCAACATCATGATCGACGTAATGCGCGTCTCCAGCTCGTTGGGATTGTATATGCGCGGAGCGACCTTCCCCTTGATAAGCAGATAGTAACCCTCGAACAGGAAGCGGCGGAAATTCTCGTAATCCTTCGAGAACAGCACGAATTCGTGCGAACCGTTGTAATCCTCGATCGTGAAGCGTCCGTAGGGCTTGCCCGTCTTCGTGGTCAGGTGCATGACCGAGGTGACCATGCCCGCCGCGACGAAATCTCTCCCGTTCATCGACGGCAGATCGGCCAGATCGCCCAGCGAGCAGGTACAGTAATGTTTGATAATCAATGAAAAGTCATCCAACGGATGTGACGACAGGTAGATCCCGATCACGTCGCGCTCGCGGTTCAGCGTCTCGAGTTTCGTCCAAGGCGTATATTGCGGCGGCTCGGGCTTCTGCACCGACGACTCCTCGGTAATGCCGCCGAACAGGCTCTGCTGCACGTTGTTCTTCTCGCTCTGCACGCGGTTTCCGTACCGTACCAGCGCATCCAGCAGCGTACCGTCGTGCTCGTCCCGCGCCAGATAGGCACTGCGCGGCAGGTCGCTGATCGCGTCGAACGCGCCTCCGAGCACCAAATTTTCCAACGTTTTCTTATTGACGGTCTGCAGATTGACCCGCTCTACGAAATCGTACACGGACTTGAAAGGCCCTCCTTCCTTGCGCGTGTCGATGATATTCTGCACGGCCGACTCGCCCACGCCCTTGATAGCGGCCAAACCGAAACGGACATTGCCCCCCTCGTCGACCGAGAAGCGGATCTTGCTGTGATTGACATCGGGCCCCAGCACCGAGAGGCCCATCCGCTTGCACTCGTCCATGAAGAAGCTGATCTTCTTGATGTCCGACAGGTTGCGGCTCAGCAGCGCGGCCATGAACTCGGCCGGATAGTGGGCCTTCAGATAGGCCGTCTGATAGGAAACGTAAGCGTAGCAGGTCGAGTGCGACTTGTTGAACGCGTACGACGCGAACGCCTCCCAGTCCCCCCATATCTTCTCGCAGATTTTCGGGTCGTGCCCGTTCTTCTTCGCGCCCTCGATGAACTTGGGCTTCATCTTGTCCAGCACGTCGCGCTTCTTCTTTCCCATCGCCTTGCGCAGCGTGTCGGCCTCTCCCCCGGTAAAGCCGGCCAGCTTCTGCGACAGCAGCATGACCTGCTCCTGATAGACCGTAATGCCGTACGTGTCCTTCAGATACTCCTCCATGTCGGGTATCTCGTACGTGACGGGCTCCAGACCGTGCTTGCGGGCGATGAAGTTCGGAATATATTCCATCGGACCGGGCCGGTACAGCGCGTTCATCGCGATCAGGTCCTCGAAACGGTTCGGCTTCAGGTTGCGCAAGTGTTTTTTCATGCCGGGCGACTCGAACTGGAACAGCCCCGTCGTCTCTCCCCGGCTGTAGAGGTCGTAAGTCAGCGGATCGTCGAGGGGGATCGCGTCGATGTCGGGCCGGCTGCCGGTCGTCGACTCGATGTTCTCGAGCGCATCCTTGATGATCGACAGCGTCTTGAGACCCAGAAAGTCCATCTTGATCAGCCCGACGCTCTCGACCAGCTTGCCCTCGTACTGCACGACGTTCAGCTCGGCGTCCTTCGCTATGGCCATCGGAGCGAACTTCTCCAAATCGTCCTGTCCGATAATCACGCCGCAGGCGTGCACGCCGGTCTGGCGCACGGAGCCCTCGAGTTTCTCTGCGTACTTCATCGTGTCGCGGATCAGCGGATTGTCCGACTCCTTTTCCTTTACCAGCTCGGGAACTTCCTTGTAGGCCTTGGCGAAAGTAGTCCCGGGCTTTTCGGGTACCAGTTTCGAGATGCGGTTGCTCTCCGAGAGGGGCAGCTTCTGTACGCGGGCGACGTCCTTGATCGCGGCCTTCGGCGCCATCGTGCCGAACGTGACGATCTGCGCGACGCGCTTGCTGCCGTACTTCTCGACCACGTAGTGCAGCACGTCGGCGCGGCCGTCCTCGTCGAAATCGACGTCCACGTCCGGAAGCGAAATCCGGTCGGGATTCAGGAAGCGCTCGAACAGCAGGTCGTACTTCATCGGGTCGATATTGGTGATCGTCAGCGAGTAGGCGACGACCGACCCGGCCGCCGAGCCCCGGCCCGGCCCCACCGAGACGCCCATTTCCCGGGCGGCGCGAATAAAGTCCCACACGATCAGGAAGTACCCCGGGAAACCCATCCACTCGATCGTCGACAGTTCGTACTCGATACGCTTGCGGACAGCGTCCGACAGCGTGCCGTAGCGTCTCTCGGCCCCCTTGTAGGTCAGATGCTCCAGATAGCGGAACTGCTTGGCGATCGTCAGCTGGTCCGACAGCTCGGGATGCCGCCCGACCACCTCATCGAGCGAATCCGTACATCGGTCTATCTCGGCGAGCACGGCCTCGTCCTTGATCTTCTTGCGGAACGTTTCCTTGAGCTGGTCCAGCGGTACGTCGAAGTCGTCCGGAATCGGGAAGTTCGGCATCAGAGGTTTATGCTCGAGCGAGTATTCCTCGACCTTTCCGGCGATCTCGGCCGTCGTGGCCAGAGCCTCCGGATGATCGGGGAACAGCGCGGCCATCTCCTCCTCGCTCTTGAGGTACTCCTGCCACGTATAGCGCATACGGTTCGGATCGTCCAGATCGCGGCCCGTATTGAGGCAGATCAGCCGGTCGTGGGCCGGCGCGTCGTCGGCCATGATGAAGTGCACGTCGTTCGAGCAGATATATTTCACGCCGTACTCGGCGGCAAGCTGCAACAGCACGGCGTTCACCTTCTTCTGATTCTCGTACACCTGCTCGTCGATACGCGGAATACCGCTCTGATGAAGCTGCAGCTCGAGGTAGTAATCCTCGCCGAAAATGGAGACGAACTCCTCGACGACGCGGCGCGCCTCCTGCATGTCGCCCCTCATGATAGCCTGCGGCAGTTCGCCGCCCAGGCAGGCCGAGCAACAGATAATCCCGTCGTGATAGAGGCGCAGCAGCTCCTTGTCGACCCGGGGACGGTAGTAGAACCCCTCGGTAAAGGCATACGACACGATTTTGGAAAGATTGTGGTACCCCTCCAGATTCTTGGCCAGCAGAATCAGGTGGTCGCCCCGGTCGTCCTTGCCGCTCTTGTCGAAGCGGCTGCCTCCGGCCACGTAGACCTCGCAGCCGAGAATCGGCTTGATCCCCTCCTTTTCGGCCGCGTCGTGAAACTCCTTGACCCCGTACATATTGCCGTGGTCGGTGATCGCCAGCGCGGTCATGCCGAGCTCCTTGGCACGCTTGAGCAGCGGCTTGATAGCCGCCGCGCCGTCCAGAATCGAATATTGCGTATGTACATGAAGATGAGTGAACTGCCCCATTGTTTCCCATTATTATGCCTCGATACAAAAGTAACGAAAAATAAACGGAAATACCGGGCACGGAAAGTGCATTTTATCAACAATATTTCGTACATTGTATCGGGAAAGGGACCGAAATCCGGCATCCGGATCCGCGCGGTCCCCGACCGAACAAACCCTCAATACGCAAAGCCATGGACAACTCGAAATTATCGGTTCTGAAAACCTTTTCATCGGCGGGCGAGGCCTCGATCTATCAGAGCCTGCTCGAGAGCAACGGCATCCGGTGCGAACTGCTCAACGAAGGCATCTCGGACATTCTGCCGATTCCGGGCGACCTGTCGAAAATCCGTCTCGTGGTCAACGAGGCCGATGCCGCGAAGGCCGAAGAGATCCTTGCTGCCGGATTCGATCAGGAAGAATTCGACACGGAGAGCGCCAAACGGCGCAAGAAGCCCTGAGCAAACGCGCCTTTACCGGTCCCAACCAGAGTTCCCCTACCCGCCCGGCAAGGCCGCCGGTTCCAGGCCGGTGACGGCTACGTACCGCACGACAGTCGGAAGGACAAGACCCGCTTGCTTCTTTCCGGTGCGTTGTTACAGCTATCCGCTCGGAGAACCGGTACGCCAGGAGCATGCGGCAAAGGATCACGAATATTCTGCCGACCCCGGACGATTTGCAGGGAAAAGGCATCCGCGACCTGCCGAACGAGCGGGCGATCTCTCGACCTCAAGATAAAAAGCGGGACCAACCGTATGCCGCGACAGACCGACACCGCCGAGCCTTTCCCCGGAAGAAACGACACGCACGCGACATCCCGCCAAAGAAACGACACGCTGACGTCCTCGCCTTCCATGCCGCCGATTCCGACCCGAAACGGCCCGTATTTCGCCAAACAAAACAGAGACGACGCCCCGCCGGCAGTGCCGCCCCCCAACGCCTGCCCCGGCACGACCCGAAGTATCCTTCGGCACACGGTTATCCCCGGTTATCCCCGCTTTTCCTTAATTTATGCCCCTGCGTCCCTGTACAAGACCGACTATATCCCGCATCACGGAAAAAGAACGGTCCGCACAGCAGAGACCGAACCGCGCTACATCCATCCAACCCTCTCCGTTATTTGCCGAACACCTGATAAAATACAGAACCAAACCTACGAAAAAAGCAGCGGCGTCCGCATAAGACGCCGCTGCCTATCCATATCCCGTCTCCAGAAAACCGGTCTGTCTCTACACCCGGTCCGCCCGGCTTACGGGCAAGCTACCAGCCGAGCACATAGGCGAAGATCAGCGGGGCGACGATCGTGGCGTCCGACTCGACGATGAATTTCGGCGTGTCGGGCAGCAGCTTGCCCCAGGTGATTTTCTCGTTGGGCACGGCGCCCGAATAGGAACCGTACGAAGTGGTCGAGTCCGAAATCTGGCAGAAATAGGCCCAGCACGGAGTGTCCTCCCACTCCAGATCCTGATACATCATCGGCACGACGCAGATCGGGAAGTCGCCCGAAATGCCCCCGGCAATCTGGAAGAAGCCGACGCCTTTCCCGCCGCTGTTGGCGCGATACCACTCCGTCAGGAAGATCATCGTCTCGATACCGCCCTTGACCGTCGAGGCTTTCAGCTCGCCCTTGATGACATAAGAAGTGAAGATGTTGCCCATCGTGCTGTCCTCCCAGCCCGGAACGATGATCGGGATGTTTTTCTCGCAGGCGGCCAGCATCCAGCTGTTCTTCGGATCGATCTCGTAATACTGCTCCAGCTCGCCGCTGCGCAGCAACTTGTACATGAACTCGTAGGGCAGATAGCGCTCGCCCTTGTCGTCGGCATCCTTCCATATCTTGAAGATATGTCCCTGCAGGCGGCGGAACGCCTCTTCCTCCGGAATGCAGGTATCCGTCACGCGGTTCATATGATTCTCGAGCAGGTTCCACTCGTCCTGAGGCGTCAGGTCGCGGTAATGCGGTACGCGCTTATAGTGCGAATGAGCCACCAGATTCATGATATCTTCCTCCAGATTGGCGCCCGTGCAGGTGATGATCTGCACCTTGTCCCGGCGGATCATCTCGGCGAGCGAGATGCCCAGCTCGGCCGTGCTCATCGCGCCGCCCAGCGTGATCATCATCTTGCCGCCGGCGTCGATATGGGCTTCGTATCCTTTCGCGGCGTCGATCAGGGCCGCCGCGTTGAAATGGCGGTAGTGATGCGTGATAAACTGTGAAACAGGTCCCTTTTCCATTTTTTATTTGCTGATTAAGGTTTCAAGAGTCACAAAGGTAGCAATTTAAACGGACAATCGGTAAAAAATTCTCGGTCGCCGGCCGCCTCCGGCAACGGGTCGACAAGAAGCGAGGAAACGCTCCGGTACGGAGGACGCAGTCCTGTCCGGCCCGAGCTCCGATACGAATCGAAACAACGTATAACGACCGGTCGATTCCCCCCCGATCATATGACTTTCGATCCTTGTCGGCCGGCGGCGGGTGCTTCCGCACTCTTAACACTTCGAACTCAGGTTGCAGACGCCCCGGGACGAGAAGACGATCTGCCCGCGCGATTCATAAAGACCGTACTGAATGAAAAAGCATCGGGAGCGACGATTCCAACCAATCATATACATATTCCGCTCTGCCACCTCATATATCCCGCTGCCGCAACTTTCACCATCTCAATCAGACTATCGATACGCTACCGAACCACAGGACTCTTTTCCATGAGCGGTCCGGAACGATCGAACCGTCCGGAACGGCCGCAAAAAAGCATTATAATTACCGGAAACTCAGGATCGCGGCGAACGGGACGAATACGGCGACGGTTACGGCAAGCGAACCGGCCCGAACAATACAGCGGACCGACGCCTCCCCCACATGCCGCCCCGGCTGCCAGCGCGCGGCCCCGCTCGCCACGCAACGCCCCGTACCTACTGTTCGATATAGCCGAACCGGCGGAGCTGACGGTCGTCGTTGCGCCAGTTGTCGTTGACCTTGACGAACAGCTGAAGGAAAACCTTCTTGCCCAGAAATTGTTCCAGCTCCTCGCGGGCCTGCGTTCCGACCCGTTTCAGGCGCTCGCCCCGATGACCGATCACGATGCCTTTCTGGCTCTCTCGCGCCACGTAGATCGTGGCCGATATGCGGTCGATCGACGGCTCCTCCTTATACTCCTCGATCGCTATCTCGACCGAATAGGGAATCTCCTTCTCATAGTTCAGGAATATCTTCTCGCGGATGATCTCCGAGGCGAAGAAGCGCAGCGTCTTGTCCGTCAGCGCATCCTTCGGATAGAACGGCTCGCCCTCGGGCAAAGCGGCCAGAATCCGGTCGAACAGCCCGCCGATATTGAAATCGTTCAGGGCCGAGACCGGAACGATCTCGGCGTCGGGCAGAATCCCGCGCCACTGCCCGACCAGCTCCTCGAGCCGCTCGGGCGTCGTCAGATCGATCTTATTGATAACCAGAATTGTCCGGATACCGCTGCGCGCGATACGGTCGAAAATCTCGCTGCGGCGGTCGGTCCCTTCGACCACGTCGGTCACGTACAGGATGACGTCGGCGTCCTTGAGCGCCCCCTGCACGAAGCGCATCATCGATTCCTGCAGCTTGTAGCTGGGCTTCAGGATGCCCGGCGTATCGGAATAGACGATCTGGAAATCGTCGCCGTTGACGATGCCCAGTATCCGGTGGCGCGTGGTCTGGGCCTTCGAGGTGATGATCGACAGCCGCTCGCCGACCAGCGCGTTCATCAGCGTCGACTTGCCCACGTTCGGATTGCCTATGATGTTGACGAAACCTGATCTATGCATAGCCGTATTTTTAGCCCAAAGATAGGTTTTATTTGCGGGATGCGAAAATCGGCGTCGCCACGCTCCGCAGCGCTTCCCGCATGTCGCAGCCGGGCGGCAGAAAAGGCACAACGACAGAACGACCAACCGGATACGGCAGACCGCCGTGCGGCCGAAACGGCGTATTCCTGCCTTTCCGGCACAGTTCCTCGCATGTCGGCATCCATCGATCGGACGGAACGGCCTATCGGAAAGGCCGAACAGACCGCACCGGAAAACAACGTGCGAAAGCCCTGCCGTCGCCCGTCGGCACCATATACGCCGTCATAGCGGACGCCGTACGACCTCTACCGAAAAGGCGCCCGAATTCTCTTTCGCCGCACGACCGAAACGTACAGGAGAGGCCACGGCCGGACCGCCGCACTGAGACCTCCGCGCCCCGTCCGGAACGTCCCTTGCGATCTCGGGAGCGAAAAGCCCGCCCAATCACCGTGCGAAAATTCACTGCGTTTATTTCCGAATCGGTCCCGATTTTCGCATCTCCCCGGTTTGAATCCCTTCCGCCGTACATCGGATTTTTCCGATCGCACGCCGTCGGAGAATACGGACCGACGATCCTCACCGACACAGACGGGCAACCTGACGGACGGACCGTCCGAACGATACGATCCGGTACCGTGAAAAACAACAGAGCGCGTCTTTTTTCGATATATCGTCGAAAAATTGTTTAAATTCGTGGAGAAAAACGTTTTTACCCGTGCGAGCCTATACTTATATCGAACGAGGAAAGTTCGAGCTGCTGGACAAACCGAAGCCGGAGTTGGAAGATCCGCGCGATGCCATTGTGCGCGTAACGCTGGGCAGTATCTGCACCAGCGACCTGCATATCAAGCACGGCAGCGTGCCTCGCGCCGTACCGGGCGTTACCGTCGGCCACGAAATGGTGGGTATCGTAGAACGAGTCGGCCCGGCCGTCACTTCGACCAAGCCCGGCGACCGGGTAACGGTCAATGTCGAAACTTTCTGCGGCGAGTGCTTTTTCTGCAAGCGCGGGTATGTGAACAACTGTGCCGATCCGGTCGGCGGCTGGGCGTTAGGCTGCCGTATCGACGGCGGCCAGGCCGAGTACGTGCGCGTGCCCCATGCCGATCAGGGATTGAACCGTATTCCCGACACGGTCGGCGACGAACAGGCGCTTTTCGTGGGCGACATTCTGGCCACGGGTTTCTGGGCCGCCCGGATCTCGGAAATCGCCGAAGAGGACACGGTGCTTATTATCGGCGCCGGGCCTACGGGCATCTGTACCCTGCTCTGCGTCATGCTCCGGCATCCGAAACGCATTATCGTCTGCGAAAAGTCGCCCGAACGAATCCGTTTCGTGCAAGAGCATTATCCCGAAGTGCTGGTCTGCGGGCCCGAGGAATGCCGGCATTTCGTATCCCGCCATAGCGATCACGGCGGAGCCGACAGAGTGCTCGAAGTGGCGGGAGCGGACGATACGTTCCGTCTGGCATGGGAGTGCGCCCGTCCCCATGCCGTCGTTACCGTAGTGGCGCTCTACGACCGGCCTCAAACACTGCCTCTGCCGGACATGTACGGCAAGAATCTCACGTTCAAGACCGGCGGCGTGGACGGCTGCGACTGCGCCGAGATTCTACGCCTGATCGAACAGGGTCGGATCGACACCGTGCCGCTTATTACGCACCGTTTTCCACTGAGCCGTATCGACGAAGCTTATCGCCTTTTCGAAAACCGGCAGGACGGAGTAATCAAAGTGGCGATCGAATGCGGCAAATAACGGCCACGGCTCCGACAATCGACATTCCAATCATATAACCGGCTCCACGTACGCAATCCCCTCCGACGGAGGAGACTTCACGGCAGGAACCTAACCGGACACGAAACCCGGGGCCGCATGCCGCAGCTAACAGACATAATGACTTTTCCGGGTGCGAACATGCTCGGCATGTTGAAGTATATAATTGCCAAAAATAAATTTATGATAAAAGCGTATACGATGATTTT
>ENA-UEQE01002576-UEQE01002576.1-human-gut-metagenome-genome-assembly--contig:-NODE-2576-length-12815-cov-3.032580_pt1 | contig 12815 bp, 9 predicted proteins | sample MGYA00242934_ERZ507935 | MGnify/ENA primary metagenome ERZ507935 (study PRJEB26167, sample SAMN06115423) | human gut metagenome | host: Homo sapiens | place: China:Anhui | collected 2015-03-30 | study... | reverse complement strand
TATACAAAACGAATGCCCCGCGGGATGTAGTTTTGCAGTGTAGAAAAACATCAAACACAATAGAGCCATGAAAACAAAAATGAATTTCAACATGCGGATCCCGACCCGCATCCTTTTCGGGGCAGACGAACTGAAAAACCTGCACAGCCAGCAGATGCCCGGGAAAAAGGCGCTGCTGGCAATTTCGAACGGCAAGTCGACCCGGGAAAACGGCTATCTGGCCGCCACGGAGGAACAGCTCCGGCTGGCAGGGGTCGAAAGCGTGGTGTTCGACCGGATCGAGGCGAACCCCTTGAAATCCACCGTCATGGCCGGAGCGGCAGCGGCACGGGAGCACGGGTGCGACATGATCGTCGCATTGGGAGGCGGCAGCGTCATGGACGCCGCGAAGGCCATAGCCCTGATGGCATCCAACGACGGCGACCTGTGGGACTACGTATTCGGCGGGACGGGCAAAGAACAGCAGGCCGAACACGCACCGCTGCCGGTCATCGCAATAACCACGACGGCAGGAACCGGGTCGGAAGTCGATCCGTGGGGCGTCGTAACCAACGAACAAACCCATGAAAAGATCGGCGTCGAAGCCGCATTCCCCGTACTGGCCGTAGTCGATCCGAAGCTGATGCTCACCGTGCCGCCGAAATTCACGGCATACCAGGGGTTCGACGCATTGTTCCACAGCGTGGAGAGCTACATTTCGAAATTCGCCAACCTCGCAAGCGACATGTACGCACTGACCGCCATCGAGCATATCGCCCGCAACCTGCCGCGCGCCGTGGCCAATGGCGACGATCTCGAAGCTCGCACCCGCGTGGCCTTCGGCAACACCCTTTCCGGCGTGGTGATGTGCCTGAGCGCCACGACCAGCCAGCACTCGATGGAACACGCCATGTCGGCCTACCACCAGGATCTGCCCCACGGCGCCGGGCTGATCATGCTCAGCAGGGCTTACTTCTCGTTCTTCATCGACAGGCACGTCTGCGACGAGCGTTTCGTACGGATGGCTCGTGCAATGGGGATGGAGCAGGCCGCACAGCCCAGGGATTTCATCACGGCGCTCACCCGCTTGCAACAGGCATGCGGCGTCGCCGACCTGAGGATGTCCGACTACGGCATCACCCCCGGAGAGTTACAGCAAATGACGTTCAACGCATTCGACACAATGCCCGGACTGTTTGAATCAGACCGGCACAGGCTGAGCATCGACGAATGCACAGCTATCTACCGGGCCGCCTATAAATAACCCGAAAAAACGACACGATCATGAAACGACCATTAATTCTGACAACAGCCATACTTATGATACTCGGCACGAACACATCCGTCGCACAGGGCGACGCAGACAATTTCTACAAAAGCAATTCGGTAAACACCGAGAAAGTATCCTTTTCCAACCAATACAAAATGAAAGTAGGCGCACGGCTCTTCCTGCCCAAGGAGCTGGAGGAAGGGCGAAAATACCCCGCCGTCATCGTCGGGCACCCGATGGGCGCAGTCAAGGAACAGAGCGCCGGTCTGTACGCCACGAAACTGGCCGAATGCGGGTTCGTCACGCTGGCACTCGACCTCTCCTTCTGGGGTGAAAGCGACGGAGAACCGCGCAATGCCGTCCTGCCGGATGTCTATTCGGAGGACTTCAGCGCGGCGGTGGATTTCCTCGGCACCCGCCCCTTTGTCGACCGGGAACGTATCGGCGTTGTCGGGATCTGCGGCAGCGGCAGCTTCGCCATCAGCGCTGCGAAGATCGACCCCCGCCTGAAAGCCATCGCAACGGTCAGCATGTACGACATGGGGGCAGCCAGCCGCAACGGGCTGAAACACGCTCTGTCGCCCGAACAGCGCAAACGGATCATCGCCCAGGCTGCCGAACAGCGTTATGCCGAATTCCTGGGCGGGGAACCCCTTTACACCGGCGGCACAGTACACGAACTGACGGCCGAATCCACGCCGATCGAGCGCGAATTCTACGAATTTTACCGTACGCCGCGCGGGGAGTTCACCCCCGACGGGGCCACGCCGCGCACGACTACGCACCCCACACTGACCAGCAACGTGAAATTCATGAACTTCTACCCCTTCGCCGACATCGAGACCATCTCGCCGCGGCCGATGCTCTTCATCGCGGGAGAGAACGCCCATTCGCGGGAGTTCAGCGAGGACGCCTACCGCCTGGCTGCCGAGCCGAAAGAGCTTTACCTCGTGCCGGATGCAGGGCATGTCGACCTCTACGACCGGACAGGCCTGATCCCGTTCGGGAAACTGGAAACATTCTTCAGGGATGCGCTGAAATAATCCCGCTGCGCGGGCAACAGTGCCAAAAGCACACCGGGATGCCGCACCTGTCCGGCGCCCGCGTACCCGGGATCGACCAACCTGTAAAACCAATAAAGAACGACTATGAAAAAATTATTGTTACTGCCCCTCATGCTGCTATCGCTGGTACTGCCGGCGGCATGCGGGGAATCGGGCGACGACCCCGCCCCTTCCGGAGGGCACCCCGGTCAACCGGAGACGCCCGGCGGAAACGAGGGCGGCGACCCGGGCGAAACATCGCTGAAAATCGGCATCACGGTCGGCAGCCGCACGATTACCGCCACGATGGAGGACAATGCCGCACGGGATTTCCTTTCGCGCCTGCCGCTGGAGGTGACGTTGTCGGATTACAGCAACGCCGAGAAAATATTTTATCCCTCGCCGGCGCTAACGACCTCCAAGGTCGCACGCGGCTGCACCCCTGCACCGGGCGACATCACGATCTATGTCCCGTGGGGCAATGTGGCCATATTCTACAAAAACGGGTCGAGGAGCAACGACCTGATCCGAATCGGGCGCATCGACGGCAACGGAATCGAAGCCCTCAGCATCCCCGGCTCGCTTAGCGTCCGCATCGAAAGACAACGACGGGAAACACCGGAAAACAATAGCGAACAAAATCCGACATGACGGAGCGGAAGAAGCAGTCGTCGTATGGCTTTGCAGCCCCGGAGCGAGCTACATTACGGGCCAGGCAATAACCGTCGACGGCGGATATACGGCCATGTAAATTCAAACTAAAAAACAAGAACGATGCAGATAAAAAACGCCACCTACGGAGGCGAACGCCCGCTGTTCGCCTCGCACGGCCTGCGCATGGAGCACGTAACCATACAGGCCGGCGAATCGGCACTCAAGGAGTGCTCGGACATCGAAGCCGTCGATTGCCGTTTCGAAGGCAAATACCCGTTCTGGCACGTCGACGGGTTCGTCGTCCGGAACTGCCTCTTCACCGAGGGCGCACGCGCGGCGCTGTGGTATTCGCGCAACCTTACGATGAGCGACACGCTAGTCAAAGCCCCCAAGATGTTCCGCGAGATGGACGGCATCCGGCTGGAGAACGTACGGTTGCCTTTTGCGCAGGAAACGCTCTGGCACTGCCGCAACGTGCGGCTGCGCAACGTGCGGGTCGACAAGGGCGATTATATCTTCATGCACGGCGAAAACATCCGCATAGAGGATTACGCGCAACGGGGCAACTATTCGTTCCAATACTGCCGCAACGTGGTGATCCGCAACGCCGTCATCAACTCGAAGGACGCTTTCTGGAACACCGAGGACGTGACGGTCTACGACTCCGAGATCAACGGCGAGTACCTGGGCTGGCACTCGAAGCGGCTGCGGCTGGTCAACTGCAAAATATCGGGCACCCAGCCTCTGTGTTACGCCACGGATCTCGTACTGGAAAACTGTACGATGGCCGACGACTGCGACCTGGCGTTCGAATACTCGACATTGCAGGCCGCCATAGACGGCCCCGTCCGCAGCGTGAAGAACCCCCGCAGCGGTTCGGTCACGGCCGAAAGCTACGGGGAGGTCATCCTCGACGGGAATGTCAAGGCACCGGGCGACTGCCGTATCGCAACGTGGGACAAACAAAGCAACTGCGCATAGCTGGAATGCGATTTCGATGCCGGGAAACGGAGCATCGGGCATTTTTTTTGTAAATTCGGAACAAAACAATAACGCCATGAAAAAGATATGGGCCTATATTCTCCCGACAGCGCTGTGTTTCGTTCTCGGGGGACTTGCCGGATGGTTGCAGCAAGACGCGATCGAGGAATGGTATCCGCTGCTCGACAAACCGACGCTGACACCGCCCAATGCGGTTTTTCCGATCGCATGGAGCATCATCTATCTCTGCATGGGTATCTCGGGCGGGCTGGTACTGACCTCCGAAGCCCCCGCCCGTAAAAGTGCGGTGAGGCTATGGTTCCTCCAGTTAGGGTGCAATTTCCTGTGGAGCATACTCTTCTTCGTCTGCCGCAGCCCCCTGCTGGGCATGGCGGACATCGTGGTGCTCGACGTCCTGGTGATTCTCTATCTCGTCCGCAGTGCAAACGTACGCGCCGCTGCCGCATGGCTCTTCGTCCCTTACCTCTGCTGGATCCTTTTCGCCACCTACCTCAACGCCTATATTCTCGTTGCGAACGGGACGGGGCTGTAAACCGGGGAAAGGCGCGATGTGCAGCAGGACGAAGATTTGAAAAATCCCCGGGAAGGAAACTCCCGGGGATTCGACGGCGTATCACATAAGGCGGCTATTCCAGCAACGGCAACCTGCCCAGCATATCCCTGAGCCGGATCGCCGTACGGGGCATCGGCTCGGCGACCGTAAGGCCCACCAGCTCCTTTTCAGCCGCAATATCGTTTATCACGCGGATGACCGCCTCTATTTTCATCCCGTCGGGATCGGTGCCGACCGCCGCAACGATCTCCGCCGGGTCGAGCACGTCCATATCGAAATGAACCACCACCTTCGACGCCCCGCACGATTTCAGCCAGGCCCGGAGCGCATCGCTGTCCGCAGCCACCTCTTCGGGGGTGAGATGCTTTATCCCGTACTGATGCTGGCGGGCCTTGATCTCGCCCCGCTCCCAGTTGCGCAACCCTACGAACAGGATTTTCGACGGGTCGAATGCGGCGGGCAGTTCCGCCACGATCTTCGCATCGCCGTGCCCCATGCAGGCCGTCACGGCCATGGCATGGTAGCCGGGATAGGGATCGCCCGGAAGCGTGATGTCGGGATGGGCGTCGATCCATACCATCGCCACGTCGCCGCCGTATTTCGCGGCAAGGTAGGTGAACGGCACCACGCTCACGGAGCAATCCCCGCCCAGGGTCACGATCCTGCCGGGATCGCTCGCCCGCAGCATCTCCAGCGCGGCTTTCGTCTGCCGGAGAATGACGTTGCGGTCGAGTACACCGTCCGTCACCCTGCGTTCCCCGATCTGGGTGGAGACGGGAACGGTGAGCGTTTCCTGCCCGCCGCAGGGAGCCAGGAAGTCGAGCAGCTGCGCCCCGAGGTAATATCCCCGTGCGGCATCGTCGGGATCCTTTACCTCGGGCACCATCGCCGCGACATTGCCACCCTGCCATTGCGGGTAGATCAGGCGGATCGTAGATGTATTTGTTTTCATAACTTCGCTGTTTGTCGGTACTTTTTGCTGCACTCCGCCAGAAACCACTCCGCCGGCCAGCACCCGGGCAACAAAAATCCTTTCATAGCGGGTTCGTCCCTTTTGCAGGACATGCAAAAATACGAAATGCCTCCGGGAGATGCAAGTACGTGCAAATTATTCGTATATCGATAAATTTACGGGATAGACAAATTGCGGAAATACGGCTGGCAGTTATTCGGGAAGCGTTATTTTTGCACAAAACCGATCTCTGCTGGAAGCCGCGCACAGGAGTAACGCATTTTACCCGGGCAGATCCCTACCGATACGGAAATTCTACGCCCTCCCGATTGCGAGGCCGGGCGATTTTTTTTGTGATTTGTATAACAATCAAAAAAAATAATTACCTTTACGCCGTTATGGTTCCTGCCCGGTATGCAGGACAGGATGAAAAGGGAATCCGGTGAAAATCCGGAACAGTACTCGCTGCTGTAAGTCCCCTCCTTCGGGAGAAGTTGTTTATCGTACTCTTTGCCACTGGTTTAGACTGGGAAGGCGCGATAAACGGGACGAGTCAGAAGACCTGCCTTAACGATTGATTTGCACCCGCGGGTTTCGGGTTGGAATCGAATGGTACGGTCGTCGTTATCGCAACGCACTCCCTCCCCGATTTGATTTTCAGCAGTTTCCTGTCGTGCAATCACCCGCGTGATTCGAATGACAATGGGAATAATTCATAACAGACAGGGTTATACAACGGGAGAGGCTAATCCGCGCCCCGTCCGGATCTCCTGTTCATCCTCTACGCTTGCCGCAGGCCGTCGCCTGTCGGCAGGCGTTTTTTATCCCCCGGAAATCAAACCGATTAATAATTAAAATCTGAAAAGCATGAAACAACTATTTACCCTTTTGGCAATAACCCTGTTCGGTGCTGCGACATGGAGCTGCTCGTACGACGACGACGATCTGTGGAAGGAGATCGACGGGATCAAGACCCAACTCGCGGAACTCAACAAAGAGGTTTCGGCGCTGCAAACGCTTGTGGATGCCCTGCGCCAAAGCAAGACGATCTCCGATGTGACCCAGACGGACACCGGATACACCATCACGTTCAACGACAACACCTCCGTTTCGATTGCCGACGGCAAGAACGGTACGAATGCCCCGGAGGTCGGTATCGACCTCTTCGAGGGAGGCTACTACTGGACGATCGGCGGCAAGGGCAACTGGCTGACCGATGCGGACGGCCACAAAATCCCGGTAGCTGGCAAAGATGGTTCGAAACCCGAAATGGCCGTCGATGCCGACGGTTACTGGATTGTGGACGGAGCGCGCATCAAAGATGCGGCCGGCAACGACGTAAAAGCGACGGGAAGCAACGGAAAAGACGGGGATTCGTTCTTCAAATCGGTCAGCGACGGCGACGATGCCGTAACGTTCACTCTGACCGACGGCACGGAAATCGTCATTCCAAAAACTTCGGTGTCCTCATTCTGTTTTGTACAGCCCGACGACGGCCGTTCGTACTTCGTATTCGACTTCGGCAAGAAAAAGACGCTGACGCTGAATACGACGGATGTGGAAACCGCCGACTTCATGAATATTCCCGAAGGGTGGAAGGCGTCGCTGAACCTTGCGAAAAATAGCGTAACCGTGCAGGCTCCGGCGGCTTCGGATGCAGCTTACTCAGGTGGCATCATCACGCTGATCGGGATCGATAAAAAAGGGAATACGGTCTTTGCCTCGGCCGACGTGTGCGCTTCGGTGGACTACACGGACAAGGACGGTACGTTCGTGGTCTGCGAAGGCAATATGACTTCAGTAAACGGTATGCTGGTCTACTACGACAAGGCCGGCAAGGAGTACCGGGAGGTATTCGAGCAGGCCAACGGCGGATTGGAGATCGGCAACGTCGTACAGGATATGTTCATGGCCAACGGAAAAATCTACCTGTTAACCCAGAACGGCGACCGCATGGGCGGCGCAGGCCGTTTCGTTGTGTGCGATGCCCGGACGATGCGCATGGAATTCGCCGACCCGCTGGTATTTAAAACCCCCGAAGACAAAGACACATGGCCTCAGCATCTGGTCGTTGTAAGTGCAACGAAAGCCTATATTCAATATTCCGATTCAAGTATGGAAAGCACTTCGGGCATAGTCGCCCTGACCCTCGGTGAAAATTCGGTGCAAATCGGCGCGACCCTCGAAGGCACGTTCGGAGCCTTTACTTCGGTGGGCGCGATCAAAACCCGCATGGTCTATTCACGGGGTAAGATTTATGCGGGATGCGGACACAGCGTCGTTATCATCAATGCCGAAAGCGGAACGGTGGAAAAGCGGCTGACCTATGAGGGCCGGCAAGTAAAAGGCATCGTCAAAGGTGTCGACGGCAATATCTATTTCGCCCTTGCCGGAACCTATTCCGGCACGAGCCCGAATATGGGAACCCTGACCTCCGATCCGATGATCGTTGGCATCGATCACTCTGGCACGGTCGTTTCGGAAAAAGAACTTTCCGGAGGTGTTCGATTCCCGATCGCAACATGGTCTCCGGCTATCGGCATGTGCGCCAGTTTCACCGATCCTTATCTCTATTTTGTGGATACCGATGCTTTCAACGCCACGAGCGCAACGCGGTACAATTACCAGACGCAGACCGTCGATTACAAATATCTATCTGGAAATGAAACGATTTACGGCATTATGGGGCAGCATCCGACAACCAATGTGTTGTGGGTCGGCAAGTCGAGCTACGTCGATTCGAATATCTACACCTATGACGTGAGCGGAACTTCCGCCTCGGAAATCAACCATGTTTACTATCCCACGCGGAAAGTGGTCAGCCCGGCCGGGATCGATTTCGTCTACCGTTTCTCCGAAGCGTATATTAACAAATAAAGCATAAAGAGATGAAAAAACTGTTATCCTGTTTATTTGCTGCGTTGTTCGTGTTGTCGTCCTGCAACAAAGACGATGTGATCGAGGTCGATTCGCAGACGGCCCCCCGTATCACGCTCGACAGCGAGAATGCGGTTTACACCATCAAATCAGGCCGGGAACTGACGATCAGCCCCACTTATGAAAACGCGGACAAGGCACTCTATGTGTGGAAAATCGACGGAAAAGTCGTCGGCACGCAACCCGCCCTTACGGTGTGCGAACAAACCGTAGGCGAGTTGTTCGTGCTCCTCCAAGTGTCGAATCGCTACGGCACGGCCTCCGAGGAGCTGCGTGTGGATGTGGTAGAACTGGAAATCCCGACAATCAGCCTGCCGGTTCCCGAAAAAGGGTATACGATTCTGGTCGGCAGTCCTCTGACGCTGAAACCCTCCGTAATCGACACCTCGATCCCCACGACCTGCACATGGAGCGTGAACGGCAAAGAAGTTTCCTCCGAAAAGGAATTTACATTCGACACGTCCGAAGCCGGAGATTATACGCTCGAATTCGCCACCCGCAATGAGGACGGCGAGGACAGCAAGGAATTCGGGGTAAAAGTCTGCACGATCGACGAAATGCCGTTCGGCTGGACATTCGATCAGACGGTCTTCAACCTATCCGCCGGCCGCCGCATCCGTCTGATGCCTTTCGACATTACCAATGCGTTCGATGCCAGTTATACCTGGTCGGTAAACGGCAAACAGGTGCAACAGTCCTCCGATCAGGTATATATTTTCTCCGAATCGGACGAAGGACACGGTCAAAGTCGAAATGAAAAACTCATATCTGACGGTTCCTCAGGAATTGACCGTCAATGTCTGCCCCGCAGAAGGCCGATACTACCGTGCCGGATCTCCGGCAAGCAGCAAGGATTGGAACAAGGTCTACGAGTTCCTTGCCGCTCCCGGACAATTCGTCAACGAACGTTATGACGTGACGACGATGGACGCAGCGTGCGCCTATGCCGAGTCCCAGATGAAACTCAACACCTATGTGTCGCTGGGAGCTTTCGGCGGCTATCTGGTAGTCGGCTTCGACCACAGCATTGAAAATGACAGCGGCTACAACATCGGCATTTCGGGCAACTCGTTCGACGGTTCATCCGAACCGGGCATCGTATGGGTCATGCAGGACGAAAACGGCGACGGACTGCCGAACGACACATGGTACGAACTGAAAGGCTCCGAATACGGTAAGCCTGAAACGACACAGGATTATGCCGTGACCTATTACCGTCCACGCGCTGCCGGCATGGAGGTGCAGTGGACGGACAACAAGGGTGCGAGCGGTTCCGTCGATTACCTTTCGCAATTCCATACGCAGGACTACTATTATCCGGCATGGGTCGAGGCTGACAGCTACACGCTGCGCGGCACTTGCCTCAAGGCCAACAATTACGACCAGTCGGGCAACGGTTCCTACTGGGTCAATCCGGCTTACGACTGGGGCTACGCGGACAACTTCAGCCCGATCGACCGTCTGACCGACGATCCGAACTCCGGAGCGGGCGTCAACGCCAACCATTTCCGGATTTCCGACGCCGTCACTTTCGACGGCAAGCCCGCCGGCCTCAAATACATCGACTTTGTCAAGGTACAGACCGGCATTCAGGCAAAAAGCGGCTGGCTGGGCGAAATTTCGACCGAAGTGTTCGGCGTATTCGATTACAACATGACCAAAAAGAAATAATACTATGAGAAAAATACTGATCCTGGCCGCGGCGGTTTTCGCGTTCTGCGGCTGCAACGACAAAGAGGAGAACCAGCCCTTTGCCGGCATCGACAACCACATCACTTCGTTCGCGCTCACCGCCAAGGACGGAACGGTATACCGCGCCGCACTCGTCGGCGACGAAATCGTGGTTTCCATTCCCCGCAATGTGTCGCTCGAAGGTGCTACTGCTGACTACGAACTTTGCGAGCAGGCGATCCTGTACCCCGATCCGGCGAGGATCACCGACTGGGACAACGAACACCGTTTCCGCGTCATGGCCTATAACCAGACCCTGCGCGACTACGCCTACTCGGTCAAGCGTAACGACGTTACGGCCGGCAGCGTCGCACTGCCGACACAGGCCGATGTCGAAGCGTTCGCCGCAACGGGTGCGACGGTGATCGAGGGAAACCTCACGATCGGCGATTTTTCGGCCTGCGACGATCCCGTGACCGACCTTGCGCCGTTAGCCGGACTGACCGACGTGCGCTACAACATCGTCGTAGGCAACTCATTCGCCGGGGAAAAACTCTCCGGGCTCGAAAACCTGCGTTCGGCAGGCGGTCTGGTGTTGGGAACGGCCACCACGCCGCTTACGACCGCCCAGGATTTCGACGTGGTACTGCCCGCCCTCGAATCGCTCGGACAGCTCTCGGTAAACGGCAATACGGTCGCCAAACTCGACCTGCCGAAACTCGTATCGACGGGGACGGTCTATATCAATGCAGCCAAACTCTCCGTTTTCAATGTTCCGGCGCTGAAGGAGTGTACGGGCGATCTGACGATCCTCTCCGGCACAAATGCCTCGACCGGCAACAAGGCCCTGGCCGCACTCGGACTCTCGTCGCTCGAAAAAGTAACGGGTTCGCTGTCGCTCCAGTATCTCAGCGAATTGCAGTTATTGGAACTCCCGAAGATCGCCTCCATCGGCGGCAACTGCACGCTGACTTACCTGACACAGCTCAAAGTACTCAATATGCCGGAACTGGTGCATCTGGGCGGTGCATTTACCTGGAACTACCTGACGGCAGCGACCACATTCGCAATGCCGAAAGTTCCTTCGCTGGCCTCGTTCTCGCTCTCGGACAGTAGCTCTGCAGCCATGCTTTCCAGCATCGACCTCTCGTCGCTCGAAAAGGTACGTGCGGATTTTAAGATCGACACGAAATTTTCAAGCGACCGGCTCGAACTGCCCGCGCTCGAAACCATCGGAGGACAGTTCTGCCTGCGCTACCTTTCTCTGATCGAAACACTCTCCATCCCCCGGCTCACGGCCTGCGAAAACATCTATTTTTACCAGTTGAACCTGCTGCCGTCGCTCGACCTGTCGGGCGTGGAGTCGCTCCCGAAGGTCGAACTGATCGCCTGTTACAAACTGGCGAAGGTCAGGGTTCGGAAAAATGCGCTGGGCGATCTGTCGCTGAACGGCGGTTCGAGAGCGTGCGACTTCACCGCACTCGAAGGCGCTGAAACCATCTCGGGAAAACTCAGCGTTTCCAATTATACGCAGAACGACCTGATTACCTTCCCCGGCATTAAATCCATCGGTACCTATTCGCAGTCGGGCGGCAAAGCCAACGGCCAGACAACTGTTTCATTTCCCGATCTGGAGCAAGTCGGAACTTTCCAGATGAGCAGTTGTTCGTACCTCAAAAAACTCAGCGCCCCGAAACTTACCGAGGTGACGGACAAGTGGGACACGAGCTATATGCAGTATGTGGATGAAGGCGATCTCGAATTACCCTTGCTGCGCAAGATCGGGGTATTCAAATTCTGGGGCGGAACCTACTCCGGTGCGGCCAGCCAAATGAAGCTGACAGGCATGGCCGATTTCGCGGGCGTCACTGAAATCGGTTCGGTAGATATCAAATACTGGGGCAAGATGACCGATTTCTCCGGGCTGAAAAATGCGCTGCCGTCACTTTCGGCCGACAAGTGGAATGTCTCGGGCAACGGTTATAATCCGACCTGGGAGCAAATAACCGCCGGGGAGTATGTCAAGCCGTAGGATGAACCGCTTTATATTCATCGTCGCAGGCTGTTGTTCGGTTCTCACCGGCTGTATGAAGTGGGACTACGATCTCGGTCGGGAGATCGCAGTCCGCCCCGAGGTGGGACACGGGCTGTTCATCACCAACGAGGGGAATTTCCAATACGGCAATGCCACGCTCTCGTTCTACGACACGCAAACCCGTAAGATCGACAACGAGGTGTTCTTCCGCGCCAACGATCAGAAGCTGGGCGACGTGGCACAGTCGATGACGATGTACGGCGGCTTGGGCTGGATCGTCGTGAATAATTCGCATGTGATCTTTGCCATCGACCCCGTGACCTTCAAAGAAGTCGGGCGCATCACGAACCTCACCTCGCCGCGGTACATCCATTTTTTGTCGGACGAAAAAGCCTCTGTCACACAGATCTGGGACAACCGCATTTTCATCGTCAATCCCAAACGGTTCGAGATTACGGGATACATCGACTGCCCGGGTATGACGATGGAAACCGGTTCGACCGAACAGATGGTGCAATACGGCAAATACGTCTACGTGAACTGCTGGTCGTACCAGAACCGGCTGCTGAAGATCGACACCGAAACGGACAAGGTGGTCGACGAGCTGGTCGTCGGCATCCAGCCCACGTCGCTGGTGATGGATAAGTACGACAAGATGTGGACGATCACCGACGGCGGTTATGAGGGCAGTCCCTACGGGCACGAGGCCCCCTCGCTCT
>ENA-UEQE01002573-UEQE01002573.1-human-gut-metagenome-genome-assembly--contig:-NODE-2573-length-12821-cov-4.877354_pt1 | contig 12821 bp, 4 predicted proteins | sample MGYA00242934_ERZ507935 | MGnify/ENA primary metagenome ERZ507935 (study PRJEB26167, sample SAMN06115423) | human gut metagenome | host: Homo sapiens | place: China:Anhui | collected 2015-03-30 | study... | reverse complement strand
GATTGCCGGTGGAACAATATAAGCAGATTGAGTCGGGCGAGTGTGACATTGCGGTCAGTACGTTGCAGCAAATCGGAATTGCCTGACGCTGTCGTGCCCGCCCTAGACTGGGAAGCTATCAGGGAATTATTTCCGGTAGCTATCACGATTGCCGTATTGGGAGCTATCGAATCATTGTTGTCCGCCACGGTAGCCGACGGTGTGATTGGCGACCGCCACGATTCCAACACAGAGCTTATCGCGCAAGGCGCGGCAAATATCGTAGCCCCTCTGTTCGGAGGTATCCCCGCTACCGGAGCTATCGCCCGTACCATGACGAACATCAACAACGGTGGCAAGACACCGATAGCCGGAATTATTCATGCAGTAATCCTGCTCCTGATTCTGCTTTTCCTGATGCCGCTGGCACAATACATCCCCATGGCATGCCTTGCCGGCGTGTTAGTCATTGTATCTTATAACATGAGCGGCTGGCGCGTATTCAAGGCTTTACTGAAAAACCCGAAATCAGACGTCACTGTGTTGCTTATCACTTTCTTCCTTACGGTCATTTTCGATTTAACCGTTGCTATCGAAGTAGGATTAATCATTGCCTGCGTTCTCTTTATGAAACGCGTAATGGAGACAACCGAAATCTCTGTCATCACCGACGAGATTGACCCGAACAAAGAATCGGACATTGCCGTGCACGAAGAGAACCTCATCATCCCGAAAGGCGTAGAGGTATATGAGATCAACGGTCCTTATTTCTTCGGTATCGCTACAAAGTTTGAAGACACCATGGCACAACTGGGAGACCGCCCGAAAGTACGTATCATCCGTATGAGAAAAGTTCCGTTCATTGACTCCACAGGCATACACAACCTGACCGTGCTTTGTGAAATGTCGCAGAAAGAAAAAACAACTGTTATCCTTTCCGGAGTAAATGATAAGGTACATAAAGTGCTGGAGAAATCCGGCTTCTATGAACTACTGGGAAAAGAAAACATCTGCCCGAACATAAATATAGCGTTGGAAAGAGCGGAAAGCATTGTAAAATAGCGATGTTTATCAACTAATTACAGGAGATATATACCGTGTATATCGGGCATATAGATCCAACGTATTGGACATATAGATCCAATGCGTTGGGTATATATGGCCTACGTGCCGGATCTATATGTCCAGCACACACGGCATACAAGCTACTTAAATCAAACATTATTTCACCAGACTTTCAAGAATAATCCGCGCTTATACATCGCTCTCAACAGTACTGAATCAATAAATGGTACGATCGTTAGAAAAACGATAAGATTATGCCTTATCACAATTCAGGATTGAATACATCTTCATATCCACAACGACGCCATTCTTCACCGCATTCTTTCTCAGCGTTCCCTCCAACTGAAAGCCGCTTTTCTCAAGGATACGACAAGAGCCGATATTATGTGCGAAAGGCTCCGCAAAGAGCCGGATGATATCGGTATTGCGAAAGATATACTCACATATCTGTCTGATGGCACTCGTTCCAAGTCCTTTTCCCCAATAGGGTTCTGCAATATAAATTCCCGAAGCACCGTCTTTTTCGCTCCTTATGCCGTTCCAACCGTTGTAAAGACCTCCGATGTTAGGCGCGTCGGCTTTGTCACGCATATCAATCGGAAGACCTTGGGGTACTCCGTCCACATAGACCTGTCCGATACCACGACTATCCAACGCGCAATAACCGAGACGGAGCTCGTACTCTCCGGGAGGAACATTCGGCAGGCGGAATGTCACGTCATAACTCGTGCCTAACACGGCGATGTCGTCTCCTTGATAGTTGGACCAATAGATTATCGGGCGTTTCACGATGAACATGGTATTCTCGCTGAAGGTTATGTTTTTCAGATAGCCGGGAGGGAGGTAATAGTTGAATCCTCCGCCTTCCGTCCCGTCCTCGCTGTTGTCACCGCTATTGTATTCTTTGAGGGGATTGCCGCACAACCGCATATTGTTGTTCGTCAGTTCCGGCCACAGAAGTTGGAAATCTATTCGCATCCGAGTGTTCATGATGGTGTTACGCATCGTAGGATCGTATGCCACCACGTCGTCGATGTAATAGTAAGCTACGTTCAAAGAGAAGTTCTCTTGTTCCGGAACGGTCAGATGGGCGCCTCGGATTCGTTCGTAATTGTTGTATTGGGAAGCATGGTAATGGTTGACATAAAACTCGGAGGGGTATTCGACTGCCGGATCTACCGGACGGTACACCTTTTCCAATTTGATGGTAGAGAAGTCGAGCAGCGTGCTGACCCAGTCCGTCGGGTCGGCGTATGCGGTATGGATGCCGATGGTGTTTACCAGTTTGGCGGTGCTGCTGAACAAACGGTCGATGATATGGTAAGAAAGGAACATGTTCAATGGGTTATACGGGTGGGTCAGTGAGCCTTTGTTCCAATAGAGTTGTTTGTATGTTTTATCAGAACCCGGAGCAGTCTGGTTCAGACCGAAAATGGCTTCCGCGTCCGCTCCACTGTATTTCTCCACGGCCAACTCGTAAAGGGCATCAATCTTTTCGTCCATGGTCATGCTTTCGTTGAAGCGGTCGGGGTATCTCTCATACAGGTCTTTGTCCGGTACGATAAGAAGAGTAAACCCACTGTAGCGGTGGTCCGGGAGTTTGGCCACGTAATCTTCATTTCCGATGCGCATGCTTTGGGTGAAAGGGGCATACTTCCCTTTTTCCTGTTCGTATTCTTCGTCGCGGTAACGGTACAAAGAGTCTATCAGTCCCGTTCGCCGGAGGGCTTCATAATAAATCTCGAAATCCTCGTGGTACTCGTCCAACAGCGTAGACCCCAAGCTGGTATTGGGTACCAGAACGCGGTCGACCGGATGTACCACACCGTTTTCCACGGAGTCGTTTTTTAGCTCGTTGATGATGGCGGCTCGGCGGTTGACGATGGTCAAGGCCATTTGATTGGCATCCAGCGTATCCCCTTTGCTTTCGAGAATGACAGGTAAGTCCAGTTCGTTGTTTTCCTGTTGCGTTTCGGGCAAGTCGTAAGTGTACATGATTCTTTCTATGATGCAGGCTCTCAACAGCGTATCGCAGAATGAGGCGGGAATGTCTTCCACAGATGCATATCCTTTCTCTTTCAGAAAGGCTTCCACGCCCGCATTGGTCGCAGGAAAGAAGGTGCGTGAGCCACGGCTTCCCAGAAAGTCCATTTTTCCGGCCCGTTCCGCAATGCGTTTGAACAGGCTGAAGTTCTCATGTTCGGTTAGAAAATCACTCATCATTTCACCTGTGAAGGTGTAATAGCTTTCCGCCGGCATATCATCGTTGCAACCGGTGAATAAGTTTACCTGTCCTGCCAGAAGCAGGACAGTGCAAACGATTTTTGAGAGTTTTGACAGATGTTTCATGGTCTCAAAAAGATAGGCAATCAGGTTAATTATATGGTTTTGTTCTTTTCAGATTTACTTCACGTCAAGGCTGACGGAAGCCTTTTTCGCTCCCTTGCCTTTAACGGTCAATGTGAGCCGGCCTTTTTCTTTCCCGCTTTTCACGACCGCCATGGCACGGCCTTTCCAAGCCTTGCGTTCCGGAGCGGTGTAAGCCGTGCAGTCTTTCAAATCGGCGCTGCATGTAGCCAGCAGTGTGCCGGAACCTTGGAGTTCGAATGTCAGCAGGTTGTCGGCATTAGGCACTACCCGTCCTTGCTTGTCCGTGATTTCAGCTATGACATAAACCAAGGACTCGCCGTCGGCCGAGATTTCCGTACGGTCGGCTGTTAACCGGATGCGTGCCGGTTTTCCGGCTGTTTCCAAAGTACGTGATTCCGTTTCCTGGCCGTTTTCCACACCGACGATGCGCAAGGTACCCGGTGCGTAGGGCAAGGTGAAGATGGCTTTGAATTCCTGCGTTCTCGTGGTCGGCTTCTCACCGATAAGTCGGTCGTTCAGGTAGAGGCGCACGGAAGGATAGTGTGAATAGACCTCCACGTCGATGTTCTTTCCTTCATGTCCCGGCCAGTTCCAACTTTCCCACGTCGGCCATACCGACCACAAGGTTTCTTTGATTTCACCGTAATAACCCGTAGGTTCCTTTACGGCCATGTAGAGTTTCTTCTCTGGGTTGAATAGCACTTCCCGGTAGTAGGAAATCGGTTTGCGCAATCCGGTCAGGTCGATGTCGCCGCAATAGGCACCATGCCACGGAAACTGGTTGCGGTGGTAATGTTCACCCTCCGACTCTCCTTTATAATAGAAGCGTCCGATACCCGATTCGCCGAGGTAGTCGATAGCCGTCCACACGAAGTCTCCGATGATATAGGAATGGTCGTTGACCCGTGCCCAGTTGGCGAATGCGTCACGCGGGTAAGATTCCGTCTGCATCATGATGCGCGAAGGGACGCGTTCGTGGTCCGACGGACCTTTGTGCATCATGTAGTTGTAACCCACGATGTCATGCGCGGCAGCCAACGGGTCGTAGATTTCCCAATCTTTGTCCCATGCCGCAAGGGCGGATGTCACCGGGCGGCTGGGGTCGAGGCGGCGTACATGGCCTGCTAACGCGTATGCCGTAAGGACTGCTTCGGGCATTTTACGCTCGATAATTTCGTTCCCGATGCTCCAACAGAAGATAGACGGATGGTTGCGGTCGCGCAGTACCATGGATTCGATGTCTTTCGTCCACCAGCGGTCGAACAGAATGGAGTAGTCTTTCGGCAGTTTGGCCGACCGCCATCCGTCGAACGATTCATCGATGACCAAAAGCCCCAAGTGGTCGCACGCATCGAGGAATGCCTCGGCGGGAGGATTATGCGAGGTGCGTACGGCGTTGAATCCGGCCTCTTTCATCAGTCGTGCCTTACGCCATTCCGCGTCGCGGTAGGAGGCGGCACCGAGCGGACCGTTGTCGTGATGCACGCATCCGCCGTTCAGTTCTATGGCTTTACCGTTCAGGACGAGGCCTTTTTCGGCACTGTATTCCACGTGGCGCACCCCGAACGTAGTGGTGACCGTGTCGGCCGGTTCTCCATTGTCCGGTACGAGGCAACATACCATCCGGTAGAGGTTCGGTGTTTCAGGACTCCAGAGCTTGGCGTTTTCAAAAGGGAATTGCAGTTTGACTTTGCTTGTCCGGTTAGCTTCAAGGGTGACAGTTTCTTTTTGTGTGAGAATGGTGTGACCGTCCAAGTCGGTGACCGTGCAAAGCAGTGTGGCCGGGAGGTCTTTATCGCGGTTGGCGAGCGTGGCTTCCACTTCCACCTGCGTTTTCCGGTTCACTTGTTCGGTGGTGATACCTATGCCCCACGGTTCAAAGTGTGCTTTAGGGGTACGGATAAGTTTCACGTTGCGGTAAATGCCGGAACCGGTGTACCAACGGCAGTTTTTCTGTCCCGAGTTGTCCACACGCACGGCAATGACATTCTTGCCCGCTTTGAGGTAAGGCGTGATGTCGTGGTAGAAAGACGAATAACCGTAGGGACGTAAGCCGAGATTATGTCCGTTGACGAATACTTCCGCATTCATGTAAACCCCTTCGAAATAGAGGGTGGTTTCGGGACGTCGGGAGTCCGGTACGAAATCGAATGTCTTGCGGTACCAACCGATGCCGGTGGGATAATACCCTCCGTCGTTACCGGCCGGATTAGCCTCTTCAGGACGGCCTTCAATGCTCCAGTCATGGGGCAGGTCCAACGTGCGCCAGTGGTTGTCAGCGAAGTCCGGACGTGAGGCTGCGGCGGTATCGCCTAAAAAGAATTTCCAGTTTTCGTTGAAGTTCACTTCACGGTTTGAACGTGCATCGTTCGGAATGGCAAGCTCGTCTGCACGGGAGTAGCGGGCGGAAGCCGGGAGGGCGTTTCCGATTCCGAATGCGAAAAAGAGGGCGGCCATCCACTTCAACCGGATACTCCGATGTGTACGTAAGTTCGTTTTCATTTGAATCTGTATTTTTATGTGTTTTGATTGATTTGCTTACAAAACTATATGAAAAGAAGGATACGGAGGGATAAAAAACTGCCAGAAAGGGGGTGAAATCCTATTCTGACAGTTTTTTACCCCTCTTTTGTGATTGGTCTCTGCCTGTTACGGTTTTATTTTTCTTTCTCTTGGTATTCGCGGGGTGTCAGTCCGAACTCTTCTTTAAAGCACTTGGTGAAATATTTAGGTGAAGAGAAGCCCGTGGCGTAGGCTATTTCAGCGATGTTCCGGTCGCGGCGTGAAAGCATCTCGCAGGCGTACTTCATCTTGATGTTCCGGATAAATTCCAAGGGCGTAAGTCCGGTCATGGCCTTCACTTTGCGGTGGAGGGTGGATTTGGATACATTCAAATGGCCGGACAGTTGTTCCAAATCGAATCCTTCTTCGGCCAAATGGGTGTGGATACAGTCTGCCATGTCCTGAAGGAACCGGGTGTCGCCGGAAGAATATTCCAGTTCGGCCAGACGGACGTGGTCTTCCATCCTGAAAGCCTGTTGGCGGTTCCGGTAGGTGCGGAGCAGGTTGTCTATCCGGGCGGCCAGTACTTTCAACTCAAACGGTTTGGCCAGATAACCGTCCGCTCCGGATTCATAGCAATCTACTCGGTCGTCCGCGCTCTGTTTGGCTGTCAGCATGATGACGGGGATATGGCTGGTTTCGAGTTGTGATTTGAGCTTCCTGCACAGGGCGAATCCGTCCATGCCCGGCATCATGACATCCGATACGATGAGGTCTACGGCGTGTGCCTTGAGTTGTTTCAGAGCCTCCAACCCGTTTTCTGCCGTGAGCACCCGGTACTTTGTGGCCAATATCTTCTCCATCATTTCCAACAGTTGCGTATTGTCGTCCACGAGAAGGATGGAGGGGAGGTCGTTTCCGGCCTCTCCTGCTTCGGGAGACGGTTCTTGCGCTATTGGGGAGGAGGCTTCCGGGGCAGTGACGTCCGGTACTGATATTTCGGTATCTACCGGCTGTGCCTCGGGGCGGTTCTGCACGGGGGCGGCTGACGGAGCTACCCACGGAAGGGTTACGGTGAAACGGCTGCCTTTGCCCGGTTCGCTTTCCAACGTGAGGCTACCATGGTGCAAGGCGGTCAACTCTCGGGCCAGTGCCAGTCCTATGCCGTTCGATTGTCCGCTACGTCCGTTGCTTCCGGTGTAGAAGCGGTCGAATATCCTTTGTTGTTCTTTGGCCGGTATGCCGACACCCTCGTCTTGCACGGTGAATACCACGTCTTTTTCTGTTCCGTTTTGCCGGATTTCCACGATGAAATCGACATTTTTTCCACTTGGCGTGTACTTGACGGCATTGGAAAGCAAGTTGTAGAGTATCTTGTCTACTTTGTCAAAATCCAGCGTGCCCCGGCATTCGCCTTCCGGAATGCGGAGGTTCAGCCGTACGCCTTTCTGTTCAGCCAAAGGCAAGAAATGGTGGGTACACAGTTGATGGACGAAAGCGAAGATGTCGCCTTCTTCGGGGCGAAGTACCATGTTGCCGTTCTCGGTCTTACGGAAATCCAGAACTTGTTGCAACAGGCGTTTCAGTCGGTAAATGTTGTGGCGCAACACCGTGGTTTGGTGTTCCTCAGTCGGATATTGCCGTTCCCAGTAGTCACTTACGCAGGATATCACGCTGAGCGGTGTAAGCAAGTCGTGGGAGATGTTGGTGAAATAATCCAGTTTGGCTTGTGTCAGGGCTTCTTGGAGTTGTAACCGGTTGCGGCTGCGCAAGCGTTGCAAGTAAAGTCTAAGGAGTACGTAAATGAGAAGCAAGGCTGCGGTTACATAGGCCGCGTAAGCCCAAATGGTTTCGTACCAAGCCGGAAGTTGCGTGAGGTTGAGCAGCGTGACGGGAGCCTGCCATTGTCCGTTACGGTCTGTGGCTTTTACGACCAACCGGTAGTTTCCCTTGGGCAGTTTTTGGTAGTAAGCCGTGTTTTCCCCTTCTTGCAAGTAGTTCCAATCGGTGTCGAGGTCTTCCAACCGGTAGGCATAGCGTACTTTTCCGCTTCGTGCATAATCTAAAGTGGAAAAACTGACGGAAAGGTTGGCCGCTTCAGGTTGCAAGGTAAGCGTGTTCCGGTCGGGCTGTCCGGACACGTACCGTCCGGAAGGATTGAACAGAATACTGCGCATACCGCTTTTGAAGTCAGTCAGCATCACCGCACGTGAAAGAGCCTTAGGGGCGGATGAAGGAGGGGGAGTGACTGATACGAAACCGCCGCGTCCTCCGGCGTAGAGCGTACCGTCAGCCGAAAGGAATGCAGCTTGGTCGCGGAAGATAGGAGTGGACATATTGCCGTCCGAGGAAGTGTATTGTTGCAGGCTGTGGCGCTGTGTGTCGTAGTGGATGAAACGGTTGTGGGAGACGAGCCAAAGGTGGTGGTTCCGCCATAACAGATTCAATATCGTCATGCCTTGCGTGTCGAAACGGTCGCTGAAATCTTGGAAAACCGAATCCTTCGGTTGACCGTACAGGATGCGCCCCATACTGGTGGCTACCCAAAAGCCGCCCGAGTCATCGGGACAGAGAAAGCGTACCTCCTCGTCCTCGTGGTTCTGAAAGGCAAGGGGGTGCGGAATACATGCCATGCGTTTCCCTTTCACCTTTATTATATATAGACGTCGGGAAGTGGAGGCCCAAACGGACACAGCGTCTCTATGGGCAAAGGCGGTAAAGTGCAGGCTGTCGGGTGTGGAGAGCAGGGACGTGCCGTAGGCAGGCTGGCAGAGCATACGCCCTCCGCTACGCAACCAAAGTTTGCCGTCCGATGTTTCTTCCATCTGGTTGGCGGGAACATAATCACCGGAAGCGTCGGACAACCGGATGCGGCGGTTTACCTTAAATGTTCCTTGGTCGTACGTCAACAGGTACACTTGGTTGCGGTGGGGAGCTGCTACCCATAAGCCACCGCTGACAGGACTGGATGCCGTGACGCGGGCATCTACCGTCAGGTTCTGGATTTCGGGGGTGGCGAAAACGGTTTTTCCGTGTTGCGGCCCATGGAGGCAGAGACCGAAGCGGTCTTGGACGAACCAGAAGCGTCCCTGTGTGTCGCGGTTCAAGGTGAGCAGATTGGGCATCCAGTCCAAGGTCTTGCGCAGGTCGTCCAACGGATAGTTCCGTATGGTTTCCGTATGAAACGTGAGCAACGTGCCACGGTCGTAAGAACTGAGCCACAGGTTGCCATCATGGTCTTTCAGGATTTTGGTGTACATTTTGCCAGTGTCTATGTGTCCGGGCAAAGCCACGGGCATCAACTTCCCGGCACGGTCGTCATACCGGAATGCGTACAGGTTGTTATAGGACAAGGCCCAAATGTAACTGAACGTGTCGTCTTGGGCTGTACTGAAAAATTTACGGTCTGCCACTTTTCCTCGTGGTGACTGTATGTCCTGACGGATATATTCCACATGTTTCAAGGTTTCATCGGTCAGGAGTTGCCACAGTCCTTCTCCCCATGTGGTGAGCCAGTACCGCCCGTCCCTGTCTTGGAAAAGCGTGAAAGGAGAGTTGGTCTGTCCCACCGGCGGCAGGTGGCGCAGGTCTTGTGTACTGTCCGTATAGACGAAAATCCCATTCGACGTGCATATCCACAGGCGTTCTTTTCCTTTCTCATAAAAGAAAGAGTTGATGTAAGACGGTTTGCCGTTTGGGGAAGGCAGGTTGGTGGAGGTATATTCATGGTATGGGAAACGGGACTCCAATAGCCGGTCGTTTAAGGCTATCCATATACGGCTTTTCCCGTCGGAACAAAGAGAGCGGATATGGGCTGTCTGCAACGGAGCTTCGCCCGGTGTGGAAATCCGGTAAGTTCGTTTGTCGATGAGGTTCAGTCCTTTTCTCGTCCCGATCCAAAGGTATGCACTGTCTTCCGCAATGCAGGTAATATGATTGTGGGTCAGTCGGTTGGGGTGAAGGTAATCTGTTTGGAACGTTTGCAGGCGATAACCGTCGTAACGCGACAAACCGTTCGTTGTGCCTATCCAGACAAAGCCGTCTTCGTCCTGATAGAGTTCCGTCATTTCGTTGGACGGGAGTTCTCCGGCGAACGGGAAGTCCGCCGACCAGATGGCTTGTGCCGGAACTTCCAGGGAAAGTCCTAACCAGAACAACAATAGGTAGAAAGTATTTTTCATTCGCATCCCATCCGAACTATGATGGACAAAGGTAGTGAAAATTTTGTTTCTGCTTTCGTCTTTGGTTATTTTTGCTTACGAGAAAATAAGATGTTATTTTTGCAGTATGGAAATGATGAGGATGAAGAAATTTTTCTGCGGCTGGCTTTTATGTAGTCTCTTGGTGGTGCAGGCTGTTGCACAATCTTCTTTTCGTGTGACGGGCAAAGTAATAGACCGGACGAGCCGCCAACCGGTGGTAGGGGCTTTCGTATCTCCTGCTTCGATAGATACAGTGCGTGCGGTGACCGATACGGCCGGTGTGTTCGTGTTACCCCACGTGCCGCCCGGTATTTTTTCATTCCGGGTGACGGCGGCCGGGTATGTGCCGCAGGAGACACCGGATTATATCGTTTCGGCTGTCACGCCCGAAGTGAACGTCGAGTTGGAGGAGGACATCAAGTCGTTGCATACTTTGACCGTACGTCCTAAGTCGTATGGTAAGACGGCTGAGGCTCCGGTGAGCGTACAGGTCATCGGACTTCGTGAGATTGAGAAAAGCCCCGGAGCCAACCGGGACATTTCGCGTATCGTGCGCGGTTATCCGGGTGTGGCTTTTTCGCCGGTGGGATACCGTAATGATTTGATAGTGCGGGGCGGCGGTCCGTCGGAGAACCGTTTTTATATGGACGGTATAGAGATTCCGAACATCAACCATTTTGCCACGCAGGGGGCTACGGGAGGCCCGGTGAGCATCGTCAATGCCGATTTGGTACGTGAGATTAAGTTTTATACGGGGTCATTTCCGGCCGACCGTGCGGGAGCCATGAGTTCCGTACTCGATTTCCGTTTGCGCGAAGGCTCTTCGGAGCGTCAGACATTCAAGGCTACTTTGGGAGCCTCCGAGGCCGCCTTGAGCGGGAGCGGCCATATCGGGGAAAAGACGACCTACCTGTTTTCCCTGCGCCAGTCTTATTTGCAATTACTTTTTAAAATGATAGGTCTGCCTTTCCTTCCGAACTATATCGACGGACAGTTTAAGGTAAAGACCCGCTTGACGCCGTACGACGAACTGACGGTGATGGCATTGGCCGGAGTAGACCGGATGGAGCTGAATACGGATTTGGCAGGAGAAGACGAAGGTTCGGATTATATTTTGAGTTATCTGCCTAAGATAGAACAAGAGACTTTTACGGTAGGGGCTTCTTACCGGCATTATGCCGGAAAACATGTGCAGACGTACGTGTTGAGCCACAATTACCTGAACGACAAAAATCTGAAATACCGGAATAATGACGAGAGTACTGAGGAGAATCTCACGCTTCGATTACGTTCCACAGAACAGAAGACCACGTTCCGTGCAGAGAATATGACGACGTTGTCGGGTGGCTGGACGTTGAAAGAGGGTGCGGAATTGAACTACATGGATTATACCGACCGTGAACGCCGTCTTTTGTCGGTCGGGGACTGGTCTGTCTACTGTACCCATTTGGGGCTTGTCGCCTATGGAGCTTCGTTCTCTGCGGCTTATACGGCTCCGGAAGAACGATGGAGTGCGTCGGTCGGGGTGCGGGCAGACGGCAATAATTATTCATCGCACATGTCCCGTCCATGGGAACAGCTATCTCCGCGCGCTTCTTTCCGTTATGTTTTCTCACCCCATTGGTCGACGGCAGCTTCGGCAGGCTGGTATCACCAATTACCGCCTTACACGGCGTTGGGCTATAAAGACGCGACAGACCGGTTGGTCAACCGGGATTTACGTTATATGAATGTGGCGCAGGCAGCTTGGGGCGGCGAATGGAAAGCCAATGACCGTTGGGCCGTGTCGGTAGAAGGGTTCTATAAGTCTTATCACCGTGTGCCGCTTTCGTTGGCCGACGGGGTTCCGTTGACTTGTAAGGGTACGGATTATGGTGTGGTAGGTAACGAGGCATTGGTGTCTACGGCACAAGGCCGTGCCTACGGAGTGGAAGCCTTGATGCGTTGGACTTTGCCCGACCGTCTGAACCTGACCGGTTCTTTCACTTGGTATCGCAGCGAATACCGTGCCGACCGTCATGCCGCCTATGTTGCTTCGGCTTGGGACAATCGAGTGATTCTGAACATGAGCGGTACGTATGATTTCCCGCACCGTTGGAGCGTAGGATTACGGTTGAGTTGCATCGGTGGCTCTCCTTATACGCCATACGATGAGGTAGCCTCGTCCTACGTGACGTATTGGGATGCGAATGGGAAGTCTGCCTACGATTACAGCCGTTACAATGCAGAGCGTCTACCGGGTTATGCCCAACTGGATGTGCGGGTGGATAAAGAATTCTTTTTCAAACGTTGGCGCTTGGGACTGTATCTTGACTTACAGAATGTGACCGTCAGCAAACTACGTCAGCCGGATGTGTTCATGAGTACAGGTGTTGTGTCGAATCCCGAAGCTCCTTTGGAGGAGCAGCGTTATGTGATGCGGCGTGTAGAACAAATAAGCGGGACACTGTTGCCCACGTTGGGGGTGACGGTGGAGTTTTAAAAACGTTCTGGCTTTAACGATTCAGACCATTTGCATGGAGAGTAATATCAATGGATAATTTAGTTTTTCAAATCCAACAAGATAGCGAATATGCGTTCAAACAACTCTATCAAATATATTACGCCAAGGTTGTATCCTTTATTACGGGAATCATAAAGGAGCGTGATATAGCCAAGGATTTGGCACAAGACATATTTATCAATCTATGGCTCAACCGGAAA
>ENA-UEQE01002569-UEQE01002569.1-human-gut-metagenome-genome-assembly--contig:-NODE-2569-length-12837-cov-4.155721_pt1 | contig 12837 bp, 7 predicted proteins | sample MGYA00242934_ERZ507935 | MGnify/ENA primary metagenome ERZ507935 (study PRJEB26167, sample SAMN06115423) | human gut metagenome | host: Homo sapiens | place: China:Anhui | collected 2015-03-30 | study... | reverse complement strand
GCGTGAAGCTGCACAGGCTTTCTCCGGAACCGTTTATGTTCCGGACGATTTGGAAAGGATTAACATTTGAATAAACACCGGTCGATAGTTGTTCCGAGTGTGGCTGATATTATGCCGGATCTCTGTCGTACGGATTTATATGATTCGCTTTTTGTATAAATAAAAAAAGAGGACCGAAGTCCTCTTTTTAATTATTGTGTTATACTTTATTTTGCAGCAGCATTGATAGCATCCAGAATCTTTTTGGAATTAGCATCGGCTGCGTTCAAAGCGACTGCCTGTTCCAGATAACCTTTTGCTTTTGCCATTTGAGCATCTGCTTTTTTCTTTTCAGCAGCGTATTTGTCTGGATCGGATGTTGCGATCGGGTTGGCATCGGCCAGAATTTTTGCACCTGCATTGTAGAACATAACGCCAAGGCTGTACAGAGCGTTGCCTTTATATTTGGCGTTACTTACAACTAATACGTCTTTAAATAGTTCTTCTGCTTCTTCTGTCTTACCTGCTTTCTGCGGTTCTACACAGCCGATGATGTTATACTCTCTGGCATCTGCAAGGGAAAGTCCCCGGTTCTGCAGTGCAGGGATGATAACTTCATCATTGCAATAAGCATACAGAAGTTTTTCGAGGTTTGCGTTTTGGGCATTTGCTTTCAGACCAGCTTCAACTGTTGCTGTAAAATCAGCAGCTTTGTCCTGACTACGCAAAGACATCGCTTTGCCTACATAGGCGTCGTCCGCTTTATAGCCCTTTTGAATGGCCATGTCGTAGAACTTGATGGCATCGTCATACTTTTTGGCATTGTAAGCTGCAAATGCACAGTTAAAGATACGGCTTTCATCTTCATAGTTTGTAAGTTTCAAGTATTCGCTGTACTTTGCTACAACTTCGGGATAGTTTTTTGCAGTCATGGCTGCGTCTCCTTCTTCACGCAGTTTGTCTGCGTTCGCATCTTGTGCGAATAAATTGCCTACACTCAGGCAAAAAGCCAGTAATAAGATAATTTTCTTCATGGTGATTAAATGTAATATTTAAATTAGTTCGACTAAGGTAGTAAGTGTAATGTAAGAGACAAAAGGATTTTATGTTTTTTTAGATTTATAAAGAAAACAAAGGCGACCTTCAGAGCCGCCTTTGTTTTGATCTTACAGGATAGGATTATAAACCTTGCCCGTGGCAATTCTTATATTTCTTACCGCTTCCGCAAGGACAGGGGTCGTTGCGACCTACGCGTTTTTCGGCGCGAACTGGTTCCTGGCGCGGTTGTTGCTGGGCACGTTCTTCCGGATTGTTGTTACCGGAGATATCGGTCTTCTCAGTACGATATTTGCTCATGTCCTGGTGGCGCTCGGCTTCAGCTCTTTGGATAGCGATACGCTGACGGGCAGCCTCTTCCATAGCTGCTTGACGGGCAGCCATAGCCTGCTTTTCTTCTTCGGTCGGTTCTTCGCGAACAGGGATCTGCCCGCGCATCAGGACAGCAGCAGTCTTACGGTTCATCATATCCACCATGTTCTTGAACAGGTTGTAAGACTCTAACTTGTAGATCAACAGGGGATCTTTATTTTCGTAACTGGCGTTTTGTACCGAGTGACGCAGTTCGTCCATTTCACGCAAATGTTCTTTCCAAGCTTCATCGATAGTATGCAGGACGATCGATTTTTGGAATGCTTTCGTGATAGCTTTGCTTTCTGTTTCGTAAGCTTCTTTCAAGTTGCAGGAAACATTATACATACGTTTACCGTCCGTAATAGGGATCATGATGTTTTCATACATCGCACCCTGATGTTCGTAAACTTGTTTGATCACCGGATTGGCAACCTGAGTCATACGTTCCATGCGGCGTTTGAACAGCTGCAACGCTTCATCGAACAGTTTATCGGCCAGCTTGTCGGCTTTGCCGTTCTTGAATTCTTCTTCCGTGAACGGACATTCCATTGCGAAAGTCTTGAACAGTTCCAGCTTGAAACCTTCGTAGTCACCATCGGCATGCTGGTCGACGATTGCAACGGATGTATCATAAATTGTATTTAATACGTCCAGACCGATACGTTCTCCCATCAGAGCATGACGACGGCGGGTATAGATTACGTTACGTTGCGAGTTCATCACATCGTCATATTCCAACAGACGTTTACGAATACCGAAGTTGTTTTCTTCCACCTTCTTCTGAGCACGTTCAACAGATTTGCTCAGCATGCTGTGTTCCAACACTTCACCTTCCTTGAACCCTAATTTGTCCATCAATCCGGCTATCTTTTCAGATGCGAACAGACGCATCAAATCGTCTTCCAGAGAAACAAAGAATACGGAAGAACCCGGGTCACCTTGACGTCCGGCACGACCACGTAACTGACGGTCTACACGGCGGCTTTCGTGACGTTCCGTACCGATGATGGCCAAACCGCCGGCTGCTTTTACTTCCTGCGATAGCTTGATGTCAGTACCACGACCGGCCATGTTGGTGGCGATCGTCACCGTACTGCTCTGTCCGGCAGTCGCTACGATTTCAGCTTCTTTCTGGTGCAATTTCGCGTTCAGGACGTTATGTTTGATCTTACGCATAGTAAGCATACGGCTCAACAATTCGGAGATTTCGACGGATGTCGTACCGACCAGTACCGGACGTCCTGCTTCGGTCAACCGGACGATCTCTTCGATTACGGCGTTATATTTTTCGCGTTTCGTCTTGTAGATGCGGTCGTTCATGTCGTTACGGGCGATCGGGCGGTTTGTCGGGATTACGACAACATCCAGTTTGTAGATATCCCAGAATTCACCGGCTTCCGTTTCTGCCGTACCGGTCATACCTGACAGCTTGTGATACATGCGGAAGTAGTTCTGCAGGGTGATTGTTGCAAATGTCTGTGTTGCAGCTTCCACTTTCACACGTTCTTTTGCTTCGATAGCCTGATGCAGACCGTCGGAGTAGCGGCGTCCGTCCATGATACGGCCCGTTTGTTCGTCGACGATCATGACCTTGTTGTCCATCACGACATATTCGTCGTCTTTCTCGAACAAAGTGTAAGCCTTCAACAACTGGTTGATCGTATGTACGCGTTCGCTCTTGACGGAATAGTTGGCCAGCAATTCGTCTTTCTTAGCCTGTTTTTCTTCTTCGTTTTGGATATGTTCCAGTTCGGAAAGCTGGGAGGTGATATCCGGCAATACGAAGAATGTCGGATCATCGGTCTTGCCGGTCAGCAAGTCGATACCTTTATCGGTCAATTCGATACTGTTATTTTTTTCGTCGATCACGAAGTACAGTTCGTCTGTCGCTTCATGCATGTGACGCATGTTTTCTGACATGAAATATTCTTCCGTCTTCAACATCTGGGCTTTTACGCCTTGTTCGCTCAGGAATTTGATCAGTGCCTTGTTGCGCGGATATCCTTTGAAGGAACGGTACAGTTGGATAGAACCTTCTTCCACCTCTTTCTGATCGCTGCTTGCCATTTTCTTCTTGGCTTCGATCAGCATCTTGGAACAAAGGTCTTTCTGTGCGTTTACGACTACTTCCACGTTCGGACGGAACTGTTCGAACAGCTGCTCTTCGCCGCGAGGGATCGGACCGGAAATAATCAACGGTGTACGGGCATCGTCGATCAACACGGAGTCGACCTCATCGACGATGGCGTAGTTGTGTTTGCGCTGTACCAGGTCGTTCGGGCTGATCGCCATATTGTCACGCAGATAGTCGAAACCGAATTCGTTGTTCGTACCGAATGTGATGTCGGCATTGTAAGCGGCACGGCGGGCATCAGAGTTCGGCTGGTGCTTGTCGATACAGTCTACCGACAGTCCGTGGAACATATATAACGGGCCCATCCATTCCGAGTCACGTTTTGACAGGTAGTCGTTCACGGTTACTACGTGTACACCGTTGCGGGTCAATGCGTTCAAGAATACCGGCAGAGTAGCCACCAATGTTTTACCTTCACCGGTCGCCATTTCGGCAATCTTGCCTTTGTGCAGTACGACACCACCGAACAACTGTACGTCGTAGTGGACCATATCCCAGGTGATTTCGTTGCCACCTGCTACCCAATGGTTGTGATAGATGGCCTTGTCGCCGTTGATTTCCACAAAGTCGTATTTGGTAGCCAGGTTACGGTCGAAGTCATTTGCCGTTACTTCGATCGTTTCGTTTTCAGAAAAACGGCGAGCCGTATCTTTCATGATAGAAAAGACTTCTGGAAGTACCTCTTCCAGTACCACTTCCATCTTTTCAGTGATATTCTTTTCGATCTTGTCAACTTCTGCCCAGATCGCTTCACGTTCTTCCAGTTCCTTGTTGTCGATGCCTTTGCGCAGTTCTTCCACTTTAGCGCGTTCATCGGCTACGTAATCCTGGATACGTTGTTTGATTTCATCAGTTTTTGCACGAAGCTCGTCATTCGAGAGCTTTTGGATTGACGGATATACGGCCTTGATCTTGTCCACATACGGGGTGATTTCTTTCAGGTCACGCTGCGACTTATTGCCGAACAGCTTCGTCATAAATTCATTAAATCCCATAACTTATTAAATTGACAATTGACAATTGACAATTGACAATGCAATTGACGATTTCAATTGGATGGTTACTAATTTTATTTGTTTGTATTTGTCAATGGATATTTATTTAGATGGAATTGCCAATTGTCCATTGCCAATTGTCAATTCTCTAAGTGGTAGACTGAGGGACGCATTGGGTGGCCTGATCCTCAGCACATGGGTTACCGTTGGGGCTACCTCTGTGGCTTTTACTTCGCGGTAGATATGTTCCGGCTTGATACCGTTGCCCATAAATACCAACGGGGTTATAACTGCGTTATTTCGTATTACTTTTACTTTCGCTTTCGGATCGTCGTTGTTGATGGTCCATCCGGGCTGTAACTCGATGATCAGGTCGCCACGGCTTGAAAGGTGGGTGCCGTGCAGGTATTTGGAAGTCTTTTCATTCCAGTTGCCCGTACGAAGGACATTCTCGGTTGCAACGAATTGCACGCCGCTGAATTCGCGCAAGAATTCGGCCGCCTTTTCCTGTATGACCGTCAGTTCCAGCTTCGCGTCTTCTATCGCTTTGCGGTTCAGATAGATATGGTTGTTATAGAATCCTTTTACCCAATTCGTATGTTGGCCGTAGATCGCCATCAAGTACATATTGAGTAAGGCGACGCAACGTTTCGGATGGAATTCGCCATTTGTCAGCTGCATGCCGTCAGGATATTCTTCTTCACTCTTATAATATCCTGAACCGGTAAAGACGATCAGCGTGTTGTTCAGTCCGACCTTCTTGTCGATCTTGTCCAACAACTGCTCCAGATCCTTGTCCAACTGATAATAGGTGTCTTGTATCTCGCGGGTGTATTCCTTATGCATATTGCCGCGATAATTGCCTGCATAATAAGTGATGGCAAGCATATCCGGACAGGAACGTGTACCGAAAGCCCCGTATTCGAGGAACTGAAGCGCCAAGCGATTGATTTCCTTATTGATAAAAGGGGATGTCTTCAAGTTGAAGAAACACTCGTTTGTATTTTCCTTGAATGTGTATTTGAAAGGAATTTCATCTAACACGTACGGAAATGCATTGAACTTATCCAGTGACAGGGAGGGAGTCCAAGTCATCTGCTCCAAACGTGCCGACAGAGATTCCGGGCCGTTGTTGTAGCGGTCCACATACCAAGGAAGCCCTTTATAGTAGGTCGTTGTTGCCCATTTGCCGTTGTAATCGTCCATCCAGAAAGCACCGTTTGCCGCATGTCCGGCAGAAAGGATCGCACTTTCGGGGTTGGGAGCAATGGCATATACGTCACTTCTGCCTTTGGAAGCGATTTTCAGTTCGTCTCCGATTGTGGAGCTGATCAGTTTCCGGGGAGAATAATGCTCTTTCGTATAATTGCCGATATAGTCCGGGTCATATAAGACCGAAACTTCCTTTTCCTTGTCAAAATCGTAGATATTCTTTCCCGCTATTCCATTGAAGTTAGGATTGCTTCCGGTGAATAGGGTGGCAAAGGCACTGGCTTCATCTATGTCTGAGAATTCGAACCGTATGTTGTTATACACCAGTCCTTCATTCATCAACCGCTTGAAACCACGCTCGCCGAATGTATTATAAAAGTATTCTATATAATCACCCCGCAATTGATCGACAGTGATACACACGACCAATTTGGGAGTGCTTTGTTGAGCCTCCAGGTTGGTTGCTGCCAGAATTGCGATGAGCGATGTTAATATTTTTCGTACCCGATGTTCCATATTTTTCTGTAAACGCCATATCCCGAACGGAGCCAAAGGCTCATTACCAACGGGATAAATGCTGTATTTAAATGCTGCGGAATGAAATGCCAGCCAGCCAGCATCAGCGTAAGCGCCGCAAAGTTAATAAAATGATAATAATATGCGGCCTTTCTTAACTTTTTTACTGTAAACAAAATAACAGCTGCTAAGTCAAAAGGTTGTAACCAGATAATATTCCAGTTCGGGCAAACGCATGGATGTGTCGAAACGAAACTCAGGAAAAACAGTACGATTCCTGCTATTCCAGCTGTGAAAAACAAGATGCAATCAACAATCCTGAAATAGGATTTATGTCGCCATTCAACGAATGTGACAGCCAGCACAACCAGGAAAAAGGCCCAACAGCAGACAAGCGGCGTAAAGAAGCCCGTATCCGGTTTTACGTCATCGGTGAGTCCGTTTATCAATGTTTTGGTTGAACTTACCAATTCCTTCCGAGAACCGTCTGCACCGGTAATGGTTGCCGTACCGAACGCTTCTTTCAGGTAGGGCGGTAGGAACATCATTTCATGGGGAGTCGCGATCCGGTCGGTCGGACTGCCAAGTGCCAGGTCACATCCGAACGTAAGCCAGGGTTTGTTACGCGTACAGTAGTTGATGAGATCGCGGAACGTCTGCTGCTTGAACGGTATGTTATAATCTATTTTTCCACCTGCCAGCTTCTCGATAATGGCAGCGGGTCTCGTCGCACAATTGTCGAAAAAGAAATTATAACGGTATACGCGGTTTTCCGGCCGGTTATTGATCATCAACGCTTCCCATATCCGTGCTTTTCCTGCGGAATCGATATCCAGGATTTGTTCGGTGACTTCGCTTCCCCGCATCTCATATTCGATTAGGAAGTCGCGTGTATATTGCGCTGCCAGTCTGTAATCGGTTTCTCCTTTTGCAAACCGATAGATGAAGTTGGGCTTCGAGAAGTCGAATATCCCGTAATTAAATACGGTATCGAGTTTTTTCGATGCATCTCTTACCCGCAAAGCTGTATGTCCGTAGACCGTGTACACTTCGTCTTCCGATGGCGAAACTGTCAATAGGCTGATCTCGGCATCTTTGCTGAGCAACGGGTATTGCGCCTGAAGCGAGACGGCGGTAAAGAGTAGAAAGAGTAGGAATATATTTTTTTTCATAAACAGAAAGTTATGTGTATGCTGAATTGAATTGCCATTGCTTCTAATTATTAAACTACAAATATACGACAGGCCGGAGGAAAATGTATTGGGAATGTAGATTATTTTAAGAAAAGACAGACATTACAGCGTAAGAGCCATTTTGTAAATCCTTCTATCACTCTATCACTGCGAAGGTTGTAGTTATTAATATTCAAGCGTCAGAGGCAGTGATACAGGGTGTTTTTCTTTATCACTCCTCTATCACTTCTGATACAGGGTGTTTTTATCATGTAATTGAAAACCAGTGTATTGCCTTCTTTTGCTTTTGAAAAAGCATATAAAATAATCGAATAAACAAATGTAAAAACGAATATAATAGGTATTAAATTGGCAAAATACGGTTCTTCATTCCACAAAAGCCCTCTCTTTTTTTAGCAAAGACAAGCACATAATTCCGTAAACACCCCCATGTTGCCATCCTTAACATCCGGGTGTAGAGAACTGGTACACCCGGGTGTAAGAGGGGGCAACATGGGGGTGTCCGGCAACTAAAGTACCGTGCCGGACAATGAAAACCACCCGGTTTTACCTATTTTATAGCCGTTTTTACATAAAATAATCGAGTGATTTATAAGGATGGAAATCGGGTATTTATTGCTTTTGTTATTTGTAATACGCTACTATACAGATGTGTATAAGCGCAATTTCTGTTTTCCATCCAAATTGCCTGTGATAGGGTAGTGATACCGTAGTGATAGAGAAAACGGGCATATATCACTAACGAAACAGGTTGAATATCAATCGATAAAAAAGGAATCAGTGATACAGTGACAGAGGAACACCGTTTTGACATACTTCAATAAACAATTATTTGTAAAATGGTTTCAATATATTCCCTGCCGAGCCATACGCTCCACATTCGGTGTCCTATACCAGTCGTTCAACGCACAGCGAACCAGATTACTTCCCTTATCCGTCAAAAAAAGGCAAAAAGGTATCCATTACTCCCATATCATCCACCAAGAATAACACAATATTTGGAAATTCTTGTGCCAGAAGCAACCGACTCGAAAGAAGTAACCGATCATCAAAAACTCTCCTTCCGGACCATTTTTCCAGATTTCCATTCCGTAAGGAGAAAAGTAACTTTTAGGATGTCCGATATGATTCCCAGCGATATTAATATCCATACCGTTCTGCAATGGATTTTCTGTCACATGCCATTTTCCTATATGGCAAGTCTGGTAGCCTGCTTTTTTCAATACTTCCGGAAGAAGCCGGACACCCGGCTCCAGAGCTGTCCGGTTGGGATATCTCCAAAGCATTAAGCGAGATACGCAACCACTTGGTTCGCCTCGATATTCTTGCCATACTGATCTGTCTGATCGACAGTTCGTCCGGCCATTAGTTTTTGACATTTTGCGCAAGTCCCGCCAGTTTCCCTATCGGGCACCATCTGCGAGGCTCCGTTTTTAACCGAAAAAGGCCTTTGTTGGAACAAATTTATTTTCTTCAACAGATTTAAGGGAAATTCGGTTAGTAAGCACTATCTTTGCACTTTGTAAGCGAGGGGTATCCTTATATTATCCCCCGTATGAACGGAATACCATTAATAAATCGACGATATGATTCTATTCTTTCAATCTCCAACAAAGACGGTGTTAGCTGTGGAGGCTGCACACGCTTTCTCTCCTGAAGATGTAGAAAAATTAGTTTGGGCTTTTAGCGAGGCAAAACCTCTCCAGGCTGAAACATTGGAAGGCTGGTATGTTGGTCCACGCCGGGAAATGATTACCCCGTGGAGTACGAATGCCGTGGAAATCACCCAGAACATGGGACTCACCGGTATATCACGCATCGAGGAATACTTCCCCGTTTCTTCCGGCGAAGCAGAGCATGACCCGATGTTACAGCGTATCTATGACGGTCTGAACCAGGACATCTTCACGATCAGTAAACAACCGGACCCAATTGTTTACATCGAGGATATCGAAGCCTACAACAAACAGGAAGGACTGGCATTGAGCGATGAAGAAGTAGCTTACCTCAACGAAGTAAGCCAAAAACTGGAACGCCGGCTGACCGACAGCGAAGTGTACGGTTTTGCACAGGTGAACTCGGAGCACTGCCGTCACAAAATCTTCGGCGGTACATTTATTATCGACGGAGAAGAGAAAGAAAGTTCTCTCTTTAACCTGATCAAGAAAACATCGGCGGAGAACCCGAACAAATTGGTTTCCGCCTATAAAGATAATGTGGCTTTCAACGAAGGTCCGGTGATCGAACAATTTGCTCCGGCCAGCGGCGACAAACCGGATTTCTACGAAGTGAAAGAAATCAAATCGGTTATCTCACTGAAAGCTGAAACCCACAACTTCCCGACAACAGTCGAACCGTTCAACGGTGCGGCTACCGGATCGGGTGGTGAAATCCGTGACCGTCTGGGCGGTGGAAAATCATCCCTGCCGATTGCCGGAACAGCCGTTTATATGACATCTTATCCGCGTACGGAAGGTGCACGCGAATGGGAAAAGATCCTCGATCCGCGCCCTTGGTTGTACCAGACTCCGGAACAAATCCTGATCAAGGCCTCCAACGGTGCATCCGATTTCGGTAACAAGTTCGGACAGCCGCTGATCTGCGGTTCGGTCCTGACATTCGAACACGAAGAGAACAAGAAGAAATATGCTTACGACAAAGTGATCATGTTGGCCGGCGGTGTCGGTTATGCTAATATGCGCGACGCGTTAAAGGGCGATCCCGCACCGGGCGAAAAAGTTGTCCTGTTAGGTGGCGACAACTACCGCATCGGTATGGGCGGAGGCGCTGTCTCTTCCGTAAACACGGGCCAATATACCAGCGGTATCGAGTTGAACGCCGTACAGCGCGCCAACCCGGAAATGCAGAAACGCGTTTCCAACGTGATCCGTGCGATTGCCGAATCGGACAACAACCCGGTAATCTCCATCCATGACCACGGCGCAGGAGGTCATTTGAACTGTCTCTCCGAATTGGTGGAAGCAACCGGCGGACATATCGACATGAGCCAGTTGCCTGTCGGTGACCCGACACTTTCCGCAAAAGAAATCGTAGGTAATGAAAGCCAGGAACGTATGGGTTTGCTGATGAAGGAAGAAGATGTTGCCCGTGTACAGCGCATTGCCGACCGCGAACGTTCTCCGATGTATGTGGTAGGTGAAACGACCAACGACATGAAGTTCGTCTTCGAACAGGCCGACGGCGTGAAACCAATCGACATCAAACTGGAATATATGTTCGGTAAACCGCCAAGAACGATCATGAAGGATCATACGGTCGAAGAAACATACGCTCCAGTCGTTTATAAAGAATCCGAACTGCATCACTATCTGGAAAATGTACTTCAGTTGGAAGCTGTTGCATGTAAAGACTGGCTGACCAACAAGGTGGACCGTTCGGTGACAGGTAAGGTCGCACGCCAGCAGTGCCAAGGTGAATTGCAGTTGCCGCTGAGCGACTTGGGTGCTGTAGCACTGGATTACCGTGGAAAAGCGGGTATCGCCACATCTATCGGGCATGCTCCACAGGTAGCGATGATCGACCCGGCTGCCGGTTCTGTCATGGCGATTGCCGAATCATTGACAAATATCGTTTTCGCTCCACTGTCCGACAAGCTATCAGGTGTATCTTTGAGTGCCAACTGGATGTGGCCATGCCGTAACGAAGGCGAGGATGCCCGCCTGTACAAAGCGGTTCAGGCTGCTTCGGACTTCGCTTGTGCACTGGGCATCAATATCCCGACCGGTAAAGACTCTCTGTCCATGACACAGAAATATGGCGATGACAAAGTGATTGCTCCGGGTACGGTGATTATTTCTGCCGGTGCAGAAGTCAGCGACATTCGCAAGATCGTATCTCCGGTATTGGCCCACGAAAAGAATTCTTACATATATTATATTGACTTCTCGTTCGACACGATGAAGTTGGGCGGTTCCGCTCTTGCACAGGTTCTGAACAAATTGGGCGATGAAGTCCCAACGATAAAAGACAGCGAATATTTTGCCGACGCATTCAACGCTGTACAGGATGCCATCGAAAAAGGTCTGGTTCTCGCCGGACACGACATTTCAGCCGGTGGTATGATCACAGCATTGCTTGAAATGTGTTTTGCCAATGTGGAAGGCGGTCTGGAAGTGAACCTCGACAAATTGTCGGAACAGGACATAGTCAAGATTCTGTTCGCCGAAAATCCGGGTATCTTGGTCCAGGTGAAAGACAAGAAAGCTTTCGAAAAGTTGATGGAAGATGCAGGAGTAGGTTTTGCCATTATCGCCAAGCCGACTTCCGAACGCCACATTCTGGTTTCCAAAGAAGGCGTCCAATACCATTTCGGCATCGACTACATGCGCGACGTATGGTACGAATCATCTTATAAACTGGATATCAAGCAGAGTGGTAGCGTATGTGCAGGCAACCGTTTCGAGAACTACAAGATGCAGCCACTGGAATTCAAGTATCCGAAGAGCTTTACCGGCAAGCTGTCTTCTTACGGCCTGACTGCCGATCGCAAAGGAAAGAGCGGAATCCGTGCCGCCGTAATCCGTGAAAAGGGTTGCCAGTGCGAACGTGAAACGTCTTATGCACTGTATCTGGCAGGTTTCGATGTGAAAGATGTTCACATGACCGATTTGGCTTCCGGACGCGAAACATTGGAAGACGTAAACATGATTGTATTCTGCGGCGGTTTCTCCAACTCCGACGTTTTAGGCTCTGCCAAAGGATGGGCCGGAGGTTTCTTATTCAACGAGAAAGCCAAGAAGGCGCTGGATAACTTCTATGCACGTCCTGACACCTTGAGTCTGGGTATCTGCAACGGTTGCCAGCTGATGGCCGAGTTAGGGGTTGTTTATCCGGAACATGAGAAGAAACACAAGATGTTGCACAATGATTCGCACAAGTTCGAATCGAACTTCATCTCGGTCGAGATCCCGAAAAACCATTCTGTCATGTTCGGTTCTTTAAGCGGTTCCAAATTAGGAATCTGGGTGGCTCACGGCGAAGGCAAGTTCTCTTTCCCGTATGAAGAAAAAGAATACCATATTGCACTTAAATACAACTATGAAGGCTATCCCGCCAATCCGAACGGTTCGCCTTGGTCGGTTGCCGGTGTCTGCTCGCACGACGGACGCCATCTGGCAATGATGCCTCACTTGGAACGTGCGATGTTCCCATGGCAATGCGGTTACTATCCTGAAGACCGACGAAACAGTGACGAAGTCACTCCATGGATCGAAGGTTTCGTGAACGCACGGAAGTGGATAGAAGAGCATAAGAAATAATATTTGGATAGGAAGTTGCGTTATAATAATATAGCGCAACTTTTTTTATTTATGAAAGGTTTATCTATTACTCATTTAAATATTATCCATTATGAAAAAGATTGCTTTATTATTGTTGA